>Ga0209409_1000012_pt1 | contig 182781 bp, 139 predicted proteins | sample AD_JPNMR1_MetaG_FD_184424 | JGI IMG/M metagenome (GOLD analysis project Ga0209409, IMG submission 184424) | Active sludge microbial communities of municipal wastewater-treating anaerobic digesters from Japan - AD_JPNMR1_MetaG (SPAdes) (version 2) | ecosystem: Engineered > Bioreactor >... | reverse complement strand
CGTTGAGCACGTGAACAGCCGGCCAAGGGTGCGATAGATTCGGGGTGACCGATTCCATGATGCCGGAAGGCGTTGAGCACACAAAGCAAAGCACCGAAATAACCGTCATCACAATGTGACCGATTCCATGATGCCGGAAGGCGTTGAGCACTAATACGGAGTAATACGGACGCCATGCCTATCAAGGTGACCGATTCCATGATGCCGGAAGGCGTTGAGCACCCTGCCATTGTTCAACTCCTTTACGGAAGAGTGGTGTGACCGATTCCATGATGCCGGAAGGCGTTGAGCACTCAAGGGCCCTGGCTGCCGGTGCCGGGGGCCGGAGGTGACCGATTCCATGATGCCGGAAGGCGTTGAGCACACGATAGAGTACACGTGAACGCTCGATTGGTGAGCGTGACCGATTCCATGATGCCGGAAGGCGTTGAGCACGATTGTTCTCTATATACTGGCACTAGTGGTTAGTGGTGACCGATTCCATGATGCCGGAAGGCGTTGAGCACTGGATTTACTTCTAAATAGTGGGAAAATATACTAAAGTGACCGATTCCATGATGCCGGAAGGCGTTGAGCACGACGGAATATTGCAATGGTGGGGGCCGGTCAGAGCGTGACCGATTCCATGATGCCGGAAGGCGTTGAGCACCACGCCCTCGACCGGCACGCCGTGCGCCCGGAGGAGTGACCGATTCCATGATGCCGGAAGGCGTTGAGCACGAAGCGGCAATTCGCAAGCAGGAAAATGTTGCCAGTGACCGATTCCATGATGCCGGAAGGCGTTGAGCACGTGGCATTCTGTGCCCGGATTGCGTAGATTCGGAGGTGACCGATTCCATGATGCCGGAAGGCGTTGAGCACTACAGCAAATAGCAAGCGAAAAGCACGCGCTTTTCGTGACCGATTCCATGATGCCGGAAGGCGTTGAGCACTAGTATAGTTCCCTTTGAAGGGAGTCAAACAATGGGTGACCGATTCCATGATGCCGGAAGGCGTTGAGCACTTGCCATCCTTGTCGCGACGCGTACCACAAGGCACGTGACCGATTCCATGATGCCGGAAGGCGTTGAGCACGAGGAGCTTTCCCATGTGCCCTAACTGCCGATCGGAGTGACCGATTCCATGATGCCGGAAGGCGTTGAGCACAGAACGCAGGTTGCGCTAAGCCGCGCGCCGGTGCCGTGACCGATTCCATGATGCCGGAAGGCGTTGAGCACGATGGCAAATGTCCGGAGTAGTCGAAGATGGCTTGTGACCGATTCCATGATGCCGGAAGGCGTTGAGCACTCACCAGCAGCGAGGTCCACGCCAGCGGAACTGAGTGACCGATTCCATGATGCCGGAAGGCGTTGAGCACATGGTTGGTCCGGCATGTTGGCCTTCTGGCCGTGGTGACCGATTCCATGATGCCGGAAGGCGTTGAGCACCTGATGCTCGCAGACAGGGGCTATCCGGTCACGAGTGACCGATTCCATGATGCCGGAAGGCGTTGAGCACATGCCTAACGAAAACAAGAAAAGCTGGGCAAAGAGCGTGACCGATTCCATGATGCCGGAAGGCGTTGAGCACAGCGCAGCGAGCATAATCGAAATGGCAGTATGGAGTGACCGATTCCATGATGCCGGAAGGCGTTGAGCACTATCCGGGTTCAGCAGATTACGGCAAGCCATTTGGCGTGACCGATTCCATGATGCCGGAAGGCGTTGAGCACTTCGACGTGGCCACTTCGGCACCAATCGTTGTGACTGTGACCGATTCCATGATGCCGGAAGGCGTTGAGCACAGCAAAAAACTTACAACGATTGAAAAAGCCTACCGTCGTGACCGATTCCATGATGCCGGAAGGCGTTGAGCACGCTGAGAGCGGAGCGGCAATTTCCTGGCTGGTGCTAGTGACCGATTCCATGATGCCGGAAGGCGTTGAGCACAGGCCAAAGGCGTGCTGTCGTTGCGCGACAACGGACTGTGACCGATTCCATGATGCCGGAAGGCGTTGAGCACATTTTGGTGCCCTATGAGCTGATGCAGGATTCCGCGTGACCGATTCCATGATGCCGGAAGGCGTTGAGCACTTTATTTTAGTACAGCACGGTCGAGACCACGGTGGTGTGACCGATTCCATGATGCCGGAAGGCGTTGAGCACGCGATCTGCTCGTCGAGCGGGCGACCCAGGAAGTCGTGACCGATTCCATGATGCCGGAAGGCGTTGAGCACAGTCGCGCCTGTATCATAATACACGTTGCGATCCAGTGACCGATTCCATGATGCCGGAAGGCGTTGAGCACATCCTGCAAGCCTCCTCGCGACTGGTGGCCGTGACAGTGTGACCGATTCCATGATGCCGGAAGGCGTTGAGCACGGGAGGTGGTGATGGTGATGTTGTTTGAGGAAGAGTGACCGATTCCATGATGCCGGAAGGCGTTGAGCACACTGCCGACCGCGAGACGCCGGGCATGTTCGGGGCGTGACCGATTCCATGATGCCGGAAGGCGTTGAGCACCTTTTGCCGTCGAGGGCATGTACCCACCGGCCCTCGTGACCGATTCCATGATGCCGGAAGGCGTTGAGCACTTTATGCCGCTGGGGTGCTCGTTCCTGACGCCCGGGTGACCGATTCCATGATGCCGGAAGGCGTTGAGCACTCTACGACTTCCGCGACGGATTCATGGATGGGGCCAGTGACCGATTCCATGATGCCGGAAGGCGTTGAGCACGATTCCGAGCCGATCACCCGCACGCCCCAGCGCATGTGACCGATTCCATGATGCCGGAAGGCGTTGAGCACTGGGGGTTCTCGAAAAATTCGGCGGCGGTCTTCTTGTGACCGATTCCATGATGCCGGAAGGCGTTGAGCACTTCAGTCTTACCGAGCTTGCTGGCCGGTACAGCCTCGTGACCGATTCCATGATGCCGGAAGGCGTTGAGCACTTATGTCTCCTCATGTTAAGGTCACTAACTTAGAGTGACCGATTCCATGATGCCGGAAGGCGTTGAGCACGCTGCCCGGAAGTTGTGGGAGGAGCGGGAAGTTGAGCGTGACCGATTCCATGATGCCGGAAGGCGTTGAGCACTGCGCTGCCAAGCTGGGGCCCGCTCGTGAATGGCCACGCTCCGCTGGATGGCCTCTTCGTCCGGCTCACAGGCCAGGACGTTGGAGCCGATCAGGAACGCCAGATCGTCGATGGAAAGACATTTCTCGCGAACGATGCACATGTGGAATCTTCCTTCCCTCAGTCAGAGGGCGTACGGGGTTAACACGAATTACCAAACGGAATCAGCCCAAGGCGGGCTTACGATTGAAAAGCAGGCGTGGGCGGGCTGAGCCGAAGTGTTTACAGGCCGATGTCTTTCCGGTTAGACTTCGGACTCAGTTCGATGCCCTTTCATGCGGTCCATAGAGCGGGAGTGACACAATGCGAAATGCAAAGTGGCTGGCGTTGCTGGCGATGCTCACCACGGGCATGCTGTTTCAGCCCCTCGGTTGCACCCTGCAGCAGTACGCGATTACCGGCTTTCTCATCTCGCTGGTAGGTCCGTTTATCGTCTCCTAGGCGTCCGCCCGGCAAGGCACACCAGTTGCGATCAGGCATGGGCCAGTTGACAGGCCGGTGCAGGTTCCGGCGAATCGGAGAGATGCCAGTTCTGGCAGGCGGTCTGGTAGCCGCAGCCGGGGCAGAAGCTGGAGCCGTCATTTGGCAGAAAAAGCCCGGAGTTGATCATGATCTCTGCGTACCTGACCAGCTCCACGAGCCGGTGGAAGTCGTGCTCAGTTCGGCTCACCGAATACTGCTCGAAGGCGGGGGTCTTGGTCTTGACCAGCACGTCCCAGCGGAAGAATGAGTTCTCGTGGCCCATGATTCGCAGGGCGTACAGGTAGACCGTTGGCTGTAAGTCACTGGCCAGCTTGGATTCACTGTAGCGTTGACCGGCGGTTTTGAGCTCCACCGCACAGAGCCGGTCCCCGTGCCGGACCAGCAGGTCAATCTCGCCCACCAGCGGCTTTTCGAGCACTTCACCCTGGCGGTCAATCAGGGGTACCTGGAAGGGCACGTTGAAGCCGACGATGTCCAGGTCATCGGGGATGTTCTCTCGATAGACCCGGATCAGTTGCTGTCCCTGCGATAGCAATGAGTCAAAGTCGCCTCTCTGGAACCGCAGGTTCGGCGTGTCGGCGACCTCGCGTTGCCACACGTCGGCGAACAGGGCGGCCAGCTCGTCGCTGGTTACGTCCTGACCTTTGACCCGTTTGGCCCAGAAGTACTCGGCGGTGCGATGGATCGCGGAGCCGAAAGGCATGTTCTCCGTGACGAACTCCGGCTGCATCCTGAACAGCCGCTGGAAGGCAAATTGGAGCGGGCAGATCTTGAGGAACTGGTCGATCTGACTGTACGACCAGTGTTCCCGGTCTGATTTGATCATGGGAATTATCTCCGTCCGTTCACGCGAGTTCTGCCGTTCCCGTTAGTGTTACCGTTGTTTTTACCGCCGGAGAGATGGTCGATCACGAGGCTGGCCTGCGTCTTGGTCAGGCGGTATACATCGCCCACGCCGGTGAGCTGATGGCAGAGTTCGCCGGTCTGGGTCATATTCATATTGTGCTGCTGACGGGCCAGATCGAGCAGATACTTGACCTGCTTATTGCTGGCTGGGGTGTCGTCATCACCGCCGTTGCCGGTGCGTCCATTGACGTTGCCGGTGCGATTGACGGGGGCAGACTGGCCGGGCTGGTTGTCGGCGGGTTCGGCGCGCTGGTCGTTGCCGTTGGACCGGCCATTGCGGGCACCGTTGGCTTGGCCGTTTCCGTTGGCGGTGCCATTCCCGTTACCGCCGTACCGTTCAAGCTGGTCTACGATGGACTGGTGTGCGAGGGCGTAGAGCCGTTGGATTTTCTGGCGGAATGCCTCGGCGTCCTCGATCAGGGTGGAATCCAGCTCCAGCTCTAAGCCGCAGTGGGCGCCGATGGAGCCGTAGTCGGGCAGGCCCAGCTTCTTCGAGAGACTGACGTTGGCTTTTAATGGTATGGGACATCCTTTCTTTAGAAAGAGAAGTTTAAGGACAGCTGACGATTAGCCGATGGGTTCGGACTTCAGAGAAGGATCATTTGCAGTGCTCGTTTACGATGCCTGAACGCAAAATGCCCCTGTCGTGGGGCGATGGTCGAGAAAAAGACCACAGCCCTTCGAAGGGCACGATTGGCTCAGAAGAAGCGGGTCAGGTCGGGGCAGACGGGTGGGAAAAAGCAGGTCGGGACCTCGGCGATGGCCCCGGAAATCGCAAAGATCGCGTCTGAGCGATGCTCGCTGGCGGGTGGCTATCCAGGTGGGGGATCGGCAAGGCGAAAAAGCAGGCTCGCAGCTTCGTTCTTGACGAAGCTGCATTTTCCGGCCTGGAAAAAGGCCTAATTGCCGTCAGGCGAAGGTCCCCTGATCGGTAACGGACCACCTTCATCGGAAAATACGCGAAACAACGCCGAAATTAAGGGTCGGAGAGCGTGCGTACTTGTGCCCATACTCTCTACTAACGTGGAGTACGTGTTTAGCATGCAAAACATGCGATTTTTGCGAGATTGTGGCGGTTGTGGCGACCACCTCGGCGAATGCTTGCCACTGACCATGTTTAGACCTCTCGGGACGCATAGATTTTCTCTATCGAGAACAGGTGTTTTATAGGGGATCGGGAGACCTGCAAGAACCCCCTACGAAACTATGAGGATTTACCATGGAAGAGCACCACTCGCGACCATGCTTCCGTAGGTGGTGTCGACCCATGAATCATGCATGTCCCCATTGCAACAAAACCATGCATCCGGACATGTCGCCGATCACGTCCACGATGATCATCTGATGGTGTTCTGGTTACCAGCCGGTGAACGGGTTTGACATCAGCCCACGACAGGCAGATGGGCTTTTCGTGCCTCGGAAGGGGCGGTTTGGACGTCATCTTGGTGTCTTATGACAACCCAAAGCGCTTAAACAGGCGGTTTGAGGAGTTGTTTTGAGGGGCCGTGACAGGCAGCTCGAAAGGGTTGTTTTTGCGTAACTCCCCCCACTCCCAAGAGTTGCTGCTTCCACGTGTCCTTGCCGACTCTGAAAACTCAATCTTCGCTGCGATTTGTGGTTGCGGGGGGACGCGATGACATTTTTTTGTGAGTCCAGGATGCATCGCCGACATGGGCCGGATCGTTGCCGGAGGCGCCAGAGGGCAAACGTGGGACCGAACGCCAGCGGAGAGCCAGGGGACCGGCGGCGGGCGAGCGATTTTTGACCTATCGGGGGCGCTTCTGCTTCGGTCCCGTGATTCAGGTAGCGCTACCATTCTGGTCGGCGGACGGAGAAGGCGGGTCCAGCACGAGTGCTTCGCCGTCGTTCAAGCCTCGCCAGATCGCCTCGACGGCTTTGCGTACAGACGGCGGCACGCCCTTGCTGTAAGTCTTCCACATCGTGCCAGATGCCTGTCCAAGTAGAAACTGGTTCCCTTCCCCCGCTAGGACATCGTCGTCCGCGTAGTCCGTGGCCCACGTGGCTGCGGGAGTACCAGCCAAGTCGAGGACGCTTAATGCCTGCCTTCTTGAGAAGTTCTGTGAACCGTTTGGCCAAAGCTCGGTGATGCCAGACCTTGCCTGTTTGGGTTATGCCGGAGAGAGTCACGGGGGTCCCGTCGCGAGTTGTAAAGACGTAGTTGTCGCCGCCGACTGCCATACCTCGCGAGGAAGCCTCTACTTTCCATTTGTGTAGAATCTCCACCGTGAGAGGCCAAAGGGGGGGGCGCCTTTTTCGCTGGTTTTTGCCTCGTGGCTGCTCATAGATATACTCGATGTCTTCACCGATTTCCCTGCGGTTGAAGTGCTTCCATCTCAACCTTCCCATGTCCATGTTTCCAATTGCACAGTTCAGTCCAAGCAGGATCGCTGCTCGGTCTTCGAGTTCCCCAGTTTTCAGCAGAGATCGCAGTTCTGCCGGTTTAAAGATCTCCTGTTCCTGTTGTGGCCCACCGTGCTGTTGCAGCACGGCAACGAGAGCATCGAGATCCGGCACCGCAACGCCGAACCAGTTCTCTTTCCGACACCGCAGGAATGCCGCCTTGACCGTTCGCATCCGGGGGTTCGCCCAGTTCACCTGCAGTCCCTCATCGTTGACCTTCTTCCAGCAGTGACGATACCAGTCCTTGAAGTACTTGGGCGTCAGGTGTTCCAGCGGAACGTCCCCGCTGAACGCAATTAACTCTTTAAAGGCGTGCTTGACTTCAGAGGCGTAGGAGGGATTCTTTTTGCACTCGATCAGCCACTCGACGTAAGCATCGCCGACCTCGCGGACCGTATCGACCACGTAATCGGTTGGATGTACGCTTTCATGACTTGCCTGTTGGGCTTTGGCGGCGAATGCGTTAAAATTACGGCGAGCGATGTCCATAGTGGCCCCGAACGGGATGACCTTGCCGTCTTGCTGCAAGCAGTACTGGCGGTAGCCCCGCTTCCAGAGGAGCCCGGTTTCGAGGAAGAGTCCATATCGGGCAAGTGCCTCATCGGGGTCGGACCCGAAGTAGATGGACCGGCCATTGATGACCTTACGATACTGGCCAAGGTTTTTGTGGAATCCCAAGCCGGGAACTTTGCGGCGACCTGCCGGCATGGAGTCCTCCTCGGCGGGATTCTACACGGTCCAGGGAATTATTGGTATTAAAATGTGGTAGTAACCCTTCTGGAGGCGTGCCCGAGCGGCTGAAGGGACCGGTTTTGAAAACCGGCGTGCGGGAAACTGCACCGGGGGTTCGAATCCCTCCGCCTCCGTTTTTTTCTCGTTGGTTCTCACCTTTTTCTCGTTGATTCTCTCCGCGCTTCTTCTCTGACGTTCTGACCATTTGATTTGACTTCAAGTTCGCTTTGTGCCAGGTCCATGGCGGGGCGCGGGGAAGAGGACGTTGCGCGCGGGATTGCTCATGTCAGTGTGGCTGGATTCTCAATGGCCGGGTAGCGAGCAGGTATGGGCATGCCGCCCTCTGTGCGTCTGCGCTGTTCTCTCCCGCCAGGATCGGGCTGGCCGAAGGCGCATGCGATTCCGAGGACCGCCGGGTCATGGTCGAGGGGATCTGGGGGGCTGCCCGTAAGCGGAAGTGATTTGCCGCCTGGATACGCCTCATAATCGAATTGACCTGGGGAGCAGCGACTCGGTTGAACTGCATTATCGGAGGCAGCAGACGCTCGTGCCTGGGGCACACCGCCGTGCCGTTTGGTTCAGCAGCGGGCAGGACAATACCTGACCACCCATCAGAGAACGCGGAGGGCTTCCGCAACGCATCGACTTTCGAAGCTTAACCGATCGGAGCAGAAGCAGAGTGCGGTATTTCAGAGGCCGATACGTGGTTTGTGTACAAACCTTGTTTCTAATGCATCGAGAATGCATCGAGGTCATCATGCCAACCTGCCATCGTCCGGCATTAACTCTTCTTTCCCTCGTTGTGTCTTGCGGTTTGTTCTCAGGCTGCATAGGCGAACCAGACAATGAGGCAATTGCTCCACTCCCAGGCGAGTATCAGGCCATCCTCGATGAGATCGTCGCCACCACAGGTGCGCCCGGTGGGGTGATGGGAATCATGAGCCCAACCCTGTGGGCCGCAGGAGCTTCCGGGGTGGCGAATCTGGACACCGGTGAACCGATGACCCCGGACATGAAGGTCCGGATCGCGAGCATGACCAAGACGTTCACCGCGGCGGTGGTGATGAAGCTGGTGGACGAAGGTCTGCTGAGCCTGGATGACACGCTGGAAAAGTGGCTTCCCGGCGTCGTCGAGCGCAGCGACCAAATCACGCTCCGGATGATTCTCAATCACACCGCGGGAATTCATGACGGTCTAACGTTTGAGATTTTGGTCGACTGGATGCTCCATGACCCCGATCGTCAATGGTCGCAACAGGAAATGCTCGACTGGATCGGCAGCTTCCCCCTGGATTTCGATCCCGGCACGGACTACAGCTACAGCAACGCCGGCTACTATATCCTCGGTGTCATTGTCGAACGCGCCACGGGGAAGACGTTCCAGGAGGCCCTGGATGAATATGTCCTGAGCAAAAAAGGCCTCAAGGACACCGAGGTCATTGCCGGTTTGACAGCCGGGGCGCCGACTCAATTCTATAGCGTCCCGGTCGACGGCATGGAAATCGTCAACGTGACCAACTGGAACCTCTCCTGGGACTGGACCGCAGGGTCCGGGGTTACCACGGTCAGCGATATGCTGCATTTCCTCGACTTGCTGTTTGTGAAGGATCTGCTCTCGCCGCAAGCGCTGCAGGAGATGACGACCGTCACGAGTCCGGCAGACCGCTACGGATTCGGCATGAATGTCACGACCTATCAGGGGAAGGTGCTCTACAGCCACAGCGGGGCAAACCCGGGGAATATTAGCATCTGGGTCTTCATCCCTGAGATCAATTCCGGGTTCTTCTTTGCTCTCAACCGCCTTGACTTGACTGATCTGATGACCGTCATGGACGAGTTGCAGTCGGTCGTCCATCGCACAAGCGATCCGCTGATTGCCCAAGAGACGAGAGGCCGGTGATTGCGCATCAGGCAGTCAGCCGGCGGCGCGTGGGGCACGCGGCCAATCCGCCGCCCCGAGTGTGTTCGTGGTGGTTGTCGCCGTCGGTTTTCGTGGTTTCTTACCATGAATTCTCCGGGAAACACGTTCCCCGTGTCGTAAGCTGAGCAAATGCAATCTGTTACGTTTCGTTTGTGGGGTTCGAATCCCCCCGCCTCCGTTTATTCTCGCGGATTCTGACCGCTTCCTTTTTTTCCTCTCGAAACTTGGACGTTTCAGTTCTGTGCTCGCCGGTTCTGGTGGCCGGCCGGTGCCGGTGCCAGGTGGAGAGGCCGGGTGTTCGCCAACCAGTGCTACAAACACTGGCCTGAAGCCGCCTTCGGCGGCAACGCCGCTGGAAGCGGTGTGACAGAGACGCCGGCATTACCCCAACAGATCGGTAAACATCATAAGCCGGCCCTCGGTCGCCATTGCCGGATTAGACAATCAAACGTCATAAGAGGCAGGGCACCCCAATGCGCGGGATTTATTTGCAATCCGAATGATACCCCGTCTCGGCCTGCCCGCCGCGGGAATGGAACCACCATGCCCTCAGAATCAGCCGGGCTGTGGCCTTTGTGGTTCTCACAAGTGTTATGCTATGCTGGTGCCACGCCTCAATCCATGGAGAACGATCATGAAGCATCTTCTGGCAGCCTTTCTGGTAGTCACACTCGTGCCGGCGGCCCTGGCCCGGGAGTACCATGTTTCCGTGCAAGGCAACGACGCGCATGAGGGCACTGTCGCTCAGCCGTTGCGAACCATCTCGGCGGCGGCGCGCCTGGCCCGGCCGGGAGACGTGATCACGGTACATGAGGGCGTGTACCGCGAACGGGTGTCCCCGCCGCGCGGGGGAGATTCCGATCAGCAGCGCATCATCTATCAGGCCGCACCCGGCGAAAAGGTGGCTATCAAGGGCTCCGAGCCGGTCAAGGGCTGGGAGAAGGTGCAAAACGACACCTGGAAAGTCACGGTTCCCAACAGTCTGTTCGGCGACTTCAACCCGTACCGGGACGTCATCAAAGGCGACTGGTTCAATCCGCGGGGACGCGAACACCACACCGGCGCGGTCTATCTCGACGGCCACTGGCTTACGGAGGCGCCCAACCTGGAACAGGTCCTGGCCCCGGTGTCGGACACGCCGCTGTGGCATGGGAGCGGAGAGGGGGGATACCTGCTGAATGTGGCCTGGCTACGGCCGGACGGGGCTGCGCAGAACGCCGGGCGGATCCCGGCCAACAGCTTCGCGGCCCAGCAGGGCATCCAGACGGCGCCCTGCACCGAGGGTGGCGAGTGCATCGGGTGGATCGAGCACGGCGACTGGGTTCGATACGAAGGGGTTGATTTCGGCCCCCGCGCGGAGCGGATGGAGATTCGCGCCGCGTCCGCCACGCAGGGGGGGATCATCGAGATTCGCCGCGACTCGCCGGAAGGGGAAGTGTTAGGCACCTGCAAAGTGCCGAACACCGGCGATTGGCAGTCGTGGGCCACGTACAAGGCGAGAATCAAGCCGGTCAGCGGAGTCCAAACCGTCTGCCTGGTGTTCAAGAACGCTTGGTCGGCTGCGCCCGGGAAGCAGGAATGGCGCAAACAGGATACGCTCTTGTGGTTCGCCAAAGTGGACACGGCGAATACCACCATCTGGGCACAGTTCCCGGGCATCGATCCCAATGCGGCCGACGTGGAGATCAACGTGCGCCGGACGGTGTTCTATCCGGAGAAGCCGGGCGTCAATTATATCACCGTGCGTGGCTTTACCATGATGCACGCGGCCACGCCCTGGGCACCGCCCACGGCCGAGCAGATCGGCCTGATCGGCACGCATTGGAGCAAGGGCTGGATCATCGAAGACAACGACGTTCGCTACTCGGTGTGCGTGGGCATTGCCCTCGGCAAGTACGGCGACCAGTGGGACAACACCTCGCAGAACACGGCGAAAGGCTACGTCAAGACCATCGAGCGCGGTCTGGCCAACGGCTGGTCCCGGGAAAACATCGGCCACCACATCGTGCGCAACAACCGCATCTCGCATTGCGAGCAGGCGGGCATCGTCGGCAGCCTGGGGCCGGTGTTCAGCGTGGTGACCGGCAACGTCATTCATGACATCCACGTCCGCGGACTCTTCACCGGCGCGGAGATGGCGGGTATCAAGTTTCACGCCGCGATTGACACGGTGATCAGCAATAACCACATCTATCGCACGACGCGCGGAATCTGGCTGGACTGGATGACCCAGGGCACCCGGGTCACTCGGAACCTCCTGCACGACAATGGTCCCAGCGAGGATCTGTTCGTGGAGGTCAATCATGGTCCGTTTCTGGTGGATAGCAATGTGTTTCTCTCGCCGACGTCCCTGCTGGACATGTCGGACGGCGGCGCATTCGTGCACAACCTGTTCGCCGGCCGGATCCTGCCGCGCCCGGAATTGAACCGCGAAACGCCTTTCCATAAGCCCCATTCAACCGAGGTGGCGGGCCTGAAGAATATCCAGGGCGGCGACACCCGCTTTTACAACAATGTGTTCGTCGGCGCCGCCGGCCTGGCCGGTTACGATAAGGCGACGCTGCCCATGTACATGATGGGCAATGTGTTCCTTAGCAAAGCGGCCCCATCCAAACACGAGAAGGCTCCGCTGGTATTGTCGGACTTCGATCCCGGGCTCAAACTGCTCGAAGCGGGGCAGGGCCTGCAACTTGAGATCGCCTTCGACGCCGCGTGGGCGCAGGGCCGGTCGCGTCCGCTGGTGACGACGGAACTGCTCGGAAAGGCGGAGACACCGGATCTGCCCTACGAGCAGCCTGACGGCTCGCCGTATCGCCTTGACACCGACTACTTTGGAAAGGGCCGAAACGCCGCCAACCCCTTCCCGGGGCCTTTCGAGATAACCGGCGGCGGAAAACAAACCATCAGCGTGTGGCCGGTGGCCAGACCGTAACGTGTTGCGGGCGTTGGCGGGGCGGGCGGCTCCGCCGTTCGGCCCTGCTCAAGAGGCATGGCTCACGCGGCGCGGCGGCGCGCTCCAGGGCGTGTCCCCGCAGCGCCTGGCCACATAGAATGTTGTGCTACTCAACTCGGATCCTGAGTCCGGAGGGTGGTGGCTGGCCGCCTGCTCCCGGCAGGGGGCGGGCATAGGCAGGGATGCGCGCTCCGGCTGATGGCCCGGTTCTCGCCCTGTTCGTACACCAGGCGCCCGGGATACGCGTAAGCTCAGGCTTGACCGGGCCTTCGAGGCGGCGCGCCTATACTGTGGTATTCCAAAGCCGCAAGCTCAAGCGATCATTGCGCTTCGATCGGTGGTGCGAGCATGAACGCGAACTTCGATCCACCAAACGTCTCTAACCTGGCTTTCGTGGAGGGCCTTTTTGCCGAGTATCTGAACAATCCGGCCGCCGTGGATCCCGAATGGCGACGTTATTTCGATGCCCTGCGCGATGGTAGTGGGTACTCCACCGTCGCGGTGGCCGCTCCGACGTTCCGGACGCGAAGCATCTTTAATCCTGTCGCCGGTGACGACGGCCGGCTGGACGTGGCTTCCAGACGCGAACTGGTTTTTCAGGATCGAGTCGATCAGATGGTTCGGGCCTATCGTGTCCGGGGCCATCTGGTGGCCAGAATAGATCCTCTGGGGCGGCCGCGTCCGCATCAGCCCAAGCTGGATCCTGAGTACTGGGGCTTCACCGATGAAGACATGAGCCGGCCGGTGTCGAGCGAGACGGTGGCCGGCGGCGACCTTCAGACCCTCGGCGAGGTCGTCCAGCGGCTCCGCAACACCTACTGCCGGTCCATCGGCGTCCAGTTCATGCACATCGACGATCTGGGCATGCGTCAGTGGCTGCAGGCGCGCATGGAGCAGAGCGAAAACCGGGTTGAACTGAACCGGGAACAGCAACTGCGCATTCTCACCCGTCTGACGGATGCGGTTGTTTTCGAAGAGTTTATCCAGAAGAAATTTGTGGGGGCCAAGAGTTTTTCCCTGGAGGGAGCGGAGAGCCTGATCCCGCTGCTGGAGCTGGCCATCGAGAAGGCCGCCGAGCAGGGGCTCGATGAGATCGTGCTGGCCATGGCCCATCGCGGCCGGCTCAACGTTCTGGCCAACATTCTGGGGAAGGGGCCCCGCGACATCTTTCATGAGTTCCAGGATTCCGATCCGCTGCTCAACCTGGGCCGGGGCGACGTGAAGTATCATCTCGGCCACAGCTCAGACTGGATAGCCCGCAACGGTCGCAAGGTGCATCTCTCGCTGTGCTTCAATCCCAGCCATCTGGAGTACGTCAATCCGGTGGCGATGGGTCGCATTCGCGCCAAGCAGGATCGGGTGGGCGATCATCGGCGCGAGAAGGGCATGGCCCTGTTGATCCACGGGGACGCATCTTTTGCCGGGCAGGGCGTGATCCAGGAAACGCTGAACATGAGCCAGCTTGCCGGCTATGCCGTCGGCGGCGCCCTCCACGTGATCGTCAACAACCAGCTCGGTTTCACGACCCCGCCCGAGGAGGCCCGCTCGACCCGCTATGCCACCGACGTGGCCAAGATGCTGCAGGTGCCCATCTTTCACGTGAACGGCGAAGACCCGGAGGCGGTCGCCCAGTGCGTGGGTCTGGCCATGGACTTCCGCATGACCTACAAGCGCGACGTGTTCATTGACATGTACTGCTATCGCCGCCGGGGTCACAACGAGGGGGACGAGCCGTCGTTCACGCAGCCCATGCTCTATCAGGTCATCGATCAGCGCAAGAGCGTTCGCGAAGGATACCTCGAACACCTGCTCAAGTTGGGCGCAGTTACCCGTGAAGAAGCCGAGCGCATTCTTGAACAACGCCGCGAGCAACTTGAACAGGAGCTGTCGGCCGCCCGCAGTCGGGACTACGTTCCCGGCGCGCAGGAGCCCACCGGCATCTGGAAGGGCTATCGCGGTGGCCGCGAGAGTATGGGCGATGAAGTTGATACCGGCGTGCCTGTCGAGCAACTCAAACACCTGCTCGAGGTCCAGACGCGGGTTCCGGAGGGCTTCCATCCGCATCCCAAGATCCAGCGCTTCCTCCACGCCCGCCGGGAGATGGCCGCCGGCGAGCGACCGCTTGACTGGTCCGCGGCGGAAGCCCTGGCCTGGGCGTCCCTGGCCGTCCAGGGCGTGCGCGTCCGCCTGAGCGGCCAGGACAGCGCCCGCGGCACTTTCAGTCATCGCCACGCCGTTTTGCACGACATTCAGAACGGGAACACCTGGATGCCTCTCCAGCACCTCGCGCCTGACCAGGCCCCGGTCGAAATCTACAACAGCCCGCTGTCCGAGGTGGCCGTGATGGGCTTCGAATACGGCTACAGCCTGGATACCCCGGACGGCTTGGTCATGTGGGAGGCCCAGTTCGGGGACTTCGTCAATGCGGCCCAGGTCATCATCGACCAGTTCATCGCCAGCGCCGAGGATAAGTGGCGGCGGCTGAGCGGCCTGACTCTGCTGCTGCCGCACGGCTTCGAGGGCCAGGGGCCGGAGCACTCCAGCGCCCGGCTGGAACGGTTCCTCCTGCTGGCCACCGAGCACAACATCCAGGTGGTTTATCCCACCACTCCCGCCCAGTATTTCCACTGCCTCCGGCGCCAGGTCCTTCGGCGGTGGCGCAAGCCTTTGATCATGATGACGCCCAAGAGCCTCCTGCGGCATCCGCAGGCGGTGTCCAGGTTGGAAGACCTGGCCGACGGCAGGTTCGAGCGCATTCTGCTCGATTCCAAATCCCGCCACGATCAGGTCCGGCGGATCCTGCTGTGCAGCGGAAAGATCTATTACGAACTCGACCACGAGCGCGAGCGGCTGGGGCGCAAAGACGTGGCGATCATTCGCCTCGAACAACTCTATCCGCTCTCTCAGAGCACGCTGATTTCGGCGCTGGCTCCGTACCCGGATGGCACACGGGTGATCTGGGTCCAGGAGGAGCCGGAGAACATGGGTGCGTGGCGTTATATCCGCGTGCGTTTCGGGAGCATGCTGCTGGGCCGGTTCCCGTTCATGGGCGTGTATCGTCCGGCCTCGGCCAGCCCGGCCACCGGCTCGGCCGCCAGCCATAAGCTCGAACAGCGTGAATTGATCGAGAAAGCCTTCGGCGACGGCGGTGACGAAGCCTGGCTGCGGGTGGAGATGGCGCCGGCGGCCGAACGCGACGCCGACGGTTTCGTGATTCGGCATTGATTCGTGTTTCTGATCCCGTCCTTGGCCATTCTGCGCGGGAAGGAGTTCGACCGCATGGCAGTGGAACTGACCGTTCCCCAGGTCGGTGAGTCTATCACCGAGGTGCAGGTGGGGCGCTGGCTCAAGCAAGAGGGCGATCCCGTCACCCAGGGCGAGACGCTGGTCGAGATTGAGACCGACAAGGTGACGGTGGAACTGCCGGCACCCGTTTCCGGCCGGCTGGCCAGAATCCTGAAAGGTGACGGTGCCGCCGCGACGGTTGCTGAAGTCATCGGCTATCTCGAAGAGGCTGAAGCGCCGGCCGCCGGCCCCGAGCCGACGCCGGCCGCGGCGCCGCCCGAAAAGCCGGTGACCCCGCCCGCGGAGCCTGAGGCGCCGCCGAGAGAACCACGAAAACCAGACCACAAGACGGACGCCGGCCGCGCCCCGGCTGCGGCGCCCGCGGAAGGCGGTCCCGCCCGCGATGTCGGCCCCGCGGCGGCAAGAACTCCGGAAGCCGGGCGGATGGCGCCGGCAGCCCCGCACGTGGGGGCCGCGCCCGTGGCCGAAAAGCAGATAGTCAAGCCCCCTGGACCGCCGGCGGGTTTGCCGCGTATTTCGCGCGAGGCCGTTCCGGTGTCCAGGCCCGCACCGGCCGCACCTGTGCCGCCGCCGCCACCGGAGCCGGTCAGCGCCGGCCTGAGTGATGCGGCCAAGGAGGAGGAAGAACGAGAGGCCGCCGGCGTCCGTCCGGTCCCGCCCGCCAGTGCCCGTGAAGAGCAGGTCGTACCCATGAGTCCGCTCCGCCGGCGTATTGCCCAGCGTCTGGTGGAGGCACAGCAGACCGCCGCGCTGCTGACCACCTTCAACGAGGCGGATATGTCCGCCGTGATGAGCTTGCGCGCCCGTTACCAGCAATCTTTTCAGGAACGGCACGGTATCAAGCTGGGGCTCATGTCCTTTTTTGTGAAGGCCGCCATTGACGCGCTCAAGCGTTTTCCTCAGCTCAACGCGGAGATCCGCAGCACCGACATGGTGTTCCGCAACCATTACGACATCGGGGTGGCCGTTTCGACGGACAAGGGGCTGGTGGTTCCCGTGCTGGCCAACGCTGAGCGCATGAGCTTTGCCGAGATTGAACTGGCCGTGGCCGACTTCGCCACCCGGGCACGGGAGAACAAGCTGAAGCTCTCAGAGCTGGAGGGCGGCACCTTCACCATCACCAACGGTGGCGTCTTCGGCTCGTTGCTCTCCACCCCGATCGTCAACCCGCCGCAGAGCGGTATCCTGGGCCTGCACGCCATCCAGGATCGCCCCATGGCGCGCGACGGCCAGGTGGTGATCCGCCCGATGATGTACCTGGCGTTGACTTACGATCACCGTATCGTCGATGGCCGGGAGGCGGTGCTCTTCCTGCGCCGGATCAAGGAGGTGATCGAGGAACCCTCTCGGATGCTGATCGAGATTTGAGGGCGGGCGTCTTATTAGTTTTTTCCAGTGCCCTTTCCGGTCCGGGAGTTTCGCGCTTTGGTCCATGAGGCGGGCAGGATGCCCGCCCCCCGACAGCGCCGGCCGGCGGTTCTGGAGGGCGGGCATCTTGCCCGCCTCGTGTGGCACCCGCGTCTCGCTGGTACGCGGGAGATTGGACATCTTGCCTGCCTGATCCGACGAGAAACTGGTGTACTGGAAACGGCACTGGCGCCGGGTAGCGGCCGGCCGGGTTGGCTGCTATCCTCTCTGGCATGTGACGTGAGGTGACGGTCCTGTCCCTGCAACGGGCTGTGCGTTGCGCTGATCCAATGGGAGCGGAATCATGGAATCGACATACTGGACCCTTGGCATTCTGTCGGTGTTTTCGCTGTGCGGCGGCCTGGCGTGGGCCGAGCAGCCTTCGACCAGTCCTTCAACCGGCAGGGGCGTCACTGCGCCGGGGGCGAAGGTCGAATTGCTTTCCCGGGAATTCAAATTCACGGAGGGCGCGACCTGCGACGCCGAAGGGAACGTCTTCTTCACCGACCAGCCCAACGACCGCATCATGAAATGGAGCGTGGACGGCAAGCTTTCGGTGTTCATGCAGCCGGCCGGCCGATCCAACGGCATGATCTTCAGCCCGCAAGGCGATCTGTATTCCTGTGCCGACGCGCAGAATGAGTTGTGGCTCATCAAGCCCGATAAAAAGGTGACCGTGCTGGTGAAGGAGTACCAGGGCAAGCTGCTCAATGGTCCCAACGACGTGTGGCTCAGGCCCGATGGAGGGCTGTACATCACCGATCCCTTTTACAAGCGCGATTACTGGAACCGTGGTCCGAAGGAGCAGGAAGTGGAAGGGGTGTACTACCTTCCGCCCGAAACGAAGGCCGACCGGAAACGCGCCACCCAGGCCAGGCCGATCGAGGGCGTGGCCCTGCCGCGAAAGCTGACGCGGGTCATTGACGATCTCAAGACGCCCAACGGCATCACCGGCACCCCGGATGGCAAGATCCTCTACGTTTCCGACCTGGCGGCGCAAAAGACGTATGCCTACGACATCCAGCCTGACGGGTCGCTCACCAACAAGCGGCTGTTCTGTGAGATGGGTTCTGACGGCATGACCATCGACAACGAAGGCAATGTCTATCTCACCGCCAAGGGCGTGTTCGTCTTCGATAAGACCGGCCAGCGCATCGACCACATCGAGGTGCCGGAGCCCTGGTCGGCCAACGTCTGCTTCGGCGGCAAGGACCGCAAAACGCTCTTCATCACCGCCAGCAAAGGGCTGTACGCGGTGAAAATGCGCGTCCAGGGAGTCAACCAGAAGGGCGGTAAGTAGGCTTCTTAAGCTCAGCTCGGACAGTGCCTTAGGTTGGTGCAGGGGGCGTGGCTGACTGCTAAATGTCCTCTTTTTGATATTTTGAAAACGGGACATGACGATGTACAATAAAGAGGCGGAGCGCCAGTCGGCCATACGCTGGAGGGCATGGCATGGCATTTGAGCTAGCCCTGCCTGACCAGCTCCGCAAACAGGGTTGGAAGATCAAGATCCGGGAACGAGAGCGTCTGGAGCCGCCGCATCTGACCATTATGCGCAGGGAAAGAAGTTGGCGTCTGGGTTTGCGGGATGGTCAGTTTCTAGATGACGAGCCGGACCCCGGCAATGTGCCGAGGGAGTTGTTAGAGCTCATCGAGGAACATTGGCAGACGTTGTGCGACGCCTGGGATGCCAAGTACCCGAATAACCCCGTGAAACAGAAGGATGATGAGGATGAGCAGCAGGACATACCTTCTTGAGCGGGACGAGCGGACGGCAACCCAATTTGCGGCCCTGCATCCGACGATGTTACGGAGTCACAGGGACATTGTCGATGCTTTGCCAACAGCCACAAACCAGGATACTTGGATCATTCCGCGGAATGATCTGGCTCGAGAACTTGTGAAAGCCACAGCGGGGCAGAGCCGGCGGTTCGGTCGATTGCTTCTCCTGGACCAGACCCCACTGCAATCCGTCCCTCCATTGTTGCGATACTTTCAGCCTGTCGTGTTTGCCGCGACTCCATGTGCTTTTCTGCCGCCCGAGGAGCTTGCGTGCGTTCTTCAATCACCTGACCGGCAGTTCCTTTTTATCGGGGGAAGCGTGGACCACAAGAGCCGGACCTGCACTCTGTGGCGAGGCGATCTGAGCTCAATTGTCGTGCCGTTTGACGCTTTTCCAGCCGCCGGGGACGGGACCCGACCCGACTTTCAGGATTTCTCCGTGACAGACTACGGCCAGACGCTGCGGTTCGGCCGCTACGAAGCCGCCACTGAGGCTGTTCTTTACGAGTACGATCCTGACTATCGTCGCCACCTGAAGGCTCGTCGCCGTGCGGAGGATACCGGCTTTGGCCCCTCCTTGCGGAGACTCAGGAAGCAGCGGGGCCTGAGGCGGAGCGACTTTGCGCCGCTTTCAGCCAAGACCATTGCACGGCTGGAGCGCGGGGAAGTCGAAAAGCCACATGGTGACACGCTCGCAATTATCGCAAAGAAGCTGCGCGTCAAACCTGACGAGATTGAGATGTATTGACGCCGTTTCCGGTCCAGGAGTCTCTCGCTTCGGCCCATGAGGCAGGCAGGATGCCCGCCCCCCGGCGGCACCGGCTGTTCTGGAGGGCGGGCATCTTGCCCGCCTGATCCGCCGAGAGACTGCGGTACCGGAAGCGGCATTACCGCCGGACCCACTCGGCCCAGGGAATATCCAGCCAGACCCGTGGCTGGCCCCGGCCTTTGGATCGCTCACAGCGAAGCGTGACCTCGCGGTGCATCGGCAGGGGGGCCAGGGGCCAGATATGGCCGAAGTTGTCCAGGCGGATTACCGGGATCTGGCGTTTCGTAGGCAGGTGGTATTTGAGCATCTGGAATGCCGCGTCGCGCAGGTCGGTGTCCTTGTCGTGGAAGTCGCCGAGGATGATGCCCTCGGCCCGCTCGAACAGGCCGTTGAGCTTGAGGGCGGCCATCATGCGATCCATCGGGTCGGCGGCTTCGTTCACGTCCTCCAAAGCCAGCCACTTACCGCGCGTGTCGATGGCCGACGCGTAACGCGAGCCGATCAGCGGGAGCATGACGCTCAGGTTGCCGCCGGTGATGACGATCCGGCTCTGTGAGGGGAGCTTGCCGGCCAGCAGGTGCCCCTCCGGACGCCGCGACGAGCCTTGGCCGTCAAGGATGGCGGCCACGTCGCGGAAGAACTCGGTGAACCGGTCGGGATACTGGGCCAGGGCCCAGCCGATGGCGAAACCCTCGTGCTGATTGTCGGGGAGCTTGACGTGCCGGGCGAGTTCCTTGACGTGCTTCCGGGCGTACCAGCGCGGGCCGCCATAAAGGAAGCCGGGGCCGAGATCATAGAGGCCGACCGCCTGGGGGTACTGGCCGGCGATGGCGATCAGCGTGGTCATCTCGCTGAAGCCGAACAGGACGATGGGGCGGCGGCGATCCTTGAGCACGTTGAAGTTGATCCGGTCGAGAAGGCGCGTAAACCAGGCCCCGCCGCGGAGGGTGACCAGTGCGGCCACGCGGTCATCAGCCAGCAGGCTTTGGACCTCGCGGATTCGTGCGGCGTCGTCCGACCGGCCCCCTTTTTCGTCTATCTCTTTTGCCAGCAGCATCTTCGGGCTGGTAGTGACTTCATAGCGATCGCCGGCGCCCCGTTGGGCCAGGGCCAGCATGCCCTTCACGCCATTGGGCGAAAGCAAATGAATCTCATTGGCGGCGGAACTACCCACCGCCGTAATGTGGATGCGAGGGCGAGGTGGTTGTGGCAAGGTTGATGGCTCCTGTATCGAGTTGTCTTCCTCTTCCAACACGGCCCAAGCCGTGGCGTACACGCATGGCCCGGCGTTTCCTACCGGGCCGCCTGGACAAAAGCGGCCGCTTGGGCGGGATCGACCGGGGCGGTCGTCCGGCCGTCCTGCTTAACGGCCGTTCCCACAATGGCTCCATCGGCGATGGCCAGAATTTGTCTGATGTTCTCCGCCGTCGCTCCGCTGCCGACGTAGACCGGGCAGCCGGGGACGGCCGCCTTGACGGCTCGAACGTCCTCCAGATCCGTCGGCTTGCCGGTGGCGACTCCGCTGACAATCAAGGCGTCCGCCCGGCCACGATAGGCCGTTTCCTCGGCCGCATCGGCGATGCTGGAAGACGAGAGCGGCCGGGCATGTTTAACGTGCACGTCAGCCAAGATGGCCACCTGGCTCCCTAAGGCTTGGCGGTAGCGGAGGTTATCGTCTGCCCGGCCCTCGATGATGCCCTGGTCTGTGGCGTAGACGCCGCAATGAACGTTGATCCGCACGAAGCCGGCCCCGCAGGTGGTAGCGATGGCAATGGCGGCCAGGGCATCATTTCGCAGCACGTTGATGCCCAGAGGCAGGTCCACTTCCTCCCGGATGGCCCGGGCAATGATGGTCATGGCGGCCACCGTATGCGGGTCCACGCGGGTGGCTCGGAACGGGGCATCGCCGAAGTTCTCGACCATCAGGGCGTCAAAACCGGCCTGCCGAAGGGCTCGGGCGTCGGCCAGAGCAAGGGCGGTAATGGCTTGGAGCGACTGCCGGCTGGCGGGGCTGCCCGGCAGGGGGGCCAAATGCACCATGCCGATCAGGGCGTGGGCCGGCAAGGGATTGCTGGGGGTGGCTGAGAACATGGGCAAAGTATACCCGGGATTGGCCACCTGGGCACCGAATCGGTAGTGGCTATGCCGCCAACACGAAGTCTTCGCCTGTTCGGTTTCCCCACCTGGTTGCCCTCACCCTCTGGAAGAGGCAGGGGACCCTGCTGAATCGCCCGCGCACATGGCTCAGCCTGAAGCTGGGCTGAAGTCACCGCCGCTGACGGAAGACGGCCACCACGTCTTCGATCGGGGTCACGTACAACTGATTGCCTGGTTCGAAATCGACGGGGATGGAGTTCTTGGGGTTGAACAGCACCCGGTCGTACTGACGGATCGGGAAGTCATCGCTGTTGGCGATCTGGACGGAAACAGCCACCACGCGTCCGGTGATGGTCGGTATCTCAAGATTATCTGGAAGGGCAATGCCGCCCTTGGTCTGTTTCTTGTCCTCGTCCTTGCGGATCAGGACGCGCTTTCCGAGCGGCTCGACCGTCTCCAGCTTATTGCGCTTGGGCTGGGTGTCCCGTTGCATGGCCACTCCTCGAAAACGTGGAACCACGATGATCTATCACGGCAAGGCCGCATTATAGTTACGAATACGGCGGCGCGCCAACAGCGCATCGTGGAAAAAACGCGGATTTCCTGAAGAAAACTGTGAGTTTTGGCGTCAGGCCGCCGCGGTCGTCTGCGCGCTGGCGGGCCTTGACGGGCGGTTGGTGATGAACACCGTCTGGAACAGGTCAACATTGTCCAGCTTGTAGCGGAAATCGACCTCCAGGCCGGTCTGTTGAACGAGCTCGCGCAGGCAAAGATCGCTGCGCCATCCCAGATGCTCACATAGCGGGCGGATCCACTTCTCGATGCTGCCGATCAGGCGGTTGCTGGAGCGGAAGTGGTTGATGATGACAATCTGCCCGCCCGGGCGAACCACCCGGCGGGTTTCCTCGATCATCTTCACCGGGTCGCTGACCACCGTAATCAGATGGCTGAGCAACGCGTGGTCGAACGACTGGTCGGGAAAGGGCAGCTCCAGGGCATTGCCGAGGGCCAGGTTCACCCAGCTCATTTTGTTCTGGACGACCCGCCGCCGGGCTCGTCGGAGCATGCCCTCGCTCAGGTCGATGCCGACCACCCGGGCATGGCTCGGGTAAGACTGCAGGGCCAGGCCCGTACCCACGCCTACATCCAGCACCCGTTCGCCGGGGCGAATGTGCATCTGCTCGATGGCCCGGGACGTCCGCCGATGGACGATGCTCGGCCAGAAGAGATCGTAGAAATAAGACCAGACGTTATAGATATTGCGTGTGGTTTTTTCTTCCATACCGCGCCTTCGCTTCAGTTTTGTTGCTCATCTTCAATTTAGCCGCATCAGGGCCGGTACGCAAGCCAAACACGACGCATTCGGATGGCAAATTGTCACTCGTCCGTGGTCAGAAAAACCCCAAAAGGCTGCGGCGACCAGTTTCTTGATCGCCGCAACTCTCTCTCCCAGAAGCTAGGGTTACGCAAAAAACATTATAAACTTCCCACAGTGAGCGGTCAAAGCAAGTAGCACAGAAAATGGGGCAGATCGGGCAGTCTGGGTAATCTGTGTGCCCTCAGCCCCCATAAGACGAAGGCTTTGCCCGTTCGGGCCGGGACAAAAGCGGGACTCGTCCCGGGTCACTTCCCCCGGGCGTACTTGACGGAGCAGCCGTAGGGTTCCGTCCGCGAGGTGCTCACCGGCTTGTCGGCCAGTACCTCGTCCAGTGCGGCGGCCACGTAGTTGGTCTCTTTTCGATCGTCTATCGCGCCGTTGTAGACCAGCTTCCCGGTCTTATCGATCACGAACATGTGCGGGGTGGTCTTGGCCCCGTAGGCGCGGCCCGTTCGGCCGTCCGGGTCGTGGAGGATCGGGTAGGCCAGGCCCTTCTCAGCGGCGTACACCCGGTTCTTCTCCGGATCGCTGCCGGCAGTCGTATCGATGGCCAGCCAGACGACTCCTTTGGCAGCGTATTTTTTGTATATATCCTGCATTGTCTTTTTCTCATGGGCGCCGCGGCTGACCGGGCAGGTGCGGTTGATCCATTCGAGCACCACAACCTTGTCCTTGAAGTCAGCAAGCCTGAATTCCTTTCCGTAGCTGTCCTTGAGGGCGAAGTCGGGCGCCTGGGATCCCACGACGGCGGGGGATTGGCCCTGCTCCGGAGCGGTGACGAGTGTGGAGGCCACGCTGCCGGTCAGAGCGACCACGACGACTGCGGACAAAATCTTGATCATCACGAACGCCTCCTTTTTTTGTTGTCTGTAAAAGTTACTTAAAGCCGGCATGGAATCGTGAATTCTGCAAAGCTTGCACCAGGGGCGAGCGCAAGATTCGCCCCGGCTGCAGTTTGCCACTTGATGCAGGTATTGGAAGCGACTTGTTGGAAAGTCTATGATTTAGCAGACCTGTGGCCCACTATGGACCTTCTCAGATGGTGCCGAATGGCTCGACCGGAGAGCTGACACGATGCCTGGCAAAGATTTACGACTGATTACGGACGATTGGGCCTACGAGCCGGGGCAGATCAACGTGCGCAAGATCCGCGGGGCCGATAATCGCATCAAAATCCAGATGCGGGTGGATCTCGGCGTGCTTCAGATGGAGGTGGATGGGCGTCCGGACGGACGCAGACCCTACAACCAGGACTCGCTCCTGGATTATCACAACCATCGCATCGAGTTGCACAAGCGGCGGAACGGTACCGAGCTGGGATATACGCTGAACGCCGAGGAGTGCCGGGAGGTACGCGAAGAGGCATTCCAGTATTACCAGCGCTACCTGGCCAATTTCGTGCTCGAAGACTATGAGGCGGTCTCGCGCGATACGAAGCGCAATCTTGACGTTCTCGACCTCTGCATGAAGTACGCCGAGGAGGACGAGGATCGCTATTCCCTCGAGCAGTATCGGCCCTACATCCTCATGATGCACTACCGCAGCAAAGCGCTGTCCGCCATGAAGAAGCGGGCCTACCGCACGGCCCTGGCCCACGTGGAATGCGGCCTGAAGATCCTCAAGACGTATTTCGCCGACATGGGACAGCCGAAGGCGTTTCGAATCAGCGACGAGGTACAGGTGTTGAAGATGCTTCGTCGCGAGATCCGCAAGCACCTGCCGGTGGATCCTGTGATCAAGGCCCGCAAAATGCTGCAGCGGGCCGTGGCCGAGGAGCGCTATGAAGATGCGGCCCGGCTGCGAGACGAACTGGACCATTTGATGCGGAGCGAGGGCGCCCAACCGGGTTGATCCGCATTCTCCTTTCAGAAGTGACCGGTGCAGCGGATGCGAATCCGCTCACCGGTCTTTGTGTTTGGGGCTCAACGCCCGTCGAACTCGTCGCGCGAGAAGCGCTACCGGTCGTAGTCACGGCTGCTGTCGCCGCGCCCGCGAGTCCCCTGGTCGCCACTGCGGTTTCCCAGCGTCCGGCCACGATTCCCCTGGTCACCGCTGCGATTACCGATGGCCCGCTCGCGGGATCTTTGGTCACTGCTGCGGTTGACCAGTGTCCGGCCGCCTTGCCACGGAGGGGGGCGGCGATTGTCCGCTGTTCGGCCGCCTCGCCACGGAGAGTCGTTGCGATTGTCCAGTGTCCGGTTACTCCGCCCCTGATCGCCGCTGCGGTTGCCCAGTGTTCGGCCGCCTTGCCCTTGATCGCCACTGCGATTGCCCAGTGTTCGGCCGCCTTGCCCCTGGTCACCACTGCGGTTGCCCAGAGTCCGGCCGTCGGGTCCCACATAGCCGCTGCGATTGTCGAAGGCTCTGCCGCGATTCTGCTGGTCGACGGCGAGGTAGTTCAGATCATTGTCGTTTCGCCACTGCTCATCCATGCGGCCACGGTCGGCTTCAAAACCGCGCATACGCTGAGCGTCTCGGCTGTCCCAGGCACCCTCCCCACGATCGAAGCGAGTGTAATTGGCCTCGTAGCGATCCAGGCCGCGCTGGGAACTGCCGAAATCCTTGTAATAGCGATTCTCGATGCGGTAGGGGCCGTAGCCTGAACCATTGGCTGGGCCGGTGTAATGCCGGATATCGTTTGCGCTGTCAGGGCCATAGCGGGCGCGGCGTTCGGATTCAAAACTGCCGTAGCGTTGGCTCCAGGGGCGATAGCGCGCCGTGCCGTCAACCGCCGTGCTGCCGACCGATGAGTAGCTCCAGCCGGACGGTGAGATGGGCGTGCCGCTGAGCCTGGGTGGTGGGTTGACGGCGTTGATACTCCAGGACGGGCGTGTAGTGCTGATCGCGCCGCCTGGCTGTGGGGTCTGGGCCCAAGCGAGCAGGGCCCAACCGCATATCCCCGAGACGCCGGCGAAGAGATGTAATGGTCTCATGACGGGACTCCTTCCTGCTTGCAGGTTCGATTCCCCGCCAAAGAGCTCTGTGCCCCCTTGCGCTTCTATAGGGGTGTATAGGGGGCGGCCTCATGAAGTCAACCACGGCCGGGATAGAACCACGGCTGATCCGCAAACGACGCACGCCGGCGAGAACGGGACTTCCATGGCGGAAAGATTGGTTGTGCCGTCGCCGCGCGGTACGACCTTTGCTTTGTCACTGAACAGAGGGAATTCCCCGGCCGCACGCTTGAGTGCTTACAGGTCTTTCATTTCATCCGGCGTCAGGATGCGCAGATTGCCTGTGACCCGGGCCTCGAAGCCGGACGCAGGATTGGACGCCGGCTCCGTAGTGGTCGGCAATACCAGCTCACCGGTGGCAATGCCCTGGAGCCAACGCACGGCCAGTTCGCGTTTGGCAATGACTTCTTCGGGAACGGGGGATCGGCGGCAATGCAGCCGATATTCGGCCAGATCCAGCGTGATGCTCTTGAGCACGCCGGCTGTTTCGGGGTAGAGAGCCAGATTGATCGGCACCGCGTATCGCCGGCCGAGGTAGCTGTCCACCTCGCCTTCCGCTCCCAGCCGGGCCTCGTCGATCTTGACTTCATCGGCGATGCCCGTTCCGTAGTCGTCGGTGAGCTGCACATAGGCGACATGCCCGAGCCGCTGCTCGATGTCCGCATTGGTGATGTATGCCATGCCGTGCTGCCTTTCGATGACGCGAACGCCCGCTTATGTCCTGTGTCGTACCGAAATGGTGGGGCGGTGATGCGCGGCCTCTCCGCCCCCGCGCCGGCCCGAGCCCGCCAACCCGGGCCGGCGCCGCCTCACCCCAATCACGTGAACCGCACGCGAACTGCATACTGCCAGTAGCCGTACGTCAGCCGATACCGCGCCCGCACGCCGAAGAGCAGTTTCTCGCGCTTGAAGCCCTCCTCGCTGTTTTCGGCCAGGGCGCCGAACTCGATGGGTTCGCGGTCCTGGAAAATGAACGGCCGGATCACCCCGTCGGTCTTGAGCAGATACCAGACCGTCGGATCGGTCAGCCAGGGCAGGGCCACCACGCGCGCCGCTCCCTGCAGCACGTTGGACGTCTGGTTGATGACCGTGGCGTTCAGGGCTTCCAGAGCGGTGTACAGGATGAAAGGTGGAACCACGCAGACCAGCCCGGACGCGCTGGTGGCCATCGGCTCGCCCTGGTCATCCTTCAGGGCCAGCAGCGACCCAAGGGCCTTGCGGAAGGCCGCTTTGAACTCGTCCGTCGAGGGCTCATTGCTCGAACTGTCCGATGCAATGCTGACGTCATTGCTCTGAGCTCCCGAGCTGCCCGAAACGTGGGCCGTGCTGAAGAAGGTCGTGCCGTCGTAGCTGTTGTACCCGTCGGTCGCTCCGTTGATCAGCAACTGGGCCAGGAGATAGTCCTTGTGCGTCGCCGCTCGCTGCGCCAACTCGCCGACACGGATACGAAGCTGGCCGGTCTGGTCGTCGGCAATTTCGTCGCGATCCACTTCGAGAGTGGATTCGTACTTCAAGTTCTCGACCGAGTAACTCTCCGTCCGCAGGCCTCGCGCCAGCCGGCCCGAGCCCCATTCGCGCATCCGCGGCACCGTTCCCAGCCAGCGGTAGGTCTCCGAATCCGAGGTGGACGGAATCCGCGTCGACAAATCCTGGTAGTGCGTGCTCACCGCCCGCAAGCGGCCGAAAAACTCGCTCCGCAGGCCCTTGGTCAATAAACCCGTATTAATCACCGCCATCTGTTGTTTCCCTTCCTTCAAGAGAAAGCATTCAGCCATCAGCATTCAGCTTCATGCCTTCCGGACTCCACACTTTTCACTCAAGACTTCTTACCGCATCCATGGGCGCAGGCGCAGGATGATCTTGTTGGTTGCGGGCGCGTCCACCTGGTTGCCCACCGGGCTGTTGCCGGAGGCCGTCAGCGTCAGGGTGGCATCATCGGATGCGTAAACCACGGCCCCGTTGTTGGTCCGTTCCGCTGAAGCCAGTGGGTGCTCGAAATCGCCGCAGGTATACACCCGAACGGTCGTCGCGCCGTCCGTGCCGCCCAGGTTGTTCGCCTCTTCGTACGCGATCCCCGCGAAGGCGTCGCCGGCCACCAGCCCCCGGGCGAAACCTGCATTCAGTCCCACCAGGGCGCCCTTGTAGATACGCGTGTTTGCTTTCACCGGCAGGGCTCGCAGTTCCTGGTCCACGTACCGGTCCAGTTCACGATTGGCTGTTAACGCCATTGGTATCTCCTTCTGATCACACGGTCGTTGGAGTCGTTTGTTGTTCTTGGTTCCTTGTTCTTGGTCCCTTAACCCCGAGTTACGGGTTACTCAGCACTAGCCACTTCCATGCCTGCTTCGCGCAAGGCCTCCTCGATCCAGGCCTCTTCGCTGGTCAGCATGGCCAGGGCTGGTTCGGCCCGGTATGCAGCCCGCGCCGAAGCGATCACCACGGCCCGGTTACGACCGCCGGCCGGCTCGTCGCCATGCGGCGGCTCCGTCCGACCGATGGAAACCACCACCGGCGCGGTGGCCAGCCACTCGTCGAAGCCGGCCGGGTCCTTCAGGGCCAGACTCATGGCCCACTCCTGCTGCGCGCCGGTCAGCTTGCCGGCCCGAAATGCCGCCTCGACCCGTTGACGCGCCTCCCGCTGAGCGACTTCGGCGGCCAAGGTTTCAAGCCGCTCGCTGGCCGCCGTCAGGACCGCCTCCATGTCACTGGCGTCCGGCAATCCGAGTCTCAGTCGCAGCCGTTCCACCACGGCTCCACCGGCGGACTCGCTGGTCTCGTTTTCCGTTCTCATTGGTTCCTGCGTCATCAGTTCCTCCCGATTGACAATCGGCCTCATTCCCACGATCGCCGGCTTGTTGGTCAGGGCCACCGAATGCAGCGCCTGCACGCGCCGGTCGCTCTTCCGCACGATGACCGCCGGCGAGAGATAGCGGTACTCGCGTGCCTCCAGCCGGGCCCGTCCGCCCGGGGTCCATTCCACGTCCGCGTACAGCCCCGGTTCGGTGTTCTCGCCGGGCCGACACAGCGTCAGCGCCCGGATCCACCCGGCCGCCGGCGCCTGCCCGCTCGGTGAGGCATACGGCCCGCCCAGGCTCTGATGCTCGTAATCCACCGGGATGTCGGTCCCGTGCTCCTCGAAAGCAGCCAGCACGGCCTGTCCGGCCGCCTCGTCCACCACGAACGACCCGTTGGCCGACGCCACCCACCCCCACGGGGCGATCAACACCCGCGACGGCACGCCGCCGGGCACCGGCGTCGAATCAAGCACCACCCGCTCGCCGGTGACTTCGCCCATCGCCCCGGCTCGTTTCTCTGGTTTCCGCCGTTTAAGACGCATTGCCCACCTCCTCGCTGGTTAAGCACCCGAAGAACACTTTCCGCGTTCTTTTTGTGTCTCGGAGAAGTGAGCGCAAAAAGCCCCTCAAGGATCTGCGTCCATGGAAACGGGGGGATCATGTTCCTTGGCGGAATCATGTGCCTCGGCAGGATCATGCGACTTGGCGGGGTCATAAGCCCCCGAGCCCGAAGCGCAAGCGAGGGCTGGCCGCGCTGTGGCAACGTTTGACCCGTAGCTGCAAGCTGCTCAACAAGCGTCACTTGCGCAAGGAAGGAAGAGGCATTGAACCGCAAAGCCACGAGGCGCGCAAGGAGGAATAATCATTCCCAAACACAAGAAAGCGAAGAGAGCCAGAATCAATTTGCTCTCTTCGCTTTCTGTTTGTCTCTCTGCGTCTTTGCGTCTCTGCGGTTCAATCTATTTGTCAGTGAGCGGCACATCCAGCACCGAGCACCGCTCCCACCCCGGTGAATCGTAATGCCACCACTCGGATTTGAGCACTTTAAAACCGTGTTTCGTCATGATGGCGATGAGCAGATCGCGGTTTCGCCGGGCTGTCTCCGAGCCGCCGGCGTAGTCGACCCTGGCCCGCTCGCTGAATTCATCGTAGCCGGAGGGCATCTCCAGCTCCCGGCCATTTGCATCCACCAGCGTGACATCCACGGCGACGCCGCGATTGTGCCGGGAGCCCTTGGCCGGGTCGGCCACGAAATCGGGGTTGGGCATGACCTGCCACATCATCTTCTGTACCGAGAGCGGCCGGTAGCCGTCGTAGACCTTCAGGCCAAGACCCTGTGCGGCCAGTTCATCCTGCACGCGTGCGAGCCGCCGAGCCACGCTTTCGCGAAGCATCGCCCGGTTGGCCGGGTACAGCACGCGCTTCATGAAGTTGTCCGTCGTGGCGTAGCGGATGTCCACGATGATCCGCGGGTCCACATCTTTGACGTCCACCAGGGGCTCCTCACCGGCCGGGATGGCGGTCGCAGCCTGCGTGGCGGGATGGGAGGTCGAAAACGTACTGGCTGGAAGTGTGGCAGGTGCAGGGGACGTTGGTGCACCTGACGGCCACGTCCACCAGATCACCAAGCCGACCAGCGGCAGTGTCAACAGGATGAAAGCGTTGTCTTTGATGCGTTTATTCACAGAGGCTCCTCGCGCATCGTCCCAGGTCTGTCCTGGAAGGATGTGGGTCATTGCGCGTGTGCCATATCAGACCGCGCCGGGCGCTGCTGAAATCGCATCAGCGGCCACCGCCGGCGGACTCATGCCCGTTTATGGGACATGGATCAGTTCCGCACCACCGTTACCGTCCCGTCCATTCCGGCGACGTACACGTTGCCCTCTGCGTCGGCCGCGACCGGCGCCATCACGTGCAACTGCGGCGCGACCTGGTACTGCCACAGCACCTCGCCCGTGGCCGCGTCCAGGGCGTTCAGCACACCCTTGTTCGAGCAGGCGTACACGCGCCCAGCAGCCTCGACCGGGGGACACGGGAACCGGCCCATGGCGACCTTCTGCGTCCACACGGCTTTGCCTTCGGCGTTGTAGCGAGTAATGCCGTTGGACAGCCCGCGGGCGTAGAAGCCCTTGCCGTCCGCCGTCGGCCCGATGGCGGCGATGTTGTTCGCGATGTCACCCTTGTACTTGCCGTCGAGTGTGTAGGCTCCGAGCAGGTATCCGCGGTCGGTCACAAAGAGAGTGTCGCCCACAATCACCGGCGAGCAGTCCGCCGGCGCGTGATAGCGCGACTTGCGGGTCGGTCCCGGCTGCTTCCACTTGAGTGAGCCATCGGCGGCATTGACGGCATAGAGGAATCCGTCCCACGCCCCGAAGTAGAGCACGCCGTCCTTGGCCACCAGCGGCATTTCGATGCTGAACAGTGCGTGCGGCTTCGACCAGTTGAGCTTGCCCGTCTTGCGGTCGATGGAGTGGACGAAGCCTTGCATGTCGCCCACGTAAACCGCGTCACCCATGATGGCCGGCGTGCCGTAGACCACTGCTCCGACCGGTCGTTTCCAGTTCAATTTGCCGTCGAGCCCGATCGAGAATACGCCCTCTTCCGCCGCGCTGAAGTACAGCGTTCCGTCCACCAGGGCCGGCGAATGGATGATCTCCACCTTCGTGTCGCACAGCGTGCGCAGGGCCGGCTTTTTGGCCGGACGCGCCCCGACGGCGCCCTTGGCCAGCGACACTTCACTGGTGGGGACATGGATCACCCGCCCGTCCGTAGTGGCCACGATGCAACCGCTGTCCACGACCAGCGGACCGGCTTTCATGCCCGCGGTGAGTTCCGCGATCGGGAGGTAGGCCTTCGCGCCCGACGGCTGATAGATGAACTCAACGGCCCGATTGCTTTCTCCCGGCAAGCCCTCGGCCTTGACCTGGACGAAGTGTCTGCCCGGCAGAAGCCCCCTGGTCGGAATCATCCCCGAATAGACCCGGTCTCGCAGTTGCAGGGGCCCCTGGTTCTCTTTGCTGGCGTCGATGTCCGCCGTCATCTTGACCTGGGAGGCCTCCCCGTCCAAACGCACGATGACGGGAACCGCCGTGCCCGATGATACCCATCCCGCCTTCGGTCGGAGCAGCTCAATTCCCGGATACTCCGGCCGCGCGATGGGCTTCTCCAGCACCTTCTGCATGGGCTTCTTCTCGTCCTGGTACCGGTACACCACGCGCAGCACGCCGTCCATCACCGAAATGATGCTGTACCCGGTGTTGGGGCCGAACGTCGAGCCGCCCATCACGCTGTCCACGGTATTCCATCGTTGCTTGCTCACGCCGTGCCCGTGCCCCATGAGCAGCAGAACCACGTTGTGCTCACGGAGTACCTCCAGAAACCGCAACTGTTCGAAAGGCGTCGAGAACTCGGTGGTGCTCAGCGGATGGTGCTGGAAAATGAACACCGGCCGGTCCTTCGGCACGCGGGCGAGGTCCTCGCGCAGCCAGTGGAGGGTCCGCGCCTCCAGGCAGGGCAGCGGCTCCTGGATGCCCGCGGAATCGACGCACACAAAGTGGCATCCGAATTTGTCGAAGGAGTAATGATCTCCCCCGTATCGCTTGCGCAGAATCGCCGTCATGGCCGTCCAGGTGTTGTCGTGATTGCCCGGCGTGACGTAGAACGGGATTCCCATGGGCTTGAACAGAGACTCAAGGTGCTGCCATGTCCTGTCAATCACGCCATATTCGGTCACATCGCCCGTGGCGATGACGAAGGCCGGCGGGGGGGTGGTAATTCCCAGCGAGTCCAGCTTCTGCGGCTGCTGCGCCTCTTTGCAGATCCACGCGATCGCGGCCGTGCTGCGGGCGCCCTCTTCCCCCGTGGGCATCTTCGCCGTTCGCGTCAGCGGGTCGATGTGCAGGTCCGAGATGTGGAGAATGCAGAAATTCTCCACCGCCGGCGGGGCCGCCAGGAGCCCGGACGTGAAAAGAGCCGCGAGAACGAAACCGCAAACTGCCTTCCAACGATACATCTTGTTCACTTGACACCTCTTACTTGGGGTTGCACTTGAAATTTATATTTGTAAATTGCGATGCGAAAAATCGTTCTTTTGGGCTCTATTGGGCCGTTCTTTTTTCGGCAGTGTCCTTCATATAGGATGAGCCCGCAATATGCCAGAGCCAATTGTCCAATCTTCTTCGTCTTCTTCGGCGAACCGGTGGGGCGGGTCCGACCGCCACATGGTGGCAGCCCTGGTTCTCGTGGCCCTTGTGGTCCAGGCCCTGGCCTGGGTGGGGATCCTGCGGTTGCGCGGCGATGCGACCGCCTACGCCTTCCAGTCGCCCGATGCGCTGGAGTATGTGGCCCTGGGGCGCGGTCTCGCCTGGCAGGGGCGGTATGTCCAGCTTGATTCGGCCGGCCATCCACTGAGCGGCCCGGACACGTGGCGGACGCCCGGTTATCCCCTCTTTCTGGCTCTGATCATCCGCCTGGGAGGTGATTCGCCGCGGGTCCTGCTCGTTGCTCAGCAGATGCTGGCGGTGGCGACCGTGCCGTTGCTCTGGCTGGTGCTTTGCCGTCTAGCCCGGCCGCGCTGGGCGCTGCTGGCCGTGCTGGCCTGGTGCTGTGATCCGTTCCGTCTTTACTACAGCTTCTGGCTGATGTCGGAGACGCTCTTTACCTTCGTCCTGCTGGTGGCCTGTCTGGTGTGGGTCGGAAAGGGGCGAGGGGCGAGGGGCGAGGGACGAGGGACGAGGGACGGAGGAACAGAGGGACAGGGAGACGGAGGGATTGAGGGGGCGACAAGGAGACAAGGAGACAAGGGGACAAGGGGACAGGTGTCGGCTCCTTCAATTCGCAATTCTCTTGCGTTCATCCTTGGGCTTCTGGCCGGTTTGCTGGTCCTGATTCGTCCCATCGCATTGCCGCTGCCGCTCCTGGTCTTGGCCGGGATAGCGCTTGCCGGCTGGCGCGGCAGTTGGCGGAAGTGGCTCACGCTCAACCTGCTCTGCCTGCTGGGCATTTCCCTTACCCTCTGTCCTTGGCTGCTCCGCAATCGGCTTGTCGCCGGGCACTTCGCCCTCAGTCAGCAGAGCGGCGCCAGCCTCGCCTATCACAAGGTTGTGGATGTCACGCTCTGGTCGGAAGGCCGGCCGGAATATCGCTTTGACACCGAAGGGGCCGTTGCCGAGATCCGCGAGCGAATCGATGTGCGCCTGCGGCATGAGTGGCCGGAGCGCTACCACCCGCTGAGCAAAGAGCAGCTCGAGACGTTGACCTGGCGGAACCTGAATTTCGGCAAGCCTGTGGCCGTAGACCCGTTTGACGCATCTTCCATGCTCTGGTCCATCGGGCTGGACATGCTGGCCGGGCGGCTCTGGGCTATGGTCAAGTGCTTCACGGTGCAGGGTTTGTTCATGCTGATCTTTCCGCTGGGGCTGATCTTGTGGCCGCCGGCCGGTTCCGGCGGCGCGCCGCTCTCGATGCTCCTGGGCGGTCGGGGGGGGCTGGCGGCGACGGTTATCCCCGGCCTGATCGGTGCCGTGTATGCGGCCCTGGCCGGGTGGATACTGGTTCGAGTGATCTTCGCCATGGTGCGCGGCCGCTGGCCGGCTGGTTTCTTCGCCCTTTGGCCGGCGCTGGCCATGTTCGCCTTCTCGCTGCCGTCCGAAGACCCCCGCTTCCGCCTGCCCCTCATCCCGCTTTTCTGGATCCTGGCCGTCGCCCAATCCCCCTCGCCGGAATTGAAAACTGGCAACTGAGAACTGTAAACTGCATTTCCCTTTGCGTTCCTTACGGCTTTGCGGTTTAATCTTGGCTTGTTCAAGCGGTCGGGCGTTAGCGTAAGGCCCGCCGTCAAACGCACGATGCGGGAGAACTACCATGCGGGCGGGATTCATTGTAACGGCTCTGGTCTCAATGGCGGCCCTGGCGTCGTTGAGCGGTTGCGGCTCCAATCGGTGCATTTTCTGCAATGCCTACCACCCCGGCACGCCGCTGGTTCGCCAGGGCGATGAGATCATGGCGGCCGGCCAGCTCTTTCACACCGGCACGCGCGTGGTGCTCTGGTTTGACCCCAAGGGTTATGACGCTTACCTGGCCCAGCCGTTCTTCGAGCGCGTCGGACGGGCCGCGACCCGCCCGGCCAAAGAGGCGCAGCATTACAGCCAGCGCAACCCCAAGCCCAGCGAGCTTCGGGCTTCCGTGGCTACCCAAGGCTGGACCCTCGAAAACCTCCAGCAGCACGTGGATCAATTTGTGATCCACTATGACGTGGCCGGCACCTCGCGCTTCTGCTTCTACATCCTGCAGGACATGCGCACTTTGTCCGTGCCCTTCCTGCTGGACGTGGACGGCACCATCTACCAGACGCTGGACCTCAAGGAGCGCGCCTGGCACGCCGGCGAGGCCAACGACCGCAGCGTCGGCATCGAGATCGCACACATGGGGGCCTATTCGCAGCCCGAGGCCATTCAGCGATACTATGCCTTTGATGAGCTGGGCCCGTATTTTGTGCTGCCCCCCAGCGCCAGCCAGAGCGGCGTGTTGACGATGGGCTTTGTGCCCCGCCCGGCCCGCAAGGAGCTTATCTCCGGCCCGATCCACGGGCAAACGCTCTATCAGTACGACTACACCAACGAGCAGTATGAGGCCCTTATCAAGTTGACCGCCACGCTGCATCGCGTCTTGCCCAAGATGGCGCTCGACGTGCCGCGAAACCCCGACGGCACCGTGCGGACTACCGTGCTTTCGCCCGAGGAGCTGAATGCCTGGTCGGGCCTTATTGGGCACTACCACGTGACTAGAGGCAAAATCGACCCCGGCCCGGCCTTTGACTGGGAGCGCGTCCTGCGCGGCGCCCGAAGGCAACTGGGGATGTGAGGGAGCGGTCAGCGGTCAGCGGTCAGCTTTTGGCGAGAGGCCCCGATATCTGTGTGCCATGGCTCTTGAGCCGTGGTGGGGCGGCCCTGACGTCTGTGTGCCGTGGCTCTTGAGCCGTGGGGGGCGACTCGGGTATTTCGCGCCGCTCAAGAACAGTGGCCCGTTCCCCGCGCCGGCTGAAGCCCGCGGCTCTTGGCCGCCGCTTCGACACCCATCACTTGTTGCTCAATACTTCTTCTTCCGCTCCGGCTTCCGGCACGCCCAGGGCGGAGTGGGCCCATCGGGCCGGCACGCGCATGCCCAGCTCATTCACCGCCACGCTGAGCACGCCGGCCAGTTCGCGCAGGTCGCGGGGCGGCTCAAGTTGCCGCCGGAAATAGGGCACCGGTATCCCCGGCCCAAAGCGCACCCGCGTGATGGGCCCCAGAATATCCCGGCGGATGGTCCGACCTTCCTTCACGATGTCGTCCTGCCGCAGTTCCAGCCGGACCTGGTTGTGGATCTGGGCGGTCGAAAACGTGCCGGTCTGGCCGCTTGTTTCCACCGTCAGCGTTTCACCCAGCCAGGCCTTGCTCATCTCGCGATTCATGAAGTTGCAGATGTTCTCGTACGGCGGCGGGGCGGTGCCCTTGTTGGCCTCCAGTAATTCCAGTTCCACCGCCTTGCTGAAGATGCCGGCCGCATCCGATCCCAGCGTCTCCAGCATGCGCAGCAGCTCGCGCTTCTCCTCGGCGGTGGCCGATGGTTCATAGCGGGCGATGCGCAACGGCATCCCGAAGATCTCCGCAAAGACCAGCCAGTCTTTCATCGCAAAGTGCTTGCCCAGGTAGGCCAGTGCGCTCACCCTCAACAGCCCGCCGCGCATGGGATGTCCGGAGACAGCCTGGGGCGAGTGGATCACGAACTTGCCCGGGGGCAGTTCGATCCCGTCCACCGGCTGATCGCGGGTGAGAACTCGCACCTTGCCCAGCCCGTCGAACGTCAGCCGTTCAAAGGGGATCGGCACCACATCCACCAGCCGCAACTCGCGCCCGCGGGGTTCCCACACGTTTTCCGCCACGGCAATGTTTCGCCCGACGGCCAGGGCCAGGTGCTGCAGGGCCACGTCGAACCCGTCAATGCTCGCCAACACCTCTCTGGCGTAAGCAGCCGCTTCGTCCGCGGCCACCTGGTCCACGGCATCGCACACCTCCGCCGCCGACAGAATCTGCCATCGCAACCCAGTCACCGCGAGCCGGCGGGTATTGGCCACGCAGTAAAGATGCGCGTCCTTCTCCTCCATCTGTTCGTACAATGCCAAAGCCTGCTCCACCGCGCCCTCGTCAGCGTCTCGCAGGATGGCCACCAACCTCGCTGGCGTCAGCCCGTCCGCCGGATAGTTGCGCCAGGTGTCCAAGGCTTCGGCGGTCACCACCTGCCCCGGCCGAGGCCGCGCCACCTGACCACGTTTCCGAATCGCATTGACTATTCGTTGTGCAAAATTCACAGGAAGAGCCTCCGGTTTGGTTCTTTGTTCTTGGTCCTTTGTCCTTAGTTCTTTGTCCCTCGTCCTTTGTCCTTGGTTCTTTGCCCTTGGGCCCTGGTCCCTGGTTTTGGTCCTTGGGTTCTGTGGCTTTAGTCCCTGGTTTTTGTCCTTCGTCCTTCGTTCTACGCCCTTTGCCCCATGTCCCCCATGTCCCCCTGTCTCCTTGTCCCCGTGTCTCCATGTCCCCGTGTCTCCATGTCCCCGTGTCTCCATGTCGTCTTGTCCCCTCGTCTTCCTGTCTCCCAGTCTCCTCGTCTCCCTGCCCCCACCCCTAGTCCTTCTATCCCCACTTTCTCGCTTTCTCACTTTTTCACTTTCTCACATTCTCACATTCCCACATTCTCACATTCCCACCTCTTCACTCCCTACCACGCCCCATTCCTCGCGAACCGCAGCGATGGCCCGTGCACGGCCTCGATCGGCCCCGTTTGGCTTCCTTCCGCCGCACGCACCACCAGGCACGCTGCCCAGAACCGGTCCGCATGCCCGTCGGTGCCGTGTGCCGCCTGATAGCGTGCCGGGCCGACCGACGTCACCACGCGGCGCACCGAATGCCAGTCGTTGCGGATGGAATCATCCAGGGGAATGCGGATAGAGCCGTCTTCCACGCGCAGTCGAAGCCGGCTGGCCATCTCGTCCTTGATGGCGGTGGTGAAGTTCACCGCTTCGACCCGTGTGCTTCCAAACCGTTCCACGGCAGCTTCGGCCAGCGGCAGGCCCATTCCGCCGGCGTCGATGCAGCATCGTCGCACTTGCGGGAGCGACAGCAGCGCGTGCAGCGCCGCCGATTGCTCGCGGAAAGGCTCACCGGCGGTCTCGCGCACGCCGCGCGTTATCAGCAGAGCGGGGGCGGGCGAGTGCTCAGCCGTGACACTGAGTGCCTGTGCGGCTTCAACCACCCACATGACCGTCAGATCCCGATGCCGGCCGATATCCACGCCGACATACAACGGCCCACGGCACGCGGCGAGCTTTCGCGGATCGAACTCCTTCTCCAGCAGCGGGTCTTCCACCCGTCCAATCTGCTCGTAAGTCAGAAAAGCCGTGGCCTCGTCCAGAAACTCGCACAGAAACTCTTGCCGGTACAGCTCCTCGTCGTTCATGCTTCGACGGATCTCCTCCGGATCCACCTCCAGGCCCGCGGCCACCGCCTCCGGCAGCGTCACCACCGAATGGGTGAACTGCGGATTGTCACGGAGCAGGGCGAACAGGTTGTCGCGGCCTTTCGGCGTTGAAGCCACGTCGAGTTCGCCGTTGCCGCGCAATACGGACGGAAATACCGCCGCCCAGATCTCGCGGTCTTCGCGATGCATGGCGAACTCATCGAGGAACACGTCGCCGGTGAAGCCGCGTGCCGTTTGCGGATTGGCGGGCAGGCCGATGATGCGGATGCCGTTAGGGAGTTCGAGCGACAGCGCCCTGGCGTTGATGCCTTCGCCGGGTGCTCCGCTCTGACTGGAGGCGATGTTGAGGGCCTGGCAATGCTGGCGGACTTTGATCATCAACTCTCGGCTTTGGCGTTCGCCCGCGGAGAGCAGGATCTGGTTGCGTCTGCGGAGGATGCCCCGCAGCACGCGGCGCAGTGACTTGGTAAAGCTTTTCCCGATCTGCCTGGACCAGCAGCACCAGGTGAAGCGTGCGTTCGATTCCACGTCAGCCTGCTGGTAGGTCAATAACGGCACCACCGGCTCGACGGTGGCCGGAATCCTCGTGCCCTGTTCCATGCTTCCTCCCGAGCGCCCGCGAGCGGACCGGCGACCGAACGGGCAAGCGGCGAGAATGAGCCGTGTCCGCGGGCCGCTTGCCAGCATCTGCCTCCAGAACGTCTCCGGCGTTCCGATCACAGCCATCGGAAGCGAACGCGCCTGCGGGCGCGAGCGGTTAATTCCGCACGTGGACCGATATATTCGATCAAAAAGCGAGGTGGAATTTTCGGAATCAGCTATCAGCCGCGGAGGGTCGGGCTGTCTAAGTTTTTTTCTTCATTAGGCTTGTGTGTGGCTAGCATATTGCGTGCCAGTAGAGCGGCATGGCTCGGAGGAACCTACTGCAAAACTCCGTCGCTCTTGACGGGGGATGCTCTGATCTGTAGAAGAGACCGGAATTGGCGCGATTTCATCACGGGCGTTTGGGTCCGTAGCGAGAAGTGGAAGCAAGGGAGTCGCCGGCGGGTTCCGCCGGCGGCTCACGTCCTATGTGCCGATAACCCTGCCTGCCTTACCCGCGAAGCATGTTTCGACGTCGGCCGGAGAAACGCAGAACGGCCATCCCCAGGAAATAGAGGGGCGCCATAACCCCCACACCTGGCCCGCAGGCGCCGGCGCCGCATCCACCGGCGGGCGGGGGGGGCTCTCCGCCGCCATCGCCGCAGGGATTGTTCTCGCATTCATCCGGCACCTGATTCGCGTTGCAGTCCTCGCTCGTCGGCGCGACCGGGCCGGTGGTCAGCAGCAGAATGGAATTGCCGGCCTCGTCGTTGATGACCACGTCGAACTCGCCCCCACCGGCGAACTGGGCGGCGATGATCGCGCTGGCCAATCCGTTCGGGACCAGCGTCTGCGCTTTCCTGAAGCTGGCATCGCCTGCCCCCTCCAGCACGGTAACCAGTCCGTTGAGAATGGCGTGGGCAACGACAAGATCGAGTATCCCGTCACCGCTCATATCGGCCGCGGTGATGGCTGCGGGGGCCTCGTCCACCGCCAGGGGGGCAAGGGCCTCGAAAGATCCGCTGCCGGTGTTTCGTAGAACGGTGATCTCGTTGCTTTCCAGATTGGCGACCGCAAGATCTACGTCGCCATCCGCGTCGAAGTCGCCCGCGGCCAGCGAGATGGGGCGGGCAAAGGCGCCGGGCGTGGCTCCGGGAACGCCGCCGCCGCTGAGCAGAATGGAGAGATTGTTGGATTCCACGTTGGCGACGGCTACGTCGTCCGTGCCGTCTCCGTCAAAATCGGCGGCAACGGCCGCGGTCGGAAAGATGCCTACCGGCTGGCTTTGGCCGGCGGTGAACGTGCCGCCGTCGTTGATCAGGAACGTGACGTTGTTGGATTCCTGATTGATGGCGGCCAGATCCACGTCCGCATCGCCATCCAGGTCTCCGGCCACCAGGGCCACCGGCCGGCTGCCGACGGGAATGGGGTTGGAGAGCGTGAATGCGGGAGGGCCGCTCGCGCTATTGAGCAGGATAGTGACCGAGTTGTCGCCGGCGCTGGCGACGGCCAGGTCGGTGCGGCCGTCCCCGTTGAACTCACCGGCCACAAGGCCCATTGGCTCGGCCGGCACGGTGAGAGTGGAGGCCGTAAAGGTGCCACCGTTGTTCAGCAGGATGGTCACCGAGGCTCCGCTCGTATTGGCCACCGCCACGTCGGTGTCGCCGTCGCCATCGAAATCGGCCGCAACCAGGGCCGTGGGTGTCGAGCCGGTGCCGATGGACTCAGCCGGGCCCAAACCTGTCCATGGTAGAACGTCGCAGATGTCATCCATCCCGTTGTTATTGCAGTCCGCCAGGGTGGACAGGCTCACCGGGCAGACAAGCTGAGCGGCGGCGGGGTTGTGCGAGAGCAATTCGCAGACCATCCCGCAGAGGATGAGCAACGCCCACGAAAGCAGAGAGGTTCTATGTGGCATTCCAACTGCGCTCCTTTTGTGTGGAAGAATGATGAATCCGGCTTTGTCCCAAGCCATAGTGCGGGATGGACGAGCTCTCCGGCCCCGAAAGTGGCGTATTTTACGCCGAGCCGCCAACCTGAAGAATTCTTACCTCATGCAGCGCCCGAGGCAATGTTGCGGTTATGCGCATATGAGATGAGGTGGTTTTTATTTGACTTCTTCAGGCAGATGCTCAACAAATTGGTTGGACGTAACCGCTTCTCTATGTGTTCTGACCGGCGACGGGTGAGAACTTTTTCAGCCGGCCGCCGCCACGCGGGTAAGGAGACAATTCCGTGAAGATGCGAGCCATTCTCGGATTTGCAGTCTTGGGGGTTCTCGGTTCTGGAAGCCTGCTGCAAGCGGACTTGGCCACTCCATCGGTTGGCCCCACGATCAGCGCCAAGCCCAGCACGGGTTCCAGTGTCCAGCTCACGCGGTTGATGCCATCGTACACGATGTCGTACCTGGCCTCCCTGGGCACGGCGGAGAGTAACCGGGCGATTGCCGAGCGGTCCGCGGGGGCGGTACACCTGGCGAGCGGCCAGGTGTTTTACGCCCAAATGCTCTGCGGGCCGGAGGTTGTCAAGGGCGATGCCAATGCCGGGATGGGGCCCGGAGGAGACGGCAGCGCCGATACCTCGACCCTGCCCCCGCCCGCTACTGTGGCGGTTCCTGTCCCCGGCGCTGCGGGCTTGGCCCTGCTGGGCCTGGCCCTGGTGAGCGCGCGTCGCCGGGGCCGTTAGGCCGGGCTGCATGCGCGATTTATTTCACCTCCAGCCGGGGGTGGACGACCTCACCAGCCATCGAGTCGCCACCCCCTTTCTCATGCGCACCAATTTTTGCAGGTTTGTGATTCCATAACGGCAGGGCTACCATGTTGGGTTTGACTCGAACCTGCTCGGAGGCTCCATGGAATCCTTGTTTATCCGGTCGCTCCAGGAGCGAGTGCTCGTGTTTGATGGGGCGATGGGAACCAGCGTTCATACCTTTAATTTGCCCCTGTCCGACTATGCAGGGCTGGAGAACTGCACAGAGATCCTCTGCGCGACCCGCCCGGACGTGATCCGCGAGATCCATTCTCGCTTTCTGCGCGTGGGCTGCGATGCCGTTGAGACCAACACGTTCGGGGCCAATAAAGTCGTCTTTTCCGAGTTCGGCCTGGTGGATCGCGTTCGCGAGTTGAACCGCCGGGCCGCGGAGATTGCCCGCGAGGCTTGCCGGGAGTTCAGCACGCCTGATCGACCGCGCTTCGTGATCGGCTCCATGGGGCCGGGCACCCGGCTGGCGTCGCTTCGCCAGATCACCTTCGATCTGCTCGAGGACAGTTATGCCGAGCAGGTCCGCGGCCTGATGGATGGCGGCGTGGACGCTCTGCTCATCGAGACCTGCCAGGATATTCTCCAGTGCAAGGCGGCCATCGCGGGCGCGGAGATCGCCTTTGCCGAAGCGGGCCGCCGGGTTCCCATCATCGTCCAGGTGACCATGGAAACCACCGGTACCATGCTGGTGGGCACGGATATTGCCGCCGCTCTGGTCGCTCTGGAGGCCTACCCGCAGATCGACGTGATCGGGCTCAACTGTGCGACCGGCCCCCAGGAGATGAGCGAGCACATCCGCTACCTGAGCGAGCACTGCACGCGCAAGATCAGCGTGTTGCCCAACGCGGGTCTGCCGCTCATCGTGGATGGCAAGCCCTTCTACCCGCTGACCCCCGAGGAGCTGGCCCGCTGGTTGAAAGAGTTCGTGGAGCAGGACGGCGTAAATATCGTCGGCGGATGCTGCGGCACCACGCCCGAACACCTGGCCCGCGTGGTCGAGGCGGTCGGCGGACGGGCGCCCGTGCCCCGCAGGCCGCAGAGCGAACCCAGCATCTCCAGCCTCTACCAGGCCGTAACCATCCGCCAGGACAACAGCTTCCTGATCATCGGCGAGCGAACCAATGCCAACGGCTCCAAGAAGTTCCGCGAGCTTCTGGCGGCCGGCGACGTGGACGGCATGGTCCAGATGGGCAAGGAGCAGGTCCGCGCTGGCAGTCACGCCATCGACGTCTGCGCCGCTTACGTGGGCCGCGACGAGATGGCCGACATGACCCGGCTCATCGCCCGCTTTGCCACCGAAATCCCCGCGCCGCTGGTGATCGATTCCACCGAGCCGCCGGTGATCGAGGCTGCGCTGAAACTGGCCGGCGGCAAATGCATCGTCAACAGCATCAACCTCGAAGACGGAGAAAAACGCTGTGCGGATATCCTGCCGCTGTGCCGCAAGTACGGCGCGGCGGTCATTGCGCTCACCATTGACGAGGAGGGAATGGCCAAGACGGCGGACCGTAAGGTTGCCATTGCCCGGCGAATCTACAAGCTGGCCACGGAGCGATACGGGATGCGCCCGTCGGATCTGCTTTTCGACCCGCTGACCTTCACCATCTGCACGGGCAACGACGACGACCGCCGGCTGGGCCTGGAAACGCTGGAGGCCATTCGCCGGATCAAGGCCGAAATGCCGGAGTGCCACATCCTGCTGGGCGTGTCCAACATCAGTTTCGGCGTCAAGCCGGCCGTGCGCCATGTGCTCAACAGTGTCTTTCTGCACTACGCCCGCGAGGCGGGACTGGACGCCGCCATCGTCCACGCGGCCGGCATTCAGCCGCTCTACAAGATCGACGAGCGGCACCGTGAAATCGCCCGCAAGCTGATCTTCGACGAGCGAACGGAGGGATACGATCCGCTGGCCGACCTGCTGGGCCAATTCCCGGATGATGCGTCGCGGGCCCGCAGCGCAAGCGAGGGAAACAAGGCCGCCGTTTCCGTCGAAGAGCGCCTCAAGCAGCGCATCATCGACGGCGATCGCGCCGGGCTGACCGCGGACCTGGACGAGGCGATGACCCGATACCGCCCGCTGGACATCATTAACGACATCCTGCTGGCCGGCATGAAGGTGGTCGGGGACCTGTTCGGGGCCGGCGAGATGCAGCTTCCCTTCGTGCTTCAGTCGGCGGAAACCATGAAGGCGGCCGTCGCCCATCTCGAACCGCACATGGAGCGCGTCGAGGGCAGCTCCAAGGGCTCCATCGTGCTGGCCACGGTGAAGGGAGACGTCCACGACATCGGCAAGAACCTCGTGGACATCCTGCTGACCAACAACGGCTACACCGTTTACAACCTGGGCATCCGCCAGCCGATCAGCAACATTATCGACGCCTGGCAGGAGAAAAAGGCGGACGCCATCGGCCTGTCCGGATTGCTGGTCAAGAGCACGCTGGTCATGCGCGACAACCTGCAGGTGCTCAACGAGCGCGGCCTGACGCCGCCGGTGATTCTCGGCGGGGCGGCGCTCACGCGCAAGTATGTGGAGCAGGACCTGCGATCGCTCTACAAGGGGCCGCTCTTCTACGCCAAGGACGCCTTTGAAGGCCTCGACCTCATGCGCCGAATCGTCGCAGGCGAGACCGGCGAGGAGATCGTCTCGTCAGATCGCCCGGCGCCCGAAGCTGCCGACACCGAGTCGGCCGCCGCGCCGGCAGTTCTGACCTCAGGCGGCCGAACGACGCCAAGCCCTGACATTCGCCATGATCACCCCGTGCCCGTTCCGCCGTTCTGGGGCGACCGCGTGGTTGAGCGGGTTCCGCTCCGGGCCGTGTTGCCGTTCCTGAACGAGGTCATGCTCTTCCAGAAGCAGTGGCAGTTCAAGCGCAAGGGACGGCCGCAGGCCGAGTGGGATCGCTACGTGGATACCGAGATCCGGCCGATCTACCGCGACCTGGTGGCCCGCTGCGAGGAGCAGGGCATCCTCGTCCCGCGCGCGATCTACGGCTACTGGCCCTGCCAGAGCGAGGGCAACGCGCTTATCGTCTATGCGCCCGACGACCGGCACCGCGAGATCGCCCGGTTTGAGTTTCCGCGTCAGCAGGAAGAGCCGTACCTGTGCCTGGCGGATTACTGGCGGCCGCGCGCCAGCGGTGAGTTTGACGTGCTGGCCATGTCCATTGTCACGGTTGGCGCACGGGCCAGCGAGGTCGCCCGCCAATGGTTTAAGGAAGACAGATACAGGGATTACCTCTATCTGCATGGCCTGTCGGTGGAAGCCGCCGAAGCCCTGGCCGAGTACATTCATAAGCAGGTGCGGGTGGAGTTGGGCATCGCGGGGGCTGATGCCCGGGACTTGCAGGAGCTCATCAAGGTGGCCTACCAGGGGTGCCGCTACAGCTTCGGCTACCCGGCCTGCCCGCGGGTGGAGGACCAGGCCATCATGTGGCCTCTGCTGCGGCCCGAGCGCATCGGCGTGAGCCTCAGTGATGAGTTCCAGCTTCACCCCGAACAGTCAACCTCGGCCCTCATTGCCCATCACCCGCAGGCGCGCTACTTCAAGGCCTGAAGGCTCGTGCGAGTGCGGATCATCCACGGGTGGGGCATTTCGCGACATTGAGCTTATCTCCCCGAGAAGGGGTGTGCTCAGATCCACAAATCTGTCTCGTCGCCTATGTCCCTCCCGAAGTCGCCGGGCGCCCTGGCGGGCTCCCTGAGACTCCCCATGAGGTACGTGTTGTCCTTTTCATCAACCTCAGGCTTCTTCGCATCCGCCGGCGCGTTCCTGGCGCTCTTGTCATCGCGCCGTGGCCGCTTGTCCGCCTGTCCGAGGTTTCGGGATCTTGAACCCTGGTCGCGCCGATTGCGAGACATTGCGTGTCTCCTTTTTAAGGGCAGTGCCTCTAACAACAGGGAAATGCTACGCATCGAGCCCCGTGAGAATCAACGTCAGGATCCGGTATTCAGCACCGGGAGGGCCTGCTGCCTGAGCAGGCCTTCGGCGAAACGGGCGGCGACCAGAAGTCTGTCTCAGCGGACCGTGTGGCGCGTGCGCCACGCCTGCCGGGGCAGGTTGTCAGATCCACAGCTCGATCTGGTCGCCGATGTCGTCGCCGTAGCGCGTTTCCAAAGTGCGGTCCTCCCGCATTGAGGCGGTCGGCGTCCGCTCCTCGCCGCCATCGTCGGGCGGCCGCTTCGAGCCGGACGTCAACGGATCGGAGTCTCTAGTGCGGGGCCGCGCGTTGTCGCGCCTGCCGCGATCCTCATCGTCGGGCCGTTCGAATGGCATCTGGGTCTCCGTTCAAAAACAGACACCCCCATCATGAATGCTATGGCCCGCTCCGGACAGAGGTCAACTCCCGACGCGGCACGCCAACGGGGCCGGCAAAGGATTATGGGCAAGCGGCCGGGCGCATCGGGGGGCGTGCATCCTGCCCGCCTCGAAGACGTGCAAGATGCACGCCCTCCGCGGTCCGGCGCCACCACGCCACAAAGAATTGCCACACCCGCGCCGATCGGCCATTGCTGGGCCCTCGGTGCGGACCTGGTTACTTGTAGCATCGCGCGTCAGGTGCCTCTCCGGCGTCGCTCAGGCAGGCCTGCAGGAGGCCGAAATCAGACTGGTCCACGTCGCCATCGCCATCCTGATCAACGCCGGCACACGCGGGGTTGGTCTGGGGAATGCCGGCTGAGGTGATGCAGCTCATCAGGTGAGTGAGATCCTGCTCGTCAACTACGCCGTTCCCATCGAAATCGGCCTTGAGTGCGGCCGGGGCGCTGCCCACCATCTTCGCCGACAGCTCATCAATGATGGCTTGCTCGTCGGCGAGGCGGTACATCATGCCCACCGCAGGCAGAACCCGGAACTTAAGCTGGTCCGCCGGCCAGGTGGTTACTTGCGCGGAGGCGGGCACGGGCAATGGCGAGGCGATGGTGGAGTAGTGGTCTTGGTTTTCGGGGGGCAGATGGTTGCCGGCCACGTAAAGCTTGCCCATGGCGGTGTTGGTCAACACGGTGCCCTGGGCGGGCGTACCTCCGCCGGACCGGCCTTCGGTGGAGTCGGCGCCGGGGTTGAGGCCGTAGATCAGGGCCCAGGAGGGGTTGCGGGTGGGGACCCAGTAGTTGTTGATGATGTTGGCGTTGACCTTGGGCTCACCCTTGTCGTTGCGGATGCGGGTGCCCTGGCCATCGCCGTCGAAGTGGCCCCAGCCGTAGATGATGTTGTTAACCATGTCGAAGTCGCGCACGTCGGCGCGGACCTGGGGATTGCGGTCGTTGTTCTTGGCGTACACGTTGTGGTGCAGGGAGATACGCTGACGGGTCTGATAAGGGGAGGGATAGTGCGAGATGGTGGTGGGATGCCAACTGTACATGATCAGGCACCAGGAGAGGCTCACGTCGCGGGCCTCGCCCCAGATGTCCGGTCCGGCATCCACGGAATTGCGGATGGTCAAGTGGTCCAGCACGATTCTCTGGGAGACGCGGTCGGGGCCGGAGTCGCCGTCGATGCCGATGATGCCGGCGTTGTTCTGCGGCTGAGCTCCACTGCCATAGAGGCCCTGAAAACGCAAATGCGTGATGATGATGTCGTGCGTGCCGGCGATGATGAACTGGGGCAGACTGGAAGACTGCTTGATGGTGATGCCCGGCGAGGGGGCGGTGGAGCCGTCAATGGTCAGGTAGGGGATCTTGATGGCGATGGTGCTCTGCATGGTGATGGTGCCGGCCACGTCGAAGACGATGGTCCGGGGGCCACTGCGGTTGAGGATGCCGTTACGCAGAGAGCCGGCTCCGCTGTCGGCCAGAGTAGTGACGTGGTAGACATCGCCGCCCGCGCCGCCGACGGAGACGGCGCCGTAGCCCTCGTAGGCCCGGGCGCTGGGGGTGCCGAGGAAGGTCAGAACTGCGACTGCGCAGACTCCAACTGCGGCGCGGGAAGCTATCGTCATCACGTGACCTCCGGTCGATTGGGCGCCATTTCGAGTAGTGGCGCGGAGAATCCTTCTCGTTTGCCGGCACTCAATGCGACCGGCGGGATGGGCCGGTACGTCAGGCCCCCTACGTATGTACTCCGCAGGTGACTTCCTCATCCATAAGGAATTCGCCTTAGTTTTGAGGTGGAGGCGGTGGGGCGGGGGGAAATACAAAAGCCGGTGCGGCTGGACGCACCGGCTCAGAGCAGATGGGGGGAGAGACTAATATCAGGCCGACCGGCGGCGACACATGGCCAGGCTGACCAGCCCCAGCAAAGCCATCGTGGTCGGCTCGGGAACTGGTTCAACCACGAAGACGCTGGTGAATGAGGCCGAGTCGCCGGGACTGAGCGTGAATTGCAACTGGATGCCGATAGTGTCAACGCTCACATTGGGGGCGGCGGCGCTGGGGATCGGTACTCCGAAGTCCAGGGGGCCGATCTGCACGCCCTGGAAAGCACCGGCGGAAACGGAATAGGGGCTGTCCAGAAGCGTCTGGACCGGCACGCCGTTGATCAGCGCGGTGTAAACGGCGGTCGCACCGTTGCTGGTCAGCATCGCGCCCCCGCCGGTGTCGGTGAGTGATCCGGTCACCGAACCGCCCATGAGATTGGGTGGTGCCAGAGCGGGTGTAACCGGCATACTGACCGTGAGGCTGTAGGTCTGAGTGTTGGTGGCTGACTGGTTGGTGATCGAAAAGACGGCCTGCACCAGCGGGTCGGTATCGGCCAGGATTTCGTATTCCAGTCTCCAGGCCTCGTTGGGGCCGAAATAGGTACCGGTGGCCTGGTACTTGGTTTCGCCGATCTGTCTCGGAGCCAGATCCAGCTTGTCATGCCCGGAGAGGCTGGCGCCCCATCGAAGATCAAGATCCAGAGGTACAGCCCGGGAAGGCACGGCCGCAACCGCGATGACGCCCAACGCGCAGATCAACCCCCGTGACCTGTATGACAGGGTTCGACGAATCATCTAACCCTCCTCTATATCTCTGCAGCCAGGGAGGTGCACCTGCCCTCCTTGAGCCCGGACCAAACGTGGTCCGAGACTCTCTCTCCCCGATGGATGTGCTGCCGGTATTCTACATCAAGCCGTTGCCAGGTGGGCGCAAAAGATGGATCTGACATACAAGTTATGTCGTGCTGCGGACCTGAGGGGTGGGTCAGTCGGGTTAATCTGCTGATAAAGTTTTATTGGACAATTGGTTACGGCGAATTGGGAATCGCGTGGCGGCCCCCGATGGCCCGTTGTGCAGGGTTTGGCAGGCTGCAAGAATTGCAGGATGCGTTTTCGGGAGAAGACTGCACGGCTGTGCTGATGTGGGCAGAGGGCTGGCGCGAGACGGTGGGTTGTCGCAGGTGGCCAGGGGCATACTCTGGAACGAAACAATCCTTCGCTTGTGCTAACGGGCTCGGGTTATTCCTTTGCTTACGCTTCGGGTTCGGTTGATTCGTCGCTTGTGTTTGCGGACAGCGACTCTTCGGCTTTGCAGATTTCGCGGAGCACGGCGGTGGCGTAGCAGCCGGGTTCGAGTTGGAAGGCCAGTTCGATGTAGGGGCCGGCGTCGTCCTGGCCGGTGGTGACGGAAGCCTCCTGGGGACGGAAGCGCAAGGGGCGACGGCCGCCGCGGACCTTGTGGGTGGGGCCTTCGCGCCATTCGTTGGGGTTGGTGTCTTCGGAATCGAGAAGGGCCTGTTCGATCTGGCCGGGTTCGCCCTCAGCACGGCTCATGCGATGGCCGTACAGGGGGCCGGTGGGGGAAATCTCGAACGCATCACATCGCGGCTGTTCGACGGCGGGGTCCACGACTTTGAAGACCGCGCCGTTGGCGTGTTTCCAGGCAAGATCGCCGGCCATGAGGCGGTCAAGGGTTTCCAGGCGGGCGGCGACGATCTGGTTGAAGAGCAGCGACTGGTAGGCGGAGATATAGAAGCGGCGCATCTGCTTGTCCACCGCGCGAATGACGCGCTCGGCGTTGCCCTTGTACTTGATGATCATCCGGCAGATGCGTTTTTCGTTGAAGAACGGGTAGGGCCAGGTGCGGGCGGCCTCCTCGTAATCGCCGGCCTCGAAGAGTTCGCGGGCGCGGCGGACCTGTCCATAGTCGTGCGGGCCCGGCCGGCCGAGCATAAGCGCCAGCGCCTCGGCGAAATCGCGACGGAGGATGGCCCGGCCGATGTACCCGGTATCGCCGCGGCTCCCGAAGCGCTGGGCGCCGAAGTAGTTGGGGACGCCGCGCTTGGCGAGCATCTCCATGGTGGCCTGGGCCTCGCGGGCGCGGGCGGGGTCGATCTGGCGAACCTTGATGCGGAAGCGGTTGCCGGCGAGATGGCCGAGCTTGAGCTTGTTTCCGTGGCGGGTGACTTCGATCACGCGGACGCGGGGGACGTCGAGCGACTGGACGCGGGCGGGGTCCACGTGCTCGACGCTGAGCCACTGGCGGGTGAGGGCGTCGGCATCCTTCAGGCCGGCGTAGCCGATCTCGTAGGCCGGTTTGCCCAGCGCGCGGGCGATTTGCTGGACGGCCTGCATGGTGGCCAGGCCCATCTTTTCGATCTTGAAGTAAGTGTGCGTACCCTCACCGGCGGCGGGGTAGAGCGGCACTTCATCCACAAAAAAGTCCTCGGGGCGGGTCTTGATCCGGCCGCCAATGCCGGGGATGGAAGCGGTGAGGTAGGGAAGCTCGTTCACGTTGATCATCATCAGCCTCTTTGAGGTCAAAAACTGAGAACTGAGAACTGCGAACTGAGAACTGAAGGGAGCGAAATCTTCACACAGCTCTCAGTTCTCACGTCTCACTTCTCACTTCTCACCTCTCACTTCGCCTCTATTCAGCAGATCCAGGAACGCCGTCAATCGGTACTGCGTCTCCATGACGGGCACGGGCACGCCGAGCGCGTTCGCCCGGCGGACCGGTTCGCCCAGAATCGCCTCGACCTCCAGCGGAAGCCTGTTCTGATAGTCTACCAGCATGGAGGGACGGTAAGCGCCCATGGTCGCGGTGTTGGCCATCATTTTCGCGAGGGTGGCGGGGATGTCGATCTCGCAGCCGTCGGCGTTGCCGGCCGTGCCGGTTTCCACGATCAGCCGTTCGGCGAGCATTCTGAGGCCGGGATCGCCCATCACTTCGCGCGTGGTGACCGCGCCGGCCGTAATGCACAGCGTGCTGAACGGGATGTTCCACATGAGCTTTTCCCAGCGGGCCTGGCGCAGCGACGGCGGAACGCTGGTCTCGAAGCCGGCGTCGGCGAAGAGGCGGGCGATCTCGCGGGATTGCTCGTGGTTGCCCGCCAGGTGGCCGATGGCGACCCGGCCGTAGGCCAGGTGATGAACGACGCCGGGCTCGCCGCGATTGATGCACACGAAGGCCAGCCCGCCGAAGATGCGTTCGGGGCCGAACCAGCCTGCGAATTGTTCTTCGATCCCCAGGCCGTTCATGAGGGCCACGATCCGCGTGTGTGGCCCCACGCAGGGGCGGACGAGTTGCTCGGCAACGTCCATCGCCGTGGCCTTCAGGGCGCAGAGGACCAGGTCCACCGGGCCGATCTCTTCGGACTTACCGAAGACGGCCGGGCGGAGGTGGAAGTCACCGTCGCAGCTTTTGATGGTGAGGCCGTTACGGCGAACCGCCTCGAGGTCGCGGCGCATCAGAAACCGCACGTCGTGTCCGCCACGCGCGAGCCGGGCCCCATACAGGCAACCGACAGAACCGGAACCGATGATCGCGATTTTCATGGCAGGGGTAGAGTGTATGCCCATTCGCGAGAGGCGTCGAGGGCGGGTAAATCCTTCTCCTTCTCTTTCTCTTACTCCTGGCCCCAATCTCAGTCTTGCTCTTAATCGTCTCCTGGCTTCCCGTGCAATCACCGCCGCTCGTCCTGTGTGCCACTGCTCTTGAGCCGTGCGGGACGATTCCGACATGGGGCACTGCCCAACAACCGTGGCCCACACGGCCCGGCAACGTGCCCCAGGACATGCCGCAAGATCGCGCACGGTCATAATCCTTGGTTCTGGACGCATAGCCGGGGGGCAGGGGGGCAGGCAGACAGACCCGTCGCACCCGACGGGGCGAAACGGGGTTGTTGTGCTAAAATAATGGCTCCATGATCAGGGTTTTACCTCACGAGAAAGACGCTTCGCTGCCGCAGGGGCAGGGCTTGCGTATTGGCCGGATGGAATTGGCCACGCGTCTGCTCCTCTCGCCCATCGCCGGGTATTGCGATCTGCCTTTCCGGCTGACCATCCGGCCACTCGGCGGGCTGGCGCTGGCCAGCACGGACCTGGTGAACCCGCGCGGGCTGATGCGGCGGACCTGGAAGTCCATGCAACTCGTCGAGACCGACCCTGACGACCAGCCGCTGTGCATACAGCTTTACGGGCCGCACGCCGACGAGCTGGCCGAGGCCGCCCGCTGGTGCCAGGACCATGGGGCGTGCATCATCGACATCAACATGGGCTGCCCGGTGGACAAGGTGTGCAAGAAGGACGCGGGCTCGGCGCTACTGCGCGATCCGGCCGGCGCCGCCCGGCTGGCCGAGCGGGTGGTACGGGCCGTCGATGTGCCCGTCACGGTGAAGATGCGGCTCGGGTGGGATGAGACTTCCATCGTGGCCCCGGCCCTGGCCGCCGACCTGGAGCGGGCCGGCGTGGCGGCGATCACCGTGCATGGGCGGACGGCAGCGCAGAAGTTCAGTGGGTCGGTATGCCTCGATGGCATCGCGCGGGTGGTGGAGGCGGTGCGGTCGATTCCGGTGATCGGCAATGGCGACATCCGCCGGCCGGAAGATACCAAGGCGATGATGGATCGCACCGGCTGCGCGGGGGTGATGATCGGCCGGGAAGCGCTGCGCGATCCCTGGATTTTCCGGGATACGCACGCGTTTCTGACCACCGGGCGCGTGCCACCGGCGCCAACCGTCGAAGAGCGGCTGACGCTGATGACGCGCCATTTCGAGCATCTGCTACGGATTCGCGGCGAACGGCTGGCGTGCATCACCATGCGTCAACGGGTGAGCTGGTACGCGACCCGGCTGCCGCCGTGCAAGCGGTTCAAAGAACGGATGCGCATGTTGTCGTCGTCGGCAGAGTTTTACGTGAATATGCACACGCTGGCGATGGAGCTTCTGGGCAGGGATGGACGCAGGCATGCGGAAGAGGGGCAGGGAACGCAACGCCGTGGCGGGCAATAAAAACGGCCGGCACTGAAGGCCGGCCGTTATGGTGTCATGGTATGGGGTGATCACTGATCACGGCTCAAACGCCGTGGCACGCATTTCATGACGCTTCGACGCTCGCGTCGATGAAGCCTTCCAGCTTGCGGGCACGAACGGGGTGCTGAAGCTTGCGAATGGCCTTGGCCTCCACCTGGCGAACGCGCTCGCGGGTGACCTTAAAGATCTTGCCCACTTCCTCCAGCGTGTAGGTGTAGCCGTCGCCGATGCCGTAGCGGAGCTTGAGAATCTCTCGCTCGCGATAGGTGAGCGTCTTGAGAACTTCCTCGATGCGATCCTTGAGCATCTCGTTGCCGGCCGACTGAACGGGGGATTCGGCGGTTTCGTCTTCGATGAAGTCTCCGAAGTACGAGTCCTCGCTTTCGCCGACGGGGCGGTCCAGCGAGATGGGGTGACGGCTGATCTTCATGACCCGGCGCGCTTCGCTGACCGGCATCTTGGCCCGGCGGGCGACTTCCTCGATGGTTGGCTCGCGGCCGAGTTCCTGGAGCATGGTCTTCTGGATGTTGCGCAGCCGGCTCATGGTCTCGATCATGTGCACGGGGATGCGGATGGTGCGGGCATGATCGGCGATGGCCCGGGTGATGGCCTGGCGGATCCACCAGGTGGCATACGTGCTGAACTTGTAGCCGCGACGGTACTCGTACTTATCCACCGCGCGCATCAGGCCGGTGTTGCCCTCCTGGATGATGTCCAGGAAGGACAGGCCGCGGTTCCGGTATTTCTTCGCGATGCTGACCACCAGGCGCAGGTTTCCGCCGGAGAGCTTGCGCTTGGCGTCTTCGTACTCGGCGAAGACGCGTTTCATGCGTTTGAGACGCTCGCCCAACTGCGAAACCCCCTCCAGTACCAGTGATTCGAGGCCGGCCAGTTCGTCCTCCATGGCGCCCAGGTCGTCCGGGGACATGGCCCCGCGCTTGCGTTCGGCGGCCATGCGGTTGGTCAGGTCGACCATTTTGCGGTGCACGGCTTCGAGCTTGCGCATCAACGGAATGATCCGGCTGGTTCGCAGTGAGAGCTCTTCGAGCAGCTTGGCGATCTTCCGGCGGCGCTGGTTCAACTGACGAACGATCTGGTTGCGGGCCGAGGCCGACATGCGCGTGGAAAGCTTCTCGTAGTCGGCCTGGTTGAGTTCCATGAGCTTGCGGACGGTGCTGAGATTCTCGGGCAGGAGCTTGGTGATGGTGTTCTTGGCCATGGCCTCGGAGGTGGAGATCTTCATCGTGCGGTCAAAGGGCAGCCGTCCGTCGGCCACTTGCTGCAGGATGTCCACCGCCTGGTTGATGCAATAATCGCTCTCCAGCACCAGCTTGCGAAAAGCCATGCGGGTCAGTTCGATCTTCTTGGCCAGGGCGATTTCCTGGGCCCGGGTCAGCAGGGGAATCTCGCCCATCTGGGTGAGATACATGCGCACGGGATCGTCGATCCGCCGCGAACCGCTGTCTTCCGGATCGATTTCTTCGAGCTTGTCTTCGATTAACTCTTCGTCCTGTTCTTCCTCACCCTCCAGCGGTTCTTCGGGTTCAATCTGAAGGACGCGCGTCTGGACCGGCCGGGTCGGGGGCCTGTCGTTGCTGATGCCCAGTTCTTTGGCTTCGCACTCGTCGATGATCTCGATGTTGTGCTCCTCCAGCGTCATCATGATCATCTCGAGTTTGTCCGGTGAGATGGCCTCATCCGGAAGAATCTCGTTCATTTCTTCCCAGGTAACGATCCCTCGACGCTTCTTGCCGCGTTCGAGGAGTTCCTGGAGAGCCACGTCTATCGGGTCTGACGATACTGCCGAAGCTACCGAAGCCATGTTGCTACTCGACATCAAAAGTCTCCGTGCCTCTTATAGTCACCCGCGGCGCGGTCCTGCCGTTACCCGCGGGTCTTGAAGCGCGCCTATGCCTCTCTTAGTTCAGGTGCCTCCTGCGGGCCTTTGCCGACGAGAAATGCGGGTTCCTGGCGTTTGCCGCCAAGGCCAGCAATCGCTCGTCCTCTTTGTGGCCGCCCAGGACCTGGTCCACAAGGCGAACCGTCTGTCTGGCGGAGTTTGCCACTCGCAGACACTCCAATGCTCCCTCGATCGTCTCGGCGTACTTGCCGTGACGTTCGCCTTCGGTGGCCAGATCGGTGATCAAGCCGCCAAAACGGGGCGAATCAAAGCACCCGATCAGATCCACCAGGCGGAAGTGCTCCTCGGATCGCAGCAGGTCGATCAACTTGACCGCCACCGCCGACAGCTCCGGATCACGAATCCGCGCCGGGTTCAACAGGTCGCCCACGGCCGCAAAGTAGTCGGGCTCGTTCAAAAGCACCTCAACAATTTGGCGATAGGCCTCCTGCTCAGCACTGATCGTTTGCCTGGTTTCATATCTTTCTGCGACAGTATCGCCTGACTCGGCGTTTCGGGGCTCCGAAAACGGCCTGTGTCTGGTTCGTCGCATTGCCTCGGACAATTGCCGATGCACGTCCTCCGCAGGGAGGGACAGGAGCTTACTTAATTGGTTCAGAACCAACCCCTTCTGGATAGGGTCCAATGCTCCCCGTTCCCACCAGACGGCCAGGTCGTTCAGGAACGCTTCAATCGCCCTCCGCCGACTGGGGCCAGTCTCGCCGGCCAGGAACTGACCAGCAACCTGGGTCCATTTGAATTCTAGCGCGGGAACCCCTGCTTTCAACACGTCCCTGAAACCAGCTTCACCCGCCGATAATAGGTAATCGCACGGATCTTTCCCCTGGGGAACGTGCGTAAGAACCACGTCCAGCCCGCCGGTCAAGGTGACTGATAATGCCCGATCGGCGGCTTTTTGGCCTGCCGAATCAGAGTCAAACAGGAGGATGACCCGGTCGGTATAGCGCCGCAGCAGCGTCGCATGGGCATCGGTCATGGCCGTCCCCAGTGTCGCCACCGTTTCAGTGAAGCCAAACTGATGGGCCATGATGCAATCGGTATAACCCTCAACGACAATTGCCTGTCCTGCCGCTTCAATCCCCGCCCGGGCCCGATCCAGTCCGAAGAGGTTGGTGCTCTTGTCAAACAGGGCGGTGGCCGGTGTATTGAGGTACTTCGCAGGATCGTCCCCCAAAGTTCGGCCCCCAAAGGCGATAATCCGCCCCATGACGTCACGAATGGGGAACATCAACCGGTTGCGGAAGGTGTCGTAGTACCCGCCGCCGGCCCGCTCTTTGACCAATCCGGCGGCAACCAGAACGGCCGGGTCGATCCTGGCCAGGCTGGCCTGACGCAGGAGTGCGTCAAAGCTGTCAACGGCCAGGCCGATGCCAAAGGCCTCGACCATCTCATCAGAAATGCCCCGGCGGGCCACGTAGGCTCGGGCGGCTTCCCCGGCGACCGGATCTTCATAATACTTGCGGAAGACCCGCTGGGCCCATTCGTTGGCCTTGACCAGGTCGGACTTGCCGGGGCCTTGCTGGGGAGAGTGCCTCTCCAGATCGAGATTGATCCCGACCCGTTCGGCGAGCATGCGTCGCGCCTCAAGAAAGTCTACTTTTTCCTTGAGTTGGACAAATTTGAAGACGTCGCCGCCCGCCCCGCAGCCATAGCACTTGAAGAACTGCTTCACCGGATGGACGTAAAACGAAGGGGTCTTCTCCTCGTGGAAAGGGCAGCGCCCTTTGAACTGGGAGCCCGCACGTGTGAGGCGCACGTAGCCGGAAACCAGATCTACAATGTCCACCGAATCGCGGATTCGCCGCGTCAAGATTTCCCGGTCAGTGTCAGACAACTTGCGCCCTCAGACGCCCCCGACCCCCTCCCAGCTCTCGCGTGGGACAAGGCCTAAGTCCGGATTTGATATAAGATTATGTCAGGACGAACTGCTTCGTCCGTCTACCTCGCTCAAGGGTAAGACTGAAGAATATACTCCGAGTTTTGGGGGGCGTCAAATAACCGTATGGTTTTGAAAACAAAATAGTTAACCCGGTGAAAAACACCCCGGGGCAGGCGGGTTGGCAGGAGCGGTTACCAAGGCGGCAGCTCCCGGGGAAATACCCGCAAGACAAACAGGGCGCGAGCTTGTTCGCTCGCGCCCTGCTGGTTGATCATAGAAGCGCCCGGCCTGACGGCCGGCCGCCACGAAAGGGGCTGTCAGGCCATATCCCAGTCAAGCTCCCAGCCCTTGCGGTACTCGCGCTTGACGAACTTGCTGGCTTCGGCGGCCAGTTTCTTGGCGTCGTCCTTCGCGTCGGCCGGTGCGACGAACTTGAGGTTGGGCCCGTCCCAGGTCAGCTTCCTGCCGGGGAAGCGCTGGGCGATGCAGCCGAGTACGACGGTTTCGGTCAGCCGTCCGGCATAGTCGAAGTTCGACATGGCGATCTCGGGCTTGTTCTCCTTGATCGCCTGGAACCACTCCCGCTTCATGGCTTCGTCGATGTTGCCCTGGGTGCGCGGCAGAATCTGCTCGACCTTGACTTCGTCGCGGGGGATCCACTTGTCTTCACCGTTGGGCAGGATCTGCCAGTCCTCGCCGTAGTCATTGGGCGAGAAGAGCAGGGCTTTCTCGGCAATGAGCAGTGAGCCGCTGCCACCGCCGTAACGGCCCTTGGACAGCTTCTTAAGCTTGTCATGTACCCACTGGGGCTTGTCGTTGCCGCCGTCGTACCAGACCCACTTGAGCGGCGGAAGCTTGGCGCCCTTGTAGCCTTCGCGCTCGGGGAATTCGTAGCGTACCACGCTCCAGAGCGGGAAGGTCTGATTATTGAATTCGGAGACTTCGGCTTCAAGGCTGACAGGCGAGCCGAGACTGCAGGCCATGAAGGCCATGTTGGCGGTGTGACAGGCCATGTCGCCCAGCGCGCCGGTGCCCCAGTCCCACCAGCCGCGCCAGTTGAACGGCTGATAGAGCTTCTGGTAGGGGCGATAAGGCGCCGTATTCAGCCAGAGATCCCAATCCACGTCCTCGGGTTCGGTTTCGGGATTGCCCTTGCCGGTGAGGGCCGCCTTGACCGCCGGCAGATTCAGGACCGCGCCGGCCCCCTGCGGCCACACGGGGCGGTTGGTCCAGACGTGGACCTCTTTGACGTGGCCGAGTTGACCGGTCCACACGACCTCGACGGCCTTGCGCAGGCCGGCGGCGGCGGTGCCCTGGTTGCCCATCTGCGTGCAGACGCCGTACTTCTTGGCGGCCTGGGCGAGCATACGGGCCTCGTAGGCGTCGTGGCACAGCGGCTTCTGCACGTACACATGTTTCTTGGCCATCATGGCCAGCATGGCCGCGTGGGCGTGCGCGTGGTCGGCCGTGCTGATCGTCACGGCATCGATTTCCTTGCCCATCTCGTCCAGCATCTTGCGATAATCTTTGTACAGCTTGGCGTTGGGGTATTTCTTGGCCTTCTGCTGCAAAGCGCTTTCGCGGACGTCGCAGAGAGCGACGACGTTGCCGCCCAGCATGGCGGCATGATCGATGTCGCTGCTGCCTTTGCCCCCGACACCGATGCCGGCGACATTGATTTTCTCATTGGGAGAACGGCTCTGGGCGTAACTCTCGCGGGTAGCGACCCAGAAGCCCGCGCCGGCCATGGCGCTGGCTTTCAGAAAGTCGCGACGGTTGGTTTGACTGGCCATTAAATAAATCTCCTCTTCTCTGGCTCGTCGGCGGAATGGCTTCGCGGCCGCGGCAATAGTCCTTCCTTTTTACCCAGGACACACTTCAACGGCGGCAATAGGTAAGCTCCCTATGTCGCTTGGAATCCAATGATACCCGCACCCGCAGGAGTGGCAATAGCCGGATGGAAACACCGCGCAAGGCGGGCGGGGCTACATGCGGCTTCCATATGCCGGCAACGGGTCAGCCACAGACGGATTGCTATCACCTGCTCGCGGCCAAAGGCATGCTCTGGCACGGCTCAGGAGCAATGGCACATAAACCTGGGGATCAAGGATACGCTCACCTGGTGGAAACTATGCCCGGCAGGACTCGAACCTGCAACCTACGGCTTAGAAGGCCGTTGCTCTTCCATTGAGCTACGGGCACGTGCGCTTGAGCCACCCATTTTAGTGCCGTTTCCCGTCCTAACCATGCCGTAACTTTCCGGAGCGTCCGTTCGCCGCCCCGGCGCGGGGGGATTGGCCGGTGGTTTGGCCATTGACCCGCGAGATTATGATGGGCGGAAACGCACCCGACGGCGGTTCCATTCAAGAGTCTGCGGCTGAGGATGTCAAGTCATTGAGTTTCCGGGCCAGACTCGTAAACTGCTGCCTTTCCTGACGGGGATTTGGTCTTCTGGAGCAGAGGGTGCGAAATGAGCCAGTCACGTTGGATTGCCCGAGGCCTGGTGTGCGGTCTGATGCTGTTGTCAGTTCGGGTTGGCGCTGGCCAGGTGCAGGTTCGCCCGATGGCTGGTCAGGCCGAATTGGGCACCGTGGAAATACATGGCGTTTCGGCGGGTTCGTTCGATCCTAAACATTGGGAAAGCGGCCGGTTACACATCCTGGCGGACGTTCGCTCGCCTTTGCTGGCCCCCCGGTGGGCCGGGGTCTTTCGGAATATCTACGCACCCTCGGCGGTGGCCATGCCCGACGGCTGGCGTGTGTTCTACGGCGCCTGGGATGGTGTGCCGACCGGCAATGATCGCATCTACAGCGTGTTTACCCGTGATTTCCTCGACTTCTCCGACCGGCGGACGGAGATTGAGCACGGGGATTTCGTCCATGTCTGCAACGTGAATGCCCTCCGGTTGCCGGATGGCGGCTTCCGCATGGTCTGCACGGTTTACCCGGATGCGAAAGGCCTGAACAAGCCGGCGATGTTCATCAGTCCGGACGGGACCACCTGGAACGGCACGCCCGCGCCGCACCCGGCCCGTGCCGCGGACCGCATCGAGATGGAAGACTGGCCCTCGTTTGCCGAGGCGGATATCAACGGGATGAATGTCCTGCTGTTCGAGGATGGGCAGTACCGGCTGTACTTCGGCAGCTTCACCCAGCCGGGCCAGGTCCGCCGGGCCAGCTCGACGGACGGCAAACGCTTCCGCTATGACGGGACATGCCTGGCCTCGCACCACATGGTGAACGACATCAGGAAATTCGAGAAAGACGGCCAGGTTGTCTACCTGATGGGCCTCCATGCCAACAACGACCGGCTCTGGTACACGCTCTCGCAGGACGGCATGAAGTTCAGCCCCGAGCGCGAGCTGGGCCGAAGCCTCGGCGCGGCGGATCAGTACATCGTCGCCCTCGGCTGGGTGACGCGCGAAGACCGGGTCCTCGGCTTCCTGTACGGGGCGGGGGCCACGCCGGGGCTGGACCGCAACCGCATCTTCGCCCGGTGGCTGCAAAAGAAGGTTGTATTCACCGACGCCTCAGGCAAACGCCATGAGCCGGCCGGTGCGCTGGGGCCGGACCGGCAGGTGCTCCGGCTGGAGGGGAACACAGGTATCAAGGGGCATATAGAGGTGTTCGATGAAGACGGGCAGACGCCGCTTGGCCCGCCGGTGGCGATAAAACTCACGCCCGGGGGCGTATACCAGTTGGCTTTCCAAGGGGATGTTCCGTGACCGTCAGGTTGTCGCGAGATTGGGACCGTACGCTGATTCGTCTTACGGTCTACTCCTTCGCGGGCATTACGGATGTGATATTGTCGGCGGTTCTGTTCGTCTGCGCGGTGCGCCTGGCGGAGATGACGGGATCATCGATGGCCACCGGCGGCCTGTTCGCCATCTGGGCGGGGGTCTACCTCGTGTCATCACTGGGGGCGGGGCAGGTGGTCAACCGGCGAAACGTCGGGTTGATCCTGGTGGCTTCCTGTACGGCCACGGCGCTGCTGGCCCTGTCTTACGTGCGCTGGCCGGGCATGCGGGCGATGTATGTGATCATCGCGATTCAGGGGGTCGCGACCGCCTTTTTCTTCACGCCGTTCCAGGTGTTTATGAAACTGGTGGACGAGGGGCAGAACAAGGGCGTGGCCCGCTCGTCAGGATTGTACGTGTTTTCGTGGAGCAGCGGCTTTGCCCTGGGGCCGTTTATTGCCGGTTTTCTGTGGGCTTACGGCTGGCAGGTGTGCCACCTGTTCAACGCGGCAGCCTCGGCGATGATGGCGATAGGGATATTTCTGCTGAAGCACCACGCCGAGGCCCCACCAGGAGGGCAGACATCCTGCCCACCTTCGGAAGACATCGGAGGGCGGGCATCCTGCCCGCCTTTGGATGGCAGCGGGGGGCGGACATCCTGTCCGCCTTCTGACGACACGGGCCCTATACCTCTGCCGGCGGCGCCCCCCACGCAATCACCGCAGGAACTGACTTGTTGTGCCAGTGGAGAGCAAGGCGGGCGGGCTACCCGCCCCTCGGAGAAGGCGGCCGGCTCTCTGCCCGACCTGGCCTGGATGGCGTGGGTGTTCGGTGGCCTGGGCTGCATGATCGCCACCATGATCCGCAGCCATTTTCCCGTCAGTGCTGAGGCCTTCAGCCTGTCCAAGCCTTCCCAGGGCACGATGTTCCTGCTTCTGAGTGGAACGCAGGCGATTGTGGGCTTTCTGTTGGGTTGGAGCCGGACCTGGATGTACCGCCCTTGGCCGGTGATCGGTTTTGGGCTGTTCGGCGTGCTGGGGATGGTCTTATTTGCGGTGGGGCGGGACGTGGCGCTGTTCTGGACGGCGGCGGTGTGCTTCGGGGTGTATGCCGGTTCGTTTTACTTCTACTACGTGTACCACGCCCTGGTCCATCCGACCCGTGCCGCCCGGTACGTGTCCATCAACGAGGCGGTGGTGGGGGTGATGGGTATCGCCGGTCCGGCCATGGGCGGGATGCTGGCCGACCGGTTCGGGCTGCCGGTGCCCTACGCGGTGTCGGCGGGGCTGGTGCTGGTAGGCATTACCGTTCAGGCGTGGCTGCACCATATCAAGGGGGGCGGGCATCCTGCCCGCCTCTGAGGGGCAAGAACTGTTCAAGATGTAGCGGCCGGGCTCCGTACCGGCCGTTCGACGCCGGGAAACGGCCTCTGTGCCACTGCTGTGTCAGCACTGGCTTGCGGTCGTAACGTCGCCCGCATTCAGTACTGCTCACAGAGCTTGGCATACACGGATTCGCCTCGGTTCAGCACACCGGTCCCGGCGCCCGCATTTTCCTCTTGCCGTCCAGTGGCTATGATACGCCCCATGAGCGACATCAAGATCAAACGCGCGTTAATTGCTGTTTACGACAAGACCGGCATTGCCGATTTCGCCCGGGCGCTGGTGGACGAGTTCGGCATCGAGATCATCAGCACCGGCGGCACGGCCAAACACCTCAAGGAGGCCGGCGTCCCCGTCACCATGGTCGAAGAGGTCACCGGCTTCCCGGAGATGCTCGATGGCCGGGTCAAGACCCTGCACCCCAAGATTCACGCGGCCATCCTCGCCGACCGCGACAACCCCGGGCACATGCGCCAGCTCGAACAGCACGGCATCAAGCCCATCGACATGGTGGTGGTGAACCTCTACCCGTTCGAGAAGACGGTCGCCGACCCGAATTGCACCTTCGAACAAGCCATCGAAATGATCGACATCGGCGGCCCGTGCATGCTCCGCGCGGCGGCGAAGAATCATAAGCATGTTGTGGTTATTCCCGAGTCTTCGTTGGGTCCAATCGTTCTGAACGAGCTGCGCGAGACAGGGGATGTCAAGCCGCACACCCGAGTGCTGTTGGCATCGCGAGTCTTCGTACGCACCGTCGGCTACGACAGCTCAATCAGTGCGTACTTGTCCGACCAGTTCAGGCTGGCTGCTGAAAAGAATGCCCCCGGAACATCGAAGCAGGGATTGGGCACCGGCGGCAACGGGCTGGATTCGGCTTGCCTGCCGCTTGTGCTCACCAAACGCTCTGCGTTGAGGTACGGCGAGAATCCTCATCTGACGGCGGCCATTTTTGGCTTATCCGAGAATCCCCGAGGCCAGGCGGAAGCAAGCCTGATGCGGGCAACCTGTCACGCCAACTCCGAGTTGTCGTTCAATAATTACGTAGATGGCGATTCGGCCCTGTCCCTGGTGAAGGAGCTGGCCCGTGCCGGGCTGAGTCAATATGCCGTCGCGTTTATCAAACACACCAACGCCTGCGGCTGCGCGATCGGTGATGACCCCATCGACACCTACCGCCGGGCCTACCTGGGCGATCCGATCGCGGCGGCTGGTGGCGTCCTCTGCATGAATTTCCCCGTTACCCGCGAGATCGCCGACACGGTGATGCACTCATTTGCGAACTGGGGCAGGGCGGCCGGGGCGGCGTTTTTCAAGCTCGACGTGTGGATTGCGCCCAGCTTCGACGATGACGCCATCGAACTGATCACCACGCCCACCGAAAAACGCAAGTGGGGCAAGGAGTGCCGGCTGCTGGCCGTCGGCCCGATGGACACTCCGCCGCACCCCAGCGAGCTGGACTACAAGAAAATCACCGGCGGCATGCTCGTCCAGACCCGCGACCTCCTTGGCCTCAACGAAGAGCAGTGGAAAGTCGTCACCAAGCGTCAGCCTACGGAATCTGAAATGGCGGATTTGCGGTTCGCCTGGCTGGTCTGCAAGCACACCAAAAGCAACGCGATCACCCTCTGTCGCGACGGCATGCTCTTGGGCAACGGCGCCGGCCAGATGTCGCGCGTGAAGAGCTGCGACCTGGCGATTCAACTTGCCCGCGAGAACGGCCACGCCGACAAGCTCCAGGGCGCGGTCGCCGCGGGGGACGCCTTCTTCCCCGTCCCCGACGGCCCGCAGAAGCTCATCGGCGCCGGCATCACGGCCATCATCCACCCCGGCGGCAGCAACCGCGACGCCGAGACCATCGCCGTCGCCGACGCCGCCAACGTGGCCATGATCCTCACCGGCACAAGGCACTTCAAACACTGACGAATTGAACCGCCAAGATGCCAAGGACGCCAAGGCTCTTGAAAGAAGAGGGAAGAAAAATGCAGGATTCGAACTCAGATCGCATCAGAAAAGAGCCCAGTCCGGAAGTGGATGCGCTGGCCCGCGAGGTCATTGGCGCCGCCATCGAGGTGCACCGAATCTTGGGGCCCGGCTACCTGGAATGTGTTTATGAGGACGCCTTGTGCGTTGAATTGGAGCTCGGGGGCATCCCTCTCAGTCGTCAAGTCGTATTTGGCGTTGAGTATAAGGGAAAATGTGTTGGCGAGAGCCGGCTGGATCTGCTGGTCGCCAATCAGTTGATCGTTGAACTGAAGGCTGTCGAGGAATTGCTGCCGGTTCACAAGGCCCAGGTCATCTCCTATCTCAAAGCCACGGGCCGTGAGCTTGGCCTGCTCATTAATTTCAATGTCCCGGTCTTGAAAGATGGTGTCAAGCGAGTGGTATTATCTTAATCCATTCACCTTGGCGTCCTTGGCGTCTTGGCGGTTAGAGTCAATTTTTTGACGGAGGAACAGGAATGCCGAATAAACCAGCCCATTATGCAGCCATTGACCTCGGCGCTGAGAGCGGCCGGGTGGTTCTTGGTTCGGTCAGCGACTCCAAGCTCGAACTGACCGAGCTGCATCGCTTCCCCAATGGCCCCGTGCGGACCATCGACGAACTGCACTGGGATACCCTCCGGCTCTGGTCGGAGATGAAGACCGGCGTCGGCAAGGCCGCCCAGCAGGCCGGCGGGCTTAAGGGCGTCGGCATCGACACCTGGGGGGTGGACTTCGGCCTGCTCGGCAAGGGCGACACCCTGCTGGGCAATCCGTTCCACTACCGTGACGCCCGCACCGACGGCATTCTCGACAAGGCCTTCGGCATCGTCCCCCGCGAGGAAATCTTCAACCACACCGGCATCCAGTTCATGCAGTTCAACTCGATCTTCCAGCTCCTGGCCATGCGCCTGGGCGGCTCCCCGCTGCTGGATATCGCCGAGTCGTTCCTGATGATGCCCGACCTGTTCAACTTCTGGTTCACCGGCCGCAAGTGCAACGAGTTCAGCAACGCCACCACCACCCAGGCCTACGACCCGCGGGCCGGCAAGTGGGCCACCGACCTGATCTCCAAACTGGGCATCCCCACGAAGATCTTCGGCGAGATCGTGCCGGCCGGCACCGTGCTCGGACCCATGCGGGCCGACGTCCGCGACGAGATCCGCTGTGGCGACGTGCCGGTAATCGCGCCGGCCACCCACGACACCGGTTCGGCCGTGGCGGCTATCCCCGCCTCGCCGGACAAGCCGTGGGTGTTCCTGAGCTCCGGCACCTGGTCGCTGATGGGCATGGAAGTGGATAAGCCGATCATCAACGAGCAGTCGCTCAAGTACAACTACACCAACGAGGGCGGCGTCGGCGGCACCTTCCGGTTCCTCAAGAACATCATGGGCCTCTGGCTGGTGCAGGAATGCCGGCGCACCTGGGAACGGGCCGGCAAGGCGTACAGCTACGCCGAACTGGCGGACATGGCCGCGGCGGCCAAACCCTTTGTCGCGATCATCGACCCCGACGACTCGTCCTTCCTCGCCCCGGGCGACATGCCGGCGCGCATCCAGGCGTACTGCAAGAAGACCGGACAGCCAACCCTGGCCGAACCGGGTGAGATGGTGCGGGCCTGCCTGGAGAGCCTCGCCCTGGTGTATCGCTGGACGCTGGAGCGCATCGAGGAATGCACCGGCCGGCGCGCCGAAGTCATCCACATCGTAGGCGGCGGGTCGCAAAACCGTCACCTGTCCCAGTGGGCGGCGGACGCAACGGGGCGGACGGTGGTTACCGGGCCGGTGGAGGCGACCGCCGCCGGAAACGTGGTGGTGCAGGCCATGGCCACGGGCGTCCTGCCGGACATCCACGCCGCACGCGATCTGATTCGTCGCTCTTTCGAGGTAACGGTGTATCGTCCCGGCGACCCGGCGCCCTGGGACAAAGCCTACGCCCGGTTCCAGGAGCTTCGTGCGTAAGGTCGTGCGACGGCTCGGAAGGCCGCTTCAAATTTGCAGCGGCAGGATGAACGGCCGGTCGAAAGCGGATAAGCTCAAGTGAGGTAATCAACGGGTACTCCGCGGGACGAGAAGTGATTCTCGTCCCGCCCCAATGTGAGGAAGCCTGCAGACCGGCCTGAGCGCAAAAAAATGGCCTCGGCGAGGTGGGCCGAGGCCGCCATGTCGTCCTCACTTCCGCAAGTCGCGGAGTTGGGGAGAAGGAGCGGAAGTGTAACGAATGAGCAAATATATAGTAATTAATCCGATCTCATAATTCAAGACCATTCCAGGAGAGTAACGTGGCAGAAACGATGCGCCCACGCGTGATATATGGTTTTGGCGAAGTTATGATCCGGCTGTCCCCGGTCGGCCAGCAGACGTTTGGCGAATCTAACACCATTCAGTTAACTGCGGGGGGTTCGGAAGCTAATGTTCTTGCGAAACTAGGCAGTTTCTCTCGCTTGTTTCAAGGAGAATTAGTTACAGCTATCAATGATGACCTGGCGGGACGGGCCATCGTCTCCGAGCTTCAGAAGCATCGAGTGGGGCTTAGAGGTGTGCGCTGGACCCGGAACGGGCGCAATGGCCTCTACTACCTGGAACAGGGCATGGGCCCCATCGTGGCCCGCGTGGATTACGATCGTGCCGGTTCCGCCATCGCGCTGCTGGAGCCTGATGAGAGCCTTTTTACGGGCCTTTCGAAAGCCTCGGCGCTTTTCATCAGCGGTATCACGCCGGCTTTGAGCGCCAACTGTGCCAAGAATACCGAATACGCACTCCGTAAGGCGCAAGAATTGCGCGTTCCGGTGTTTTTCGACGTGAACTACCGGAAGAAACTCTGGTCGGCAGCCGAAGCGAGGGCCCGGCTGGACTCCTTCCTGCGCGACGGATGCATCACCTGTCTGATTACCACCGAGACGGATGCCCGTACGGTATTTGGTATTGATTGCGGGGTAGACGACGAATCGCCTATCGAGATCTTGATAGAGCGGAGTCGAAAGGTCCTGGAGGCTTTAAAGAAACTATACAGCGATAAATGCGAGTTATATGTGCTGACCATTCGCAAGCGCATCACGAATGAGACCGGTGTCTGGACGTCGGCGGCGTTATTGCCGGATGGTAGCTATATTGTCGGCGACGTGTTTGATTATGTGGTTCTCGATCGCCCGGGCGCGGGGGATGCCTGCAGCGCGGGCCTGGTGGCCGGCTATCTGGGGATTCAGCGTGACGGCAGCCTGAAAGACGGCGTCGACCTGTCCACGCGCGTTAAAATGGGGCTTGATCTGGGCAACCGTGCCGCCATCGTGGCGCAGAAGACATTCGGCGATCTGGGGCCGGCCTGGGATGCGGCGATGTATTTTGATCGGGTGAGTGAGAGTAAAGAAATCGCACGCTGAATCGCGCGCGTGCCGTTTCCATTTCCCGCATAGGCGCAAAACAAGCCCCGGGGAGCATGGGCTCTCCGGGGCTTGTATCCTTAGCCGGCAGCGGTCCGGCCTACTTGATGAACAGAATCTCCTGGTACGTCGGCAACGGCCACAGGTCGTCGGCGATCACCGTCTCCAGTTCATCGGCCACTTTACGGACCTCGTTCATGGCCGGGATGATCACGTCGCGGTGGTGCTTGGCGTGGAGAAGCACATCGCCGTTTTCCGGGTGATTGATGGCCCTCTCCAAGTCGGCGATCCGCTTTTCGAGCTCGTTGACCAGCGTGGTAACGCGGTCGAGGGACTCGGTATGCACCTTGAGGCCGGCCTGTTTCATCGAGGCGGCCACGGCGGCCAGCTCACCCTGGTAGCGATAGCCGGCGGGCAGGATCAACTGCTTGGCCATGCTCAGGGCGACCAGGCTCTCGGTGTTGATGTCCTTGACGTACCGCTCCATGTAGATTTCGTACCGGCTGTGCACCTCACGTTCGGAGAGGACCTGGTACTTGGAGAACAGCTCGACGACATCCTTGTCCAGCAGGTGCACGAGGGCGTCCACCGTATTGGGGTAGTTGGGCAGTCCGCGGCGTTCGGCCTCTGCGTACCATTCCTTGGAATAGTTGTCGCCGTTGAAGATGATGGCCTTGTGCTCTTTGATGACTTTCTGGAGCAGTTTCTGGACCGCCGGATTGAGTATGGCCGGGTCGGTCTTGCCGCCGGTGGCCTTTTCGAGTTCGGTGGCCATGTAGTCCAGGCTCTCGGCCATGATGGTGTTGAGCACCACCAGCGGTCCGGAGATGGACTGGCTGGAGCCGACCGCGCGGAACTCAAACTTGTTGCCCGTAAAGGCGAAGGGGCTGGTGCGGTTGCGGTCGCCGGCATCGCGCGGCAGCGGCGGTAGCGTGTCCACGCCCACCGTCAGCGTGCCGGGCTCCCTGGCGCTCTTGAGGCCGCCATTTTCGATCTGCTCGAAGATCTCAGTGAGCTGATTGCCCAGATACACGGAAATAATGGCCGGCGGAGCCTCGTTAGCCCCCAGGCGATGGTCGTTGTGCGTGTGGGCGACGGCGATTCTCAGCAGCTTGCCCCACTTGTGCACGGCCCGGATGACCGCCGCACAGAACACCAGGAACTGCATGTCCTCGTGCGGGTTGTTGCCCGGTTCGAGCAGGTTGACCTTCTCGGTGCCGAGCGACCAGTTCACGTGCTTGCCGGAGCCGTTGATGCCCGCGAACGGCTTCTCGTGCAACAGGCAGGCCAAGCCGTATTTCTGGGCCACCCGCTGGAGCGTGGACATGATCATCTGCTGATGATCGGCGGCCACGTTGGCGTTCTCGTATACGGGGGCAATTTCGTACTGAGCGGGGGCGACCTCGTTATGACGGGTCTTGACGGGCACGCCCAGCTTGTACAACTCTCGCTCGACCTCCAGCATGCAGGCCAGCACGCGCTCGGGGATCGCCCCGAAGTACTGGTCCTCGAATTCCTGGCCCTTGGGAGGCTTGGCGCCAAACAGGGTCCGGCCGCAGATGGCCAGGTCGGGACGGCCGAAGAAGAAGTTACGGTCGATCAGGAAGTATTCCTGTTCCGGGCCGGCCGTGGCGAAGACCAGGCCCGGGTCGGTGTTGCCGAAGATCTTCAGCAGCCGCTGGGCCTGCTTGTTGAGCGCCTGCATCGAACGCAGCAGGGGGGTCTTCTTGTCCAGGGCTTCGCCGGTCCATGAACAGAACGCGGTGGGAATAGCCAGGACCGTGCCGTTGGGGTTCTCGACGATGTATGCCGGACTGGTCACGTCCCAGGCGGTGTAACCGCGGGCCTCGAAGGTGGCCCGGAGCCCCCCGGAGGGGAAGCTGGACGCATCGGGCTCGCCCTGGATCAACTGCTTGCCGGTGAACTCGGCGATCATGCCGCCATTGCCGTCCGGCGAGAGAAAGCTGTCATGTTTCTCCGCGGTCAGGCCGGTCAGCGGGTAAAATACGTGGGCGTAATGAGTTGCGCCCTTTTCGATGGCCCATTGTTTCATGGCGGCGGCGACGGCGTCGGCCACCGAGGGATCCAGCCGTTCGCCTCGACGGATGGTATTCTGGAGTGCCTTGTAGATATCCTTCGGCAGGCGCTCCTTCATCACCGCGTCGTTAAACACATTCGCGCCGAAGAGCTGGCCGGATGGGGTGTCTCGGAAGTTCCAGGGGGGTTCGATGGGTCGGTAGTTCAGGACAGCCGCAACCGCTTCACGACGAGCGTTGTTCAAAGTGGCCACTCCATAATAAGAATCCAGATACAGGCGCCGTATCCGGCAATGTCCGGGGCGACTTCGAGAGTCGAATGCGAGGGTTCACTGCCGAGTACAGAGATCATTTTATCAAAAGCAGATCTGATATCAACCGGATCTTGAGTGAAGATTTGCTTATTGAAGAGCCGGGGTTCTAAGCGACTACGCCATAAGGAGATAGGGTTCATGATGGGCCTCGCAAACTCTGCATAATGCGAGCCGGCTCTGCAACTGATCGTGCCTGTTCCGCAAACCCTTTTTCAGGTTCCCGCAGCAAAATGGCCGGGTACGGCGCGCGGAGCCCCCGGCTATTCCTTCTTCGTCACGTTCGGCCTATTGCTCGCGTTCGAGGATCATCTTGGCCATGTGTTGCAGGCTGTAACGGGCCTCGGAGGGCGGGAGGTGCTGGAGCGCCTGGATCGCCGATTCCACGTGACTGCGCGCGGCATTCAGTGAATAGCCGATGCTGTCGGTGGAGCGCAGGTAACCGGCCAGCAGCTCGCGCTTGGGGTGGGGGGATCTCAGGTGGGCGCGCAGCTTCTGGTTGATCTCGGGGGTAGCCTCTCGCAGGCAGTGGATGACCGGCAGGGTCAGCTTGTGCTTTTCGAGGTCGCGTCCGAGGGTCTTGCCCATGCGCTCCTCGGTGCCCACGATGTCGAGGATATCGTCGGTAATCTGGAAAGCGATGCCCACGGAGAGGCCGTAGCGTTCCAGGGCGTCCACCGTTTTTTCGTCCGCGTCCGCAAAATAGGCCCCCAGCCGACAGCAGGCGGCGGTGAGAACTGCGGTCTTACGCGTAATGATGGCGAGATACTGCTCGGGCGTGAGGTCGTCATCGCCGCGGTGGCAGACCTGGTTGAGCTCTCCCTCGCAGATCGTGTTGGTGGTTGCCCCGATCAATCGGGCGGCATACTGCGAATCCAGAGAACTGCACAGGTGGAAGGCGTGACTGATTAGATAGTCGCCCAGCAGAACGGCGGCCTCGTTGCCTTCCAGACATTTGATGGTCGGGCTCTTGCGGCGGACCTCCGCGTCGTCGAGCACGTCGTCGTGCACCAGTGTGGCCATGTGCACCATCTCGACCACCGCCGCGAGCGTGAGGTGTTCCTCGGTTCGCTTCCCGCAGGCCCTCGCCGACAGCAGCAGCAGCGCTGGCCGGAGCATCTTGCCTCGGTACCGCCGCACCCGGTCGCACAGCTCGTTGACGACGGGGAGCTCCGAAAAAAGCTCGTCATCAAAAATACGGCAGACCTTCTCCAGGTCGGCGGCAATAGGCTCATAAAGAGCTGCAAGAGCTGGCATGCGTTACGTCTCGAGATTATTATGCCGGCTGGATTCGCTGGATCCGCACAACCGGCGCTACCGTCCCCATTGTAATGAAATCCCTTGCCGCTTGCAGAGGGTTTCAAAAGTTTTGAAAAGTCCAGAATAGGGGGTTGCCACCAGGGTTTAATCTGGGGCCCAATTCTTCCAGGGCGCTTCCGCCACAGGAACGAAAGGCTCACCGCCAGTTCCCGCGCCGTGAACCGTCCCCTTGGCAGCCGCTTACCGAATGGTTACAAGAGTCACATGGCATCCATCGAAAAAGTCGCGATTATCGGGCTGGATTGTGCTGAACCGTCTCTGGTTTTTGACCGCTGGCTGGAGGATTTACCCAATCTTCGGCGGTTGTGTGAACGGGGGACCTACGGCCATCTGGAAAGCTGCCTTCCGCCCATCACCGTGCCGGCCTGGTCGTGCATGGCTTCCAGCGCTGATCCGGGCACGCTGGGCATCTATGGTTTTCGCAACCGGGCGGACTATTCCTACGAAAAGCTCACCATCGCAACCTCCCTGGACGTTCGCGAACCGCGCCTGTGGGAGTACCTCGACGCCCGCGGGATGAGCAGCATTCTGCTCGGCGTGCCGGGTACATACCCTATCGTTCGTCCGGTGCGCGGCTGCATGACCTCCTGCTTCCTGGCCCCGGACACTCAATGCGACTACACGTGGCCCCGCGAGCTGAAGAAAGAAATCGCGGACGTGGTCGGTGAATACGTCATCGACGTCAAGAACTATCGCACGGACAACAAGGAGTGGCTGCTCCAGCAGATCCACGAGATGACCGAGAAGCGCTTCAAGCTGGCCCGGCATCTGGTGAAGACCAAGCCGTGGAGCCTGTTCTGGATGGTGGAGTTGGGCCCGGATCGGATGCACCACGGCTTCTGGCAGTACATGGATCCGCAGCATCCCAAGCACGAGCCCGGCCATCCGCTGTCGTCGGCCATTCACGACTACTTCGTCAAGGTGGACGGCTGGATCGGCGAGCTGCTTGCCGAGATGGATCTCGACAAGACGGCCGTCTGGGTTGTGAGCGACCACGGGGCCAAGTGCATGAAAGGCGGCTTCGCCTTCAACGACTGGCTGATCCGCGAGGGCTACCTGGTGATGAAGGAGCCCGCCACCAGCCCGCGCAAGTTCAATTTCGCCGACGTGGACTGGTCAAAGACGCGCGTCTGGGGGGAAGGCGGCTACTACGGCCGGTGCTTCATCAACGTCAAAGGGCGCGAGCCCCAGGGCCTGGTGCCGCAGGACAGCTATGAATCGCTTCGCAACGAATTGATCGCCAAGCTTGCCGCGCTGCCCGACGACAAGGGCGTTCCCATGGGCACGAAGGCATACAAGCCCCAGGAGATTTACCGCAAGGTCAACGGTGTACCGCCGGACCTGGTGGTAATTTTCGGCGACCTCCATTGGCGCAGCGTCGGTTCCATCGGGAACCCGTCGGTGTACGTCTTCGAGAACGACACCGGCCCGGACGAGGCCAACCACGCTCAGCAGGGCATGTACGTTCTCTCGCATCCGTCACTGCCGGCCCGAGGCCGGTGTGACGGCGCGAGCCTGTACGACGTGGCCCCGACGTGCTTGTCTCTTCTGGGGATCCCCGTCCCCGCGGGTCTGCGCGGCCGGACGCTGGTGGGATAGTAGCCAGGCGATAAACGGTGAGGGATGGGGGGTGAACGGTGCGCCGGGCGCACGCTCATCCCTCATCCTTTTTCGTTTTTTACGCATGACGCGGAGGAAAGGGACATGAAGGGAACAATGATTGCGTTGGCTTGGGCAGGAGTAGCGTTCATGGTTCTGGCCGTGTGGGCCCGCGGCGGAGAACTGAACCCGCCGGCCGGGCCGGTCGCGCCGACGATGACCAGTCTCGCCCAGCTCTCGGCTGACATCGCAGCGCTGAAATCATCCATGGGGGCCGGCGGCTCGCCCAAGCAAATCGTGCGCGGCGTCATCAATTTCACAGAAGGAGAGGGGCAGAAAAGCCAGACCTTTTCTCCGTCTGTTGATCCTGCCAGGTCATTGGTAGTGCTTGGGGATGTTGTGTACGTGAGTACTCCCATCTCCATCGGAGCCGGGCATACCCGCAACGGCTCATGCCTGATCGAGCTGACCTCCACGAGCATTACGGTGGCGACTGATGCCTACCACAGCATGGCGCGTCAAGTGAGCTATCAGATCATCGAGTACCCGTGATCGGTCGGATTACCCGCCGGTTTCTCATGCCGTCGCCGGCTCGGCGCCATCCGTCTTCCTGGCGTCTTTGGGCACGTAAGCAACGGCTCGCGGCGAACGCAGCGGCAGCCGCTGGAGCAACAGCAGGTAGGCCGCCATCAGCACGAAGACGCCGACACTGATGGCCTGCGAGACGGTCAGCCCCAGGGTATCCACCGGGTTGTCCGCACGCAGGCTTTCCTCGATGAACCGCTCCACCGCGTAGAGCATCATGGCCAGGGCGAACACGGTGCCGTGACGCTTCCGACGGTAGAAGTACGCGTTCATCAACCAGGCCAGCAGCAGCGGCCCAACCGCCGAGTAGAGCTGTGCGGGATGCACGTGGGGGCTGCTGAAATGGGGATCGTGCCGCAACGACTCCAGCCGGGCGGGGGTCAGACCGTGGGCGGCCATGTGGTCTTCGAGCTCCTTGAGCTGGGCGGATGCCTTTTCGAGGCGGGCCACCTTGTCCGTCTCGCCCTTGGCCCGAGCCTGCTCGGTGTGTTGGTCGAGTTGCTTGCGGCCGGAGGCGATTTCCTGAGCGGCCTTGGGGGCCAGCAGGAGAACGTTGCCGTCTTTGGTTATGAACATGAGATCGGCGGGCACGGCAGTGGTCCGGGCTTCCCAGGAGGCGATCTGGGCCTCGCTGCCGTAGGGGAACTGCATGGCCCAGGGCAGATCAGCCGAACAGGTGGTGCCGTAGCAGCAGCCGGCCAGGAAGCACCCGATCCGTCCGACGCCCATCCCGAACAGGAGAGACGGCGCCACCAGGTCGGTCCACAGCCGTAGCGACAGCCCCTTGTACCACGCGTAGAGGATGCAGGGGACAAACGCGCCGATCAGGCCGCCGTAGAACTCGAACCCGCCGGCACGTAAGTTGAATATTTGACTGGGGTTGTATTTGAACTGGCTGTCCCAGTAGTGGATGACGTAGAAGGTTCGCGCGCCCAAAGCCATGAAGAACAGGGCGATGAAGCCGAAGTTGAGGACCAGGTCCGGGTCCTGCTTGACCTTGGTGGCTCGTCGGGTCATCCACCACAGGGCCCCCAGGAAGCCGATCATGACCATGGCCCCGAAACTCGGGACGGTGATACTCGTGCCGGGAATGGTAAACAGTTCTGGTCTCATGCGGGAAAGAGGGTATCAGGTGAAGGCTTCGCCGTCCACAAGGTAAACCGAATCAGCCCCGCACTTGCCCCTCCGCAAGTGGGGATGTAGGCTTTTCCCGTCGGTGGCGCCGGAGCATCCTTTTTCCGGCCCGCCCGGAACCATCCTGGTTTATGACGTGAGGGCAAGTGTGATGAGAATCGGCGTGGGGCTTTGGGCCGCAAGCGTGCTGGCGATCATGGGCGGAACGGTTTACGGGCAGGCGGACAAACCGCAGGACGGCAAGAAAAGGATCCTGTTCTACTCGCAATCATGTGGTTTTCGGCACTCGGTGGTGGTCCGCCCGGTGACGGGTGAGCTGGCCTATGCCGAGAAGATGCTCAAGGAAATCGCCGGCCAGGCGGGTTACGAGGTGGACGTCACCCAGGATTTCCACGACCTCAAGAGCGACAATGTCTACAAGAAGTACGACGCGGTCGTGTTCTACACGACCGGCAACCCGCCCATCAACCGCAACGCGCTCATGAAATTCATTCGTGACGGCGGAGCGTTCATCGGCATTCATACGGCCACCGACACCTTCCACAGCGAGAGCGGTCCCAGGCCCGAAGACAAGTGCGGCGCGCCCTGGCCGGAGTATGTTCGTATGGTGGGGGCTGCCTTCAGGACGCACGGCAAGCAGCACGAAGTCGTGATCAAGGTCGAAGACCCCAACCATCCGGCGACCAAGCCGGTGCCGGCAGACTGGAAGATCCTCGATGAAATCTACCTGTTCAAGGATTTCTCCCGGGACAACATGCATGTTCTGCTCAGCGTCGATACCACCCAGTTGAGTGATGAGGCGCTCAAGGCCCTGGCAATGGAGAGGGGCCAGGACTATCCCGTGGCCTGGACCCGTACCGAAGGCAAAGGCCGAATCTTCTACACCTCCCTGGGGCATCGGGAGGATGTATGGACCAACCCCGTCTGGCGGCAACACCTGCTCGGCGGGATGGCCTGGGCTCTGGAGAAGGGCCCCCGGTAAGACAGGTTTCGGCAGCCTTGGGGCGGGCAACCATGCCGCGTCGTGTCGCCCGGGTGCGACTGTGGTCCGGCTCAAGGGTAATAGCGGGTAGGTCGAGTCCGCAGACCCTGCTGAGCTTGGCGCCATCGCGTCGGGTCCGCTGACCGACCTACAATTGCCCGTGGACGGCGGCGCAACCGCCGGATCCCGCGCCGTGGTATTTCCCTAAGTATGATTTGTGGCAGGAGATAAGCTCACGTGAAGAGGTTCGGCTGGCAGTTGGCGGTAGCGATAGCACTGGTGGCCGGTGCGGCCGTATGGTTTGGTTGGCGGCGCGACAAGAGCGGTTCCGAAGAGGGAATTGATCTCACCGCGGCGGCTTCCGGCGCGGCTCTAGCGGCTCAGATGTCTCCTCGACCGGGTCATCTGCCCTCCCCGGAAGGTCCTTACCACGGCATCTCCTGGCAGATCCATCATTCCGCCGGCGCAGTTGAACAGGCCCGCCTCCTGCTCCCCCAGATTCGTGAACTCGGCGCCGACACGGTGCTCATCAGCAATCCCGGCTACCAGGAGCACGCGGGATCGGAATCCTTCAAGGTGGATCCGGCCGTCACCCCCTCCAAAGAACAGTGGCGCGAGATCTTCAAGATTGCCCACGACAACCACCTCCGCGTGGTGCTCATGCCCATCATCCTGCTCAGTAATCCCCGGGGGACGGAGTGGCGGGGAGTGATCAACCCGCCGAGTTGGGATGACTGGTTCGAGCAATACACCAAGTTCATCGTGTACTTCGCCAGAATTGCCGCCGAGAACCACGTCGAGGTCCTTTCCGTCGGCTCGGAACTGGTCAGCACGGAGCGGTACACCGATCGTTGGCACAAGGTGATTCGCGAGGTCCGCAAGCACTTTCCCGGCAAGCTGACCTATTCGGCCAACTGGGACCACTACAAGGTGGTGGAGTATTGGGATGAGCTCGACCTGATCGGCATGACCAGTTACTACAAGCTTTCCTCCGAGCCCAACCCGACGCTTGAGAAGCTCGTGGCCGAGTGGGCGCCCATCAAGCGGGGCATCCTGCGCTGGCAGGAGAAGATTGGCAAGCCGTTGCTGTTCACCGAGGTCGGCTGGTGCAGCCAGGAAGGGGCCTCGATCGAGCCGTGGAACTACTACTACAAGCAGACGGCCACCCCGGCCGGTCTCGAGGAGCAGCGCCGCTGCTACCGGGCGTTCATGGACACCTGGAAAGACACGCCTGAGGTCGGCGGTGTGATCTGGTGGGAGTGGAACGATACCCCTGGCGGTCCCGAGGACTACAACTACACGCCGCGCAACAAGCCGGCCGAAAAAGAGCTTCGCGCGTGGTTCAAATCGGTGCGTGCGAAAAGAACGGCCACTCAGCCGGCAGGCACCTGATGCTCGCACGGGACCAACCGTACGGGCCCTCAAACAGTGGGGTCCTCACCTTTTCACATTGGAGCGGGTGGCCCACCTCTTCAAGAGGTGGGTTCACGATTTGGACAACCAATGAGGGTGCCAACGGCATCAACCGCAAGCCCGGCTAAGGCCGGAGTAGGCCTGAGGCTGAAAGCCGGAGTAGGCCTGTGGCTGGAGATGTGTTTGTCGCTCAGGTAATCCCCCGTGGCCCCGACCGGGGCGGGGTGAGATGCTGGTGCGGAGGCTCACGCCGCCCCGGCCGGGGCGGCCATGGAGAGAGAGGCGGGCTTTACCAGGGGTTCCGCTTTGCTCCACCCCTGGCTACTTTCTCGCCGCCCCTGCGGGGCGTGTGTCCACCTGGAGGTGGTGGCAAACGCCGGCCGGCTAAAAGCCGGCCACCTGGCCCGCCATTGCCCGGTTAGAGAATCAAATTTCATCAGAGGTGGGGGCAAGCGCCTGCTGTGCCCGGCGGGGCGGGCGGCCTACACTTTTCCTGCCGTGAGCCGGGACCCTGATTGCATATGAAGCGATTGCGTCGGCGCGAGTTAATGGATGATCCGGCCATCGGACCGGCCGAGCACGCCCATGCGCTGGCCACGCTCAACTGGATCAACCGCGTGCTGTTGGCCCATCGGAAGCTCTACCGCTATCTGCTCGAACTGGGCGATCCGCGACGGATGTCAATCCTCGATCTCGGAGCGGGAGGCGGCGGCCTGCTGGGGCATATCATCAGGCAGCGGGAGCGCGGGCGTAGACGCGACCTGCATGACGCCCAGGTCGGGGGAGAGGCCCGCCTGCCCGTGCTGGTGGGAGTGGACTGTTCGCCCTTTGCGGTGGCTTGTGCGCGCAAGTGGCAGGGGGCGGAGTTCCACGGTGTGGTGGGCGATGTGCGACGCCTCCCCCTGGCTGACAACAGCGTCGATGCGGTGGCTTGCCAGTTGCTCGTGCACCACTTCGACGAGGATGACGTGGTGACCATCTTGCGCGAGGCGGCGCGGGTGGCTCGACGGGGGATAGTGGTGATGGATTTGTCGCGGTCGTGGATTTCGTGGGGATTGACATGGCTGACGACCCGGGTGGTGAGTCGATCAAGAGTTTTCCACCAGGACGGTCCGCGCTCGGTACGGGCGGCCTACCTGCCGGGCGAGGTGGCCGCACTGGCCGAGCTGGCCGGCCTGCGCGGCGCGCGGGTGAAACACATCTTCCCATTCCGGCTGGTGCTGGCCTGGCGAAAGCGATGATTCACCATCTGCGTGACGCAAAGATGAAGAGAACCAGAGATGGAGACACAGAGAGACAACAAACGCCGGCCTTCTCTCCATCTCTCACACTCTCCATCTCTCATACTGTTCATTCGGCTTTCCGGGGGTAAACCAGGCGTGGGCTGCGACCATGGCCGATCTGGAGGCTGACATCGCGATCGTCGGCGCGGGGCCGGCCGGGGCGTCGGCGGCCATTCGCCTGGCACATGCGGGCCGGCGTGTGGTCCTCATCGACCGCAAGCACTTTCCCCGTCAGAAGGTGTGTGGAGGCTGCCTGTCAGGGCCGGCGGTGGCGCGTTTACGCGAACTGCTGGATGAGGGGCAGCCATTGCCGGGCGTGGCAGCCACGTGCATCACCTTCGTCATCGGGAACTATCGTCTGACCTGCCGGTCGGACGGGCGGACGCAGGTTGTGCATCGGGCGGAACTCGACGCGGTGCTGGTCGAAGCGGCAACGAAAGCGGGGGCGGATGGATGGTTCGGCGAGCCGGCGACGATTGAACTGGCGGATCCTGGTCGTAATCGATTCAGCGTGCGGGTGGGAAACCGGCGCCTCGAAGCGGGGACGGTTCTGATCGCGACCGGTGTGGCCGGACTTGCGGGCAAGCTGGTGGGCGGCAGGGCGGCGCAACCCGGCATGTTGGCTCAGCAGTGGGTGCAGCCGGCCGGGCCGGGGTTGCCCGAGCCGGGCGCGGTGGAACTGCACTGGCTGCGCGGCGGTTATGTGGGGCTGGCCTCGCCGCAAGCGGGGGAATGCGTGGTGGCACTCGCGGCCCGGGTTGTCCAGGATGCGGGCGAGAGCGCCTGCGACCGGCTGCGCCGGCTCAATCCCGGGGCGCGCCTGTGGAATCTTCTGCTGCCGGATGCGCCGCGGCGATATGGGGCCCGCGGGACGGCCGGCTTCCCCTGGCGACCCCGGCGACTGGGAGTCGGCAACCTTCTGCTGATTGGCGATGCGGCCGGTTACCAGGAACCCTACACGGGCGAAGGCATCGGGCTGGCCCTCATCAGTGCGGAGTGTGCAACAACCGCGATTTTATCGGACGGTGATATGCTGGCCCGCTACCTTGGGCTGATGCGGCGGTTCCACCTTCCGGTGGTGCGGCGGGCGCGATGGCTGGGGCGTTTTCTGCAACTGCCGGTGGTGAGTCGCCTGGCCGAGGTGTTGCCGCTGTTGCCGCCCGGCCTGCTCGCCCGGCTGGTTCATCGCGTGCACGTGAAAGGGACTCTATGAGCGAGGACAGGCCCGCGTGCTACATCCAGCGGATCGGGACCGCCGTGCCGGAGCAGGCGATCGAGACGGCCGAGGCGCTGCGGCTCTTGCGTGAGGGCTGCCCCACGCGCCGGAGTGAAAAACTTCTTGAACGGATCATCCGGCTCACCGGGGTGGAACGTCGTCACCTCGCCGCACTGGCCTGGCAGGGCGGCCCGAACTCGCTCTATCGACCCTCGCGCGAGCAACCCCGGGGGCCTGGCATGGGGGCGCGCACCGCCATGTTCGACCAGGTGGCCGGTGCGCTGGTCCTGCGGGCCTTGAGCGCATTCCCAGCCGGGGAGCTGGCCGAAGTGAGAACGCTGGTTACGGCAAGCTGTACGCACGCCTCATCGCCGGGTCTGGAACGGCCGATCTTCAGTCATACCCCCGTGCCCGCATCAGTGGATCGCTGGAATCTCGGCTTCATGGGGTGTTCGGCGGCACTGGCGGCCGTTCGATTGGTGCGGCGCATGACCGGACAGGCGGGGCCGTCGTTGATTCTGGCGTGCGAGCTGTCATCGTTGCATTTCCAATACACCGAGAAGATCGATCAGATGACGGCCAACCTGCTGTTCTCCGACGGGGCTGCGGCGATGTTGCTCTCTTCCCGGCCGGCCCGGGCGCGTGTGGTGGCCTGCCGGAGTTTGGGGCTGCCGGCAGCGGCGGAGCAGATGGTATGGTTCGCCGGCGACCACGGGTTGGAGCTGATCCTTTCGCAGGAGTTGCCCGCCACCCTGGCCGCACATTTGCCGGCTGCGGTGGAAACCTTGTTGAGCGAGTCCAAGCTGGGCTTTCGCGATGTGGATCACTGGCTGGTGCATCCGGGCGGCCCGCAGATCCTGGATGTGGTGGACAAATGCCTGGGGCTCAAGGATGATGCCCTGAGATTATCCCGCGAGGTGCTGCGCACGCATGGGAATATGTCTTCGCCGACGATTCTGTTTATCCTTGATGCCTTCCTGAAGACGTCGGCGGCCGGACGGGTGATGGCGATTGCGTTTGGACCGGGGCTGACCATCGAGATGATGCTGCTGGAAGTGAGAACTGAGAGGTGAGAAGTGAGAAAGGAGCTATTGCTCCCGCTCATGGCGTGGTTTGGCTGCATCCTTTGGTTTTCATGGGCCGCCAGTGGGGCGCCGCTTCAGTCTGACGAACTGCTGCTGATATACAACGCCGCCGATCGTGAGTCACGGGAAGTCGCGGTTTACTACGCGAACACGCGAAATGTTCCCGCCGATCAGGTTCTGGGGCTGGAACTCAACACCCGGGGCGAGGAGATGCCGCCGGATGAATTCGAGGCGGCCGTGCGGGCTCCGATCCGCGCTTACCTGGAACAGCGCGGGCTTCGTGAGAAGGTACGCTGCCTGGTCACCTTCTACGGAGTGCCCATCCGCGTGTCCGCCCGGCCCCAGTCGCCCCAGCGGGCCAAACTGCTTGAGCAACGCAAAGAAGAATTTCGCGCGGTGCTCGCCGAGTTTCGAGCCATCGTCGGTGAACTCGATTCGACCGCCACCCGGCCGGCCCGACGCCCGTCCAGGCCCGCAGAGCCGGAGATCGAGTGGCGCCAGCTTCAGCAGAAATATGGGCAAGCCCGCCAATTGTTGGCCGAGCAAGCCGGGGCCAATGCGGGCACGGCGGAAGGGCGGGCCGTGTTCGCGAAGCTGCTTCAGACCGTGCAGCAGATCGAAGGCACGGCAGCGCTGGTTGCGCAGATGAGCGTCTCCGGGGATGCGCCCGCCGACCATCCCACCGTCAGACAGTTGCAGGCCGTGAAAGAGCGCCTCAAGGCTGATGATGAGCGGCTCAAAGAGGCGTTGGCCCGTGATGTGGAAGATCCGGCCCGCGCTGAGGGGCGCGAACTGCTGCGTCAGAATCACGGGCTCAACGGGTTGCTGCTGGCCCTGCAGGAAGAGATGCTCATGCTCCGCGACGATGAGACCCAGGCCGCCCTGGACAGCGAGCTCGCGCTGCTGTGGTGGGACCAGTATCCCCGCCATCGCTGGGTGATGAACTCGATGAACTGGCGCTATCGTGCCGGGCTGGCCGCGCGGAACTCGCCGCCGCCGGCGCGTCCGCCGGTGCTGATGGTGAGCCGGATCGACGGCCCGACGAGCTCCATTGCCCGCGGGTTGATCGACAAGGCCCTGGCCGGTGAGAAGGCCGGCCCGACAGGCCGGGCCTACTTCGATGCCCGCGGCATGAACGCGAAAAAGGAAGGCTTCGGCCCTTACGATGAGGCCCTGCGCCAAATTGCGGGAACCGTTCGCTCGAAGACTTCCATCGCGGTGCGGCTCGATAACCGCGAGAAGCTGTTCGGGCGCGGCGAATGCCCGAACACCGTTCTGTACTGCGGCTGGTACAGCCTGCGGCGCTATATCGACGCGTTTACGTTCGTGCCGGGCGCGGTGGGATATCACCTCGCCAGCTTTGAGGCCATTTCACTCAAGAAGCCCGGCGAGCAGGGCTGGTGCAAACGGATGCTGGAGGACGGAATTACGGCCACGCTGGGGCCGGTGGCCGAGCCTTACCTGCAGTCGTTTCCTCGGCCGGACGACTTCTTCGGCCTGCTGCTGACCGGCAGGTTTACTCTGGCCGAAGTCTACGCTTACACGGTGCCGTTCCACTCCTGGATGCAGATGCTGATCGGCGATCCGCTGTACCGGCCGTTCGCCAAGTCGCCCCCGCTGAAGCTGGAGGATGCTTTGCCGCCGGAGATCATTCCCGCGGAATACCAACCGGGGACACGTGCGGAGTGAGATTTGGCCGGGCCTCCTCGGTGGGTTATACTGATGATATGGAAGTGTTCCCACGAATAACTGTGGAACCCGATAAGTGCGGCGGGAAGCCTTGCATCCGAGGTTATCGCCTCACGGTTGAGCATCTCCTGTCCTTGCTCGCCGAAGGGATGACTCAGGAAGAACTGCTCGCTGAATGGGACTTCCTCGAACCCGAGGATATCACGGCCGCATTGCAGTATGCCGCCACTCTGGTCGCGGGAAAGACGGGCTAAGGCTGCTGATGAGATTCCTGGGCGACATCCCTTTCGGGCGAGCTACGCTTGATTACCTGCGTCGACAAGGCCACGACGTCATCGGGGTGTGTGATCGCCTTCCCCCCAATGCTTCAGATGAGGAAATCGTTCGCCTCGCCATAACCGAGAATCGTATTATCCTGTGCTTTGATCTGGACTTTTCGTAGATTGTTGCCGTGTCCGGGGGCATTTCGCCGAGCGTAATAACCTTTCGCACTCTCCGTCATCACCCGAGCTATATCACCCAGCGATTAAATGAAATCCTTCCAGGGATAGCCGCTGAACTGGCAAAAGGCGCGCTGGTAACGGTGGAGGACGATCAAGTTCGTGTACGGCCGCTACCGGTCCGATGAAAGCTATTCTGCCGGCTCCAGCTTCGCGCTCATGGACCCCTTGGAACGCGGCAGTCGCCAGTCGGATCCGTAGGCATGGATCTGGTCGCGTTTCAGCTCGGCACGTTCCAATGTGGTGGTATCGACGATCACGCGGCCGGTGAGGTCCACTTCTTTGGCCATCTGGTAGGCCTTGTTCTCGTCATAGCCAAAGACCCGACCCAACATCTCCATGACATAATCGTACGTGTGATCGTCATCATCCAGCAGGATCACGTGGTAGGGCGGTTGCTTGCGCGGCTTTACGTCGGTGGGTTTGACTTCCTTTTTCACATCCGGTGGTGTCATCGTCGTCGCATCGGACATGAGATTGTGCTCCCGTGTACGTTCCCGGCTTCCTGGGAATACGCGATAACCCCTGTGAAACACCCAACATGCTTATTCTACGGGCCTCTGCCAAGATTGCAGCGAAAACAGGCAAATGAAATATGTTTAATACGCCGCACGCGCGATGGTCTCATTCTTGACCGGACCGATGCCGGGTCGGGGCCCGGGCACTCCTCGCGGCCTTCACCCGCGTCCCCCAAAAAAATCGCACTTCCTGCATCGCCAGGGTAACGATTTGGCCTATCGGGTATGCTCATTAAGAGGCGTTGGTTCAATAAGTTATGGTTATTATACTTAGTATCATTAAATCGAATACCAGAATTCGTTTGACATTAGCAGAGGTAATGTTACGATACTGTCGTTATGTACTTCGAGGCCCTCAAAATCTTCTGCGATGTGGTCCGGCACAAGAGCTTTTCCCGGGCGGCGGCAGCGAACCAGATTTCGCAGTCGGCGGTGAGCCAGAACGTGCTGCAACTGGAGAAAAGCCTTGGAGTTAGGCTCATTGATCGCTCCAAGCGGCCGTTCCAGTTGACCCCTGAGGGCCAGGTTTACTTCGACGGGTGCAAGGGGCTGGTCGAGCGTTATTACGCGGTCGAGGCAGAGGTCAGAACCCTTCGGAATGAGGTTGCAGGGCCGGTAAATATTGCCGCCATTTACTCCGTCGGTCTTGGGGATATGAGCCGGCTGGTCCAGCAGTTCGCCCAGCAGTACCCGCGGGCCACTGTGCGCCTGTCCTATCTGCACCCGGACCGGGTTTACGAGAACGTGCTCAACGAACAGGCCGACATCGGCCTGATCTCCTATCCACGGCCGGGCAAGGATCTGGTGGTCCTGCCGTGGCGCAACGAACGCATGGTGGTCGTTTGCTGGCCGGGCCATCGGTTTGCCAGGTGCAAGTCGGTGACGGCCCTGGATTTGGCCGGTGAGCGGTTCGTGGCCTTCGACGATGGGCTGACCATCCGCAAGGAGATCGATCGCCAGTTGCGCCGCCACAAGGTCGAAGTGAAGGTGACCATCGCCTTCGACAATGTCGAGACCATCAAGCGGGCGGTGGAGATTGGCGAGGGCATCGCGATCCTGCCGCTGCCCACCCTCTACAAGGATCTCCAGGCGGGCACGTTGGTGGCGGTGGAACTCACCTCTCCGGTCATGCACCGCCCCCTGGGGATCATTCATCGCAGGAGCGGCCTGCTCTCGCGAGCGGTCCAGCAATTCATCGAGTTCCTTCGCCAGAACCATAACGGACTTGAGTTGATTGACGGTGCCCAAGAGTCGGCCGGTGTCGATGGCGATGCCGGCGGCAACGGGCACGCCTTTGCGTCGAAAGTGACGGTGTGATGGTGGACCCTGGTCAGTACTTTCATTCAGGGCAGGGATTCGGTCTGTACGACCCCTTCTTCGAGCACGCCAATTGCGGCGTGGGCTTCATGGCCAGCCTCAATGGCGTGAAGTCGCACGCCATCGTACACAAGGCCCTGGAAATCCTTGCGAACCTCGAGCATCGCGGGGCCTGTGGCTGCGATCCGAACACGGGCGATGGCGCGGGCATCCAGGTCCAGGTGCCCCATGAGTTTCTGACGGCCGTGGCGGCGGATGCGGGGATCAAGCTGCCGCCGGGCGGCGAGTACGCGGTAGGCAATGTCTTCCTCCCCCGTGACAAGCGGCAGCGGCGTACGATCGAAGAGATGTTCGAGCGGGCCATCCGCGAGGAGGGCCAGGAGTTTCTCGGCTGGCGTGACGTGCCCCGTGATAACGCGGTCCTCGGCGATCTGGCCCGGGACGTCGAACCCGTCGTACGGCAGGTGTTTATTGGCCGCGGAGGGTTGCTTCAACGGGCCGGCCAGGATGAGGAAGCCGCATTCGAACGCAAGCTCTACATCATCCGCAAGCGCATGGAGCGGGCCGTCCGCGAGTCGGACCTCTCCGAGCGCCTGTACTTCTACGTGTGCAGCCTCTCGGCGCGAACGCTGGTCTACAAGGGCCTGCTCTTAGCCCCTCAGATCGAGCGCTATTACCCCGATCTGGCGGACGAGTCGTTCAAGTCGGGGATCGCTCTGGTGCATCAGCGCTACAGCACCAACACGTTCCCCACCTGGGACCTTGCCCATCCGTTCCGCTTCATATGCCACAACGGCGAGATCAACACGCTGCGCGGCAACATCAACTGGATGCATGCCCGCGAGGGCCTGTTCAAGAGCCCGCTGTTCGGCGACGACATCGCCAAGATTCTGCCCATCTGCACGCCGGGGGCGAGCGATTCGGCCACCCTGGATAACGTCGTGGAACTGCTCTACCACACCGGCCGGTCGCTGCCGCACTGCATCGCCATGCTCATCCCTGAAGCCTGGCAGAACCATCGCACGATGAGCGACGCCAAGAGGGCCTTCTACGAGTATCACTCCTGCCTTATGGAGCCGTGGGACGGCCCGGCCTCCATCGCGTTCACCGACGGCAAGGTGATCGGCGCGGTGCTCGACCGCAACGGCCTGCGGCCTTCGCGCTACGTGGTGACCAAGGACGGCTACGTGATTATGGCCTCCGAGACGGGGGTGCTGGATATCGATCCGGCCAACGTCGAGCACAAGGGGCGACTTCAGCCCGGGCGGATGTTCCTGGTCAATACCGAGGAAGAGCGCATCGTCCCCGACGATGAGATCAAGGAGGGTCTGGCCGCGCGCAAGCCGTACCGCATGTGGCTGAACAAGCACCTCGTCCGGCTGGCCGACCTGCCGGAACCGGCCGCCGAACCGCCTTCAGTAGACCAGTTCCGCGCGGCTGAATCAGAGAACGGCCGGTACGGAGCCCGGCCGCTACAGGACAACGGAGCCCGGCCGCCACAGAATCACGAGGCCCGGCCGCTACAGGACGGCGGAGACGGGGCGGTGCAGGATGGCGGAAGTCTCGCGCCGGAAACGGCATTGGAGTCTTTGCGCACGCAGCAGCGGGCCTTCGGGTACACCATCGAGGATCTCAAATTGATCATGGGGCCGATGGCTGTGGCCGGCGAGGAGCCCATCGGCTCGATGGGCACCGACACGCCGCTGGCCGTGCTGTCGGACAAGGCTCCGTTGCTGTACAACTACTTCAAGCAGCTCTTCGCTCAGGTGACCAACCCGCCGCTCGATGCCATCCGCGAGGAGCTGGTGACTTCGACGATCATGAACATCGGCGGCGCCCAGGACCTGTTCGATGAGACCGAGTGGCATTGCCACCTGCTCCGGCTCGAACAGCCGATCCTGACCAACGCCGACCTGGCCCGGATCCGCGGGCTGCGCACCGGAAAGTTCCGCTCCAAGACCATCCCCGCCCTCTTTGAGGTGGACGGCGGAGGCGAGGCCCTCCGCGCGGGTCTGGAGCGGTTGTGTGAATCGGCGGCCCGGGCGGTGGATGAAGGCTATGGCATCCTCATCGTCTCCGACCGGGGGATCGACCATGACCATGCGGCCATCCCCGCTCTGCTGGCCTGTTCCGCGGTCCATCACCACTTGATCCGGGAGAAGAAGCGGACCCGCTGCGGGCTGGTGATCGAGTCGGGCGAGCCGCGCGAGGTGCATCATTTCGCGCTGCTCCTGGGCTATGGCGCGGGCGCGATCAACCCCTACCTGGCGTTCGACACGCTCACCGAACTGCACCGGCAGGGCCGGCTGGCCGGCGATGTCAGCGCCGAGCAGGCCCGCAAGAACTACATCAAGGCCATCAACAAGGGGGTGATCAAGGTCATCTCCAAGATGGGCATCTCGACGCTGCACAGTTATCGCGGCTCGCAGATCTTCGAGGCGGTCGGCCTCAACCAGGAAGTGATCGACCGTTACTTCACCTGGACGCCCTCGCGCATCAACGGCGTGGGTCTGGACGTTATCGCCGAGGAAAGCAAGTTCCGGCATCGCCGGGGATACCCGGTCCGGCCGATTCCCGATTCCCTCGAATTAGAGGTAGGTGGCCAGTACCAGTGGCGTCGCCGGGGCGAATATCACCTCACCAACCCGCTGACGGTGGCCCGGCTTCAGCAGGCTGTGCGCGAGGCCAACCCGAAGACGTTCAAGGAATTCAGCCGGCTGATTGACGAGCAGAACCGCCAGCTTTGCACCCTGCGCGGGCTGCTGGAGTTCAAACCGTCGGCCAATCCGGTGCCCATCGAGGAGGTGGAGCCGGCCAAAGAAATCGTCAAGCGGTTCAAGACCGGGGCCATGTCCTTCGGCTCCATCTCGTTTGAGGCCCACGCCAACCTCGCGATCGCCATGAACCGCATCGGCGGCAAGAGCAACACCGGCGAAGGCGGCGAAGACCCCATCCGCTATCGCAGGTTCGAGAGTGAAGACCAGCGGCGGGCCGAAATCGCCAAACTCTCACCCATCACGGCTGCCAACATGAAGGAAGGCGACTCGCTGCGCAGCGGCATCAAGCAGGTCGCCTCCGGGCGGTTCGGCGTCACCAGCGAGTATCTGGTGAGCGCCGACGAGTTGCAGATCAAGATGGCCCAGGGGGCCAAGCCGGGCGAAGGGGGCCAGCTTCCCGGCCCCAAGGTGGATGATTGGATCGGCCGGGTGCGGCACTCGACCCCCGGCGTCGGCCTCATTTCGCCGCCGCCGCACCACGACATCTATTCCATCGAGGATCTGGCCCAACTGATCCACGATCTCAAGAACGCCAACCGGCACGCGCGGATCAGCGTCAAGCTGGTCGCCGAGGTCGGCGTGGGCACGGTGGCCGCGGGGGTGGCCAAGGGCAAGGCCGACGTGGTGCTCATCAGCGGGCACGACGGCGGTACCGGCGCCTCGCCGCTCACCTCGATCAAGCACGCCGGCCTGCCATGGGAACTGGGCCTGGCCGAGACCCACCAGGTGCTGGTGATGAACAATCTCAGAAGCCGGATCGTGGTCGAGGTGGACGGCCAGCTCAAGACCGGCCGCGACGTGGCCATCGCCTGCCTGCTGGGGGCCGAAGAGTTCGGCTTCGCCACCGCACCGCTGATCGCCTCCGGCTGCATCATGATGCGCAAGTGCCATCTCAACACCTGTCCGGTGGGCGTGGCCACCCAGGACCCCGAGCTGCGCAAAAAGTTCGCCGGCAAGCCCGAGCACGTCGTCAACTTCATGTTCTTCGTGGCCGAGGAGCTGCGGCAGATCATGGCGTCGCTGGGCTTCCGTACGATCAACGAGATGGTCGGGCGGACGGACTGCCTGGACGTGCGGGCGGCCGTCGATCACTGGAAGGCCCGGGGGCTGGATCTCAGCAAGATCCTCTACAAGCCGGAAGTGCCGGAGTCCATCGGCACGTATTGCCAGAAGCCCCAGGACCATGGCCTTGAGAAATCGCTGGATATGACTGTCCTGCTGGAGCTGGCCAGACCGGCCCTGGAACGCGGCGAGCGGGTCTACGCGGAGCTGCCCATCCGCAACATCCATCGCACCGTGGGCACCATCACCGGCAGCGAACTGACCCGGCGGTGGGGGGGCGGGGGCCTGCCGGAGGATACCCTGCACTTCAAGTTCAATGGCTCGGCCGGCCAGAGCTTCGCAGCCTTCATTCCGACCGGCATGACCATGGAGGTGGAGGGCGACGCCAACGATTACTTTGGCAAGGGCCTCTCCGGCGGGAAGCTGATCATTTACCCGCCGAAAACCGCCACGTTCGTGCCGGAAGAGAACATCATTATCGGCAACGTAGCCCTCTACGGGGCGACCTCGGGCCAGGCGTTTATCCGCGGGGTGGCCGGTGAGCGGTTCTGCGTTCGCAACAGCGGCGCTCTGGCGGTGGTCGAGGGCGTCGGCGACCACGGCTGCGAATACATGACCGGCGGGCGGGTGGTGATTCTTGGATCCACCGGGCGCAACTTCGCGGCCGGCATGAGCGGCGGCATCGCCTACGTGCTCGATGAGATCGGCGACTTCGGCGAGTTCCGCTGCAACCGCGACATGGTGGAGCTCGAAGAGCTCAGCGATCCTGCGGAGATCGAGCAGGTCCGCGAGCTGATCGCCCGGCATGTGCGCTACACCGACAGCGCCGTCGGAAAGCGCGTGCTGGATAAGTGGGATGAATACGGGCCGAGGTTCGTGAAAGTGATGCCCATCGATTACAAGCGGGTCCTGCAGGAGCAGGCTGAACGGATGGCCCGCAAGGCGGCAAGAAGGTCGGATGGCGAATTGCTGGAGGTGTCCCGTGGGTAAGCCTACCGGATTCAAGGAGATTCCCCGGCAGGAATTCCGGGACCTGCCTGTCGAGGAGCGGCGGAAGCACTACCGTGAGTTCCATATTCCGTTGCCCGTGGTCCAGCTTCAGCAGCAGGGGGCCCGGTGCATGGACTGTGGCGTGCCGTTCTGCCACACCGGCTGCCCGCTGGGCAACCTGATCCCGGACTGGAACGACCTCGTTTATCTGGGCGACTGGCGGCGGGCGATCGATTTCCTGCACTCGACCAACAACTTCCCCGAATTTACTGGCCGAGTGTGCCCCGCGCCCTGCGAAGAGTCGTGCGTGCTGGGCATCAATGAGCCGCCGGTGACCATCAAGCAGATCGAGTATTCGATCATCGAGCGGGCCTTTGAGGAAGGCTGGATCAAACCCAACCCGCCGGTGAAACGCACGGGCAGGAAGATCGCCATCGTGGGTTCCGGCCCGGCCGGCCTGGCCGCCGCCGACCAGCTCAACCGCGCCGGCCACTGGGTGACGGTCTTCGAGCGGGCCGACCGCATCGGCGGGCTGCTGCGTTACGGCATCCCCGATTTTAAACTGGAAAAACGGGTGCTCGACCGGCGCTTGGCCATCATGGAGGCCGAGGGCGTCACCTTCCGGCCGGGCGTGAACGTGGGCTTTGATATCACCGCCGACGAACTCAACCGGGAGTTTGACGCGATTGTGCTGGCCGGCGGGGCCACCAAACCGCGCGACCTGCCCATCCCCGGCCGCGAGCTGGAGGGCATTCACTTCGCGATGGAGTTCCTGCCCCAGCAGAACAAGCGCGTGGCCGGCGATAAGATCGCCCACGCAGCCGCCGCTGTAGCGGCCGGGCTCCGTACCGGCCGTTCTGACGCTGCGGCGGCCGATCTCCGTACCGGCCGTTCCGATGTTGTAGCGGCCGGGCTTTGTACCGGCCGTTCTGACGCTGTAGCAACCGATCTCCATACCAACCGTTCCGCTGGTGTTGATGCAGGTGCGCCTGCCGGCCGTTGGTGGTTCAGCCAGGGCAAGGGCGACATTCTCGCTACTGACAAGCATGTGATCATCATCGGCGGCGGCGACACCGGCTCCGACTGCGTGGGCACGTCCAACCGTCAGGGCGCCCGGAGCGTGACGCAATTCGAGCTGCTGCCCAAGCCGCCCGAGGGCCGCCCGGCGAATCAGCCCTGGCCGTACTGGCCCATGAAGCTGCGCACCAGCAGCTCACATGAGGAAGGCTGCCAGCGCTACTGGAGCATTCTCACCCGCCGCTTCATCGGCGAGGCCGGCCGGGTGACCGGCCTGGAGACGGTGGAGGTCGAGTGGACGCAGAGCAACGGCTCCCGCCCGCAGATGCGGGAAATCCCCGGCAGCGAAAAGCTCTGGCCGGCGGATCTCGTGCTGCTGGCCATGGGTTTCGTGGGGCCGGAACCCGACGGCGTCATTGCCCAACTCGGCGTGGAGCTCGACGAGCGCGGCAACGTCAAGACGGACGAGAATTACCGCACCAGCCGGCCCAACGTCTTCGCCTGCGGCGACATGCGCCGGGGCCAGTCACTGGTGGTCTGGGCCATCAGCGAAGGCCGCGAGGCAGCCCGGAGCATCGATCAGCATCTGATGGGCTGCACGCTGCTGCCGACGAAGGGCGAAGGCGACCTGCCACGGGCATAGGGCGGAGACTGCGTGCCGGGGCCATCTCCCGAACAGTGTCGGCTTCCCGCATTCGTTGTTTCGTGTGTAGCGGCCGGGCTCCGTACCGGCCGTTTCCCTTGGAGCAGCCGGGCCGGGTATCCGGCGAAAGCCGGATGCCGGCCGTTCACGCACGGGATTTTCGAACTGAAAAGAGCATTACTGCAGCGGTGCGATCCGGTGCAATTCCTGTGATGACCGCGCCGAAAAACCGGCTGATCTCAGACATTGGCGGGCTCGCGGCGAAGTGCGGGGAATACATCTTCAGGTTTCCGGCCGGTCAACTTGAGGTAGAGCGCATCCGGGCAGAGATCGACCTGATCGCTCCACACCAGTTCGCCGGATGAAGCCGACGTGTTTTTCTCCCTTCCTCGCTTTCCCCCTTTCTCGTTTTTCCCACGTGCACACCTTCCCACATCCGCACCTGCCCACGTTCTCACTTTCCCACGTTCGCACCTTCTCACCTTCCGATACCGTGGTGTGCAGGTAAGCAGGCCAGGGCCCAGGGGGACGGACGCGGGATGTAGTGAACCGTCGCTGGTTGGCCGGAGAACAGGCCCGTGCGGCCGAGAGCGGTCTCATCCCATCCGAGGAAGGCCGCCAGGTCCGACCAACGAGCGGGCTGCAGCACGCGGGCCGATGCCGCTCCCCCTGGGTACCCTGCCTGTCTTCTTAACCCTCCTTTGGACAAGCCCCACAGGGTACGGCCTCCGCGACTTTCCCCAGCCGACCCCGCGATGCCTGCCTCGAACTCAGGTCGCGTGTTGCACCCCAAGCATGAGATACATTCCGCCGGCAGGCAAGCGGGAATTGCGCGGCATTTTTGGAGCGGTCAAGGTTCGTGCCAGCCATGGCCTAAAGGACCAAACGGCCGGTACAGAGCCCGGCCGCTACACCTTTTTGCTCCATTCCCGGCATCCATTGGGTCCGTTCCTGGCACAGGGTCCGAAAAACAGGTAGCATGGGGCTTGAGAAGTTGCCCGGAGGGGTCTGGCAAAGGATTGTGGTGAACCGGCCGGGCGCATCAGGGGGGCGGGCATCCTGCCCGCCTCAAAGGCGTGCAAGATGCACGCCCTCCCGGCCCCCGCGTTACCCCGCCACAAAGAATTGCCACACTCGCCCGCAGGGATGGAGGGATGTCTATGAGGCCTGCCTGCCTCGCCGTCGCATGTGCCTTGGCCCTGTTACCGGTTGTCGGGTTCGCCCGCCCCAACATCATTTTCATTTATACCGACGATCAGGCCTATTGGAGCCTGGGCGTCAACGGCAATCGGGACATCAAGACTCCCGTGCTGGATCGGCTCGCCGCCGACGGAGCGCGATTTACCAACTGCTTTGCAACCACCCCCGTGTGCAGCCCGGCCCGTGCCAGCCTGATGACCAGCCGGTATGGAACCGAGGTCGGTATTACCGACTGGATCGACCCTAAATCAGAGCCGAACGTCGGACTGGATACGAAGTTCGTCACCTGGCCCAAGGTCCTGGCCGACAGCGGCTATTCGACCGCGTTATTCGGCAAGTGGCACCTCGGCCTGCTCGACAAGCACCACCCCACGCGGCACGGCTTCCAGACCTTCATCGGCTCGCGCGGCAGCCCCAAGGAAATGGAAGACGCCACTTTCGAGATCGATGGCAAGAACGTGAGAGTCCCCGGCCTGCTGACCGACAACGTCACCCGGTATGCCCTTGAGTACCTTCGCCGGCCGCACGACCGGCCGTTTCTGATGTGCGTTCACTATCGCAATCCCCATTCCCCCTATATTCCCGTTGCGGAGGATATCTGGACATACTACCGGCAGATCACGCCCATTCTGCCGGTGTACCCTGACTTGGACACCCGGCAGGCCGGTGAGGTCATGCGCAAGTACCTGGCCAGCGTGGCGGAGGTGGACCGCCAGGTGGGGCGGATCCTGCAGACGCTCGAGACCACGGGCCTGGCCGCCAATACCGTCGTTATCTTCAGCAGTGACCAGGGTTACAACGTGGGCCATCACGGCCTCTGGCACAAGGGCAACGCCCGGTGGATCCTCAACCGCACGCGCGGCCAGAAGGGCGAGGCCATCCAGCGGCCCAACCTCTTTGACACCTCGCTCCGGGTGCCGGCCATTATTCGCTGGCCGGGCGTCACCGCTCCAGGCACCGTGATTCAGGAGACTGTCTCGGGGTTGGACTGGTATCCGACTCTTCTGGCCATGGCCGGTGCCAGCCTGCCGGAGGGCGTCTTGATCCGCGGGCACAACTTCCTGCCGTTACTTAAGGGCCAGCGTATCCCCTGGGACAACGATCTCTACGCCGAGTACAGCCAGCACCATTACACGAGGGCCGATTTGCGCACCATCCGCACCCCCGAATGGAAACTGGTCCGCGACTTCCGCAACGCCGGCCGGGACGAGCTGTATAACCTGGCGCATGATCCCGAAGAGGGCCGTAATCTGATCGCTTCGCAGGATGCGTCGGTCCGCAAAGTTATCGCCGACCTGAGCCGGAAGCTGGAGGCCAGGATGCGCGAAACAGGCGATGCCGTGCTGGATGCGTCCCAAACCCGGGCGCCTGTCCCGCCTGCGCCTTGATCCTTCCACGGGCCGATCAGCGACAGGTTTTGTAAGAACACGTTTCCTTCAACGTCAATATTGCTTAGCGGGATGGAGAAGGAGTCTCCCTGTGCCGGCCGTGGCAGAACGGTTCGGATGGTCGGCAGGACGCCGGCATTCCCGCATTCCGGCAAAGGGACATTGAGCGCGATCTATATGCCATGACTGTGTGCGATCTTGCGACACGCCATGGGGCGCGTTGTCGCTTTGTGTGTGCCCCTGTGCTTGAGCGGTAGCGAACCGCCGAGTCGTTCCGGCACGGCCTGGCACGGCTCAAGAGCCATGGTGCACAGCCGTGCTCCTGGCCGTCTGACCATCGCGCACGGTCGTTTGGGCTTACCGAGTGTGGGAAGTCATTCCTGGGCGTGTTTTCCGATTTCGATCGGTTTTGCAGGAGAACCAGTCATGTCCAAAACCCCAGTCGTAAGTTTGCTGTTGTGCTATCTTGTGGGCCTGCCGGGTGCCCAGAGGCTTCTGGCTCAGCAGGCAGCTCCGACGCCCCAACCGCCCCAGCCGCCCGCCACCGCGCCGACGGCCAAGGAAGAGCCCTCACCCTATCCCAAGTTCGAGGAGGTGACCAAGGGCATGGAATCCAAGGCCGGCCTGTTCACCCTCTGGTACTATCCCGCTTCGGCCAAGGACAAAGACACCGAAAAGCTGCTCTGCCAGATACCGGCCTCGTTCCTGGGGCAGAATTTTATGCTCTCCACCAGCCAGGCCGGCGGCGGGTGCTTCCCGGTGGACGAGAAGGTGGTCAAATGGGAAGTGCTGGATCGCCAGTTGCTGCTGATCGAGCCGGAAACCCGTTATGTCGCCGATGAGAAGGGCACCATCAGCGATATCGTCAAGCGGACCTACTCCGACCGCATCCGCGCGGCCGTGCCCATCGTTACCCGGTCGCCGGCCGGCGATCCGGTAATTGATCTTGGTCCGCTGCTCAAGGGCGGCCTTGCGAACATCGGCTACGTGTTCAGCTCGTTCGGTTCCCGAATGGGCGGCGGAGTCAACGCCTCCCTGAGCAAGTGGACGAAGAAGAAGGCGTTTGAGTTGAACGTCGAGATCGGCGTGGAACTGGCCGTTTCCGCCGGCTACCCGCCGGGGTCGTACAACAAGCAACTGCTGCATTACAGCTTCTGGAAGCTGCCGGCCAGCGACTATAAGCCACGCGTCGCCGACGACCGCGTGGGCTACTTCCTGACCGCCCATCAGGACTGGGCCAAGCCCACCGAATCGCGCGACCTGTTCAACCGCTACATCGACCGCTGGCACCTGGTGAAGCGCGATCCTAGCTTGCCGAGGTGCGAGCCGCGCGAGCCAATTATCTTCTACGTGGAGAAGACGGTACCCATCCGCTTCCGCAAGGCGGTCCGCGACGGGATTCTCGAATGGAACAAGGCCTTCGACCGGCTCGGTTTTGTCGATGCCATCCAGGTTCGCCAGCAGACAGAGGACAACGAGTGGAAAGACATCGACCCCGAGGACATGCGCTACAGCTTTTTCCGCTGGATCGTGACCGGCGGGGCTTTTGCGATGGGGCCGCATCGTTCCAACCCCTTCACCGGCCAGATCTATGACGCGGACATCGTGTTCGATGATTCCATGGTCCGCTTCCAGGAGATGGAAGCCCGCCACATGATCCCCACCGGCCTGGTGGAGCTCAAGATGAGCGATCCGACCCTTCGCCGGTTCGTAGAGCTCTGCCCGGAGTGGATGCGCACGGGGAAAGAGGGGAAGGAATGGCATAGTTTCGCCGTGGGCGAGCCCCGTCCGAACGTCAGCCGGGCGCTTCACGAACACCTGTCCCACAAGCACATGCATCACTGCGACTACGCGCGCGGCATGATGCACCAGCTCATCGTGGCCCAGGCCGTTCTGGCCGACCAGCCCAAGGAAGTCATCGACCGGCTGCTCTATGACGTGATCAAGCAAATCGTGGCCCACGAGGTCGGCCACACGCTGGGCCTGCGGCACAACTTCAAGGCCAGCAGCATCTACTCGCTGGAGGAGATCTGCCGGCGCCGCATGACCGGCGAGCCGACCAGCGGATCGGTTATGGATTACAACCCGGTGCTCTACACCGCCGAGAACCCAACGGAAGGATTCTTTATTACGCCGACCCTGGGCCCGTGGGACTACTGGGTGATCGAGTATGGCTATCGTCCGGCCGATGGCAGCTACCAGCCGCTGGCCAAAGCTGCGAAGGATGAGCCCAAGGCCAAGCCTGAGACCGCCCCGGCGCAGGCCGACAAGAACGGCGATATCCCGCCTGAGCTGCTGGCCAAACTCCCGGCTCACGTCCGCAAGATGATCGAGGCCGCCGAGGCCACGGAGGGCAAGGATGCGAAGAGCGAGAAGAACGAAAAGGGCAAGCCGGACGAAAAAGCCAAGAAGGAGGCCCCCAGGCCGGCCCTGGCCGGTGAGGAGGCCATGCTCCAGGCCATCGCCGCCCGGGCGGCCGAGCCGGAACTGGCCTATGCGACCGACGAGGACACGACTTTCCTGAGCCCCGATCCACGGACGAACCGCTACGACGCCGGCGCCGATCCGGTTGACTGGGCCAAAGATCGCATAGCCGTCATCAACAAGCGCATGGCCAACCTGCTGGACTGGGCCGCGAAGGAAGGTGAGAGCTGGTATCACGCCCGCCGGGCTTTTGAGCACCTCATGATGGAGAAGGCCTTCGTGCTCGATTACGTCGGCCGTTACATTGGCGGGCAATACATCAGCCGTAGCCATCGCGGCGACCCGGATGGCCAGCCGCCGTTCGTGCTGGTGGACGCGGCCACCCAGCGGCGGGCCATGAACTTCATCCAGGAGACGCTGTTCAACGACCAGTTCTTCGAGGTTCCGGCGCACGTACTCAACCATCTGTCCGTTCCACGCTGGTATCACGACGGCGCTTACGTGACCGCCCGCCTGGATTTCCCCATCCACGACATGATCTCAATTCTCCAGTGGTGGAACCTGTACGACCGGCTGTTCCCCGACACTCTGCGGCGTATTCAGGACGCGGAGATGAAGGTGGAAAAGGGCGAGAAGTTTACTGTGGCTGAGTATATTCAGGCCATTCGGAATGCCTGCTGGGGGGACTCAGTCAATGTCGGCCGACGGGCCGGCGGGAAATGGAGCAACACGTCGCCGTTTGTCAGCGACGTGCGGCGATCGCTGCAACGTGAGTACCTCGGCATCGTGGAGCCGATGGTGCGCATGCAGCCGGGAATGATGCTTTCGCCCGATCTGCACGCCATGTTGCAGCACTCGCTGTCCGAGCTGAGCCGGCAGATAGGCGAAGTGCTCAGACAGCCGGGTGAGCCGCTGGATTTCGCCTCGGCCGCACACTTGAGCACGTGCAAGACACGCATTGATCGTATGCTGTCGGCGCCCCTGGAGGAGTATTCCGGCCGGTCTTACTCCATGATGATCATGGGGCAGCAGGCCGCCCCGGCGGACGAGAAGTAATGCACGGATGGCGGGCGGGTTTGGGGGCGCAGGTCGCCAGCCGCTCGTGCTCGCACAAAAGCAGCCGTGCAATCGCATCAGCCGCCGATTGTCGAGGGGGGAGCGGCGGGCCTTCCACTCGCCTGGCCGTTGGGCCCCGGGGAACGGGGCTTTACGCCGGACGGGTGGGAGTTTAAAACAGAGGCCAGCCCGGGATTGAAAACACCCGGGGGATTGCGTGGCCTGTCTGGTAAGACGTGGCCGCGCGGGCCGGAAGCCCGCGCGGCTTCTTTATGAGTGGTAATTGGAGGCACTCCACATGATTCGGATGCGAACGGCTTTCCATGCAGCGGGTTTGCTGGTTGGTTTCGTGGCGGCGACGGCCCTGGCCGACGTGAAGCTGCCGGCGGTCATCGGCGACCACATGGTCTTGCAGCAGGGCATGCCGGTGCCCATCTGGGGTACGGCTGATGCGGGCGAAGAAGTGACCGTCACGCTGGGCGATCAGAAGAAGACCGTGACCGCCGGCCAGGACGGTCGGTGGATGGTGCGCTTCGAGCCGCTCAAGGCCGGACAGGGCCCGCTGGAGATGACGGTGGCGGGCAAGAACCGCCTGAGCGTCAGCGATATCCTCGTCGGTGAAGTCTGGATCTGCTCCGGCCAGTCGAACATGCAGTGGACCGTCGATCGCGCCAAGAATGCCACCAGGGAGATTGCCGCGGCCAACTATCCGCGCATCCGGCTGTTCAGCGTGCCGCGAACCGTGGCCGACACGCCCCAAACCGACACGCAGGCCGAATGGACGGCGTGCGGACCCAAGACGATTCCGGGGTTCTCGGCAGTGGGGTACTTCTTCGGTCGCGACCTGCACAAGGAGTTGGACGTGCCCGTGGGGCTGATCCACACCTCCTGGGGCGGCACGCCGGCGGAGTCATGGACCGAACACTCGGTGCTGGCCGGCGAGGCCGACTTCCGGCCTATCCTCGATCGCTGGGAGGAGAATGTGCGGAAGTATGCCCAGTCGCTGGCGGACTGGGAGAAAGCCGCCGACAAGGCCCGGGCCGAAGGCAAACCAGCGCCCAAGAAGCCGGCCGATCCGGCGACCAACCCCTGGAAACCGGCCGGGCTGTACAACGCCATGATCTCGCCGCTGGTGCCATTCGCCGTCCGCGGGGCCATCTGGTACCAGGGCGAGTCGAACGCGCCGCGGGCCTATCAATACCGCAAGCTCCTGCCGGCCATGATCAAATGCTGGCGGGACGTCTGGCAGCAGGACCAGTTCGCGTTCCTGATCGTGTCGCTGGCCAACTTCCAGGCGGTCAAGGATGAGCCGGGCGATGATGACTGGGCGGAACTGCGCGAGGCCCAGGCCATGACCGCGGCGCAGCCGGGCAACGGACTCGCGATCACCATTGATGTGGGTGAGGCGGACGACATCCATCCGAAGGACAAGCAGACGGTCGGCCGTCGGCTGATGCTCCAGGCTCTCAAGGTGGCGTACGGCAAGGACGTGGTCGCATCCGGCCCGGTGTACGATTCCATGCACATTGAGGGCGCCAAGGTGCGGATCAAGTTCAAGAATGCTGAGGGCCTGGTGGCCAAGGGGTCGGTGCCGACCGGCTTTGCCGTGGCCGGCGAGGATCGCAAGTGGCAGTGGGCCCACGCGGATATTGAGGGCGATACGGTGGTGGTGTGGAGCCCGCGCGTTCCGGCGCCCAAGGCGGTCCGCTATGCATGGGCGCACAATCCGATCTGCAACCTGTACAACGCGGCGGGTTTGCCGGCGGTGCCGTTCCGGACGGACGATTGGCCGGGCGTGACGGTGGAGAACAAGTAACCCGCCGGATCCATCGCAGCAGCACGGGGACACGAAGGACTGATGAGGGATCAAGGGTGAGGATCCTCCCCTTGCCCTCATCTTTTGTCCTTTTGTGGCCGTGTGCGTTCTTGTGACACACCTTGGGACATACCACCTGTAGCGGCCAGGCGGGATCCTGGCGAATGCTGGATGACCGCTCGTTTCCTGCGTAGCGGCCGGGCTCCGTACCGGCCGTTCGCTCGTAGCGGCCGGGCTCTGTACCGGCCGTCGCATGGGCAAAACGGCCGTTACGACGTTTGCGCTGTCGGGCTCCAGTTCCGCCGCCGTTTCCGCGGCATGGAGCCGCGAAGGCCGGCTCGTCGGCGTCCGGATCAGTCGGCAAAAACGAACCTGTCCCGTCTGTTTATCCCCTGCCATTCCGTGACCGTCTCATGTTCCCCCGTTTGCGTGGCATCCTGAATGGAGAGACGCGTTGTACGGTATCTTCGCCCCTGGCTGAACTATCTTCACTATTAACAAAATTGTTCGTTTTGCGCGAGAGGTGTCACGGTAAGCTTATGGCTATTAGTAGAAAATACAACAGTTTAGCTGTAGCACAGTTCCCTCCTGAGCAGGCGCATTTCTTCTTATGGCGCGGAGGTGCAGAATGACGCGTTTCTTCAGGGTTGCGGCAACCAGTTTTTTGCTGGCCTGGGCGGCAGTGCCGGGATGGCGACCGGCCAGACCATTGGCTCCATCGTGGCCTGGGGAGCCGGTCAAGCTGGGCAGACCGGTTGGCCACACTACGGCCAGTGCGACGTCCCCGCGCCCAACAGCGATTTCGTGGCCGTCGCGGCAGGTTATTACCACAGCCTGGGCCTGAAGGCCGACGGCTCCATCGTGGCCTGGGGAGTAACGACGATCCCTTGGACAATTACTCCGGCCAGTGCGACGTCCCCGCGCCCAACAGCGGCTTCGTGGCCGTTGCGGCGGGCTATTATCACAGCCTGGCCATCCGCGGCGACGGTGACGGCGATGGCGATGGTGTTCCGGACAGCCTGGATTTGTGTCTCAACACCATTCCCGGCTCGCCGGTGGACGCGGACGGCTGCCCCCCGATGATCCCGTTTGACTTCCTGCGAGATGGGGACGTGGACGCCAGGGACTTGATGGTCTTCGACTTCTGTTCCACCGGTCCGGCCACTTTCGGTCCACCGGCCGGCTGCGCGCAGGCGACTTTTGACATTCTGGACCGCGATCAGGACGGCGACGTAGACCAGGACGACTTCGGCGTGTTCCAGCGCTGCTACAGTGGGGAAAACCATCCGGCCGATCCGGCCTGCGCGGGATAGCGCACGGGTCTTCGATCCGCAAGCGGTCACCAAGACGAGCGGTCAGCGATCAGCCGTCAGCGGCCGGCACACCTGATCAGAATGACATCTGCGGGAACGGATTCCCGTTGATATCCTTGATGGTGTTCCCGACACTCACGCGAATCACGTGCGTCACCGGCTCCGACCCGAAGGTGAGCACCACCTTGGTGCCGTTTGCATCGAGCGAGGCAGACAGCGGCGGGTTGTTGGGATCGGTCATGTTCTGGTAGTGGGCCAGATTCTCTGCACTGGCCTTGTCCATTACTTCGTTGAAGTTGAGAGTAAATTGTTTGGTCGCATTTATCTTGGTGGACAAAGTCCACCCCGGGGCCTGGGTGTCGGCGGAATTCGCCGCGATGGATTTCGTAGTGACGGGGGTCACATTGCCGAGCCAGTTCAGAATTTGGCCACCAACGCCGATCTGAAGCTGCTCGTTGGAGGACAGGCCGCCCACGGGCTCGAAAGCCAGCGTAGCGGTGAGGCCGTCGGCGCTGAGCGCCACCGCCGTCGGCTGGGCCGAAGTCGTCACGGTCCGATAGCTGCTCGGAAGCGAGGCTCCGGCCTGCTGCACGGGCTGGCTGAACCGGACGATGACGCGGTAACCCCCGGTCCGGCGTAGTTGGCGGCCCACTGGACGGACGACACGGCCTGGACGGTCACGGTACGGGTCGCTGACGCCGCGTTGCCGGAGAAGTCCACGACGTTGTAGGTGATGGTATAAACGCCTGGCGCGTCCGGGTTGACCTCGTTCTCGGTCACGATTCTGTCGGTCAGATCGCCGCTGCAAGAATCGCTGGCCGTCGCGCCCGGATCCACGAAAGCTTCGCCGGCATCGATGGTCAAACTGGCGGGTCCGATCAGGGAGATAACCGGGGCCGTGCTGTCATGGACGACGACGAACCGGGTCTTCTCCTCGGCGGGATTGCCGGCCGCATCGCTCACGTTATAGCGCACCAGGTAGACGCCCGTCGCGAGCGGGTTTTCCGGCTGGCCGGTTACGACGATGGAATTGTCGTCGGCGCCGCTGGCGGTGGCGCCCGGTTCCTCGTACGTCCCGCCGCATTCCAGGTCCAGCAGCGCGGCGCCGGTCAGCGTAATGACCGGCGGCGTGGTATCCACAACGTTCACCGTCCGAGTGGCGGTCGTGGGGGGATTCACGCCGTCCGAGACCGAGTAAGTCAGTGTGTGGGAGCCGACGACCGAGGTGTCTACCGTGCCGGTCACCTGGATGGTGCTGGTCAAGTCACCCGCGTCAGCATCGAAGGCCACCGCACCGTAATCACGATAGACATCGCCGCGTTCGACGGTGGCCGGGTTCGGACCCATGACGGTCAGCGTCGGCGGCGTCGTGTCCTGCACGTCTACGGACGACGGGCCGGTGGGCGTACAGGACTGACCGGACAGCGTGACGACAAGGAGAATGCACCCGATCCAATGCAGAACTCGAGAATGCATGGCGTGGCCTCCATTCAGTGGTGTGCGCAGATGCCGCTTACGTCAAAGCACGTGATTTGCATCGCAAAGTACCTGGCCCACTGCAGAGCTTCTAAGGAGAAGGCCCGGAATTGTCAACGGAATCGAGGCAGAGGGAAGGAGGGACAGAGAGATACAGGGAGAGAGGGAAGGGGGGACACGGGACAGACGGACAAGAGATAAAAGACGAGGGATGAGGGGCGAGAGGCGACGACACGGGGAAGGCGGGCCCTGGGGAAACTGAGAACTGAGGACTGAGAACTGGCGGCGGAGCGGTCAATCGGCGATCAGCGATCAGCGCCCCCCGGGGGAGCAACGGAGCACACCAGAATTCAGGTCCGGGCGTGTATGCACTTGTCAATGAGCAATGACAGTATGCTTCATTTTCCGAGGAGCGGCGGGAGACAGTCAGCATTTTGTCAGGCTGGCGGCTTTCCGAAGCCGGCTACGCGGGATAGCGCACGCGTCCTCAATCCGCAAGCGGTCATTAAGACGAGCGATCAGCGGTCAGCGGTCAGCGGCCACCGTTCAGCCGTGGCCTTCGTCCCGGGAGCGAAAACGGGACGGGTTCGGTTCTCACTGCCATTACTCCGTCGGATCGGTGCGGCGGTCATTGGTACGCTGCTGATGGCTCTGATCATTCAGGACCGGCCCAGCAGCTATGACTGGGCCATGATCAGCTACATCACCAGCGGATTGATCCCGCCGGATGCCGAGACGCTGGCGATCATGGCCCGACGCCGGGACCAACGGGCCCGGGCCAACGCCTGGCAGCAGGCCTACCGGGCCCGTCGCGCTGCACGCAACACAAAATTCCGGACGGCATCGGGCTCCGTACCGGCCGTTTTGCGGACAAAACGCCCGCCCCCCGTTCGGATTCGGGAAGACAGGCAAGATGCCTGCCCCCCGGTGCCGGCGAGAAGCCGGTGCCCCACAGTACGGCTCAAGGCCGTGGCACACGAATCGTACTTTTTCTTGTCTCACCAGCGCGCACGGTCAACTTGTTTCTTTTGCGCTTGGTGTTCGTGTGGTGAGATTCGGCGGCCGGATCAGTACGTGGCTCTCTGGCGAGGGCTGGCGGCTTGCCGGGTGCTGCTGAAGACGACGCGGTTTCGCCCGGTGTGCTTGGCCTCGTAGAGGCATTCGTCCGCCCGCTTGATGATGGCTTTGGGGTTGAGGTTCGGGTCGTCAGGTTCCAGCAGGACCGCGCCGATGCTGACAGTGATCGAGATCCGCTTCAGACCGAAGGGGATGCTCAGCGCCTGAACGCTCAACCTCAAATCCTCGGCAAGGTTGCGGAATGTGGCCGGCGCGCAGTCGCTTACAATCAGGGCGAACTCTTCGCCGCCGTAACGGGCGGGAAATCGGGTGGGGCTTGCGAGTCTGTTCAGGCAGTTGCCGACCTGGCGAAGGGCTTCGTCGCCGACCTGATGGCCGAAGGTGTCGTTGAGTCGCTTGAAGCGATCGAGGTCCAGCAGGATAAGTCCCAGCGAGGTGCCGGCCATGCGGGCGGCCCGACAATCCTCGGCCAGGCGTTCCTCAAAGGCCGCCCGATTGCCCACCTTGGTCAGACTGTCGGTGACGACGCGTTCGGCCAGCTCCCGGTTGCGCGAATTGAGCTGTTCGACCTTCTGGCGCGCGGCCTGCTCGCGCTGCGCGATCTGGGCTCGCTCCAGTTCGGCGGCCATGCTCAGGCGGGCCAGTTGCACGACCGCTTCGGCCTGGATTTCCTCGTAGCTGCGCGTGGGGCCGATCGCGAGTGAAAACAGCGAAGCCGTCTCTTTCACATGGTTGTCCAAGTCTTCCAGGGCCTTGTTCAGCAGGGGCTCCTGGATGGGAAGATCATCCCTGATCCGTGTCTTGCAGGTTTCCAGGTGCCGGGCCTGGGTGTCGGTGCAGAACAGATCCGCCACCATGGCGGCCGCCCGCAGAATCCGGCACAGATCCGCGACCGGCTCATCCTGAGGCAAGGCCTCCGAAATGGGAGCATGGTGTGAGCTGACCGGCAGGCACAGCGACTCGGGCAAGCCCCAGTAGTCCAGCAATTCCATGCCAACCGCCTCGTGTGTCACCCCCAGCATGATCCGTTCGATGTTCTGGAGGGGCTGATGCTCGGCCTCGTAGCGTTGAAGCACGGGGAGATACATATCACGGGCACAGTGATAGGCGGCCAACGTACCGATGTCGCACAGCAGGCCGCAGACGAAAGCTTCCTCGGCATATTCCGGGCGCACCCGCTCGGCCAGGCTCTTGGCGGCGACGGCCGTGGTCAACGACCGCCGCCAATACCCCGTATAGTCGAAAGTGCTGTTCCGGCGATCTTTCAGCGTGTCTACCAGCGAGAAGCTCAGCACCATGACCTTGACGGTTCGCAAGCCCAGCACCACCATGGCCTGCTGAACCGAGGAGATCCGGCGCGACATACCGAACAGCGAGGAGTTGACGACCTTGAGCACTTTGACCGTGAGGGCCGGGTCCTGCTGGATGACGCGGGCGATGTCGGCCAGAGACACGTCGTCGGCCTGGGTCATTTGCAGGACCTGAATCGCAACGGTCGGAAGAGACGGCAGATTGTCCGCCGTCTTAATTTTCTCGATGATCGGCGTTGGCATCGAAACGGCTTCTCCACGTTTCAGCCGGCCCAAGGGGGCTGAAGGGGGTACGTCCTCTCAGCAGTAACATCGGTTCAGGGTTGAAGCGGCTTCACAAGCAGTTGTCAATATTATATAATTCGCCCAGAGTTAAGATCGTCAAAATACGGGAGTTACGGTGCACCTTGTCGGCGAAACGCCCCCCCGATATGGACATATCGACCAGACCTGGTAACAATTCCCTTCATTCGTAAGTTGGTTCCAGCGGATATTCTGGCCCTGGTATTGACGGAGAGTAGTGTTGACGTCCGAAGAACATGAAGTGCCGCCACCGTCGAAAGTGTTGATCGTGGACGATAACGTCCAGAACCGGGAGCTCCTCGTGGCTTATGTGGAGGATATCCCCAACGTGACCACCATGGAGGCGGCGAACGGAATTGAAGCCCTGGCCAGACTGGCAGAGGATCCCCCCGACCTGATCCTGCTGGACATCATGATGCCGAAAATGTCGGGGTTTGAGGTCTGCCGGCGAATTAAGACCGACCCGCGGACCCGGGATATCCCTGTGGTTATGGTGACCGCCCTGGACGAGATGGGCGACCACGAGCGGGCGGTGGACAGCGGGACCGACGAGTTTCTGACCAAGCCGGTCAACCGGGCCGAACTGGTGGAGCGGGTGACCAGCCTGCTGCGGCTGCGCTACTTGAAGAAGCGCGACGAAGCGGCCGCTGACGGGGCGGAGAGCTGAGATTCTGCCCCGGAAGGGGGTGTGCCGCCGCTCTTGAGCAGTGCCGGGCTCCCCCCGTGGCTGCCGAAATGGCACGCACGTCCTCCTCTTCGGGTTGACTCACGGTCAACTTATGGGACTCATTTTGAGAGTGGTCATTGGATGAAACCCGAACGGATCGAGGGGGCGACGAAACCGCGCCCGCCGGCAGGGAGACAACGCCATGAGTACGTTTGAAGATTACCGGTTGCTTCCGTTCGGCAGATTTCTGGACGACATCTCCGCGAAGACGCCCGTGCCGGGCGGGGGAAGCGTGGCGGCGGCGGTAGGGGCCTTAGCGGCAGCGCTGGCTCGCATGGTCGTGCAGTTCACGGTGGGCAAGAAGAAGTACGCCGAGCACGAAGAGCAGTTACAGCAAATGTTGGCGGAGCTGCGCCGGGCGGGAGAAATGTTCGGCGAACTGATGGGCGAAGACATGGCCGCATACGAGCGCTACGCCGCCGCCCGCCAGTCGCCTGACGAACAGGAGCGGGCCCGGGCATTGGCCACGGCCGTGGCCGTACCCATGGAAATCGTGGCGGTAGCCGCGGCCGTGACCGCGCGGCTTGATGAATGCAAAGGGTTCATGAACGCGATGCTTTTCAGCGACGCGCAGGTGGCCGCCATTCTGGCTGAGGCGGCGGCGGCCTCCGCGGCCATCACGGCGCGCGGGAATCTGCCGCATCTGCCTGACCAGAATGAAGCCCGCCAGCTTGCCGAGAAGCTTGACGCGATGCTGTCCCGCGCGAAGGCACACCGCGACGCCGTGGTCGGGTACGTGGTGAAATAGTCCCGGTTTCAATTCCCGGTGTGATCGCCCGAATGGGGGTGGGGTACGCGAGGGGGCGAATTCAGCGGATTTCAGTCACGCGCCTTACCTGGCCGATTCAACTGGCATGTCTGAAGACGAGGCCTACATCCTGGACGTGAGCGGGTTGGCTGACGGCTCGGATGACGACGTTTCCAACTCGCGGGAACAGCCCGCCGGTCGGCCGTGGATCGGCATGCAGTTTGAGTGCTGCGGCGTCTATATCCGTATTTATCGGAACCAGGCCGGCACCGCCTACGAAGGGCACTGTCCACGTTGCGGCCGGCCGGTCCACATCCGCGTGGGCCCCGGCGGCACCAGTCATCGGATGTTCAGGGCCACGTAGGCCGTTGGCGAGCCAGCCGTTATTCCGGCGCCTTCAGTTCTTCAACCGTGGGCAGATCATCCAGGCTGCCTAAGCCAAAGACGTCGAGAAACCGCTTGGTAGTGCCGTAGAGCAATGGGCGGCCCACATCTTCGGCCCGGCCCACGATCTTGATTAACCCCAGCTCCCGCAAGCGGTTAAGCATTTCTCCGGCGGAGACCCCGCGGATGGCCTCGATCTCGGCACGGACCACCGGCTGTTTGTAAGCCACCACAGCCAGCGTCTCCAGGGCCGCCTGGGAGAGCTTGGATTCCTGGCGGGTCTGTTTGAGCCGCTTGAGCCAGGGATTGAAGGCCGGCAGGGTGAGCATCTGGTATCCACCGGCAATCTTCTCGATACGGAACGAGGCGCCAGTCTCGGCATAGCGCTTGTTAAGTGTCTCGATGTGCTTGCGCACGTCGCGGGCCGAGCCTGTGCCGATGATGGAGACAATTTTCGCGGCGGTCAGCGGAGTGTCCGCGCCGAACAGGACGGCCTCAACGACCTGTTCGGTGGTGACCTCGGGGGTGGGGCCGTCCGATGTGGCGGATTCGTCCGTGCCGGCCTCGTCGGACTCTGCGGTCTTGTCGGCGGCCTCTGCCTCCTCGCCATCGTCTTCTTCGGACGCTGCCGCAGGCTCGTCTTCAACGGCGGGGGCCGTCGATTCTTCTTCTGCGACAGAGGCCGTCGAATCGTTACCGTCAGCGCCTTCCGCGACCGCTGTCGCATCATCGGCCTGGAGATTGTCCACCGGCTCCGCGGTGTTGTCCTGATCTCCGCCGGGATCCGCATTAACAGGGGTATCTGTTTCCGCCAGTGCAGGGGTGTCCGAAGCCGGTTCCGCCTGGTCCTCATTCGCTGGCGGGGTCCAGTTATTCTCGTTCAGCTCAGGTTCCATCTTGTTTTCCGACACTTCATCCATGGGGCATCACTATAGCGGCGGGTGGCTGACCCGTCCACGCGATCCGGCCGGATCGGACCGCTCACCGTACCGGCAGGTACCGGATGGGGCGGATAAATACCTGTTGTTGGTTGACTTGTGGAGAGGTTAGCAGGGGTTGGGCGATAAATCTGGCATACCCGGAAAGTAATTGCGAAAATCAGTCCGGAGCCCAATGCAGGTCTATGATTAGAGGCGTCTTGGCGGCTTGCGGCGAGAGGAGGTGCGACCGATGGCGGACACCAATGATTTGCGGGATCCCTGGTTGGTAGCGGTCTGGCCCGGGATGGGAAGCGTGGCCCTGCTGGCCGGTACTTACCTGGCCCAGCAGCTTGAGGCCCAGGAGGCGTGGGAACTGCCTGCCAAGGATTTTTTCGAGGTTCAAGACGTGCAGGTGAACAATGGGCTGGCTGCTCCCGCCCGGCTGCCGCGGAGCCGCTTTTTCGAATGGCGCGATCCCCGTGGACAGCGCGACCTGCTGCTGTTTATCGGCGAGGCCCAGCCGGCCATCCGCGGTTATGACCTGTGCCAGCAACTGGTGGACTATGCCGTACACCGCGGCGTGCGGAATTTCTTTACCTTCGCGGCCATGGCCACCCAGCTTCAACTTGGCACCCGCCCGAAGGTGTTTGCCGTCGCCACCGATGTGCCCACGCTCCGGATGGCCCGGCGGGCCAACGTTGAGGTCATGAAGGAAGGCCAGATCAGCGGATTGAACGGCGTCCTGCTGGCCGCGGGGGCGGAACGCGGCATGCGCGGCGTCTGTCTGCTGGGCGAGTTGCCCTTCTTTGCGGTCGGCGTTCCCAATCCAAGAGCGGCCAAGGCCGTCTTGTCGGTCTTCACCGAGATCGCGGGCATCGACATCGACTTCACCGAACTGGACCGTCAGGCCAAGCTGGTGGAGCAGAACCTGAAACAGCTTCTGGAGCGCATGAGTCATGCGGCCGGGGAGGCCGTCGGCGAGCCCGGGGAGGAGTGGAAGCAGGACCTCGAGGAGGCGGAGAGCCAGGAAGAGGAAGAGGAAACCGAGCCCGATTCCAGCGGACAAGCCGAGCAGTCGGAGTCTGCGCCCCCTCTCGATCCTCGTACCCAGCGGCGTATTGAGGCGTTCTTTGAGCGGGCCCGCCACGATCGCTCCAAGGCCTTCGAGCTCAAGCAGGAACTCGATCGTCTGGGCGTCTTCAGCCAGTATGAGGATCGGTTCCTGGATCTCTTCCGGAAAGCCGAGTAGCCCCGCTTTGAGACCCTGGGCGCGCTCCACGATCCCCAAAACAGAGTGGCCGGCCACACAGCCGGCCGCTCTGTCTTAAGGAACCTCCCAAGGTGCCTATCGACTACAGCGCAAAGTAGGCCATTTTCTGTAGCGGCCGGGCTCCGTACCGGCCGTTTTTCCCGTAGAACGGCCGATACGGAGCCCGGCCACCACGAGACCTTGCGTTGTGGTGTTATCTCACCAGCCGGACCGGCCCATAAATGAAACTCTCGCCCTGCTGGGTACCGCCGCTGATCACGGTTTCGTCGCAGACAAAGGCCGGCTGAATCATGACTTCCTTGGTTTTCATGGAGCCGGTCAGTCTGACGTTCACGATACGGATGCCCGCGAAGCCCACGACGGTGAACATACTGTTGTTGCCGTTGCCGGTTACGCGGTTGAACAGAGGAATGATCCGCGGCTGGCCTTTGATCGCCTCAAGGTCGTCCTTGATGCCCGCGCTGATGCCGGTGTCGCCGTTAAGCTGCACGGTGCCGTCCGGCCCCAGTTCGAGCTTGCCGCCGAAGTAGGCGAAGTCCGCGGCGTTCGGGCCGTAACGGATCTGGCGGGACAGGTCCGCGGTGCTGTTGTTCGGGTTTCCGATGTCCACGGTTCCGAAATTGCCCGGGGTGAGCTTCTGGCTGTCCGTGCCCGAGCCGGGATAGATGTTCAGTTCATAGACGCCGTCGCTGCCGCTGGTGACCCTTTTCGTGTCCGGGTCATAGCGATAGTTGTCGCCATTGGTGACCGATCCGGCCAGCAGATTCCGCCAGGCATCGATGTGCAGTGACAAGGGCAGCAGGGGGGACAACTGGCCCTTGCTGCTGTCCGGGGCCTTGAAGCCCAGCGCGCCTTGTTCTGCGATGGCCGCCGCCTGGGCTTCCATGTTGGCGGACCCGATTCCGAAGATGTTGGCGAAGAAGAGATCCACAGGGCCGTTGCGGATCTCATTGCGCCGGACGCGGACCAGAATCGTGTTGTAGTGGTCGGTTTCAGCAAACGACAGCGGTTGGCGCAGATCGTCAGGATTGCTGAGATATCCCACCACCACGTCACCGTCGGGCGTGTTGGCCAGGTTGGGTTCCAGGATCGGGGCCCGGCCCATGATTTGATTCCGCCCGGCGAGATTGACGGCCCGCTCGCGGGCGGCGGTGATAGCGGCGGCCAGGTCATGCCCTTGCGTGCGCTTGGCCACCAGTTCACTCGCCGCGGCCAGCGCGGCCGCGTCGGCTGTGGCCTGCATCTCCGTGCGCGCCTGGTACAGAACGCCGCTGTCGATCGCCAGGGCGGCCATCCCGATCAGTACCACCGATGAAACTGCCACCAATGGGACCGCGGCCCCGCGCCGCATGGTCCTGCCGGATAAAAATCGCGTCACGAATAGCTTGTGCATGACACTCTCTCCTGAAGCCCGTCCCCTGTGCGATATCGCCGAAAAAGCACCCACGCGCATACTTGACTGCCGGATCACTCCAGCGGTTCGGGGTCATCGCCGTCGATCAGGGGATCTACGCCCTCAAAAATGATCCTCGGCGTCGAGTCTACGGAGATCAGGCCGTGGGGGCCGTAGCGTCGAACCGACACGAGCACCAGTGCGTCCACGCGGTTGGCCCCATACGTGATGCACGCATTTTCCACCGACTGATCGGTGCTGTATTTGTTGAGGTTGGGCAGGAAGGCATACTCGTAAATCTTCATGTCCCGGCCAAACTCTCCCCAGGTGGTGGATTGGCCGTTGGTGATCTCGAACGTGAGCTGAATGCCGTCGGTCTCCAGCACCTGCGTCCAGGTGATGGCTTCCGCGGTGGTACTCAACAACCGGTCGCCTACGCTGCGCCGGTTGAGTCTAATGTCGCCCAGCCAGCTCTGAAGCTGCAGCCCTCCGGGCGCATACTCGGGAAATTCCCGGTAGTTCCAGATGACCACGGCGTAGTACCAATCCAGGTTTCCACCGGGCGACATGGTCGTATAGAACTGCGGCGCTTCCACTTCGTCGCTGGGCTCATTGAGCACCAGCAGCCAGTCCTCCTCGACGCGGATCACCGGATCCGTGAGGCCTGTGCCGTCTTCCACTGTCTGGCCGGCGGCCGGGGCGCTGAATGACACCACGACGGCTACCCCCAGGGAAACCAGCATCAAAGCCTGTGACGACAGTGACGAGAATCTCCTTGAATCTGTATGCACGTGACACCCTCCTTTGATGCGTGTCCCCCGGGGCGTTCCGTTGCCGCAGCCCTGCGCGCTCATACGCCGCACGACATGCCGGCCAAATCGCCCGTATCGAAGATAGAATACAAACGCGTCTGTTCCAAAAAGAACTTTGCCTGGATTGCCAGAATAAGGGGGGCAGGGCGGATATCTGTGAAGATGGGCAAGCGCCCGGGCCAGCCCGCGATGCTTATGGGACGGTGAGGACGCAGTTCCAGAAGCGCGAGCCTTCCAGATCTTTGAGGGTCAGCCGGATAGGCTGTCCGGAAAGTTCCTCCGGCCGTTCCAGGGCGAAAATCTTGGTCACCGGCTGGTTAGGCAGGAAGGTGGTGAAAAGTCCGCCCGCCCGACCCCGGCCGGGGGCCAGCAGGTGGGCCTCGAAACGCATGGGCTTTCGCGTTCGGTTGGTTGCCATCAGGCGGATGAGCAGGCGGCCATCGGCACGGTGGGCGAAGGTATCCAGTTTCATGCCTTCCAGGCCGACCTCGAACCACGCGGGTACCGCAAACTTGTAACGACGGTCGGCATCCAGCTCGAATTCGCCGAGCAACGGGGTGAGGTCCGCGGGCGAATGGATCGGCAATCGAAACGAGACGGTCTGCCGGAACTCCTCGCCCGGCTGGAGAGCGAAGGGTATGCGGGAGGGGCGAATCTCCCAGCCGTGAGGTCCGGTGAGGCGCAGCATGCCGGTGATGGTATGAGGCCACGTGTTGCGAAAGACCACCTGGTGCTCTCGCGGCTCGATGTGTGCCTCGACGATGCCTGGCTCAAGCGCGAAGTGACGCCGGAACTCGATGGGCCAGGTGGGAGCATTGATGATGAAGGTTGGGCTGGCGGTCAGGCGAAGCACGCGCTGCTGCCCGGCCCGGCCCACGCGGATGGGACGCCCCATGAGATCCAGATGCCTCACTTCCTCGCCCAGCGGCAGGATATACTCCCGGCCTTCGGGCGGCGCCTCAGGATCCCAGGCCAGCATGACGCACTTGCCGTTGCGGTCAAAAAGCAGACAGCGGGCGTGGCCGTCCAGGTTGAAGCGGGAGATGGGCCTGGCCTCGCCAAGCAGGTCGGCCACCGTGCGGAAGACCAGGTAATCCTCGCTCATGTCGGTGCGAACGGCGTTCGCCTCACGGCGCAGCTTCCACGGCGCACTCAGAAACACGCCTCCCGGCTGCTGCCAGGCGGCCTCAACCAGCCGGCGGGCCAGGTCGGCGAAACGCATCTCGGCGCTGTAAGCGTCTATCGTCGGCGTTTCGACGGTGACCCATGCGCGTCGTGGCGAATCTCCCAGTAGTGTTTTGAGATGTTCATTAATCGTATCCACCGGAACCCGGGCCGGCAGCAGGAGGGAAGTGAAATCCGCCCGCCGCTCCGGGCCGTCCAGATCGCCTACGCAGGTGATGGTGGCCACTCGTGGATCGCTGATCAACCGGCCCATTTCCGCCCGCAACGTCGCGGCCAGGCCCTCCACCCGCTCGTCTCGGCCCAGGGCCGCATCGTGGTCCTGGCCGACCTGCCAGACGTGGACCAGCCCGGCCAAGCGCGACCAGTCGCCCGCGATGAGCGGCCGCCAGGCCTCTGCCGGTTTGCTGAGAATGTCCAGCAGAGGATGGGTGCCTGACGGACTGCGCGCGGGTCCGTCGGTCAGCAGTGCGATCGGCTGCATGTGGGCGCGGGCGATGGCTTGCAGGTATTGTTGAACCCCGTTTCGGGCGGACGCTTCCATGGTGGCCGAACTGGGATTCCACGTCGGAACCTTCACGTACTCCACGCCCAGGCGGGTGAGCAGTTGAACTTGAGACTTCATGGCCTGGGCATCTGCCTCGCGAAGCGTGATGCCGAAGCCCCGGCCGGCCGTCGAGGGCGGTCCAGCCGTTTCCGGCAGGCGCAGGAAGGAAAGCGTCCTTCGCATCAGTGGCAGGTCGTCGGTGACCACCACCAGCTCCGCATGATAGAGCCCCGTCGGCAGGCCTTGGTAAGTTTCCTCATGCGGCGTGGGCGAATCCAGCGGTTGCAGGGGCACCGGACGCTCATCGACGATCACGCCATCCGCCGAGCGAACGGTGAGCTTCGCCGAGAGGCCGAGTCCGTCGGAGTCCCTGACCTCGGCCAGCAGCACGGGGTCGGCGTTGTGCGCGAAGGCCGGGCCGTCGTCGCTGGTTGTCAACTCCACGCGCGGGAGGCGGTAGACGGTGATGTCATCGAACCAGGCTGAACCGGCCACGTCCTCGAAGTCGATGGCATGTGGCGGGCGCGGCGCGGTGTTCCAGACCCGCTCCTGGCACAGCCAGATGGCCAAGCCGATATAGCGGGCTTCCGGCACGTTGCCGGCCAGGCCAATGCTCACCGGCCGCCAGGCGGAGTCTTCTTTCTGCGAGGCCCCACCAAGCGGTGTGCTGCGGACCTCCGTGCCGGCGATGGGGTTCTTCTTTCGATCCAGGTAGCAGGCGGTCACGTAGGCCCGCGCGGTCTCCAGGCCGGCGGTTCGGATCCAGGCGGTGATGAGGTAATCGCACCGGGGGTGAACGGCGATGTCGCCGCCCAGGTAGTCATAGGCCACGGAGCCGCCGTTCAGATCGAGTCGGAAGCTGGGGGCGGCGCTGTGATAAACGTCCGTGTCGAATTGCCCCTCGAGATAGAGGGAAAAACCTGGTCCGGAATGCCGCTGCCAGTACATGGGCGTGGTTTCGTAATTGCCCAACGGCCGCTCGTTGAAATCGAAATGCTTGACGATCCGCCGGCTCGCGATTGCCGGCCGGATGGTCTGGGCCCGGGCCTCAGTCATCGGGAGCAGAGCGACCAGCAGGACCAGCGTCCAGGTCAGCAGGGGCCGAGCGACTTGTGACGTGCGGATTGCGGGTTGCGGATCGAAGGGAACCCGGCCGGGCACGCCAACAGGCGAAGCGGAACCGGCCGACGGTAGCGCGCAGCCGCCCTCCGTCCCTCGTCCCTCGTCCCTCGCCCCTCGTCCCTTCTCTGAATCCAGAACCCTCATAAATCAGTTATCGGTTTACTTTCCGGTCTAAATCAGTTGCCGGGTTGCACCCGCCCGGCTGGGGTGGCTAACATATCTTCCGAAATGACAGAGCTCTATAACACACGACGGTATCTCACCAAGTTTGATGTTCATCGCCTGCCCAGCCTGTTCACGGACATTCTGGTTATCGGCAGCGGGGTGGCCGGTCTTCGCGCGGCCATCGAGGCGTCCCGTTACGGCTCCGTGCTGCTGGTCACCAAGGGCCGGGTGGATGACTCCAACACCGCCTGGGCCCAGGGGGGCATTGCGGCGGTGATGGAACCTGGAGACTCTGTCGAGAGCCATCTGGAGGATACCCTGCGGGTGGGCTGCGGGCTGTGCGACCGGACGGCGGTGGATCGGATCGTCCGCGAAGGCCCCGGGCGAATCCGCGAACTGATCGAGTGGGGGGCCATCTTTGACCGCCGGGGCCAGAATCTCCTGCTGGGATTGGAGGGCGGGCACTCCGCCCCGCGTATCGTGCACGCCCTGGGCGACGCCACAGGCCGGGAGATCTCCGATGCGCTGATTCGCGTGGCCCGGGTGACCAACCACCTGCGCATCTTTGAGGACTGCTTCGTCGTCGATCTGATCGAGGCGGAGGGCCGCTGCGTGGGCGTCATCACCTATCACCGGCACTACGGCCACCAGGTTTTCTGGGCCCGCCAGACCATCCTGGCCACCGGCGGCTGCGGGCAGCTTTATCGTGAAACGACCAACCCGGAGATCGCCACCGGCGACGGGCACGCCATGGCCTGGCGCGCCGGGGTGGCCCTTCGCGACATGGAGATGGTGCAGTTCCACCCGACGACGCTGTACGTGGCCGGTGCCAGCCGGGCCCTTATCAGCGAGGCGGTTCGTGGCCACGGGGCCCACCTGGTGGACAAGTCGGGCCGGCGGTTCATGCCGGAGTATCATCCCGACGCCGAGCTGGCCCCGCGCGACGTGGTCAGCCGGGCGATCCTGACCGAGATGGCCCGGCAGGACGCCACCTGCATGTACCTGGACGTGCGGCACCTCAATATCGAGAAATTCCGCAAGCGTTTTCCCGGCATCACTCGGCTGTGCGAGGAGTTTGACATCGACGTGGAGACCGATCGCATCCCGGTTCGTCCGGCCGCCCACTACATGATTGGGGGCGTGGTGGTCGATCATGAGACGCGCACGAGCCTGCCGGGCCTGTGGGCCTGCGGGGAGGCGGCCAGCAGCGGGGTGCACGGGGCCAACCGCCTGGCCAGCAATTCCCTCCTGGAGGGGCTGGTGTTCGGGGCGGTGGCCGGCAGGAACGCCGGCGAAGCCGCCGCCTCGGAGAAATGCCCGCTGAAGCCCGTGCCCCTCTCCAGCCACGTCGAGCGGTCGAACCGTACCATGCTCGATTTGTCCGACGTGCACAATTCGCTGCGCAGCCTGATGTGGCGCAATGTGGGCATCGAGCGCAGCGGCCCGCGCCTGGTGGAGACGGTCGAGATCATCAGCTTCTGGTGCCGCTACATTCTGGACAAACTCTTCGATGACCGCCAGGGTTGGGAGACGCAGAACATGCTCAGCGTCGCCCATCTGATGGCCACCTCGGCGCTGGCCCGCGAGGAATCGCGCGGCGTGCATGCGCGTTCCGATTTCCCGGAGACCAACCCGGCGCTGGACAACAAGCACGTGGTGGTACAAATGCGCGACGGGAAGCTGGATCTGCGGATGGAATAGCTGAATCCGCGGACGGAAGAGAGCACCGCCGCATTCTATTGAACCCACCCTTGCAGAGGAGAGCTGCACAGAGTGGTATGCCGACATTTGCACGGCGTGGAAGAACCGGTACACCGTGGGCGCCGGGCAGGCGCCATTGGCCGGGTGCCATGCTCACCTTTGGCCCCCGACAGCCCTTGTGTACCACTTGGTTTCATGGCCGCGGGTGAGCATGCTTACCGCTGTGTGAGCTCAGCATGCCCACCCGCCCGAATACGGGCGTGAGGGCATGCCACCCGGCCACGGGCTGATAGGCCGGGATGCGCTGTTGCTTCAGTGCTCTTCTCAGCAAGGGGGCGATTGCTGCAGGCCCAACTGCGCCAGCATCTTGTTTGGCCGGTCGAAGGCAACGGCCCAGAAGATCAGCCACGCCGTATGAAGAAACGGCAGGATGGGCGCGATGCTGCTCTTCTCTGGCTCGAGACCCCGGTGAAGCCGATGCCGTTCATGATACCAGCCGAGCCATAGTGCCGTGATCAATGCACACGCGGCGAGGAGGCTGAGGAAAGGCGCGTAGCGGGGAACCCTCCCCGGTTCACCGTATTGCCGCCAGACGATCCATGCGGTGTAGCATAGAACAAACGGGATGAACAGATGAAGGAAGATAGCGGTGCGTTCCGTCCATACCCAGCCCACAATATCAGACCGACGGCCTTCCACAAAGTCTTTGACCAACTTACTCGGCTCGGGTAGTTGCCACCCGGGGCGACTGTTGATGAAAAAGTCGCCCCTGTTGGACCAATCCCTCAGGCTGGAAACATAGATGGCTGAAGAGAGCGCAATCAGGACCGCCGAGGCGCGAACGATTGTTCTGTAAAATCTCGGAGCTTCGCGATGGATCAGAACCAGGTGACCGCACTCGGAGCATGTGCCGGAGGTATTTCCGTGCAAATCATAGCCACAGCAGGCGCACCGCAGGCGACCCTCCGTTGGTTTCGTGCAGGTTCTGACGCGTTCCTCCTGCATCACTTTCTCGCATCACCACTTTCCCACTTTCGCACATCTCCACGCTCAATGCGAGTCACTCGCGCGCCGTCGCCCTCGACCGGGTGAGTTTGGCACCCGGCATGCGGTTCAATGCGCCGCGGTTGGGAAGATGTCTAAGTCAACCATGTACTGTCCGGTCGTCTTTATGATCTCTATCCCGATCGAACAAATGGTGTATGCGATATGGGCAAATTCCTGAGCGGTGAAAATGAGTCGCTCGCCTGGTTTGAACAGCTTTTGCTGTGGAACAGGGGAGCCGTGCGCAGGTGAGCAGCCTGCGGGCAAAACCATCCCGGGTCCATTGATGATTAGCTTTTGTCCTTCAGGCGTGTTGCAAGCAACCCCGCACGTCATGTACCGAAGGACAAATGCACTCTGAGTGGGATCGTTCACGTCCATAGCGCCAACAATTCCCGCACGGTGCGTCATGCAATTACGAGCGGCGTTGATGGACAGCAACTCGTCTGTATAAGGAATCAGGATGCCGAACTCTGTCTTCAACGTGGCAAGCTTTCGGGGCCAGCCGTGCTTTGTGAACTGTTTCGTCTCCCGTACCCTCAACGCCTCGAGGATCTGTGTGCTGGTACCCGAAATCGGGGCCACGAGCGTCCCGTTCTTGTGGGCCTTCGCTAAACCCGCTACAAATCGCATGTCCACGATAAGCGGTTCCAACATCTCCATTGCTTCGCGGAATCCGACGCCTACGATCCAACTCTTGAAATCCTGACGGGCCTGTTCGTCGACGCTGGTGTTTTTGCCGAACCTCATTGAGAAGAATAGTCCTGGCATTTCAATCGGCCGCTCTTCGCACCGGTCCACCGCGACCATGCCGAGAGTAACCCGTTGCGTAATGGCTTGCATGCCCAACAGGAAAGTACGCTCAGCGGCCTGCAGGTTGATGTGGATGTTCAATTTGGGCTCACTCATGGTCTGCTGCGTCCTTCGTACCAGAGTCGCGTCCATATGGCACCCCGCAATGGTAAGCGAATCTTACCTCCAGAGCCTCCCATAATAACAAATAAGAGCCTGCAGGTTACCATCAAAAGTGGTGTGAGAACCCTGGAAAACAAGCAAAGTGTCCCTGCCGCCTTACGCGCGTCGGTATAGTCCCAGGATGCACATCCAGCACCGGTTCTGTGCCTCGTCAGTCGTCAAGGTGTGGCTGCGCTGCGACTATCGCAGCATCACGAACTGCTGCGCGACTGCCCCGATCTGGGGCCGACAAATCGAAAGCGTGTTGCCTTGTGCCGTGTTGAGGATAACCGTGGAGCAGCGCATGCGCCGCCGAGTACGACTCGGAAGAGGCCCACTGGCCGACCTGAGAGGGGTGTGGTGTATGGTCCATCAAACCACCGAAGATCGGCTGGCAGACAGAGGATCGCTTCGACTGGGATAGCTACCGCAGCGCAGCCACGCGGAGGCAGGCATCAGCATCGTCAAACGTAACCTCGGTGGCTGGGGGCCATGGTACCATTTCTGGTTGAAGTGCTGCGAACTGCGGCGCAAGGTGACCACCGACAATATCATTATTCTGTACTTGTGGGCGTGTTGAAGAATCACTGATATTCGATTCAGCGGGTTGAGCAGTCCATCTCCCGATCCGACGCTCCGATTCACTCTCTCGCCGTGGCCTTTGGTTCCAAGGTCAGATCGGCCGTACGGCCGGCCTTGAGCAGATAATATCCCATCGCCGCGACCATCGCCCCGTTGTCGCCGCAGTATTTCATGGGGGTCAGGTGCAGGGTGATGCCGCGCTGGTTGCAGGCCGCGCTGAGCCCTTCGCGCAGGGCGTGGTTGGCTGCCACGCCGCCGCCGACCACCACCGTCTTCACGCCGGTCTGCTCGACCGCCTGCAGGGTCTTGCCCACCAGCACATCCACCACCGCCGCCTGGAAACTGGCGGCCACGTCGGCGATATCCTGCTCGGAGAGATGATCGAGCGAGCCGTTCTTCTTGCCCGGCCCGTGCACGCGATAGAGGACGGCCGTCTTGATCCCGCTGAAGCTGAAGTCCAGCGCCTCGCGGTCGAGCATGGAGCGGGGGAAGTCGTACGCCGAAGGGTTGCCGGCGCGGGCCACGCGGTCGACGATCGGCCCGCCGGGGAAGCCGAGATTGAGAATGCTGGCCACTTTGTCGAAAGCCTCGCCGGCCGCGTCGTCAATGGTGCGGCCCAGCAGCTCAATCGACAGCGGGTCGCGCACCAGAAACAGCGAAGTGTGCCCGCCGCTGACCACCAGAGCCACCGCCGGCCAGGGCTGCGGGGCGTCCGCCGGCAGGGCAATGGCGGCGCTGGCGGCGTGGGCGTGGATGTGGTTCACGCCCAGCAGCGGCTTGCCCCAGGTCAGCGCCAGCGTCTTGGCGGACATGACGCCGATGAGCAGACAGCCCATCAGCCCGGGGCGGTTGGTGACCGCGATGGCGTCGAGATCGTTCCGCCCGACGCCGGCCGAGGCCATGGCCTCCTGAATCACGCCGTCGAGATTTTCAATGTGGGCCCGCGAAGCCAGTTCGGGCACGATGCCGCCGTACTTGGCGTGTACGTCGAACTGTGTGGCCACCACGTTGGAGAGAACCTGCCGCCCGCCGGTAACGACCGCGGCGGCGGTCTCGTCGCAGGAAGTTTCGATGCCCAGGATGGTTGGTTCTGTCATAGGGTTCAGGGTTCGGGGTTCAGGGTTCAGTGTGGCACCGGTGTCTCGCCGGTGCGGGGGGCGGGTGTTTCGCTCGCCTCCGGGTTATTCTCGGTTTTGTGCTCCGCTGCGCCTTGTGCCACGTGTACGATGGCGGCCAAGGCGATAGCGGCCGTTTCAATTCTCAGGATGTTAGGGCCCAGGCTGATCGGTTGACAGCCGTGGGCGGTCAATGCATCAAGTTCCTCAGGCGTCCAGCCGCCCTCAGGCCCGACAAAAGCCAGAATGGAAACGACCGACGTTCCATGCTGCGAAAGGGCGGAGGAAAAGGGAACGCTGCGCTGCTCGGTGGCGGCGACCACGGCCAGATCGTGGCTCGCAATCCGCCGGAGTGCCTCGGCCAGTGGTTCCGGGGGGAAAAACTCAGGCAGCCAGGCCTGGCCGGACTGCTTGGCGGCCTCGATGGTTGTCCGCCGCCAACGGTCCAGCTTGTGCTCTGAGGCCGAGCTGATCGACCGCGCACTGATCAACGGCACAATCGCTGCCGTGCCCAACTCGGTGCATTTCTCGATCAGCACGTCCTGCCGGGGGCCTTTGGGCAGGGCGACCGCGAGCGTCAACGCCGGCGTCGGACGTGGCCGGGAAAAAAACGCGCCCAGGGTCACCTCCAGCTCAGATCGGCCCACGGCAGTAATCTGTCCGGCGGCCTCATGTCCGGCCCCGTCAAAGAGGACGACCTCCTCGCCGGCCGCCAACCGCCGGGAGCGAACGGCATGCACGGCCTCCGGCCCGCTCAGCCGGAGCGTAGGGCCGGTCAGTCGTTCAACATGGAAGCGTGGCGTTCCCATAGAAGGATTATCGGCCTTGCCTCTGATCGCCGCAATCAAGCCGCAAGGTTTATTGGCCGATGCACGGTTATGGCTACCAACGCACCCCCGATTTCGTCGCCGACCAGGACTGACTCGCCCGCCGTGCCATCCACCGGCGCCGGCACGCCCCCGGTTGCCTCGGCCGCAAAAGAACCAGGCGGGCGGGATGAGGTTCGCCGGGAGGTCCATTCGTTCCTGGATCTCGATGAGGCCGGACATCCCCAAGGTGAGCAACCTTCCGTTCCGGCAGACGTCGGGTCCGCGGCGACCGGGTCCGCGGCGACCGAGCCCGCCTCGCCACCCACTGCCGGGCCGCAAGCGCCGTCCTCCAGGCTGGTCCGGCTGCTGAGCATACCCTTACGCCCGCTGGTGGCCATGTTGGTCGTTCTCGATCTGCCGTTTTCCTTCCTTGGGCCGGGCATCAAAAATTTGATCGGCTACGCCGCCATCGCCACCACGCTCATGGCCATCGCGACCTGGGTGGGCGGACCGCGCCTGGTCGCCGCTTATTCAAGCGAGGCTTCGCCTGCTGCGCAGAAAACTGAACTGGCCCAGGGTGGCTCCGAGCCTGCGGACGGCGCACCTGCACCGGCGCCCCGCGGGAGTTGAGCCTGGGGTGAATCCGCCGGCGGCTTGCCTTGCATCCGCATCACGATATTCTGGTCACCCGTTCAGCCTGAACTTGGGTTCTACCTGGAAGGTGACCATATGCCCGATTCGCTCAAGCAAGCCATCGATCGTGTTCTCCCCGAGATTGTCTCTCTCCGCCACGACCTGCACGCCCATCCCGAGCTGTCCTTCAAGGAATACAACACCGCGCGCAAGGTGCGCGACATCCTCGGACGCCTGCCGAATATCCGCGTACTGCCGCCCCTGCTGGAAACCGACGTGGTGGCCATCCTCAATCCTGAGCGTGACGGGCCGTGTATTGGTCTGCGGGCGGACATGGACGCGCTGCCGATCACCGAGGAACTCGATATTCCGCACAAGTCCACCACGCCCGGCCTCATGCATGCCTGCGGGCATGACGGCCATACGGCCACGCTGGTGGGGGTGGCGATGGTGCTCTCGGAAATAGCCACGGCCTTGCCCGGGCGGGTGAAGTTCGTTTTTCAGCCGGCCGAGGAGGATGGTGGCGGCGGCGGCAAGCTCGTGGAGCGGGGCGTGCTCGAAGACCCCAAGGTGGATGCCATGTTCTGCCTGCACGCCTGGCCCACGCAGCCGCTGGGCAGCATCGCGGTCCGCACGGGGCCGGTTTGTGCCGCCACCAATGAGCTCCGCATCACCGTCCGCGGCAAGGGCGGGCACGGGGCGTATCCGCACAAGTCCATCGATCCGATTCTGATCGCCGCCCACATTGTGACCGGCCTGCAGTCGCTGGTGGCTCGCAACGTCAGCCCGTTCGAGAGCGCGGTGGTGACCATCGGCCAGATCACCGGCGGCGCGGCCGGAAACGTCATTCCGTCCGAGTGTGCCATGCGCGGCACGATTCGCCACTACAGTCCGGAGCTCGGCGAGATGCTGCGCGAGGGTGTTCGGCGGATTGCGGAGCAGACGGCGCTGGCGTACGGCGGGCAGGCTGAAGTATTCGTTCGGCCAAGCTACCCCGCGCTGTTCAACGATCGTGACATGGCCGCGCTGGTGGAAGAGGTCGGTTGTGATTTGCTGGGCCGCGAGCGGGTGATTACCACCGAATCGCCCAGCATGGGCTCGGAGGACTTCGCCTACTACGCCCAGCGTGTGCCCGCGGCCATGTTCCGGCTGGGTATGTGGCCGCCGGATACGGAGGCCTACCCGGGTCTGCACCACCCGCAGTTTGAGTTCCGCGACGAGGCGCTGCCGGTGGGAATGCGCATGCTGTGTGAACTGGCGATGCGCTTCCTGAGTCGTCGTGCCCGCTGAGTACCGTTCCGGAAGGATGTGGCCCCTCGCGCTTGAGCACGAGGGTAGCTCTCAATGAGCGGATTCAAGATTGCGATCCCGGCTCCTCGTGGCCCGTGCCGCCCGCTCTTCGCGTGGTCTCCGGAGGAAACGATGCCTTCGCAGGCCCCGACGTGCGCAGAGCACGGCTGATGGCGTCGCGACGCAGCGTGTGGACCCATACCGGCTCCCGGCCGGCCAGTAGTTGCGTGACCGGCTGCCAGGATGGGTCGGCGCTTCCGTCCGGGCCGACCAGGCCGGCGTTCGTGCGAAGTCGCAGCAGGTCCTCGCCGTCACGGCGTACCGTGCGCCAGACGCACGGCTCGTTCATGGCTTGTTCGAACGTGCAGGCAATCGTGGCTGTGGCCGCGCCGTTTAACCCCTCCAACGGCACATCCACCATGACCATACCGCCGGGGCTGCGGCGATGGGCGAGCCGTTTCAACCACTCCAGTGAATATCCGGCATGCCGTCCATCGGGCCCGTCAAACGCGGCGCACTGGTAGACCACGTCATAGACCCTGTGATCCAGCCGTAGCGCCCGGCCCGCATCCGCATGAAGCTTCTGCCAGCCGTCGGCCTGGAGATCGGCCGGCGTGGGCGGGCAGGGAAAACGAAGCGTCAGCATGGCCGGATAGTCCGCCGGACGGGTGCCTGCCGGTCCGATCACGCAGAAGCTTCTTGCCCCCTGAGCCTGTGAGGCGAGCCAATTCAGGTCGGTGCGTATGCTGTGTGGCCGGGATTGTTCGCCGTAGGCCTGGTGCCATCGCTTCACGTCGGACGGCAGAATCGTGAGGACCGCGGCCAGCGATGCGAAGATCAGCCCGAACCCCAGGTGCCGGCCGCTGCTGGAGGGGCCATGGGCGAAAGTCTGGATCAGGCTGCCGACGACCAGCAGAACCATCGACGCGGCCGCCATACTTGCGATCGGACCGGCAAGAGGCAGCGTGATCCACTTGGCGATCAACAGCCCGGCGGCGGCGCCTCCCAGCAGCGCTGTGATCAACCAAGCCAGCGCTCTTTCCGGCCCGGGAGTTTCGCATTTCGGCCCATGAGGCGGGCCTTCATGGTTCTGCGGCTGTCGGCCCGCCTGTGCCAACCAGGCGGTCTGGAGATGGGCCAGGGCGAAGCCGGCCGGTATCACCAGTACACAGGATTGGGCCGTGCCGGACAGACCGCCCGGCCACAAAGCATCAAGCGTGGTGGCCGCCCCCGTGCTCACACCGGTGAGCCAGACGGCCAGACCGCAATCGGAGCCATGCGCGCCGCGGTGCCGGAAGACCACCCAGCCGACAATGAATCCGCCGGCCAGCAGCAACGCGTGCGTGGAGTTATCTGGCTGGGTATGGGGCCCGCCGGATCCTTCGGCGAAGGCCGGCCCGAAGTGCCAGCCCGCGCCGGCCAGGGCCAACCCGAGGGCCCAGATCAGCAGGGCCAACCAAGTGATCCTTCCTTTCCCCTCGCCCGTTTCGGACGCTTCGGTGGCGGGGCTCTCATCGCCTGTGCCGGCTCGTCCGGCATCATGGGCCATGAGAACGGCAAGGCCGGCCAGCAGGAACACGGGCAAAATGCCCAGCATGGTCTGCTGCTCGCAGGCCAGTCCGGCGGCGGTCCAGTAGTCATGCGAGACAGTCGCCACCGCCCAACCGATGGCCTCGCCCCCGACGACAGCGGCGCCGGCCTGCGGCAACGGCCAGCGCCGGGCCGCGGCCAGGATAATGGTCGTGGCCTGAAGCCCATGCAGCAGCCACAGGGGACCCGTTACCGCCAGCGTTCCCGCCCATTCAAGAATCGCCAGGGTCGCGTCCACCCAGAAGAAACCATCGAGCAAATGCTGGTACGCACGAGTCAGCGGGCCGGCCATCGCCAGCATGAGCAGCGCCGCGCCACCGGCAATGGACGCCAGAATGGCAACGGTTGTCCACATCAGCGACTCATCGCGATCGTGCGTGAGGCGATGCAGCCACCGGGCGGTGGTCGCGGAAGCGGAATTCTTTTGTGCCGCCCAGCGGCGCAGGCGGGGCAGCACGTAGAGCGGCAGCCAGGCGCCCGCGACAGTGGCCACCAGGGCGACGATGGCCAGCAGGTGGCTTGTGGCCGGCAGCGGGTCCATGGCTGACGTGGCCATCATTCGGAATCCGAACCATTGCCATCCGGCCGCCAATCCCGCCAGAACGGCCGCCAGCGGCACCGTGATCCACACGGCCGGCTCGCGAGGGGGCGGGGCGGGCGGCGGCGCGGATTCCATCTGGCGGAGCAGTTCCTCGAGCGGAATGGGGATCCATTCGTCTACGTGGGGGGACGAGGGGCGAGGGACGAGGGACGAGAGCAGTGCGGATGGCGGATTGCGAAGCGAGGTCGGGGTATCACCGGTACGAGCGCTGCTTGGAGTGGTTGAATTTCGCGAGGTTTGCAGTGGCCGGGCCGGGTACTTGGCGAATGCCGGCTGCTGGCTGTTCTCGCCGGGGAGGCGAGAGGCCGGTTTACTGGAAGTAGTCGTCGGGGAGGCGGATGGAGAGGAGGATGAAGCGGCTGGAGGATCGGAGATGGGGGCTACGGGCGGGGGCGGTCCATCGCCGGCAGCGGGTGGGGCGGGGGAGATCCGCCAATCCGCAGTCTCAGACCGGCAAGACGGTCCTCCACTTTCCAGCGGTGGGGTGGGTGGTTGCCCCCGCAGCTCGACAGGAGGCGCGGTTTCGCCGTCAGGGTTCTTTCCGGGCGGGCGCGCGACGGGAGCTGGCGCAGGGGTGCCGGAGGCCCGCTTGGACGGGCGCGAACGCGGTTTGGAAGTCTTTCGTGTCTGCTTTCTCCGGCTCATTCCTTCCCACTACTGACGAGGTGAAAGCCAGAATAGACATTTCTGAAGGCGGGGGCAACCATTAAACGGCCGGGCAGGGGGAAAATCCCCCGAGGGCTCGTCTCGGAAAAGTGTCTGTCACCGCTTTTGATGTGTGCCTTTGCTTTTTGGGCAGTGGCGGTCCGCGGACGGAGTCGCGTCGGCAGGACTGGAATCAAACCCCGTAGATCGGTACAATTCCCGCCCTATGAGCAAAATCATGGTACAGAAGTTCGGCGGCTCCAGCGTCGCCGATGCCGAGAAAATACATCGTTGCGCCCGCCGGGCCATTAAGGCCAAGCTGGACGGCTACCAGGTCGTGATGGTCGTGTCGGCCATGGGCAAAACGACCGATAAGCTCATTGCCCTGGCCAACGAGGTCAATCCCAACCCGCCCAAGCGCGAGATGGACATGCTGCTCACCACCGGCGAGCAGGTCTCCATCGCCCTCGTGGCCATGGCCCTGGAGGCGGCCGGCCATAAGGCCATCAGCTTCACCGGCGGACAGATCGGTATGGTCACCGACGACGTTCACACCAAGGCCCGTATCCGCTCCGTCAATGCCGCCAGGATCAAGAAGGAACTCGACGCCGGCAAGATCGTCATCGTGGCCGGCTTCCAGGGCGTGACCGAGGGCGGGGCACTGACCACGCTGGGTCGCGGCGGTTCGGACACGACGGCGGTTGCCCTGGCCGCGGTGCTGGGTGCGATCTGCGAGATCTACACCGATGTGGACGGCATTTATTCGACCGACCCGCGGGTTGTCCCCCAGGCCCGCAAGATGAAGGAAATCAACTACGACGAGATGCTCGAACTCGCCAGTCTGGGCGCGAAGGTCATGCACTCGCGCTCCATTGAGTTCGGCAAGAAGTACAACGTGCCCATTCACGTTCGCAGTTCGCTCACCGATACGGAAGGAACCATGATCGTGGCCCAGACCAAAGGTATGGAAGATATCGTCGTTCGCGGCGTTACCCTCAAGCGCGACCTGGCTCGCGTGCTGCTGATGGGCGTGCCCAACCGCCCCGGCATTGCCTCGCAGATCTTTGCCCGCATCGCCCGGCACAACGTGGTGGTGGACGACATCATCCAGAACATCGTGGACCGTGCCAGCGAGGCCAATATCGGTTTCACGGTCTCCTCGCCGGATATGAAAGAGGCCGAGGCCATCTGCGAAGATCTGGTGCGGACGGTCGGCGTGAAGCATTACGAGGTGGACAACCGGCTGGCCAAGGTCAGCATCGTCGGCGTGGGTATGAAGACCCACACCGGCGTGGCCGCCAAGATGTTCACCGCCCTGGCCGACGCCAAGATCAATATCCAGAACATCACCACCTCCGAGATCGTGATCAGCGTCATCGTGGCCGCGGAGGACGGCGAGCGGGCCGTGCAGGTGCTGCACGAGGCGTTCGGGCTGGATAAGGCTGAGGACTGAAGTAGTCAGTAGTCAGTAGTCAGTTGCTGGGTTCGTTGTCCTGTTGTCAGTTGCGGGGCCGCCGGGCTGGCCCGATCCGTCTGATCGGTCGGATCCGTCGGATCGGTCCGATTGGCAGGACAAAGGGAAAGAGCGATCCAGCCATGAGGCGGAGTTTGTCTCGGCTTAACGGCATGCGTATACTGTTGTGTGGTGGGTCCCGTCGTCTGGAGGCATGCTGGTGAGAACTGATGACTTGATCGCCGAGGCGACCTCATTGCCGGTCGAGGACCGTGCACTGATTGCCGACTGCATCTTGAAAAGCCTCAATCCTCCTCAATCCGATATCGACCAGAAATGGGCTGCAGCGGCCGAACGGCGGCTGGCGGAATTGCGCTCCGGTCAGGTGCAATCCGTCCCTGGCAACGAGGTCTTTGCCAGAATCTGGAAGCGCTTCGGCGTATGAGCTATTCATTTCATCCGGAAGCGGAAGTCGAGTTTTTACAAGCCATCGATTACTACGAGCATTGCAGGGAAAACCTCGGCTATGAGTTTGCAGTCGAGGTGTACGCGGCTGTCGAGCGTATTGTTGCCCACCCAAGGGCATGGCCTGTGCTGGATGGAGAGGTCAGGCGGTGTCAAACCGCTCGATTTCCATATGGTGTGCTCTACGTGGAGGAGGGCGGGGAAATCCTAATCCTCGCAGTTATGCATCTGCACCGCGCTCCAGATTACTGGAAACATCGGCTTGACTGATCGGCATCTGGTTGTTCCACCTGCCGGAAATCATGATAGCTACCGTTCCCCTTGCCAATTGCATCCTGATCCGTATCCCCAGGCTTACGGCCATGCGCGAGCCTGGACGATAGCAGGGTCGCCAAGTCGGCGCTCGATGTGCTGAAGGACGTTCCGGGCGGGAATGCTGAGTGGGTTTCACCAGCCCTCGCTTGCGCTTCGGGCTCAGAATTGGTGCTTCTCCGCTCTGCCGTAATTGTCACGGACCCCCGGCGAGATGCTGGCGCCACCCTGCCCCTCCCAGGCGGGCAGGATGCTCACCCTCCTCATGCCCCTCTGAACCTTGAATCTTCCGAGGCGGGCAGGATGCCCGCCCTCCAGATGTCGTCCTGAACCCCGAACCCTGAACCCTCCAAGGCGGGCAGGAGGCCCGCCCCCCGAGCGCTTCTCACTTCTTTAGTTCTCACTTCTCACTTCCGCCGCCAGGCGGCTTCCGTATTCCCATCACATCTTTCTTGAAGATCTTCACATCCAGCGACCGCACATAGTCCGTCCAGTCGCTGCTCGGGTCTTTGTCAGTGTTGATCTTGGTCAGGTACATGTTGAGCTTGGCGTCGAGGTTGTCGATGTAGTGGACCGCGACGGCTTCGGGCATGGCCGGCAGCTTGGGGCTGCCGAAGTCGTACTGGCCGTGGTGCGAGAGGATGATGTGCAGCAGGGCGTTGCGGATGTCGGCGGGGAAGGGCTCGCCGGTCTCCGCCTCGACGGCCTTGATTTTCTGATCGATCCAGATGGCTGCCTGGACGATATGGCCGACGAGCTGGCCTTCGTTGGAATACTGGAAGTTGGTCTCGTAGGTCAGCTCGTAGGTCTTGCCGATGTCGTGCAGGAACAGCCCCGAGAGCACCAGGTCGAGACTCACCTCCGGGTAGCGTGGCACGATCAGCGTGGCCAGTTCGAGCACGTTGCGGGTGTGCTCCAGCAGACCGCCGATGAAGGCGTGGTGCATCTGGATGGCCGCCGGCGATCTGCGGAAGCGGACCATGAGCGCCTCATCGGTGATGAACTGCTTGATCAGCATCAGCAGGTGCTTGTTCTTGACGCCCCGGAGAATCTCCTTGACCCGCTCGAACATGGCGTCGATGTTCTCGGCCGTCTGGGGCATGAAGTCGGACATCTCGAGCGTGCTGGGGTCGCAGGGCATCATCGCGTCGATGATGAACTGGAGCGAGCCCTTGTAATTTTCCACCCGCCCGCGGAAGCGATGAAAGCCGCCTTCGGTGAGCTGGGCGTACATCTGCTCGGTGGCGTTCCAGACCCGGGCTAACATCTGCCCGGTGCGGTCGCAGAGCACGGCATGGATGTAGAGCGAGCCGTTGGTGGTGGTCCGCAGGTCCTTCTGGCTGATCAGGAAAGCTTCATCCTCGATGGTCATGCCCGCGGCCAGGTCCTTGATAAAGCGACGCTGTTTCTTGGGCGCGCTGACCGGGGTGATGGGGCCTTCAACTCGTTTGCCGAAATAGAACTGGCTCATAATGCCTCGTTGGTTGATGCGAAACGGTGTCGCGCAAAGCCGGCTGTTCTTGCAGCCGCCGGGCCGGGGCCCTGGCGAAAGCCGGGTCCGGCCGGTCCGTCCATCATACGGCCGGTACGGAGCCCGGACACTGCGACCCTGCACTGTAGTATTGGTCCGGTTCTCTCGAACGGGATGCCAGGGCGACAGGATACCAGTGATCGTGCCGGATGCCAAACTCTTGCGTGGCCTTCACGTCTCAGCTAGCCTCTCTTCCTCTGGAAAGGACTCGATGATGGGGGCTTCAGCCATGTTGCGCACAAGTTTCGCCGCTGTTTTCGCACTGGCCGTGGTATTTTTGCCGCTTTCAGGTGGTCCGACGGCTGCGGCCGAGGGGCTCAAGTGGCAACTGCCGGTCGTTTCAGACCCGGCTATTCAGGACCGCTGTGATCGGTTGTACAGGGCGGTTCAACGGCTGGCTCACCATCTCCTGCAGAGTGCGCATCCCTGGAAGGAGGATCCCCGGCTGTTGCTTCTGACCGAGAGCCGCAGCGGAGAGCACCATATCCGTCCCAACACCGGCACGGTGGCCGGGCTGGCCTTCCTCTACCGTTTCGGCCCCTACGACGAGAAACAGGTGGGCATGCCCCGTGCGGAACTGCTGGAGACGAAGATTCTGCCCATGATCCGCTATCTGACCACCACGCACGTGACTGGCTCACGGCCGACGAGCGATGGGAAGAAGTGGGGCGATGCCTGGCAGTCGGCCAGTTGGGCCAATGCCCTCGGCCTGGCCGCCTGGTGGCTGGATGACGCTTTGCCTGACGATCTGGCCGCCGAGGTTCGTCGGGTCGTCGCCCATGAGGCCGGGCGATTCGTCTCCGCCGATCCGCCACACCAGATCAAGGACGACACCAAGGCCGAGGAGAACGCCTGGAACAGCATGATTTTCTCCGCGGCCATCCTGCTCATGCCCGACGACCCTCGCCGTCCCCAGTGGGAGGCGGCTTTTCAGAAGTGGGCCCTGTCGGCTTTCCTTCGTCCGGCTGATGAGCGATCATCGGCCTTGGTTGACGGCCGGCCGGTCTCAGAACAGTTCACCGGCGCCAACATCCACGACGACTTCACGCTCGAAAATCATCACATCGTTCACCCCGACTACATGACGACCTGGAGCATGACGCTCGGCTGCTCCCTGGATTTCGTGCTCACCGGCCGGCGTCCGCCCGAGGCCCTGCGGTACAATGCGGCCGGCATTTATGAGAACCTCAAGTGGTTCACCCTGCCGGACGGCGGGTTCATGTACCCGTCGGGGCAGGACTGGACCCTGTACCGCCACGTGGACTGGCTCCACCCGCACCTGCTCATGGCGATTTTCGGCCGTGATCCCGAGGCTTGGCCGCTGGCGGACCAATGCCTGGAGGTGGTCGAAAAGATGCAGGCTCGCACACCGAGCGGGACCATCTACCTGCCGGAGGAGAATTTCTTCGCCTCCGCTCAGTCTGACAAAATGAAGGCCTATTCCCAGGCCTGGCTGGGCCTGCATTTCGCAGAGCGTATCCGGCCGGCCAATCCCAGCCGGCGAGGCGTGCGGCGACTGGAGTCCGCCCGCATCATCCTCCACCGGACGCCCACCTCCGTGCATTCGCTGAGCTGGGGCACCGCCGTGATGGCCCAATGCGTCCCGCTGCGTAAAGATCGCCTGGTCTCGCCTCAGCCGGCCAGCGGGGTCGGAGTCATCCGGCTCAAAGGACAGGACAAACCGCTGCCGGTCTCGCTGGTGGATATTCAACTCGCCGACCGGGCCGATGGCTTTTCCGCCCAACTGGTGCTGAATCACGGCCGGGCCGTGCGGGCGCGCCTGTTCTTCGATTCGCTTCCCGACGGGACCTGGCGCATGCGCGAACAACTCACCGCCCTGGAAGATGTCACTACGTCGGAGATTGCCACCGGCCTGATTGGCATTCTCAACGATCGCCGATGGGTGTATCAACGCGGCGAACGCAAGGTGAGCTTGGACGGGCAGTCTCAAACCGTGGCCGCCTGCTCCGGCCAGCGCTTCCACGGCCAGGCCCGCCGGCTCGACATCGATTCATGCCTGCACATCGCCAGTGAAGCCCCGCTACGGGTCCGCTACCAGGCGGCGACCAAGCCCCACCGCGGCCGGACCACCGATGAACTCTCGCTCAACTGCATTGAGGGGGAGCGCCGCTGGCAAGCCGGCCAGACCATTTCAGAGTACGAAGCAACGGTCCGTTGCAAGCCGGATTGATGATAGGAGATCTTGCGGCGAAACCTTGGCGGGGCATGCCTGCAGCCCATGGTGTTTGGGCAGGATGTCAGTTGTCAGTGGTCAGTTGTCAGTTGTTGGGTCAGTAGTCCTTTTGTCAGTTGTTGGGGGCGTGGGGCACAAGCCAACAGGGGAAGGCGCAGTCTGACGGGGTCGCGAACAGGCGAATCGTGTGGAAAACTTCGATGGTCCACACGCCCCCTGTGGCGGCCGGGCTCCGCACCGGCCGTTCTCACTGTAGCAACCGGGCAGATCCCCGGCGAAGACTGGGCACCCGCCGCTCTTCCACACTTCTGTAGCGGCCGGGCTCTGTACCGGCCGTTTCCCGCGTGGCGACCGGACTCTGTGCCGGTCGTTTCCCGCGTAGCGACCGGACTCCGCACCGGTCGTTCTTGCCGTAGCGACCGGACGGGGCGCTGGCAAAAGTTGGGTGCCAGGCGGTTCCCGGCCACAACGCCTGTCCCTGTTTAGCTTCAAAAGGCGGGCAAGATGCCCGCCCCCCTACACCGGCGAGACGCCGGTGCCACACTGAACCCTGAACCCCGAACCCTCCCCCTCTCGACTTTCGGTATAACCCTTTCTCCCTTCTCCCTTTCTCACTTTCTCACCTCTGCCTCAACCACCGGCTGGCCTCGTCGTCCCGGGGCTCAAGCTGGCACGGCACCGGTTCGACCGTCTGGCGATGACGCTCCATCTCCTGAAGCAGATCGGCCACGACATCCGGGTGGTCGGCCGCGACGTTGAACTGCTCCGAAGGATCGCGTTCCAGATGGAACAGCAACGGTGGATCGTGCCGCGTGGGCGTCTTCTCGCGGTACGTGACCTGCGTCATGGTATGGATCTTCCAGGGTCCCTTGCGGACGGCGAACAGGTCGCTCTCGTGATAATAGAAGAACGGCCGGTCGGCCAGCGGAGCCCCCTCCAGCAGCAGGCGGGAAATGTCCATCCCGTCCAGCACGCGATCGGTCGGCACCGAGGCACCGGCCAGCCGGGCTAGCGTCGGCAGCAGGTCGAGCGTGCTGGCTACGTCCAGGCGCACGGCCGGCCGGATCTTGCCCGGCCACCAGAAAATCCCCGGCACGCGCATCCCGCCCTCCCAGGTGCTGCCCTTGCCCTCCCGCAACAGCCCGGCCGAGCCGCCGTCCAGCTTCTTGACCAGCCACGGACCGTTGTCGCTGGTGAAGACGACCAGCGTGTTGTCGGCCAGTCCCGTATCCCGAAGCGCCTGCAGGATGCGCCCGACGCTGGCGTCCAGTTCCTCGACCACGTCGCCGTAAAGCCCCCGGGGGCTCCGGCCACGGAACTCGTCCGACGCGAACAGCGGCACATGTGGAAACGTGTATGCCAGGTATAGCAAGAACGGCGCCGCGCGGTTTTGTTCGATGAACCGCACCGCCTCCTCCGTGTAGCGCCGCGTCAGCGTCTCCTGCACCGCGGGCTCCTCGAGCACCTGCTCGCCGCGCATGAGCGGCGTGGGCTTCATGTCGTTGCTGTAGGGAATGCCGAACCACTCATCGAACCCGTGGCGCATGGGCAGGTGTTCCCGCAGGCACCCGAGGTGCCACTTGCCGATGCAGGCCGTCTTGTAACCCCGTTCCTTGAGCAACTCGGCCAGTGTGATCTCTGACGCGGGCAGGCCGCCCGGCGAATTCGGGTAGAGCACGCGCCGGGGCGTGCCCCCGGACATGCCGCTGCGGATGGGCAGCCGCCCGGTGAGCAGCGCCGCCCGGCTGGGCGTGCAGACCGGCGCCGCCGAGTAAAACTGCGTGAGCCGCATGCCTTCGCCGGCCATGCGGTCCAGGTGGGGAGTACGGATGGTCGGATGGCCGTAGCAGCCCAAGTCTCCGTAACCCAGGTCGTCCGCGAACAAGATGACAAAGCTCGGTGGCCGTGCCTGCCCGGCGGGCGCGGCCGGCTCATTGGCCCGCGCTACCGATGTGGCCTGCGATGCACAACACGCAACCAGCGCAGCGAGCACCGTGCTCATGACCGCCCGCGATACGCCCGCGATTTCCGTGGTGAAATGAAGAGTGGTCATAACACGATCCTACCGCGCGTTGCATTGTCAGTCACGATGGTCTGCCGTTTCCGGAAACCCGCCGCCCTCCGGTGCTGTCGTACTCAGGGGAGCGGGAGGTTGGCCCCATGGTATTGCAGTTGAAACCGGAGAAGGCGGCGCCAATCCGATCAAGTGCGAGCCAGGCCAACCCGCGAGGGCCGGTCTGGGTAGCGGCGGTGGCTGCGGCCCTGGTCTCCGGCGGGCTGATGGCCGCCTGCTACTGGCCGGCTAACCTTCACTGGCTGGCCTGGGGGGGCACTGGTCCCGTGGCTGGTTGTGCTGCCCAGGCTGAGCCTGGGGGCGGTCTGGCCGGTGGGGACGCTGCTCGGGCTGGTCTTCTACCGCATTGGTCTGAACTGGGGGTTCTCGGTCAGTGGACCGCTGGCTGGCATCCTTATCGTGGCGTTCTCCCTCTGGATGGGGTTCTCTTTTCGCGTGGCCTGGCTGCTGATCAGCCGTTTCGGCCTCGCGGCCATGCTGTGGGCCGTTCCGCTGACGTTCATGGGGCAGGAGGTGATCCGTTGCGAAGCCCTCCCGCGGTTGCGGATTTCGTTCCTGGCCCTGGGCTACAGCCAGTCGAATAACCTGTGGATCGCGCAGATCGCGTCACTGGGTGGAGTCTATTCTCTTACCGGCCTGTTGACGGCATGCAACGCCGCCATCGCTTACGGCGTCCTCCGGCGGACGCGAGGGGCCTGGTTGCCGGCCCTGGCGATGGCTCTTGCAACAGCGGTCCTCGGCCTCGTTTCCCAACCGCCCGACTACACGGCCAGGCCGCGCGTGCCGGTGGCCTGCGTGCAGGCCGAGACGACCAGAATGGTGCAATACGTAGAGCTGACACGCCAAGCCCTGGAGACTGCTCCGCGCCCGGCCATCATCGTGCTTCCGGAGCATACCATCACGGAATGGGCGGACGGACAACACGCCACTGTGCGGGCACTGGCCGGTCTGGCGCGGGAGCACCGGGCACACATTCTCGTCGGGGCGCACACACGCCCTGAGCGCGGCGGCGGATGCGATTACGACAACGTCGGCCTGCTCCTTGGCCCGGATGGGCGTGTGGCCGCGAAGCAGGCCAAGTGCGTGCCCATCCCATTCTTCCAGGACGGCAATCCGGCCACCCGGCAGCGGGCAGTTCAGACCGAGCTCGGCTGCCTGGGCATTTACGTTTGCTACGACGGTCTCTTCACGGACGTGCCCCGGCGGATGGCGAGCATGGGGGCCGAAGTCTTCCTCGTGCCGGTGATGGACGTAGAAAAGTGGCCGCCGCAGGAGCGTTGGCAGCGCGCCCAGATGGCCCCGTTCCGCTGCATCGAGTTGCGTCGCTGTGCCGTACGGGCCGCCAGCTCAGGCGTCTCGCAGATCATCGACGCCACCGGCCGCGTCCAGGTCTGTCGTACCCGCGACGAAGGCCCCGGCGTGCTGTACGGGGCGGTGTATTTCAACGACGCGCGGACTGTCTTCGCCCGTGGCGGTTACCTTCTCGCCCCGGGCTGTTGCGGTGGCATTCCTTGCGACGATCTTCCTGCTGACGCTCGCCGAGTGGCTCCCAAACCACGCTCGCAGATTCTGGTGGTTGTAAACCTTGTATCGAACCACCCTTGTGTGCGCCTCGTGCTTTCCCTCCCCAGCCGTTTCGTCATCAGGCATTGGGATTTAGGGCTTCATTGGTCATTGGGATTTGGTCATTGGTCATTTAGCCTATAGTCTGATGGTCCTTAACATCATCTGACACACGAGGTGCCCATGCTCTGGTCCCGTTTCTTCATCCCGACGACAAAAGAGACGCCGTCCGACGCAGTTGTCCCTTCGCACCAGCTTGCCGTCCGGGCCGGGCTCATCCGGCAGGTGACGGCCGGGTCATACGCCTACCTGCCGCTGGGCTGGCGGGTACTGCGGAAGATCATCAAGGTCATCCGCGAGGAGATGGAGGACACCTCTCTCCTGGGGGCCATCGAGCTGCACATGCCCGCGCTTCAGCCGGTTGCCTGGTGGCAGCAGACCGGGCGAGTTGAGGACTGGGGGGAGATGTTGCTCCGGCCGGCGGGGAGTGAGTGGCAACGGGGGGTGGTCTTCGCCCCCACGCACGAAGAGGCCTTCACCGATCTGGCTCTCGCCCACGTGAACAGCTACAAGCAGCTTTCCTTGCTCTTCTACCAGATCCAGACCAAATTCCGCGGCGAAGCGCGTCCCGGCGGCGGCCTGCTGCGGCTGCGCGAATTCATCATGATGGATGCCTATTCCTTCGAGGCCGACAAGGCGCGCCTGGACATTACCTATCAGAAGATGTACGCCGCCTTCAGCCGGATCTTCACCCGCTGTGGTTTGCCCTTCCTGGTCGTGGAGGCCGAGCCCGGTCCGATGGGCGGCGAGGCTTCACATGAATTCGTTGTGTTCAGTCCCGCCGGTGATGAGATCGTCGCCCGCAGCGAGGATGCCCAGTACGCCGCCAACCTGGAACGGGCCGCCCGACAGGTGCCGCCGCTGCCCCCGGACCCGCCGGCTGACCAGATGCGCCCGCTCGAAGAAGTCCACACGCCTGGCTGCCCGGGTATCGAGGATGTGGCCCGCTTCCTCAATGTTCCCGCCGACCAGATGATCAAAACGCTCGTGTATGAGTTGGTGCCCGAAGGTGGGAAGGATGCCCGCGCCCCCGGGGATGCCTCTCCGCCGGGGGGGCGGGCATCCCGCCCGCCTCAGTTCCTCGTGGCCTGCGTGCGCGGCGACCAAGATGTAAATGAGCACAAGCTGCGCCGCCTCGTGCGCGAGCGAGGCCTGGGCGGCGAGCCCAGACTCTGCCCGCTCGAAACGGCTGCCGCGGCCGGACTCGTCATCGGCTACGTGGGGCCGCATATCGTCAACCGCATTGCTTGTCATCTGGTCGTCGATCCCGACGCCCGGGCGGCACGGGACGCCGTCACCGGCGCGAACCGCGCCGAATACCACGTCCGGGGCTTCAACTGGTCGCGAGAACTCCAGCCCGAGCGCTTGGCCGCCATGGTGGTGGTCGACATTCGCAACGTGGTCGAGGGCGACCTGGCCCCCAGTCCGCCAGCCATGCCTGGCGCGCGGTTGCGGTTCACGTGCGGGATCGAGGTCGGCCATATGTTCAAACTCGGTACCCGTTATTCGCATCCGATGGGGGCCACTTTTCTCGATGCCGCCGGCCGGTCGCAGGAGCTGGTCATGGGTTCGTACGGCATCGGTCTGGATCGCGTCATGGCCGCCGCCATCGAAGCCCACCACGATACCGACGGCATCGCCTGGCCCATGAGCATTGCTCCCTTTGAAGTCATTATCGTGGCCATCGATGCCCGCGACGATGAGGTCATCACCGCCGCCAAGCGGTTGCACGACGACCTCGAATTGCGGGACGTGGACGTCCTGCTCGACAACCGCGACGAGCGTGCCGGGGTGAAATTCAAGGACGCCGATCTGATCGGCATTCCCCTGCGGATTACCGTGGGCAAAAAGGTCCTGGCCGGTGGGGCGGTGGAGTTGAAAGCCCGCGGCTCCGGCCAGGTCGAACGTATCGAGCTGGATCGGGTCGTGGAGGAGGTGGCCCGTCGGGTTGCGGTCGCCCGGTCTGCTGCCTTTGATGAAGAGCTCAATATCTGACCCCTCCGGAGGGCGGGTATCCTGCCCGCCTTTGAAGGGTTCAGGGTTCGGGGTTCAGGAGAGCGGGCATCTTGCCCGCCTTTCGCGCGCTGCACGCCTCTTGAGCTTGAAGCCGGATATCACTGTTGTGTCAGCAGCGGCTTGCGGTTGGAGCAATGCCGTCGTTCGGCGCTGCTCGCAGCGCAGCAAGCAAGAGGCACAGGCCAACCACGGCTCAAGAGCCGTGGCACATATGGCCTGCGGCATACGTTGCCTCCCCTGTAGCCTAATTGGCCCGCCGACGTTAGCATGAATGCACTTCCCCGGACCTGAGCCGGCAGCGCCAAGCGTGGCGGCCGACCCCGATCTGGATTGGCCCAGGGGAACGGGTTCATTCGCTCAAGCGAGGCACACCATGGCGAAGAAAAAGGCGTATGTACTGGGACTGGACTTCGGCACTAACTCCGCGCGGGCATTGATCGTGGATCCGGCCAATGGCCGGGAGATCGCAACGGCCGTCGCCGATTATCCCAGCGGCCAGGCCGGCGTAATCCTGGACAAGAAAGACCCCAACGTCGCCCGCCAGGATCCCCACGACTGGCTGACCGCCATGACCCGGGCCACCCGAGCCGCGCTCCGGGCAGCGAAGAAGACGGCCGGGTTTGCGCCTGAGGCCATCGCCGGCATCGGCGTGGATACCACCGCCAGCACCCCCATGCCCGTGGACGCCCAGGGCCGAGCCTTGTCCGCGAACAAACGCTTTCGCGGGAACATCAACGCCCTGGCCTGGTTGTGGAAAGATCACACCTCTTTTGCCGAGGCCGGCGAAATTACCGAGGCCGCCCGCAAACAGCATCCCGAATATCTGGCCAAGTGCGGCGGGACTTACAGCAGCGAGTGGTTCTGGGCCAAGGCCCTGCACTGCCTCCGCGTGGCCCCGGCAGTGATCGAAGCCGCCGCCACCTGGGTGGAACAGTCCGACTGGATCCCGGCCCAACTCTGCGGCAATACGGATCCGAGCACCTGGAAGCGAAACGTCTGCGCCGCCGGCCACAAGGGCCTCTACAACGAGGCCTGGACCTGGCCGGAGGCCGCCTTCCTGGCTTCGCTCGATCCTCGCCTGGGCGACCTCCGCCGGCGGGGGCATTTCAACACCACCTTCACCGCGGACCAGAAGTTTGGTGACCTCTCTGCCGAATGGGCGAAAACGCTCGGACTGCCGGCCGGCATCCCCGTGGCGGTCGGATCGGTTGATGCCCACTTGGGGGCCGTTGGGGCGGGCGTCAAGCCCGGCTCGCTGGTGAAGATCCTCGGCACCAGTTCGTGCGACATGATGGTCCACCCGACAAGCGAACCACTCGCCGACATCCCCGGCCTGTGCGGCATTGTCAACGGCTCCATCGTGCCCGGCTATTTCGGTCTGGAGGCCGGGCAGGCGGCCGTCGGCGACATCTTTAACTGGTTCGTCAACCACTTCGATGCCGGCGAAAAGGCCCACGCGAAGCTCTCCGCCGAGGCGGCCAAGCTCAAGCCCGGTGAAAGCGGCCTGCTGGCCCTCGATTGGAACAACGGCAATCGCACCGTGCTGGTCGATCCGCGGCTCACGGGTACGATTCTGGGCCTGACCCTGCACACGACGCGGGCCGAGGTCTATCGGGCCCTGATCGAAGGCAGCGCCATGGGCGCCCGCGTGATTATGGAGCGTTTCGAGGAGTTCGGCGTCAAGGTCGGCGAGGTGATCAACTGCGGCGGCATCGCCGAGAAGAACCCGCTGGTCATGCAGATCTACGCCGACGTCACCGGCCGGCCCATGCGGGTCAGCCGCTCGGCCCAGACCTGTGCATTAGGCTCGGCCATCTTCGCCGCCGTGGTAGGGGGGATCTACGACTCGGTCGAGGCCGCCCAGAAGAAAATGTCCGGCCTCAAGCCCAAAACCTACGCGCCCAACCCCAGACACCATGCGGTCTACAACGAGCTTTACCGCCTCTACCGCCAGTTGCACGACGCCTTCGGCACGCGCGAATACAGCGGGTCGCTGTTTAACGTGATGAAGGACCTGCTGGCGATCAGGGACCGTGCGAGGGGGATAGAGACGAAGAAAAAATGACGAATGTCGAAACCAGAATGACGAAAGAATGACGAATGCCTGAATGACGAAACGGGAGGTCCGGTGGCTCTTCGGCATTCGGGCTTCGTCATTCGACATTGATTCGTCATTCGGATTTCGTCATTCGGGTTTCAGCTTGGAGGTATCCAGTGCCCCTGACACTCACCGCCATTCAGCGTCGCGTCCTTGGCGTGCTGATCGAGAAATCGCTGACCACGCCCGGCAGCTATCCGATGTCACTCAATGCGCTGGTCACCGGCTGTAACCAGCTCACCTGCCGTGACCCGGTGATGAACGTGACCGAGGCGGAGGTCTCCAAAGCCGTCTATGAACTCCAGCGTTTGCTGATCGTCAAGCAGGCCGACCCCGATCGCACCGCGCGGGTCAACCGCTTCAAGCACAACGTCGAGGAACGCTGGGGCTGGGACAACCGCCAGCGCGCCATCATGGCCGAACTGCTCCTGCGCGGCCCGCAAACGGTGGGGGAGCTCAAAGCCAATGCCTCGCGCATGACGCCCATTACCGAGTTGCAGTACGTGGCCGACCTGCTGGCCAACTTCGCCGCCCAGGATCCGCCCCTGGTTCGCGAACTGCCGCGCCAGCCCGGCCGGAGCGTCCCCCGCTTCGATCACACCTTCTACCCGGACGACGAGCCCCACGCGGGTACGGCCGCCCCAACCGCCGTAACCTCGGCTCCCGCATCCGCCGGGCCTGCCACTGCCCCGGCCACGCCCGCCACCCCGCCCGGCCCTGATATCAGTGCGCTGGAGGCTCGCGTGGCCCGGCTGGAGGCGGAGCTCGCCGAACTGCGCGAACAGGTTCGGTCCCTGAAACCGGAGCCTTGAACCGGCCCCTGTAAGGCCCCGACCGAAGACTGGGTGACTGGTCGTTCTCCATAACAACTGCTGTTCTCCATAACATCCGTAGCGGCCGGGCTCCGTACCGGCCGTTTTCCGTGTTGCGGTTGGGCTCCGTACCGGCCGTTTCACGGATAAAGCGCTTGCTCCTTGTTCGGATTCAAGAAGGCGGGCAAGATACCCGCCCCCCGATCAGATTCGCAAAGGCGGGCAGGATGCCCGCCCCCCCGACACGCGGTGGATATTGATACGTTCAGCCGGTATGCTGATCCGGGTGTGTCGCGACGGGAGTAAACCGTTCGCATGCCGGACAGTTGTGTGATTGAAATCTTGACCGGGTGGTAAGTAAGAGACGCTCTCGCCTGTTCCACGCGGAGTGTGCAATGCGGCCGGCAGGATCACAACGCCTTTCAGGAAGTCAATCGGGAGGAAGCCGCCCGCCTGCGGGGCGGAGGGGGGCGATGCTGCGCGGTGTGGTGGCCTGTGTGGCCCTCCTGGGTGGAGTGGCGTTGCTGGCGTATGGGGCGATGACCAGGCGGACGGTCACCCTGGAGGAGAAACAGACCATCCTCATCCCGCCCCAACCGCCGGACCCACGGCTGGTGGACGCCAATCTGCGGCGAGGGTTGCCGCCTCCGCCGGGGGAACCGGCCCGCACGGAGGAACGCATCGTCCGCACGCAGACGCTGGACCCGGAATGGCGACTGGTGCGCGACGTGACCGTGGGCGGGCTGCAACTGGGGCCCGAGGGGTTGATGCGGATTGGACTGGGTGATGGGCCGGCGCTGTGCCCGACCTGAGTACGCTGAAAGGAGGGTCATGGTGGCCATGACCGCACCATCCGCCGAAGGGGGGCCGGCCCCGTCACCCGCGCCGATGACGCCGGGCCCGGGCATGGAGCGGCCTCGACAATCTATGGGCTCCACCGGGTCCAAGGGGTTGGTCTCCTTTCTTGCCCGTCGGCGGCAGTGGGTCCAGGTCTTCTTTTTGCTGGTATGGCTGGATCCGTTTCTGCTCCGCCTGCACTCGGTGTGCGGGCCGGTGTTCCACTGTTACTCCTGCCCGATGGCCCTGTTTGCCTGCCCGATTGGCGTCATTGCGAATTTCAGCGCGCTGCATCTGTTTCCGTTCCTGGCCATCGGCACGTTGATGGTAGTGGGGGGCGTGTTCGGGACGTTCGTCTGCGGGTGGGCGTGCCCGTTCGGGTTTCTACAGGATCTGATTGCCAAAGTGCCGGTGCGGAAGTTTACGCTGCCGGCGTGGACGGGATATACGCGCTACGCAGTCCTGGTCGGGCTGGTGATCGTGGTGCCGTTCCTGTATACCGAGATGCATCCGCTGTTCTTCTGCCGACTGTGTCCGGCCGGGGCGCTGGAAGGGGCGGTGCCCAACATGGTCAAGACCGCATTGGCCGGCGGCGCGATCCCGTGGCCCAGCCCGGCGAAACTGGCCATTCTGGGCCTGGTGCTGGCGGCGGCGGTGTTCAAACGCCGGCCGTGGTGTTCCTTGCTGTGCCCCCTGGGGGCCATTTTCGGCTTGTGCAACCGTGTCTCGCTGCTGGGGCTGCGCTACCGGGAGCGGTTGTGTCGGGATTGCGGATCGTGTGAAAAGCTGTGCCCGTATGGGGTGCTGCCGTCGCAGGACCTCAATCATTCCCGGTGCATCCGTTGCCTGGAATGCACCCGGTGCAACGCGATTACGGCCGAAACCGCGTTTACGCTGCCGGCTGATGGCCCCAAGGGGCCGGCGGCGCTGCGTTCCCGCGACACAGGTTGAGGCGCACTGCCACGCTGAGTGTGCGGCGGCTCTTCGGCAGTGCGGAACATCTCAGTCGTCCCACAGGGCTCAAGAGCCGTGGCACACAGGAATTACTCTTATCCCATCGCAAAAGCTCCGAGGACCGCTGCGCGGCGGCGTATAATTCTCCACGGGGCCGACACTCCACTTGAGCAAACACACTTTTGGACGCGGAGGTATCTCATGAGCCGATTGGCTGAAAGCACGTGCGAGGCCTGCCGGGCGGATGCGCCGCGGGTGGCGGGGGCCGAGGCCACCGAACTCCTCGCGCAGATTCCCGAGTGGTGTATCGTCGAGCGTGACGGAGTATCGCGCCTGGAGCGAGTCTTCAAATTCAAGGACTTCGTCCAGGCCCTGGAGTTTGCGAATCGGGTGGGGGCCGCGGCCGAAGAAGAGGGGCATCACCCCGCTATCCTGATCGAGTGGGGGAAAGTGACGGTGGACTGGTGGACGCACGCGATCCACGGGCTGCACCACAACGATTTTGTGATGGCTGCCAAAACGGACGAACTGTACGACGCCGTTTGAGAGACTAAACCGGTAATGGTGGGCAAGCCCGGCTGAAGCCGGAGTGAGTCCGAGGCTGGAGATGGGTTTGTCGCTTGGGTAATCGCCAGTGGCGCCGAGAGGGGCCAGGTGAGAGTAGCCACCAGTGGAGCGAAGCGGAACTGGTGGTTGCAGGTGCCCGGCGCACAAGTACCCGCCCCGGCAGGGGCGGGGTGAGAGGCTGGTGCGTGGTCTCACGCCGCCCCTGCCGGGGCGGCCATCGAAGGGAGATGCGGGCTTTACCAGGGGTTCCGCTTCGCTCCACCCCTGGCTACTTTCTCGCCGCCCCTGCGGGGCGTGTGTCCACCTGAAGGTGGCGGTCTGCGGTGCGCTCAATGCCCTTTTCTGATTCTGTCCGATTCCGCCAGCTTTGGCCGGGCTTGCGGTTGATGCCGTCGGCACCCTCATCGGTTGTCCAAATCGTGAACCCACCTCTGGAAGAGGTGGGCCACCCGGCCGTTCATTACCCGGTTGGAGGATCAAACCTCATTAGCGCCCTTCCCCTTGACCCGGGCCTTGAGGCCGTTCATCGCCCGGTTAGAGAACCAAACGTCATCAGAGGCAGGGGCGCGAAGATTCAAACGATCAGCAGCAAGGTGACCAACAACCAGGCAGGAAACCTACCCAAGTCTGCAACAGAGACTGTTTGAGGCGGTCCGGGAATGCGTAGGGATAGCCCGGGCCCATCCATGAACATGAGACGATGCCGATAGAAAGCGACAGGGGCCGCCCCGGCGAGTGGGCGGCCCCTGGCTTGTCATAACTCAGATTGTGGATCAGCACGGCTCATTCGCCGTGGCCCCCATCGGCAGGCTGATCAGCTTGCCGCCGGGCGCCGGTTCCACTTCTCGATGTCCTTCCGGATGGCGTCAAAGTCGAAATTGTCCGGCACGGGCTCGTCCTGGTTCTTCTTGAGGTCCTCTATGGACGGGGTTGGAGTGACAATCCCCTCTTGCGGGATCTCGCCCTTGGCGATCCAGACGATGGCGTTGAGGACCAGCTTGCGGAAGTCGTTGTGGGCCCACTCGGAATGGAAGTGGCCGCCGGTGAAGCCGAAGCCCCGGCCGCCGTCCTTGCGCTCGGCGGCCCAGGCGACATGCTGGGGCTGCCCGGCCGCCACGGCAGCGCGGACGTGCGGGTTGCCGCTGTGCGGACCATCAGGACGGCTGAGAGTCTCCTTGGGCGCGAGGGCCGACAGGATCGGTGTCACGCCTTCCATGTTCTCCCGGAAGCGCATGTGATAGTACCACTCGTCATAGATGGCAAAGGGCCGTACGCCGCGGGTGATGGGGTGCTCGGGGAGCTGCTTGAATTCGGCCGTCCAGTGCGGATTGACTGACCAGTGGGTCTCGAAGTAGCCGCCGATCCAATCCAGCAAGTAGTTGCCGGGCTCGCCCTTGGGCACTTCAACGCCGTAGTGCAGGCAGGCGATGCCCACGCCTTTCTTCGCGAGGGCGTCCACCTCCTTGAGATGGGGGTTGACCATGTGCCCCTGGCCGCCGTCGCAGTACATGACGATGGCGTCGGCGTTGTCAAAAGCGGTGGGGTCCTGGGGCCAGCCGTTGCGATAGACGGTGGCATAGACGCCCTTGACGTGGGCGTTGAGCAGGTCTGCCAGCAGCTTGCAGCCGGCGTAGTGCTCGTGGGACATGTAGCCGTGGCTGGCCTTGCCGGCCACCATGACGATCTTTTTCGTGTCTTCCATGGGCAGTCGCTTGAGGCGAATGTTGCGGAACTGGACCTTCATGGGCGGCCCCACGTGGACCTGAAGGGCCAACAGGCCGCTCCGGCGGCGCTCGGCCTTGTCCTCATCGGTCACCTCGCACATGAGCTGGCCGTTGATCTCGTGGGTGAAGCGGAAGCCGCGGGCGACGATGCGGTACGTGTTCCAGTCCTCTTTCTTGATCCGCTGGCCGAGCTCCTTGCCGTCGCCGATCTCGCCGACCACTTTGGGCTTGTGATCGTCGCCAATGACGGTCTTCTGGCCGCGCTGGGCGAGGATGCCGCGATAGTGTTCGCCGTAGAGGATGCCGGAGTAGGTGTCGCCGGCCTCGAAGTCGGCCTGGTAGCCGCCGATGGCCCATTTGCCGTTCTGCGGGACCTCGAAGCTGCGATACTGGATGCCGCTGTTGCCGCCGATGATCTTGTACTCGAGCGTCAACTCGAAGTCATCAACTTCGCCCTGGCGCCAGATGAGGAACGTGTTTTTCTTGAGGTTGGTATCGGCGGTGGTCTGGCCGGTGATGGCGCCGTCTTCAACCCTCCAGATGGCCGGATCGCCCTCCCAGCCGTTGAGCGTCTTGCCGTCGAAGATCGGTTTGAAGCCATCGTCGGCGGCCAGCGCGGTCGAGACTGCGGCGAAAGCGAGAACGACGCCTGTTGCTGCGTTGAACACTTTGTAGCGGGTCATGCGCGAGTCCATCCTTTCACAAACGACTGTGGAGTTTGCCCCCGCAGGGCGCGTGCATCAGGGGTTGAGTCTACCGGGTGGCGGATGGAGTGACAACCGTTCCGGCCGGGGCCTCAAAGGCGTCTTCCCGTTCCCGGCGCCGGGCCGGGCGTCAGCTTTTGCCGCCGGGGCCCGATGATTCGTCCTCTTGCAGCACTTCCGCGGTGAACAGGTAGACCTCTGTTTCGGGGTCTTTCCAGGCGTCCGGGGCCAGGCCGGCCTTGTGCGTGCAGCAGTAGGAGAGCATTTCGAGCGCCCCCCAACCCTGTTCGGTGGCCACCTGGGGCAGGAAACAGCCCCCCCGGCCATGATGACGCAGATACACCCCGTGGACGCCGGGCTGGAGCAATTCGGGGGTGTGGGTCCGCTGCATGGGCGAGAGGACGGAAATCTCGATGGACAGCGACGGCACCTCCCGCAGCGTGACCGGGTCCCGGGTGAAGCGCGGGTCGCTCAGGGCGGCGACGGCCATGCGCTGGACGGCGTCGGCGAGCTGATGGCCGGAACGGAATTCGCCGATGCAGCCGCGCAGCCGGTGGGCGTTGCGCAGGGTGACGAACACGCCGCCGTACTCCTGGGGCTCGGGGCCCAGGTCGGGCAGCGGCGGCAGGGCGGCGCCGGAGAGGTGGGCCAGAATCGTGTCCCGGGCGAGTGCAAGCAGGGCGTGGCGACGGGTTTCGTCCATCATGATGCTCCGGAGCCTCCTGGCGCCTTTAGAACAGCTTTATCACCGCGAAGCCCCCGATCAGCAGAAGGACAAAGACGATGCACAGCAGATCGAAATACTTGTCGATCAGCCGCTTCATCGGCGGCCCGAAAACATAGAGCAGGGCCGCCACGGCGAAAAACCTTGTCCCCCGGCCGACGATGGAGACGAGCGTAAAGCCCAGCAGGTTCATGTGGAAAGCGCCCGAGGCGATGGTGAAGACCTTGTAGGGGATGGGGGTCAGGGCGGCGATAAAGACGATCCAGTAATCGTACCGGCTATACCAGTCCATGACCCGCGCGTAGTACTCCTCGGCCTGGTAGAAGGCGATGATCCGCTGCCCGATGGACTCCATCAGGCCGTAACCGATCGCGTAGCCCAGGATGCCGCCCAGCGCGCTGGCCACTGTGCAGACGGCCGCATAGCGGAACCAGCGCGTGCGGGCGCCCATGACGAGGGCGATCAGCAGCACGTCCGGCGGGATGGGAAAGAAGCTCGACTCCGCAAAGGACAGGATAAACAGGGCCGGCAGGGCATAGGGCGTCTCGGCCCAGTGGAGGACCCAGTCGTACAGCCGGCGGTGGATTCGCCGGGAGGCGGCGGGGGTGGCCTGGGCGGGAGACTCGCCCGCCGAGGGAACAACTGCATCTGGTACATCCTGGGTCATGAACAACTCCCATTTCGCCCGGGGCGCCGGCAGGAGCATCGGGGGCCACCAGGGCCATCGAGGTCCACCTGGGACCATCGGGATCCACCCGGGACCGTCGGGGGCCACTTGGAACCACACTGCCGCACAGGGCTTTCAGTCGCACACATTCATACTCGAAATAAGCCGGCGGGAACAGGCCGGCAGCCTGCCCGCCTCAGGGGGCATCCCTCGGGGGGCGGGCATCCTGCCCGCCTCAAAGTCGTGCAAGATACACGCCCTCCGGGTTCCCGCGCCACCCCGCCACAAAGAATGGCCAAACCCGATGCCGGCCGGGGGAGCGGAGAGACGCATGTGACGTTGTAACATCCTTTGTTTTAATGATTTAGGGGATGGATTTGCGCGACGCACGGCCTTGTTTGGGGCGCTGACTTGCGGAATTGAGCCGAGGTGCTATCATTATCAGTTCACCCGGGGCGTAGCTCAGCCTGGCTAGAGCGCTTGGTTCGGGACCAAGAGGCCGCTGGTTCAAATCCAGTCGCCCCGATTCGTAAGGCCCGTAAGTCACGAGATTTACGGGCCTTCGTGTTGCGGAACACTTCGCCCCCAGCTCTTCGCCGTAACGTCTCTCGTGCTCATGGCTCCATCATGGCAGCCGGCTCTGACAGCGCATAGATATGGTTAGCTCAGCAGACACGAACAATGAGGCGCACCGCAAGCGGACCGTGGCCGAGTGGCGCGTTGGCTGGTTGAAGGAATGCCGAGTGATCCACACGGAGCTATTGGGGCCGTGAGATGAGAGCCCACGTTGGGAGAGGACCATGTACGAGACGGAACATGGAACATACTGTACCAACAGACAGTGGTGATGCTTAGCGGGTTAGCGTGAGCCACGAGGACTACGAGGCCATCCAGTACGAGTCTTATATTCCCGAAGCGATCTGGAACCACGCTTCGGTGAAGACATTAATCAAACGATTGAAACGCCAGCTCGATGGTCACCGATCCGCACATCCGGACAAGGTGGTCTTCGGCGTCATATTTCGACGTCCTTCGGGCCCCAAGCGAACCCCGGCACAAGCCAATCGTTTGCTCTCGAGTTAGTGACAACACTCGTCGACGCGACTCATAAGGTCCGTGGTTTTCGAGGATTACAGGTTTTTCTGCTTTGGGTGGTTAGGATAGAGCTTCGTATTCGCGACAAGGCCGCAATTGGGCGCTCATGGTCAGGCTCCCACTGAAGGCGCCCAGATAGGGGACCTCTCCCAATCGGCTGGGAAGCCCATCTCGTCCAGCGGGATTCTCGGATATTCGCTCAGCAGGGATCGTAGCCGCATACCCCAACGGCTCTGCGGCGCGATGCGATCGACGCACCACTTGCAGATGGTCAGCACAGCGAAGGTGCGGCTGTTCCTGAAGGGCTGTGGCTGGTGCCATTCTGGATATTTATCCTGGCGGGGGATCATCGGTGCCGTGCCGAACTCGCGGTTCCACAGCCTGCCGTGGTGGGCGCAGATATTGCGGACCGTGTTGAGCGTCAGCAGCCAGGAACTGAAGACGCGCTCGGGCATCTCGAAAATACTGGCGATGCCCTTCTTGATCCGTCTGGGCGAGCCCCGGTAGAAGGTGAGCACCGAACCGAACGCCATGGTCTCCACCGCCATCCAGACCGGCAGGTGTTTGTGCTGGTCGCCGTACTTGCGTTTGAAATGCTCAATGAAGGTGTCCTTGCTGCGGTTAACCTCTGCCTGGACATTCTGAAGAAATGTGGCGCGTTGGGGACCGCTGCAGCCGGGCAGGGTATTGGCGTCAGTCGCGTAGGCGAACGGGCCGAATTCGCGGGCGTGAAGGTAAGCCAGCCGCGAGCGCACCGCAACCTCGATCCGCTCAATCGCGTCCAGCAGGATCAGGCGAAGCCGCCGATCGAACACATAGCGGTTCCAGATGGTCTCGAAGTCAGTGCCTGGTACGAAGTCGTCGAGACGCTGACGGCGGCTGGGGTCAAACCTGCGGAACGGATACCAGTAGCCGCTGAGGCGATAGTAGCTGACCTGTTGCAGCCGCTCGATCAGCAACGCACGATCAGCAACCATCCCGCGGCCCAAGAGCAGATCAGCCTGTTCTTCGTAGGTGAGCGGGGGCTTGGTGTAGGTCATCGTGTTACCCCCGCGCGCAAAAGAAAACCCGCCGAGAGATAGCATGCCTTGCGGCAGAGGCCCGGCGGGTCTGCTAATATGAGTGTACGGCGACATGTCGTGATGTCAACATTCATTTCACGCTTCTGGTAACATTTGCCCACAGAATGCGATGATCTCATCCAGCAGCCCTTGGGCCTCGGCCTGCAACGCCATCGAGCCAGCCTTGACCTCCTCCGGTGCCCGCAGCGGTGTGGGTTTGTAGAAGGGCCAGGTGAAGCTGATCTCATAGCCGATCTGCGTCTTCCAGTGGTCGATTCAAGCATGCGGCACGTACGGCAGCACGTCGCGGAGGAAGAAGACCTCAAAGCCATACAAAAATGCGTTCACATTTGACTATTGTTCTGCTCTGCTGTCAATCTTTTACTCTGCTCAAACCGCAATAAGTCCGTGCCGTGCCAGTGATTGGGAAGTGTAGGGCTCCGACTGGTACGGTCGCACTTGGACGGATTATCCGAAGACAGCCTCTATCCCGGGGGAGGCGAGCAAAGGGGCCGGCCTCAAGACGGCAATCGGGAGAGGCCGGGAGGGGGAACCGAGGGGAGATCTGGGGACGGGAAACCGTAAAAACCCCAAAAAGGAACCCGGAGGTGATGGGCGCGGGAGGTGATCAGGGGAAATCTGAAGTGGGAAGCCAGGGGTTTCATTTTGTGCTCGCGTATTCTGTTGCCAATGTTAGAGTTGTGATTTGCGAGGGGTCGCGACTCCAGGGATTGGAGTGTCTGTTTAGTTGACAGGATGCACGCAGATTTGTTGACAGAATGAGGCGGCACCGGTACGCTATTGTAGAGAGGCTATTAGAGGGGGGCTGCCTCCGAAACCCTCAAGTTCGGAAGTGGGTTCCCGATAGCGCAACGGCATTGTGTGAGGGAGGGGATAAGCCTGGCGGCCGTGGCTCTTTTGTCACGGGCCGGCTTGTGCACCTCCCGACTCTGACTTTCAGGCATGCAGATAGACGGCATGGGCCGCCTTTGCTCCAGAGACTCGCGCGTTCCTGACAAAGGAAAGGAGAGGAAAATGAGATTGGTGTGTTCGTTTGTGACCTGCGCATTGGCCGCATCCGTTGCCTATGGCGCCGGGACTGTCAACCTGACCATGGATAACCTGGAAGCCAACCGCTGGAAGGTGACCGCCACCGCCGTGTATGGCGACCCGACGCAGACGCATGCGTTCGTCGCCGAGACCAACCATTACGCCCACGGCGGAACCGGCAATTTCCAGTTCTACACCCAGGGCGGCATGGATGCGAACTATGATGAGAAATGGCAGTGGGCCGGCATCAGCACCAACGATTTTGCTGGTATGCCTCTGGCGAATATCACCAGTGCGAAGATCAGGGTTCTCGGCGCCAGTGGCGATACCATGTGGCGCTGGCAGCCCCCGACGTTCGTCTGGGTTCTCGATAACGGGAGTGGTGAATGGCGCACCGTGCGGTGGGTCCCGTGGGGTAACGAGGTGAACCGTAGTGATGTGGCTTTGACCTGGTTCGAGTTCGACGCCGCTACCGAGGGCCGGTGGCTCATTGAAGAATCCGGCGCCTACTACAACAGCCTGGCGGAGCTTCAGGCGGCCTTGCCGAACGCGTTCTTTGATACGCCGGAACACATCCGCACCGACTATGGTTGGGCATCGGACCATGGATTCAACGTGGGCAACTGTCCCGTCTATGCTGATTATGTGAGCTACGTGAACGGCGTTACCGGCTACGTCGACTGGTTCGAGATCGGCGTCAATGGCGATGTCACCCGGTACGACCTGGGCGTGGTTCCCGAGCCGGCCTCGCTGGCCCTGATGGGCGGCCTTCTGGGTCTGGGGGCACTGCGCAGAAGGAAGTAATCCGAGCCTCTTCCAGAGGAATACTCTCCCTGAGACCCGGCTTTTTCCTCCTGGCCGGGTCTTTTGCTTTGGGGTATCGGCTAAGCCGGCGAAAGGTCCCGTGGCCAGGGCGGGCACATGCAGGGAGCTCGAACTCGCGGCCCCGGGCCACCCGCAGGAGGCGTACCGAGCCGGGGCATCACATGTCATGAGGGGGACACGCTCCCAGCTCTGAAAAGGCAGGGCAACCGATCCACGGGGAAGAGGCGGGCACCCGGCAACTGCTTTAATCTTCGCGTCCCCACCTCTGAAGAGGCGGGGCACCCGAGGCGAAAAGAGGTGGGGAACCCGACGCACAAGATCCGTGTGGAATTGGCTTTAAGCGTAGCTCGGGTACTCGGGATACCACATGGAATCGGCGACCAATGCGTCGATGGCTTCGTCAGGGATGAAGCGGCCGGCGCCCTGGCGATTGATCTCGCGGATCACGGCGGAGGCGATGCACTGGCTGACCTGCCGGAGTGAGGATTGGTCCGGGTAGATGGCGCCGGCATCAAGGCGGTCCTGACCCACGCAGCCGGCCAGGGCCCGGGCGGCCACCAGGAAAATTGAATCGGCGATCTCGCGGGCTTCGGCGAGGATGCAGCCCAGGCCGATGCCGGGAAACACGAAGACGTTGTTGGCCTGACCGACCATGATCGTCCGGCCATTGTATTCCACGGGGCCAAAGGGGCTGCCGGTGGCCACGATGGCCCGGCCGTCGCTCCAGGCGATGGCCTGGTGCGGGGTGCATTCGGTCTGGGAGGTCGGGTTGCTCAGCGGGAGGATGATGGGTCGTTCCACGTGGTGGGCCATTTCCCGGATCACGGCTTCGGTGAACAGGCCGGGAACCGCGCTGGTGCCGACCAGGACGGATGGCTTTACTTTGCGGACCACCTCCAGCAGGTCGAAGGGGCCCGAGCCCTCGAAGCCGTATGCGCGCAAGTCGTCCCGGCTGAAGGCGAGTTGGGCTTTGTAGGGGTCCTTGAAGGTTCGGTCGCTGAAGACGAGGCCGCCGCTGTCCACGAACGCCTGCGACCGATGGATAGAGGCGGGGTCGCAGCCTTCCTCGCGCATGGCGGCGGCCAGCAGGTTGGCGATGCCCACGCCGGCGGCGCCGGTGCCGGCGAAGACCATGCGCGTTTCGCGCAGAGGTTGGCCGGTAATTCGCAGGGCGGCCAGCACGCCGGCGACGGCCACCGCGGCCGTGCCCTGAATGTCGTCGTTGAAGCTGGGGAGCCGCCGGCGGTAGCGGTCGAGGAGGGTCATGGCGATGTTCTTGTGGAAATCCTCCCACTGAAGCAAGGCGCGGGGAAAGACCTCCTGCACGGCGGTGACGAAGGCCTCGATGAACTGGTCGTAGGCCGGGCCGCGAAGGCGGCGTTGACGATAGCCGACGTACAGCGGGTCGTTGAGCAGTTGGACGTTGTCGGTGCCCACATCGAGGCTGATGGGCAGGCAGTGCGAGGGGTGGATGCCGGCCGCGGCGGTGTAGAGGGCCAGCTTGCCGACCGGGATGCCCATGCCGCCGGCGCCCTGATCGCCCAGGCCCAGGATGCGCTCGTTGTCGGTGACCACGATGAGGCGGATGTCCTGGTGGGGAGCGTTGCGGAGCAGATCGGGCATGCGGTCGATGTCGTCGGGGGTGATCCAGATCCCGCGCGGCTCGCGATAGATGTGGCTGAACTGCTGGCAAGCCCGGCCGACGGTGGGGGTGTAGATAATGGGCAGGAGTTCCTTGAGGTTCTCGACCAGAGTTCGATAGAAGAGGATCTCGTTGCGGTCCTGCAGGGCGGCCAGGCCGATGTATTTTTCGAGGTCATCGCTCTTGGCCCGCATGTGTTCGAGGATGAGGGCAACCTGCTGGTCGATGGTCAGGTGGGCGTAGGGGAGCAGTCCGCGAAGCTTGAACTTCTCTCGTTCGGCCGGGGTAAAGGCAGCGCCTTTGTTGTGCACGGGGTCGCGCAAAAGACGAAAGCTGGTAGACGGCGGGGTGGGGCTGGTCATGGGTGTGCCTCAATCCTAATGCTGCTCTTACTCTTACTATCTTAGTCTTAATCTTGCTCTTTCTCATGGGAGTGCAGAAAGCTGAAGAGCAAGATGAAGACAACGATGAAGAAGAGAATTAAGAGCCAGAGAAAGCGAAGGATCAGGACTCTTATTTCCGGCCCGATTCGCCTGCCTGCTCACTGCTTCTGCAATTCCCGTGCGATTCGCTCGGCTTCGCGCATCACGCGGAGGAAGTTCTTGCCCATGATCTTGTGGATGTCTTCGGCGGTATAGCCGCGGTTGTGCAGTTCCTGGGTGATGCAGGGGAAGCCGGAGACGTCCTCAAGCTGGACGGGCATGATGCCGACGCCGTCGTAATCGGAGCCGAGGCCGACGTAGTCGATGCCAATGAGGCCCACGATGTGATCGATGTGATCGACGACCGTCTGGACCGTGCCCGCCGGGATCGGATGGGCCTCCTTCCAGGCTCGCCAGGCCCGGGCGGCTTCGTCGGGCGACAGGCCCTGGCTTTTGATGATCCGCTCCTGTTCGAAGAAGTCCATCATGGCCTTGGCCCCCTCGGGATGGATGTAGCCGGGGAAGAAGGTGACCATGACGATGCCGCCGTTGGCTTTCAGCATCCGCAGGACGTCGTCGGGGACGTTGCGCGGGTGGGCGGCGACGGCGAAGGCCCCGGCGTGCGAATCGATCACCGGGGCACGGCTCACGCGCAGGACGTCGCGCATGCAGTCGTGCGAGGTGTGGGAGATGTCCACCAGCATGCCCAGCCGGTTCATCTCGCGAATGACCTGCTCGCCGAAAGGCGCCAGGCCGCCGTGGCGCGGCTTGTCCGTGCAGGAGTCCGCCCAGTCCGTGCTGGCCGAGTGGGTCAGGCCCAGGTAGCGGGCCCCGCGCTGATAGAAGAGGGCCAGCGTGTCCAGCGACTTCTCGATGGTGTGGCCGCCCTCGACGCCGAGAAGAGAGGCGATTTTACCCGTGCGATGGATGCGCTCGATGTCGTCGGCGCTGGTGGCCAGTTCGAAGGTCTCGGGATAGCGGGCCATCATGCGGTCGAGAAGATCGAATTCCTCCAGGGCGATCTGGGCGGCACGGCCGGTGTGCTCTTCCGACGGCGGAACATACGCGGCCCAGAACTGAGCGCCGACGCCGCCCCGGCGCAGGCGGGGGATGTCGGTCTGAAGCGTTTTCTGGGGTTGGCTGATGTCCATCTTGTCGAAGGAAGAGTCCGCCTTGCTGCGGATCTTCCAGAGCAGGTCGTTGTGGCCGTCGATCAGCAGGCCGGAACGGTGGATGCGTAACGCCTCTTCGGTCAGCACGATGGAGGTCTCCTGGGCAGTCAGCGTGATCTCGGGCCTCGACGCCGGCGGCGGTGCACTCAGAGGCAGCAGGGCGAGCAGGACGGCGATCAGGGTTGAGGTCATCGCAGGTCTTTCATACCGGCCGTGTGCCACTGCTCTGTGGGCAGTGCCGGACACAGGTGGTGCTTCCCACGAAAACCACTGCTGACACAGCAGCGGCACGCATGGCGGGTTGCCCTGTGCGGCACGAGAGCATAGCATGAACGGCATGACAACGGAAGCATGCACTATCGGTGTGGATCTTGGCGGACAGAGCATAAAACTGGCCGGCGTGGACGGCAGCGGGCGGATTCGCGTGCGACGGCAGACGCCGATCGACGCGAGCCGGCCGGTCGAGGAGCTGGCCGCGCTGATGCTCTCGGAGATTGAGGCCATCCAGGCGGAAGCTCGGGCCGCGGGACTGACCCCCACGACCATCGGCATGGTCATGCCCGGCTACATGGACCGGGAGCGCACCCGGCTGACCAAGGCGGCCAACCTGCCGACGCTCAGCGGGACGGATTTTCTGGGGATGATCCGCCGGGGGGTGAAGCTGCCGGTGACGTTCGACGCCGACTCCAACGCGGCGGCGGTGGCGGAGTACCGCTTCGGGGCCGGCCGCGGGGTTGAACGGCTGATCGTGGTGGTGGTGGGGACGGGCATCGGCGGGAGCGTGGTGCTCGAGGGGCAGATCCCGCGGATCTTCAACCACCTTGCCGGGAGCCTGGGGCATGTGATCGTGGATGCGCGCGGGCCGCGGTGTGCATGCGGGGCACAGGGTTGCGTGGAGGCACGGGCCTCCGGGCGGGCGCTGGAACGGCTGGCGGCGGAACTGGCGGATGCGGAGCCGACTTCGCGGCTGGCGGCGCTGCGGAAGGAGCGCGGGCGGTTGACCGGTGTGGAGATCGGGCAGGCGCTGGCGGAAGGCGATGCGGCGGCGGCGAAGGTCGTGCGCGAGTGCGGCTGGTGGCTGGGGGCGGGAATTGCCGCCTGGACTCCGATTTATGCGCCGCAGAAGGTGCTCGTTGGGGGAGGGATTATCGGGCTCGGTGAGCCGTATTTGGAGGCGGTCCGCGCGGGGCTGCACGAGGTGGGCATGCCGCACCTGACGGCGGATATTGTCGTGGATGCGGCGGCGCTGGGGCCGGATGCGGGGGTGATTGGGGCGGCGGCGATAGGGATGGCCGCAGCGGAGAGCGGGAAGGTGTGAAGGTGAGAAAGTGAAAACGTGAGAAGGGGGGCAGGCTGGAACGCTTGGGCTGTTGATCGTGGTTTCCTGCTTGGGGCGGTCAAGCTAAGATATGTGTATGACGAAGCTTCTTGAAAAAGCTGTTGAACTGGCGAGACAACTGCCCGAATCGGAGCAGGATGCGATTGCCCGGCTCGTGCTGGACGAGATTGAGTCCGAGCGGCGATGGGATCAATTGTTTGCCAAGTCGCCGGAGAAGCTGTCCAAGCTGGCCGATAAGGCTTGGGCGGAGCATGAGGCAGGCTTGAGCGAAGAACTTGATCCGGACCGGTTATGACCTCGCGCACGAGCGCTGACTTTCGCCGTGACTTTGCCCTGCTGCCGCCGGCCATCCATAAGCAGGCCCGATCCGCGTTCAAGTTGTTCACGGCAGATCCGCACCATCCCAGCCTGAGATTCAAGAAACTCCCGCCGCATGCGGACCTCTGGTCGGTTCGGATCACGAACGACTACAGGGCCGTCGGAAGATGGCGGGGAGATGTTATTTTGTGGTTCTTCATTGGCTCGCATACGGATTACCAGAAACTGTTGGACCGGATCGATCTTTAGGCATCCGAGTGACTTAGCTGCGCTCGTGATCCGAGCCCCCGTCGAAGGCAACAGGTTGTGCCAGGAGATCTGGTGCTTGCAATCCACGAGCAGAAAGGTCCAGTGGTAGAAGCTGCCCCACATGACCCGCGCCATATCTCGGACGCGTTTGTGGAGCTCATTGTCCAGAGTGTCGATTGCCTGCGTGGTCTTGGTATCCGCTCCTGCCGTATTCACCCGCGCAGGAAGAACCAAACCGCCAAGCCAACCTACCACAAAAGGAAAGAGGTGGCAGGTGCTCCTTGTCCGGGGCCCCACTTGGGACTCTCGGTTCCGGTTCCAAGTATGTGCTGAACTTTTTTTGTTGTGGTGAGTTAAAGGTAGGACTTAAGCCGATGCTTTCGTTGGATCTGCAGGGTACCGCAGGATGATGAGAACTCAGGCTCTGGCCTCTGCCCCAGATTCCGCTGATAATAGACCCATGAGCACAACAACCCTTCCGTTAACCGACGTTCCTGATTCCCATGGCCGGTTTGGGCCGTTTGGCGGGCAGTATGTGCCGGAGACCCTCATGGGGGCCATCCGGCAGCTTGAGGAGGAGTATGCCCGGGCCAAGGTGGATCCGGCCTTCTGGGAGGAACTGAACGCGTACCTGAAAGACTACGTGGGCCGGCCCAGTCCGCTTTATTTCGCCCGGCGGCTGACCGAGCAGCTTGGCGGGGCCAGGATTTACCTCAAGCGCGAGGACCTCAATCACACGGGGTCGCACAAGATCAATAACGCCCTGGGGCAGGCCCTGCTGGCCGTACGCATGGGCAAACGGCGGATCATCGCCGAGACCGGGGCGGGACAGCATGGGGTGGCTGCGGCGACGGCCGCAGCCATGCTGGGGCTGGAGTGCGTGGTGTACATGGGGGCGGAGGACGTCCGCCGGCAGAAGCTCAACGTGTTCCGCATGGAGCTGCTGGGCACGCACGTGGTGCCGGTGGAGAGCGGGCAGAAGACGCTCAAGGACGCCATCAACGAGGCCATGCGCGACTGGATGAGCACGGTGGCCGGCACGCACTACGTGATCGGCAGCGTGATGGGCCCGCACCCGTTCCCCATGATCGTTCGCGACCTGCAGGCAGTGATCGGCCGGGAGGCCCGCGAGCAGCACCTCCAGGTGGAGGGGCGGTTGCCGGACGTGGTGGTAGCCTGCGTAGGCGGAGGCAGCAACGCGGCGGGGATATTTCAGCCCTTCGTGCCGGATGCGGGCGTGAAGCTGGTGGGCGTCGAGGCGGCCGGCGAGGGGCTGACCGGGATGCGGCACTCGGCGACGCTGTGCAAAGGCTCGCCGGGGGTGATCCACGGGATGTATACGTACGTCCTGCAGGACGAGGACGGGCAGACCCTGCCGGTGCATTCGGTGTCGGCAGGGCTGGATTACCCGGGCGTGGGGCCGGTGCATTCGTACTGGAAGGACACGCACCGGGTGGAGTATGTGGCCGCGACGGACGATGAGGCCTTGGCCGCTTTTGAGCTCTTGTGCAGGACAGAGGGGATTATTCCGGCCCTGGAGAGTGCGCACGCCATCGCGCAGGTGGTCAAGCTCGCACCGACCTTGCGTAAGGATCAGACCATTGTGGTGAATCTGTCCGGGCGGGGGGATAAGGATTGTGTGGAGGTGGCGCGGTTGACGGGGCGGCAGATTGGGTGAGGAAGTGAGAAGGTGGAAAAGTGGGAAGGTGGGAAAGTGAGAAGGTGGGAAGGCGGGAAGGTGCGAAAGTGAGAAGGGGGGCGAGGGGCTGTTGCGCTGATGACATTTGCGGATCTGTTTGGGTAATGCCAGCATTTCTGTCACGCCGCTTTTGGCGGCGTTTCCGCCGAAGGCGGCTTCAGGCCAGTGCTTGTAACACTGGTTGGCGAACGCATTGCCTCTCCGCTTGGTTCCCCCTTTCTCCGTGTCCTCAGGGCGTTTTAACGCCCTTCCCCTTGTCCCGGGCCTTGAGGCTGTTCATTACCCGGTTAGAGAATCAAACGTCATCAGCGCAAAGGGAGCCATTTTCTGTAGCGGCCGGGCTCCGTACCGGCCGTTTCGCCCGTAAAACAGCCGGCACCCAGCTTTCGCCGGGTACCCGGCCCGGCCGCTACGATTGTGCGCTGTAGCGTGTCGGGTCTGCTGACGTGACCTACGGGAACTGAGCCGACCTGCGAGGACTACGGGGAGGCATCTTTGCCGACGCTTCGGCCTCAGGGCTATTGCGAGCGTTTGAGAGCCCTTCGCGGGCTGGTCTGCGTTCGCTCCCTTGCCTGAACCGATTCCGTCCTGTGCTGGGCCTGCAGCAGCCGCGCGGCCTCGGCGGCGTCTCCTCGCTCGATGGCCGCAATCGCGGCCTTGCAGTCGGCGAGGGTGGCCTGGGCGTATTGTCGCCAGGCCGTGGGTTCGTCGAGTGCCGGGCCGAGGTCCGGCGCGTGGACACACCTGTAGAGACGTGTGAGGTGCCGGCTGCCCGCGGCACTGAACAGGATCTCATAGAAGCGGAGCTCCGCCTCGGCCCAGAGGATGGGATAGTCCTTTTGGAGGATCCACTCCAACTCCTCGTACGCCCGCCACAGGCACCGCACCGCTTCGGACCGGTTACGGCCGGGGCGGCACAGGTGTTCGGCGGCCAGGGCCGCAAGCTGGGCGCGAATCTCGTGAAGATCCCGCACGTCCTGCTCGGTCATTTCGGCGACGCAGTAACCGCCGCAGGGCCCCTCCACGATCAGCCCTTCGATGCAGAGTCGTCCGCATGCCTCACGAATGGCCGAACGGTTGACGCACAGCCGCTCGGCCCACTCAGTCTCACGTAACCGCCCTCCAGGCTGGACCCGACCGGAGAGCAGCCATCTGCGCAGCAACTGGTAAGCTCGGTCCCGCTGGTCCTTGTATTGGCTCATCATCCTTTCCGGGAGAGTGGCGGGCGCCGACGCGGCCGGCGAGGTGACAGCGCGAACCGGGCGCTCGCGGGTTGGTGCTTCGAGGATCATGGTTGTAGCTCCCGAACTTGGTGATGTTTATCCGGCGACGATCCCGACCGCCGGTCGTCTCCGCCGGCAGGCCCCGGCGAGGCTTCCGCCCAGGAGGATCAGCAGGCCGGCAGTGGGTTCAGGGATGGTGGCCACCCAGCCGCGGATGCTGCCGTCGGCCGCCCAGATGCCGTTACCCGCAATGGTCAGGCCGTCGGCGGAAATCGCGACGACTTCTGTCAGCACCGCCCACTGGCTCACATCGAGGCCCAAGGCGGCCAGGCGGTCCTGCACGAGGATCGCGCCGGACGTAGAGCCCCACAGGCCGGTGGTATCCCAGAGGACGGCCCGCTGGCCGGTGGACTGGCCGTAGGTCCAGCCTACCACCGTGCCGCCGTCGGCCACGTCCAGGCCGGCGCTCCATATGTCGCCGGAGAACGGCAGCAGGTGGTCGGCGGTCGGAGAGTCGACCAGCCACCTGAACGCATGGGTATCGGTGCTGTTGGCGTAGGCATACCCGGTGGCGTATTGGGCGTTGTTGGAGATGCCCAGGCCCATCCCGCCGGTTCGTTCAGGCGAGAGTGACGGGATGACCACGGCGCCGCTGGGCGGCACAACGTAGATCGGGCGGGTGTCGGCGTACGTGCCACCGTAATCGAAGCCGACGCATGCCCCGGTGGAAGCGGCCGAGGTCAGACCGCCCAGTCTGGAGCTCATCCCCCAGTAGTCATCCTGGGTGGAGGAGCCCCGGTAGCGGTACAGGGCGGCCGCGCAGTTGTTCGGCGAACTGCCGGCGATGTAGTACTTGTCTCCCGAGGTGTGGGTGGCGAGCGTGTTGTAGCCGTCGATCCAGCAGTCGCCGGCGGGCAGGAGCGAAGTCCACGTGCCCGACAGGGGCCCGCTGCCGCCAAGAGGAGCGTTGTAGCGCTGTCCCGAGGAGCCCACTTGAGCGGCAATGACAATTTCGTTGACCGCCGGCCGGACGTCCACGCCGTTGGCCCAGGCGCTCATATTGCCGGGGCTGGGCAGGGCCTGCATGCTGCCGGCGCCGGTCCACAGAAACGGCGCTGTCAGGCCGGTCGTCGCACGGCTGCCACCGACGACGAATTGGCCGTCGGGGGAGATGGCCCGGACCTCGCTGTAAGGTGTGGCCGGGTTCAGCACACCGATAGGGGTGAAAGAGGAGGAGGCGGGCGGGGTGGCGAGTGCGGCAGGGCCGGCAAGGACAGCCAGGCAGGCCAGGGAAAGCATGAGTGACCGCATGGTGGTTTCTCCTTTTTCAAGAGAGCGGCACGCGGCGGGCCGCCTTCCTATTCTACAGAATTAGAATACACCAGGAAAAGAGGACTGTCAACAGGTCTTTCAGCAGAGTTATGAAAGCCGGTGCCGTATGCGGGTTGGACAGGGTGAGGCCTCGGCGGTGGATGCGGGCGCGGTTTCAGCAGGCGTCCGGGCCGGGCTCTTCGCCGAGCAGGCGTTTGATCTCCTGGCGATCCTTCTCGCTCAGCTCGCCGCTCTCGATGAGGTGGACGACGAGGCTCTGGGCCGAGCCCTCGAAGAGGCGGTCCACCAGCCGGCGAAGCACGCGCTTGGCGGCGGTGCCTTGGCTGAGGCGAGCCGACCAGAGATAGCCGCGCGGGCCGTTGGTGCGCTTGACGAAGCCCTTCTCCAGCATGACCCCCAGCATGGTGGCGACGGTGGTCGTGGCCACCGGTCGATTCCGGCGGATGGCGGCGCAGATCTTGCCCAGCTCGGAGGGCCCTGCGTCCCAGAGGACATTAAGGATTTCGAGCTCACCATCAGTCGGATGCTGGCTGGGAGGACGAGCCAAGGTTGAGTCTCCAAGGTCGCCTGTGCCGGCGACTTAGTCAAGCGAAATGTGCAGTTACATGTTCTAGCGAATTAGTATACTGGCGGCTCGGAGTCCTGTCAACCGCTTTTTCCGGGATCGGGCTACTGCACGATGACCACGGCGTCGCGCATGGTCTGGGAATGCGGCCGGCAGAAGTACACGAAGGTGCCGGTCTCGTTGAAGGTGTGCTCGAAAGTGTCATTTCGGTGCATGGCCCCGGAGTCGAACAGGCTTCCGGCGTCGGGGTCTCCCGGATGGCCGGAGGTCACCGTGTGGACGGAGATGTCGAGGTTGATCCAACGCACGGTCTGGCCGCGCTCGATTGTCAGGGGGGAGGGGGTGTAAATGAAGTTTTCAATAGTCACGAGGTTCTCGACGTCGCCGCCGGGGGATGTGCCCGGGCAGCCGGCGCTGATGGAAAATGCGGGCACGAAGGCCATCAGGAAAAGCTTTAATAGCACCCGGCCGGTCATGAGGTCTCTCCAGGCGACGGGACCCAATTACACTTCTCTGCATGGTTATACGCGCTGAGCCGGCCGCGCGTGGTGAAACCGTGCTCATCCGAGCGTCTGCCGGTTGCGGGGGAGGGGGCGGTATTTTGAGGAGGTTCACCGTCGCAAGAACCAGATCATTGCCGCCGGCGCGAGTCTTCGCAAGTCTCCGGCCTGGACTCACGGCGAGCGGCCTGTGAAGTCTTTAGGCTGCAAACCCAAACCCGCGTATGGTCAGAACGTATCGCTGGCGTAATACCTGATAGTTGCGGGTGTGGCGGTAACCATTTGGTGTCACTGTGTTTACGCGTGGTACAGGACCGCGTAGAGGGACGAAAGGTGCCGTGGCAGGATGGCGGTATAATGACAGGCGAATGTAGAAGGAGCTAACGATGACGAGCCCCTTTCCCGGCATGGACCCGTACCTGGAGCGGCATTGGCCGGACGTACACTCGGCCCTGGTCATGTCAGCGCGGGGCGTGTTGAACGAACTGCTCCCGCCTGATCTGGTCGCTCGGGTCGAGGAGCGGATCGCGGTCGAATCGGAGGAGGACGAACCTGATCGCTGGACGCCGGACGTTCGGGTCATTGAGGCGGTAGAGCGCATCACGGAGCAGGCCGAGACCTGCGGTGCGGCCGCCCTGGCGCCTTATCGGCTGGTGGCCACGATCGAGCCGCTGACGGAAAGGTTCATCAAGATCATTGATACATCGGCCAACCGGCTGATCACCGTCATCGAGGTGCTCAGTCCGGCCAACAAGCGGGGAAGGGGACTGGAGGCGTTTCGAAACAAGCGCTCCGAGCTTGTGGCCGGTGGCGTGCACTTTGTCGAGATCGATCTGGTCCGGGCCGGCAACTGGGTCGCCATGCTGCGGCCGCATGTGTGTCCGAAGGAGGCACGCACCACCTACCGGGCGACGGTTCGGCTGGCCACCGACCCGGAGGCGGTTTATCTCTACCCGATTTCACTTCGCGAACGTCTGCCCGTATTGCCCATTCCGTTGCGAGAAGGAGACCCGCGGGTGGAAATTGACCTGCAGGCGCTTGTGGAGACGGTCTATCGCAGCGGGCGATATGGCACGACGCTGGACTACCGTCAGCCGTGTTCTCCACCGTTGGAGGAAGAGGATGCGGCCTGGGCGGAGGAAGTGCTCAAGGCGGCGGGGAAGAGGTGAGAGGGCGAGAGCGTGGAAGCTGAGAACGCGTGAGGACGCCAGTATGAGCTACGACATCTCTTGTTTTCCAGTTGTACCGGGAGAGGATCCTCTGCAAACCTATGAGGCCCTGTGCGAGCGGGATGGGGAGCAAGAGCCGGGACCTCCGGACCCCGAGCGCGAGAAACGCAAGCGCGCCATCGCCGATGCCCTGATGAACAAGAATCCCGCGCTGGAGCCATTCACCTTTCAGCATGGTGAGATTGTCGCTATCGAGGGCATCAGCGTGGAGGATGCGCAGCTTTGCTATCGGCACATCGAACTGAATGGTCCGGATGATGGCAACGGCATTCAGATCACTGTGTTCGATGACGGGGTGAGTATAACCATGCCCTATTGGCATAAGGGCGAGCAGGCCGTGGCGGTTGTCCAAGAGATCTGGGAATATCTCCGGATCATCACGAGTTTTGGCTTTGCCTGCTATGATCCCCAGTTGGGGCGTGTCCTCAATCTCGAGACAGATATGCAGGATGTCGTGAGTTCATATGCCGGCACGGTGACGAAGATAGACGCCATATTTTCCCCGAAGAGGCAGGGAAAGCCGTGGTGGAAGTTCTGGTGACCTGTCCGATTCATCTTCGCGCCCTCCACCTCTGAACAGGGGGCATCCTGACGGTAAGGCACGACGTTGGACCACTGTCAGCCATGTTCTCCGCCGCTGAAGGAAGAGGATGCGGCCTGGGTGGCGGAAATGCTGAAGGCGGCGGGGAAGAGGTGAGAGAGCCCTGGCAGAATGCAATTCTATTTAGAACTGGTCCTTCTTGCTCTCAAGTGGTTTGTCAACAGACCTTTACGCGTTTTCAGCCATTCGGTTCCACGGGTCAATTGCGCGCCCTAAGTAGATCCAGATCGACCGATTCAGTAGAGCAAGCCGAATACCTGACTCGAAACGAATCCGGCGTACACGCAAATACACGCACTTTCCAAACGCCACGCCAGCCCCTGGTTTTCTTTCTGGTTGGAACTTGCGGCAGGGCTTGCGCGAGCGGCTCTCGTCGATGTGCTCATCAGCCTCACGGGTTACGCCGTTGACGGACCCATCGGAGACCGGTAACTTCCCCGTGGCAGTGCTTGAATGACAGCTCGCAACGGGACTTGTCAAATGAGCTCGGGGAGGCTTCATGCCCTGTCGGGAGTCCCGGAGATCTGATGAGGCCACTTTGGGAGCAGACGCGGCCGTGAAGGGCGCTGATAGTCAAAGGGAGCACGCCATGGACGCGGGAACGTACCGATTGATGCGGTTGTCGTGCGCCGTTATCATCCTGATGATCAGTGGACTGATCCGCATCGCGGCCGCCCAGGATAGTACTTGTCCAGCCACCCAACCGGCCGAGTTGACCGCTGAGAAGCCTTCCGTCAAGTCCATCATCCCCGCATTGCCGAACTATGGTGGCGACTTTTGGCACCGTGAGTTTCTGACCGGCGACTGGGGCGGTGCTCGCACAGACCTGGCGAAAAACGGGATTCTCTTTGATTTGGGCGTTACGCAGGTCCTGCAGGGTAATGCCCATGGCGGCAAAGATACCAGGAACGCGATTCGCTACTCGGGGTCGGCCGACTACACGATCAAGCTGGACACCGCGCGGATGGATCTCTGGCCCGGCGGACTTTTCGTCATCCGCGGCGAGACCCAGTTCGGTCAGAGCATCAACTCGAAAGTTGGGTCGATCCTGGCGCCCAACTACGACGCGCTCATACCCGTTCCCGACGAGAGCGGCATCACCACGCTCTCCGAGTTCTACTTCGCCCAGGCACTGTCCGAGAAGCTGATTGTGGCGGTCGGCAAACTGGATCTGACCACCGGGGATGCGAATATCTTCGCGCATGACGAGAAGACGCAGTTCCTGAATGCGGCCTTTCGGATCGACCCGGTGTTGTTCACGGCCGCCCCTTATACCACGATGGCCGTGAGCGTCACGGCGCTTCCGACCAAGTGGCTCACCATCAACTCCTTCGTCTGTGACAATGATCCCGACGGCGCGGCGACGTCCACCGGCTTCAACACGGCCTTTCACGGCCGGAACTGGCTGAGCGTCGGGCAGGAATACGACATCACCTGGAAGCCGTTCGGCCTGGAGGGCCACCAGCGGGCCGGATGGTTCTACACCACGAAGGACCTGACCCTGCTCGACCAGGACGTCCGCATTCGCCTTCCGCTCACGCTCACCATGCGGCTGCTCCGGCCGCGGCTCAGGCTGGTTCCGGGGCCGCTGCGGGCCGCCACACGGGCCCTCAAAATCACGAGAGATATAGGCAGAGACTTGGGCGACGTGGAGCGGGTCGCGGGTGACTGGGGATTCTACTACAACTTCGACCAGTACCTCTATACAAAACCTGGCGACCCCACGCAGGGCTTCGGTCCGTTCGGCCGGTTCGGGCTCTCCAGCGGCGAGGCCAATCCGTTCCATACCTTCTACAGCCTGGGCCTGGGCGGCAAAGGCCTGATCGACTCCCGGCCCAGGGATACCTACGGTGTCGGCTACTACTACTCGAACTTCAGCGACGAACTGCCGCCCATTCTCCACGTCAACGCCGAGCAGGGCGTGGAGGTCTTCTACAACATCGAAATCACGCCGTGGCTGCACATCACCCCCGATTTCCAGGTCATCGTGAACCCGGCCGGCGGGTTCCAGAATCGCGACGTGGCGCTGGTGTACGGGTTGCGGCTGCAGATGACGTTCTGAGGCTCGTACGGAGATCCGGGATGTTGCGTTCCTGGGCGACGCCCGGAGACTGTCCCAGCCATGGTTGAAGGTTGATCCCCTAAAGACGGCTCCCGCCTGCCCCAAGTTACTGAGCTGCGCTGATTCTCAGAAGTGTTTCGGCCGTGAATCGGCCCTGGCGCAAGTGGCAAGGGGGTCTGATAGTCTCTGAGGCCGTGTAGTCACGACTTTTTCGGAAAAACGGCCTTGGCGGGGTTCGCCAAGGCCGTTCTTGTCGCGCAACTCAGTAACTTGGGCTAGTCATCTTCATACCATCCACTTTTATCGCGGTGCGGAACTCCTATGCTTGTGATGCCTTCAGGGCCTGGTCGAGGTCGGCGATGATGTCCTGAACATCCTCAATGCCAACGGACAGCCTCACGAACTCCGGTGTTACACCAGTGGCGGCCTGTTCTTCCGTGGTTAGCTGCGAGTGCGTGGTGGAGGCCGGGTGGATCACCAGCGTCTTGGCGTCGCCGATGTTGGCCAGGTGGCTGGCGAGCTTGACGTTGTTGATGAACTTCACGGCCGCCGGCGCGCCGCCCTTGATGCCGAAGCCCACAATCGCGCCTTGCCCGTTGGGCAGATACTTCTTCGCGTTGGCGTGATGCGGGTGGCTTTCCAGTCCGGGGTAGGTCACCCACTGTATGGCCGGGTGCTTCTGAAGCCACCTGGCTACGGCCAGGGCATTCTCGCTGTGCCGCTGGAGACGCAGATGCAGCGTTTCGATGCCCAGCAACGTCAGGAACGCCCCAAACGGGCTCTGGCTGCCGCCAGTATCCCGCAGCCAGTGTGTGCGAATGTGGACAATGTAGGCGATGTTGCCAATGGGCTTGAGCGCCTCAGTGAAGACCACGCCGTGATAGGCCGGATCGGGTTCGGTGAACTCCGGCCACTTCCTGGGATTGTCTGCCCAGGGGAACTTACCACTGTCGACAATCGCTCCGCCAATGTGGACGCCATGGCCGCCGAGGAACTTCGTCGTCGAATACACGACGATGTCAACGCCGTGCTCGATCGGCCGAAGCAGGGGTGGCGGTGTGACCGTGTTGTCCACGATCACCGGCAGGCCAACCTTGTGGGCGGCATCGGTGATGGCGCGGAAATCAGGCACGTCGTTTTTCGGGTTGCCCAAACTCTCCAGGTAAACCGCCCGCGTGTTGGCGTCGGCCAGGGCGGCGATCTGCTCTGGATGGTCGGCGTCGAAGAACCGTACCTCGATACCAAGCTTCTTGAAGGTCTGCGTAAACAGCGTCCATGTTCCGCCGTAGAGGCTCTTGGAGGAGATGAAGTTCTGCCCACTGTGCGTGATGGTCAGGATGGCTGCAGTAATGGCCGCCTGCCCGGAGGCGAAGGCCAGGCCGGCCGCACCGCCGTCCAACGCGGCCAAACGCTTCTCCAGGACGTCGTTGGTCGGATTCATCAGCCGCGAGTAGATGTTGCCGAATTCCTTCAAGGCAAACAGGTTGGCGGCATGGTCGGTGCTGGTGAAGTTGTACGAAGCGGTGGCGTAGATCGGCACAGCCCGGGCGTGGGTCGTGGGATCATCAACTTGCCCCGCGTGCAATGCGAGTGTTCCGGTACGATAAGCGGTCGTCATTTCAATATTCCTTTCAATGTTTCAGACGGTAATGTGGGCAAAAAGCGCCGAAGACAGGTATCGCTCGCCGAAGCTGGGCAAGATGGCGACAATCACCTTGTCCTTGTTCTCCGGCCGCTGGGCCACGAGGCTTGCCGCCCGCAGCGCCGCGCCGCTGGAGATGCCCACGAACAGGCCCTCCTCCCTGGCCGCCCGGCGGGCATAATCGATAGCTTCGTCCTGGTCGATGGCCACGACCTCGTCGATGATTTTCAGGTTTAACACCTTGGGCACGAACCCGGCACCGATGCCCTGTATCTTGTGCGGTCCGGGCTTAAGTTCCGCTCCTGCGAGCGTCTGCGTGAGAACGGGGCTTTGGGCCGGCTCCACGGCAATCGCCTTGAACGAAGGCTTGCGGGCCTTGATGACCTCGCTGATGCCTGTGATCGTGCCGCCCGTACCCACGCCGCTGATGAGGATGTCCACCTTGCCGTCGGTATCGGTCCAGATTTCCTCCGCCGTCGTGCGGCGATGTATCTCCGGGTTGGCGGGATTCTCGAACTGCTGGGGCACGAAAACGTTCTTGTCCGAGGCTGAGATCTCCAATGCCTTCTCGACCGCACCCTTCATGCCCTTGGCCGCCGGCGTCAACACCAGTTCGGCCCCGAGGGCCTTGAGCACCTTGCGGCGCTCAAGGCTCATGGAGTCCGGCATGGTCAGAAGCAGCCGATACCCTCGCGCGGCCGCCACGAGTGCTAAAGCGATTCCAGTATTACCACTGGTCGGCTCGACGATGAGGGTCTTGTCGTTCAGTTTGCCCTCCCGCTCGGCTGCATCGATCATGGCCACGCCGATGCGATCCTTGACCGAAGCCAGCGGATTGTGGCTCTCGAGCTTGGCTAGCACCGTGGCGTTGTTGCCGGTGAGTTTGCGAACACGAACCAGCGGCGTTCGCCCGATTGTTCCTGTGATGTCCTGATATATGTTTGACATTAGGTAATTCCTCTTATGGGTCCAGTTCAGAGACCGACGATCCGAAACAAGGCTGCGCCGGAAAGTCCCCTGACCGCCATCTCGCTGATGGTCCAGATGATGTCATGGCTCGCTCCAGCATCAGAACTCGAACTTGAACTGGATGAACCAGGCGCCGTTCTCATCGCCGTTGACCAGGTTGCCCAGGCAGCCCCAGCCGGCTACGAGCGTGGCATGTTTGTTGATGATCCAACTCACGTCGATGGCATGCCAGTTGTCCTCCTGGCCGACGAGACCGGGGATATCGGAGTACTGGTTGGCCTTCTGGCGGAACTCGTAGGCCACCAGCAGCCAGTCGGTGGGCAGATAGGCGACGTTGCCTTCAAACGTGGGCTTGTATTCATCGCCAAAGCCCAGGAAGCCCAGGTTCGAGGCTTCGCTGAGCCTCAGGCCGCCGGTCACGATCAACGGACGATTCAGAGTCCAGTTGCCCACCAGCGTTTTGCTGGCGGTTAAGGTGAAGTCGATGCCCCAATCCCTGTCATAACCGATGTCTGACAGAGCGCCGCCAAGCTTGTTGTTGATGCCTTTGATGCCGTCGTTGACCTTAAAGTGCGTGCCGACCGTCAGAGCTGGCAACCATTTTGTGCCAAACGAATTCTCTTCCAGCAGCAGGCCTCGAATGTTGAAGTTGTGCAGCCAGATGTCGTGCCGCCCTATATCAACGCCTGTGGCATCCTTGATATCGCCGGGAAGCGTACCCAATCCGAGGCGGGTTGCCGCATATCCCAGTTCGATGCGGCCGAAGAGGTTCTCGGTGACCGTAAAGGCCTGCAGGTTCTTCCGGCCGGCCATGACGTTCGAGAATGCCACCGCCGGCAGCCCGAACCAGTTTCCCTTCCTGGGCGGATTGACCAGATAAGCCATCGGCGTGATGGCCCCGCCGCCGTAGCCTTCAATGGTGTGGAAGGGTAACGGCGGACCTTTTTCGGCGGGCGGCTCTTCCTTCTCCGCGACAACGAGCTCTATGGGTTCATTCGGCCGGTCGTTCTCAGACTGACTGGGACTCTCGTTTTCCCGGGTGGTCGGTTGTGATGCTGCCGTTGGCGGCCCGTTGGCCGCGTTCTCGGAGGCAGGCTTGCCTCCTTCATTCGCGGCAAATAACGAGTCAGTCAGGAGTGCAATGACCAGACTCGCAAACAGAATGCAAATGCGCACGGGTATCCCCTTCTTCCTGTTTGGTTGCGTGCCAAGTGGGACGAGTGTCAAAACGCTTCTTGCGGATTTACGTCAGCAACAGCGTCGACACCGTATGGGCACATGAGGGTTGCGACGCCAGGCGCGCCGCATGTGGGCGATGGGGTGCATGAGCGTCTTCCCCGCCGGTTCGGGCAGGAACGCCGTGCTGTGGAGATGTCTGATGTTCGTTGCGTTCATCAATTAACCTAGCGATATATCATCAACTCGGTCGAGTTAGTGTACTATCTGTCTCGACATTGTCAATAGAGAAAGTCGAGAATTTCCTCTTATACGGCGACAATCATCGTAAGTGCATGTGATATAATGACATAATATCGAAGTGCCAGGGCGTATTCAGCTTGCAAATTCACAGGCAATTTGCCACAATCCCAACTGTGCTAGTGAACTTTAGAGGGTGTTCCATGAGCATCAGTCAGAAGTGCCAATACGCCATTCGAGCATTGTTGGAGCTTGCCAAACGTTCCGGTCAGGCCCCGGTGCGAAGTGGCGAGATTGCCGCCCGCCAAGCCATTCCTCCGCGATTCCTGGAAAACATTCTCAATGAACTCAAGACCGCCGGCTTGGTGGAGGCAAGACGAGGCGCTCAAGGCGGTTTTATCCTTGCCTGTAAGCCGGAAGACCTGACGGTGGGCCGCGTCATCCGTCTCGTGGATGGCTCGCTCGATCCAGTCCGGTGCACAAAAGGATCAAACCGGTGCAACTGCCCGCTCAAGGATCGCTGTTCATTGCTCCAGTTGTGGGAGGAGGCCAAAGCTGCGGTGGAGGCCGTCTACGATCGGGCAACCTTCGCGGAACTGGCCAGAAGAGACAAGGCCGCGGACGACCGGGAGAAATTCGATTACTGCATCTGAGGTGATGCTGACATTCCACGCGCGATGGGGTGGAGAACGACCCGCTCAAGAGGCTGGCCGAGACGTTCGCGGTGAACCGGCTGGGGTTTCCGGCCGGTTTGCGGCGCTGGCTGTGCACGACCAACCTGATCGAGTTGCCCCATGCGGGCGCGCGGCTGCGCACCCGGCGGGTGACGAACTGGCAGAACGGCTCGATGGTGCTGCGTTGGGCGGCTTTGGCGCTGCTGACCGGAGAAGAACTTCCGGCGGATCATGGGCTGTGAGCAGCTCTGGATGCTCAAGGCGTATCTGGATGAAGACGTTGAGGACGTGCAGGAGGCACGCAGAGGCAAGAAGCGAGTTGGCCGCTGAAAGAAGGCGGGATAGCGTATGAGGTCGGAGCCGCCTTCAAACCTTCAACTGGCGGCTGGACACTCTCCGACGCCCATGCCGCGAATGACGGGCTGATAATTGACCGGGATTGGCTTGCGCTGGAGAAACCACTTGCCGAAACCGTCCTGCCGGAAGAGATCGGGGAGCACTTGTCCGATTGGGGGCGCCGAGCGTCTCGGGTTAACGTCGCAAGCCGGTCTCCAATTCGATCAAGGGTGAATCGCTCGTGCGGATCAATCCGATCCCGGGGTGGTCGAAGTCGATCGTGGTGTAGAGTGCAGCCGTCACCAGTACAGTCAGCGAGATCGTCATCGTCGGGCATCTCCGGCGGGTCAGACCGCAGCCGAAGCCGATGACTCCGATCGCCAGCGCAGAACAGAGGACCAGCAACCCCAGCACCACGGTGGGGAGGTGCACGTGCTCTGTCGCCACTCTGGTTGCATGAAGATCGATCACCTCATTCACGGGCGGAAGCACGACGACCATGGTTGCGGGCTTGGCGCGAACTCCCTCTTGTGCTGCTTTCCAGATCCGCTCGTGGAAGAGCCTGATTTCAGCCGCCGTCTCGGGCGACAGGCCATAACGGAGGTGTGTTGAGACCCGGATTCGGTGTGTGAGGTAGTCCGCCAGGGCTGTGCGCAATTCCGACTGCCAGGGCTCGTCCAGCAGCTCGGCCCTGAGACAGGCCGTGCCGATGGCATTGGCTTCCTGAATGATCAGGCGCTGCCGTTCCATGTATCTGGAAGCCGCCCCGCCAAAGCTGAAAGCGAGCAGCAGGCCGAGGAGACCGAGCGCAGCGCCCTGAACCGCGCCGATCTGACTGCCGCCGGCTGCGTCGCCCGCGGTGGTTGCGGCGCGGCGGCCTCCGCGAAATCCCGCTTCCAGGCATGCCAGCAGCAGAAGCAGGATTGCAACCGCGAATCCGATTTCCAACATCGTCGAGGACCATTGAACCTTTCTGCCTGCAGAGCTCCCCTCGACCGGCACGTGGCCTGCGTTCCTCCGATGCCGCATCATAGGCCCGACGCACGTCTCGGGTAGTAATCGGTCATTTCAGCTCGATTGGCTTGTCGCTGTCGGCGGCGCGGGTGTTCCGGATCCACGCGACCGTTCTATTGCACGGCTTCCGTCAGCTTGTTCATCACCTCGTCAAGGTTGAAACTGGCCGCCTTCTGCCGCTGCGGGTACTCCTTGAACGTCATCAGGAACTCCCCGACGTAGTCCTGGGCCGGCACCAGCAGGAACGCATGGTCGAGCAGCCAGTCGTAATAGGTGTTGGACGTGATGTCCGCCCGCTCGTACGGGTCGGTGCGCAGGTTGAACATCTTCGGGAGGCGAAGGTTGACGAACGGCTCTGCCCAGATCCGCAGCGTTCCGGGCACACGCTGTTCCATGAACACCAGTTTCCAGTTGTCGAAGCGCAGGGCGGTCACCTGCTGATCGTCGTTGCAGTAGATGAACGACTCCCGCGGCGGTTTCTCCGCCTGCCCGGTGAGGTACGGCACGAGGCTGTACCCGTCGAGGTGGACCCTGTAGGTCATATCCCCGACCTGGTAGCCCTTGAGCAGCTTCTCCTTGACCTGGTCGTCCCCGGCCATGGCGAGGATGGTGGGCAGCCAGTCGTGATGGGCGATGATCTCGTTCGAGACGCTGCCCGGCTTGATCTTCCCCGGCCACCGCACTATGCACGGCACCCGGTAGGCGCCTTCCCAGTTCGAGTTCTTCTCGTTGCGGAAGGGCGTCATGGCCGCGTCCGGCCACGTGTTCATGTGCGGACCGTTGTCGGTCGAGTACATGACGAACGTGTTGTCCGCGATACCGGCGTCGTCAATCGCCTTGAGCACCGTGCCGACGTTCCTGTCGTGGTCGATCATGGCGTCGTGATATTCACTCTGCCAGCGGCCGGACTGGCCCCGGCTCTCTGGCTTGACGTGGGTGCGGACATGCATGTGGGTGAAGTTGACCCAGACGAAGAACGGCTTGCCGGCCTTGGCCTGACGTTGGATAAAGTCAGCCGCGCGGTCGGCGATGTCGTCATCGATGGTCTCCATGCGCTTCCTGGTGAGCGGTCCGGTGTCTTTGATGATCTGTTTGCCGATCTTTCCGAACCGTGGGTCCACTGTCTCATCAACCTTGTCCGTGGCTTTGGCATCCAGGACGCCGCGGGGGCCGTACTTCGCACGGAAAGCCGGATCCTTGGGATAGTCCGGATGTTCAGGCTCTTCCTCGGCATTGAGGTGGTACAGATTGCCGTAGAACTCATCGAACCCGTGGACGGTAGGCAGGAACTCGTTGCGGTCACCGAGGTGGTTTTTGCCGATCTGACCCGTCGCATAACCGAGCGGCTTGAGCAGTTCCGCAATCGTGGGGTCTTCCTTGCGCAGCCCCAACGTCGCTCCCGGCAGGCCGACCTTGGTGAGACCAGTCCGCAGCCCGTGTTGGCCGGTAATCAGCGATGCCCGGCCCGCCGTGCAGCTCTGCTCGCCGTAGTAGTCGGTGAACATCATGCCCTGCTCCGCAAGCCGGTCGATATTCGGCGTCCAGTAGCCCATCAGGCCTCGCGTATAGGCGCTGATGTTCGACTGACCGATATCGTCGCCCCAGATGATGACGAAGTTCGGCTTCTTCTGCTGAGCTTTTACAGCGTCGGCCAGGCAGACGAAGCTGCCGGCCGCGGCCAGCAGGCCCAGCATGCAACCGCGTAGTGCTTTCATCACACGATCTCCTTTTAATGAGCTCAGTGACGGGGGTGTCACGGGACTTCCGATCCACTACCTTTGCGTGCGTATGTGTCCGCGTCAGCGTGCGGGAAACACGGTCTTCCAATCGTTCTTCATGTCAACGACGGTCCAGCCGCGGCGCTGTGCCTCGTCAAGTGCCTTGTCGAGCCGGCCGACATCCGACTGGCGGTCGTACGCGTACTCGCGCTCGGCGTCGGTATGGTGCACGATCAGCCCGAAACGCGGGCCATCACCGGTGGTCGTGTACTGCAGCATCTGAAGATCGCCGTCGGAATTGCCGAAAGCCATGACCGGCCGTCGGCCGATCATCTGGTGAATGCCGACCGGCTTGCCCGGGCCGTCGTCGATGAGGTCCACCTCAGGCAGCTTCACCAGCACGGGCTTGCCTTCGCGCATTTCGAACTTGAGTTTCCCGCGGCTGCCGACTACCTGCTCGGGCGGGATGCCGTAGACTCGGCCGACCCATGGCCTCATGAATTCCACCCCGCCGCCGGAGACGATGTACGTTTTGAATCCGCTGGACCGCAGGTATGCAAGCAGTTCGAGCATGGGCTGATAGATCATCTGGGTGTACAACCGGCCGGTCTTGGGGTGCCTAGCCGTTGTGATCCAGTCTGTGACGATCTTCTCGAACTCGTCGGCGGTCATGCCGGCATGTGTCGCGGCCATGATCTCAAGCAGGCCCTTCTCCCCGCCGGCGATGAGCCCTTTGGGATCACCGGCCAGAACAGATCTAAATGGCTCCCTCTCCTTCCAGTCCGGATGCCGCGGGGCCATGGTTTGGATGCGATCAGCTGCGAAGAGGAACTGGAAGTACATGGGCTGTTCGCACCAGAGCGTGCCGTCGTTGTCGAAGACGGCGATGCGTTCAGCCGGCTTCACGAAGTCCGGACTTCCTTCGGCCGTTACGCGGGCGACGAAGTCTGCGATCGATTTCTTGGCCGGGCCTTCATTCCACGAGGGGAGCAGATCTTGCGCCCGTACCAGAGCCGGGACAAACAGCACGACGGCGGCGACGCGCGCGGAATGTCGGATCATTCCATGCCTCCTTTGGTTTTCACGCACCGGAAGCCGATGTGGTTACTGCCCGTGCTGGCCTCGCCTTTGCCCCGGGTCCCGACCATGTAACGCGTGCAATACTGGTCAGTGCACAAAAACGAGCCGCCGCGCTGCACGCGCTTCTTCTCGCCCGGCTCGGCCGGGTCCCACGGCGCCGCCGGCCCCTGTGGGTTGCGGATGACACCGCCGGCTGACGCGAGCTGCGCATAGGCGTCGGCCCGATACCAGTCGCTGCACCACTCCCACACGTTGCCTGCAATGTCGTAGAGGCCATAGCTATTCGGCGGGAACTGTGCCACGGGCGCGATGCCCGCAAAGCCGTCCTGGCCCTCATCTTTCAGCGGGAACCGGCCCTGGAACGTGTTGGCCATGTGCTTGCCGCCGGGACGAAACTCATTGCCCCAGGCGAAGATCTGGCCGGTCAGGCCCCCGCGCGCGGCGAATTCCCACTCGGCCTCGGTGGGCAGGCGCTTGCCGGCCCATTTCGCATACGCCACCGCATCGTCATAGGCGATGTGAACCACCGGGTAGTTGCCGCGGCCCTCAATGGAACTGCCCGGCCCTTCCGGGTGCCGCCAGTCGGCCCCTTTCTGGTAGCGCCACCAGCGGTAATGATCAGTCAACGGCACCGGGGCAGGCGTGGGCGTGAACACGGTCGAGCCGGCCACCAGATTCTCCGGCGGCGCGCCGGGGAACTCCTCGGCCGTGGGCGTGCGCTCAGCGATCGTCACATAGCCGGTGGCTTTGACGAACTTGTCGAATTGCCCGTTGGTTACCTCGGTGGCGTCCATCCAGAAGCCATCAACATAGACGCGGCGGATGGGCTGTGCGTCGCGGGTCACGCCCGGCAGGGAACAGAACCCTTCGCAGAGGCTGTCCGAGCCCATGGAAAACTCGCCGCCGGGGATCCACACCATGCCCGCCGGGGCGGGGCCGGGAGGTGGCGCGGTGTTCGGGATCGTCGCCGCGAATACAGATAATGACGAGGTCACAGGGGAAGCGAGCTCGTGTGATGAGCCCGCCAAATCAGACTGCACCAGTTTGAAGGCCATGATGGCAGAGATCCCGCCTGCCAGCATCATGGCAATTCCCCATCCCCACGCCACGCGCCGGCGGGCTGGCACAACGGCTTTGGCTGCAGATGGCCACGTGTTCATATTTCGCCCGCATCTGGACAACCGAACTGGCGAAGGTTTACGGGAATGATATGCACGCTGCAGAACGGGGGTACAGGCCGGGATATCCCGTGGAGGGATCAACGAACCGCTGAGCCAACTTAGCCACGATCTCTACAGGAGTACCCGAATTCGAGGGGCTGCCCCAACTGAGCCGGCTTCGTCCCACGGACTGCTGAGAATGCCAGCTTCCCAAGCCGGCTTTGTGTTTTTGTGTGCTTCCCGATTTCGGCGAGGCGCCTTGTAGGCACGACTGTTCAGTTGAATGCTGCGCGGGAGAATGCTGGCGTCAAGAACGATTCTCATCCGCCGCGGGCCGCGTAAATGCTCCCGCGGCTGTCATCCGCGACAGAACCGCGACGGGGATGGCTTTGTGGCCAGGCGTCGAAACGGCCGATCCACTCCTCAGCGGTCTCTTCGGTATAGTATCGTCACCGCCTGTGCTTCTTGCGCCGCTGGCGCTTTTCCTTGCGGGTTTCCCTGCGTTTCTGGCTCATGGTGCTGCCGCCCTTGAGGCGGGGCATGATGCCGCCGGCGGCCATTTTCGCGAACTGGGCGGCGCTGCGCAGCCGGTCCATCATCGACATGTTGCTCATGACCTTCATCATGTCGCGGACCTGGGTGAAGCTCTTGATCAGTCCGGAGACGTCCTTGGGGTCGGTGCCTGAGCCCTTGGCGATCCGGCGGCGGCGCGAGGCCTCGATGATCTCCGGATTGCGGCGCTCCTTGGGGGTCATCGACTGGATGATGGCCTCGAAGCGATCCAGTTCGCGATCATCCACCTCCAGGCCGTCGACCTGCGTGGACATGCCGGGGATCAGCTTCATGATGTCCTTCATGGAGCCCATCGACTTCATTTTGTTCATCTGGGCCATGAAGTCGTCCAGCGTCATGCCGCTGGCCATCTTCTTCTGAAGCTTCTCGGCTTCCTTGGCGTCGAACTGCTGCTGGGCCTTCTCGACCAGCGTGACCACGTCGCCCATGCCGAGAATTCGACCGGCCATGCGGTCGGCGTGGAATTCCTCCAGCGCTTCCAGTTTCTCGCCGGTACCGATGAACTTGATCGGCTTGCCGGTGATCATCTTGGCGGAGAGGGCTGCGCCGCCGCGGGTGTCGGAGTCGAACTTGGTGAGGATCAGGCCGTCGAGCTCGAGCCGTTCGTTGAAGCGCTTGGCCGTGTTGACCGCGTCCTGGCCGGTCATGGCGTCGATGACCAGGAAGACTTGGTGCGGCTGAGTGGCCTGCTCGACCTGATGGATCTCGTTCATGAGCTCGTCGTCGATAGCCAGGCGGCCGGCCGTATCCAGAATGACCACGTCGCGGTCGGTCTTGCGGGCATGGAGGACGCCGTTACGGCAGACCTTCACCGGGTTCTGCTCGCCACGTTCGGCGTAGACGGGTACGCCAACCTGACCGCCGATTACTTCAAGCTGGTCGATAGCCGCCGGGCGCTTAAGGTCGGCCGCGACCATCAGCGGGCGCTTGCCGCGGCTCATGATGAGCTTGGCCAGCTTGCCGCAGGTGGTGGTCTTGCCGGAGCCCTGCAGGCCGGCCATGAGGATGACCGTCGGTCCGGGGGTTACATAGGGGATGCGCGGGTCTACCGGGCCCATGAGCTGAACCAGCTCGTCATGGACGATTTTGATGAGCACCTGGTCGGGGTGGAGGGTTTTGATCACCTCCGCGCCGAGGGCCTTTTTCATGACCTCATCGGTGAACTGCTTGACCACGCTGACGTGGACGTCGGCTTCCAGCAGGGCGGTGCGGACCTCTCGCAGGGCCTCGGCCACGTTCTCTTCAGTGATCCTGCCCCGGCCACGAATGCGCCGGAAAACATCCCCGAAACGTTCTGTTAGTGCTTCAAACATCAGTATACCTGAAACTTAGGTCGTCGTACGGGACTCGTCCCCCTCCCGCAACAGGCCCAATTATAGCGTGGCGGGGCTGAAACCGGGAACAGGCGGGGGGGGAAGGGGGGGCGTGACAGCTTCGGCAGGCTCGGCTCCGTTCGATATTCAGCCCCGTTATGGGGCTTTCCGCCGAAGGCGGCTTCGGGCCGGCCACCCGACTCGGGGGTGTGGCCCACCTCTTCAAGAGGTAGGTTCACGATTTGGACAACCGATGAGGGTGCCGACGGCATCAACCGCAAGCCCAGCTGAAGCCGGAGTGCGTCTGAGGCTGGAGAAGTGTCTGTCGCTCAGGTAGTCGCCAGTGGCCCCGAGAGGGGCCGGGTGAGAGTGGCCACCAGTGGAGCGAAGCGGAACTGGTGGTTGCGAGTGCCCGGCGCACAAGTCCCCGCCCCGGCCGGGCCGGGTACCCGGCGAAAGCTGGGTGCCGGCCGTTTTACAGGCAAAACGGCCCGGTACGGAGCCCGGCCGCTACAGAAAATGGCCCACTTTGCACTGCAGGGCTTCGCCATGGCCGCCTATTCTTCGGCGGCGATCACGTCTTTGTAAGTCTCCCGACGGCGGATGGTGCGGAATTCTCCGCCTTCGACCAGCACCTCTGCGGCGTTGGGCCGGGAGTTGTAGTGGCTGGCCATCGCGAAGCCGTACGCGCCGGCCGTGAAGACTGCAATCAGGTCGCCGCGCTTCACCGGCGGCAGCAACCGGCCTTTACCCAGAAAATCGCCCGACTCGCACACCGGCCCGACGATATCCACCTCGCTGGTGCCGGGGAAATTCAGACCGCGCCAGCGTTGCGAGGGAACGAACCCCGGGCCCGGGTTCGCCGGCCAGATAAAGTGATACGCATCGTACAGGGCCGGGCGGATAAGCTCGGTCATGGAGCCGTCCACGATGACAAAGTGCTTGTCGCCGCCGCGCTTCACGTAGAGCGTACGGGCCAGCAGGATACCTGCGTTGGCCGCGATGGAACGCCCCGGCTCCAGGATCACCTTGAGGCCCTGGTTGCGCAGCAGGGGTACGATCTGTTCGGCATAGGCCGTGGCCGGTGGAGAATCGCTGCCTTCGTAGTTGGCCCGGAATCCGCCGCCGATGTCGAGCGTATCGATCTGGTAGCCCTCATCGCGCAGGGCCTTGATGAGTTCAAGAGTCTTGGTGATGGCTTCGGAGTAAGCCTCAATGTTATTCACCGGTGAGCCGATGTGCAGGTGGATGCCGCAAAGCTGCACGTGGGTGCTCCGGCCAAATTCCTGGAAGACTTTTCGGGCCCGTTCGAGGTCCACGCCGAACTTGGATTCGCGCTTGCCGGTGGCGGTGTGGCGGTGGGTCTTGGGATCCACGTCCGGGTTGACCCGCAGGGCGGCACGGACGGTTTGCCCTTTCCGCCCGGCCAGCTCGATCAGGTTGGCCAGCTCGGCCTCGGACTCGATGTTGAACAGGCCGATTCTGGCGTCGATGGCCTCGTTGATCTCCGCGTCGGTCTTGCCCACGCCGGCGTAGGTGATCTTGGCGGGTTCGGCCCCGGCCTTAAGGGCCCGGTAGAGCTCGCCGCCGCTGACCACATCCATCCCCGCCCCCATCCCCACCAGCAGCCGGAGGATGTGGAGATTGCTGCAACTCTTGATGGAATAACAGATCGTGGGATTGAGCTCGCGGAAAGCGGAAACGAACTTGTTGTAGTGATCGCGGAAGGTGGCCGCTGAATAGATGTAAGTGGGCGTTCCCACGGCGTCCGCGATCCGGCGGACAGGGACATCCTCGCAATACAGCTCGCCTTCCCGGTAAATGAAGTTATCCATGATCCAACCTGTCGTATTGTAAGCGCCAAAACAGGCTGTGATTACACACGATCTGAGGGTGGGAATCAATGGATCGAGGGTTCAGGGGTTAGGGTTCGGGGTTCAGGGTTCAGGGAGGCTGGGGGGGCATCCCCGGGGGGCGGGCATCCTGCCCGCCTTCACGGTTCAGGGTAGCCCTTGGGGAGCGGGCACCTTGCCCGCCTGAGAAGGTTCAGTCGGAGGGCGGGCATTTTGGCCGCCTGGTGGGCTTCGAGGTTCAGGATTCTGAAAAAGACGCCAGCACCGCGGCGGCGGTTGATTCCAGGGCCTCCGGCGTTCTCGCAAGGGCTTCCTGAAGCGGCATCTCGGGCGGGTTGATCGGGTGGAAGCTGCGGAGCACCTCCAGAGCGGCTTCGGCCCCTTCGCCGGTGCAGCCGACCAGGGCGACGACGGGGACGCCGGCGGCTTTGCCGGCTTGGCCGACGCCGGCAATGACCTTGCCCATCATGGACTGGCGGTCGAGACGGCCTTCGCCGGTGATGATCAGGTCGGCGTCTTTGATGCGCTGCTCGAAGTGAACGGCTTCCATCACCAGCCGGATGCCTCGGTCGAGGCGGGCGTTAAAGAACGCGACCATCCCCGCGCCCAGCCCGCCGGCCGCGCCCGCGCCGGGAAAATCGCGGACGTTCTTGCCCAGGTCGCGTTCGATCAGGTCGGCCAGGTGGGCGAGATTTCGGTCAAGGATCTGGACCTGCTCGGGGGTGGCGCCCTTCTGCGGGCCGTAGATCGCGGCCGCTCCGCGCGGGCCGTACAGGGGGTTGTCCACGTCGCAGGCCACGAGGATGGAGACCGGCGCAGTGCTCTCCGCCTGCGAGCCGCCTGCCCCTCCTTCTTCTTCTGAGCGCAAGGCGGGCAAGACGCCCGCCCTCCGATGTGAGACACCGGCGTCTCGCTGGTGCGCGGCGGGCAGGATGCCCGCTCCCCCGAAGGCGGGCAAGATGCCCGCCCTCCGATCGATCTGGGCGACCTTGTCCAGTTGGCCGCCGGCGATGGGGGCGGGGATGGGCCGGCCGGTCGCGTCGAGAAAGCGATATCCGCAGGCCTGGGCCGCGCCCGCGCCGCCGTCGGTGGTGGCGCTGCCGCCGATGCCCACGATGAGACGAGTGGCTCCGCTTTCGATCGCGGCCCGGATCAACTCGCCGGTGCCGTAGGTGGTGGTGAGCAGGGGGTTGCGACGGTCGGACGGGACCAGGGCCAGGCCCGAGGCGGCGGCCATCTCGATGACCGCGGTGTTGCTGCCGTCGCCCAGCAGACCCCAGGTGGCCGTCACTGGTTCGCCCAGTGGGCCGGTGACGGTGGTTTGACGAAGCGCGCCGCCCGTGGCGCTGACCAGGGCGTCCACGGTTCCTTCGCCGCCGTCGGCCATGGGGATGGAGTCAATGATCGCATCCGGGCGGACCCGGCGAATGCCGCGCGCGATCGCTTCGCAGACCTCGCGGGCGCTGAGCGATTCTTTGAAGGAGTCTGGGGCGAGGATGATGCGCATGGGGCTCACTATAGGCATCGTGGGGTGAGGTGCAACTCTGCTCCGGGCAAATGTCTAATGTCTAATGACCAATGTCTAACGAATGACCTACGACCTAAGGACGGAAGGTCCGAGGCCGGGGCGCAGCGTTTCTGGATGACCCCCGCGCGATGGTGAGACAACTCAACACACGATGCGTGCATCCCGCCTCTTGATCCGTTCTGGGGGACATCGACGCCTCGTCGGTGAAGGCTCCGTGTGGCGCCGGCATCCCGTGGTGAAAGAACGGTCACCGGGCGGTCAGGTAACCTTCCAGCACGCGGACGAAGCGCGGGTGGTTCTCCCAGACTCTGAAAAACACCTTTTCCCCCCGCCTGACGTTCTCCAGCAGCTTGCCGGCATCCTCCAGGTCGGACGGGAAGTATTTGCCGATCTGGGCGATGATGTGGCCGCGGACCAGGCCGGCCTCCTGTGCCGGGCTGCCCGGGGCCACGCCGGTGATGACCAGCCCGCCCCGCAGCCGCAGTTCGGCGGCTTCCTCCTCGGTGAGCGGCCGGGCGGAGATGCCGAATTTCTCGCTCAGCAGCCGGGCCCCGTCGGGAGCGGGGAGGGCCCGCGGCTGGACCCGCACGGAATAGCGCTTGCCGTTGCGAACCAGCTCCAGCGTCAGCGGGTCGGCCGGCCGGCGGTGGAGCAGGTGGATGTAGTAGTCGAGGTCCTGGCGGACCGGCGTGCCGTTGATGCCGACCAGTTCGTCGCCGGCCTCGATACCCGCGGCGGCGGCTGGCCCGTAGGCCTCGGTCACGTACGTGCGGTCGCGCCAGTGGAGCCGCAGGCCGACCTGCATCCGGCGGATGCGTTCGATGGACAGCATCTCCGGCAGAAGCCTGCGCAGCGTGTCCACCGGGATGGCGAAGCCGATGTTCTGGGCGTCGCCGCGGATGGCGGTGTTGATGCCGATCAGTTCGCCGAGCACGTTGAGCAGCGGCCCGCCGGAGTTGCCGCGGTTGATGCTGGCGTCGGTCTGGATGAGGCCGGTGTAGGAGACGTTTTCGCCGCCCTCCAGCGTGCGGTTGGTGGCACTGACGATGCCGGCGGTCACGGTGTGGTCGTAGCCCAGCGGATTGCCGATGGCGATGACCGTCTCGCCGATCAGCAGGTCGTCGCTGCGGCCCAGGGTGATGGCGGGGAAGCTGCGGTTTGCCCGGACGCGGAGCACGGCCAGGTCGTGCCGTTCGTCCACCGCCACTTTGTCGGCATCATATTCGGTTTTATCCGCGAAGATAATCTTGACGCCGGCGGCTTCGGCCACCACGTGGGCATTGGTGACCACGTAGCCGTACGGGTGAATGAAGAAGCCGCTGCCGATGGCGGTGGTCTGGTAGCGCTGGGTCCGGCCGCGACCGAAGATGTCGCCGAAGGGCAGCACCCGTTCGACCTCCTGGGTGGCCTGAATGCTGACCACGGCGTCACGGGTGCGCTCGAAGACGTCCACGATGGGCGTCCGGCGAAGCGCCCGGCCGGTGGCCACGGGAGCAGGCCCGGCCACAGGCTGGGCGGCAGGGCGGATCTCCGATTGCGGATTGCGGTTAGCGGATTGGGTGGGGCCGGCCTGGCGTGGCGAGGGTTGGGCCCTCCGTTGTGCCGGCTCAGGTGGCCGCTGCGATGCCGGGGCACCGGCGAGCATAAGCGCTATCAGTATTCCAATGAACCCCTGGACGTTCATACAGGCTCCTGCTGTGATGCCACTGTGATACCCCACAGTATAAGTGGCTCGGCAGGGATTGTCAGATGGGATACCTTCGCCCGTGGTGGTCAGATGTGGCGGCACAGAGGGCGGAAGGCGCATTGATGGCATCGAAACTGACGGCATGCTCTCCTGGCAGATCTCCCGCAGTCGTAGACCCTGCCAGCGGAGCCCGCATCTCCAGCGCGAAAGGGCGGCTCGCGCTTCCGCGCAGCCTTCGCTTGACGGATATCCGACTTCTCGCTGGTTCAGCCGACGAGCGCCAGAAGTGAAAAGGCGAGCTGTCCCAATTGTTGTCTATGTTGACGCATCTCCCGGCCTGTCGGCTTCTGCGCGGACCGAAACGGAATAGGGGTGACACATGGGGCCTGCCGTACTCAACACGACTACCAATTTGCCAGTGATGTAGGTGTGGCAAAGCTGCCTCGTGGGAAGAACTGGCACGGCAACTCAAAGGGAACCTAGACTGCATGCCTGTGAGTACTATGAATGCTCTGGGAGCTCAAGGCCCTCAGCTTGTACTGGTTCGGAAAAGCGATAGCCCCATCTGGTACTTTTGACCGCAACTCTCACTGGGCCGGTGAGGGCTGCTTGCGCTATTCGGCACTTTGTCGGCAGAATAATAGACTCTTTACAAGGATTGGATATCTGATATGATATTCGCGTGACACTTCTTGCTGGCGAAGGGAGGCTTTGCCATGAGGCGGGAAGCGGGGATTGCCGCACTCGTCGGTTCGTGCGTAGTAGTGTTCGGAACACTGAGCTACGGCCTTCTCTCAGTCAACAGCTCCGGCCGCCGTGGCAGCGCTGCTCAAACACCGGAGCCCCCCTGGTAAGACCCGCTCCAGCTCTTGCTGAGAAGTCGCTTTCGCAGCCCCTAGCAGAGAAGCCAGTCGCTCAACGTCCGGTTGCTGCCCGACCACTGACGCCCGCGCCTGCCGCGCCAGTACGGTCGGTTACCAGCTACACTCCGCCATCCACCGCATACCAACCGACGCAATCGGATACGTCCCCATCAACGACGCAATCACATGCAGCCTCATCCACGACGCAGAACCCGGCGCAGGCTTACAACCCGTCCACGACGACGCACCAGCCGATGCGGACTTACAACCCGCCCACGACAACCTACCAGCCAACGGTTGCCAAGAGCGGCTCTCGTTATGGTGGGACAAGTCGGGCTACTGGTCGTTCGAACACAGTTCATGTTCGGGGATATTACAGGAAAGACGGAACTTACGTCCGGAGCCACTATCGAAGTGCGCCCCGTCGACGTTGATTGTTGACTGAAAGGACATGACACGACGCTTTGTCGGAACAGGTCTTCTTGTCGCTATTCTGGCCGCCGTGGCATACCAGCTCCACGGCCAGGCTTCAGCTAAGAGCCCCGCCCGCGCCCAAGACGTGAGGGTATACTTTTCGCCCAAGGGTGGATGCCAAGAGGTCATCGTCAATGCGATCGCAGAAGCCAAGCAGTCCGTCCGCATCCAGGCGTATTCATTCACCAATGTCACAATCGCAAAGGCTCTCCTCAATGCGAAGAAGCGTGGCGTCCAGTGTGAGGCAATCCTGGATGCCTCTAACCGAACCGATAAGTGCTCAGCCGCGACCTTCCTGATGAACGCGGGAATTCCGGTCTTAATTGATGCAAACCACCAGATTGCCCACGATAGAATTAACATCATCGACGAGCAGACGATCATCACCGGCTCGTACAACTTCTCCAAGAGCGCCGAAGAGAACAATGCTGAGAATCTGCTTGTGCTCACGGGCTATGTCGACCTCGCAAAGGCGTACCTAGCCAACTCTCGGGCTCACAGGGAGCATTCCACTGAGTACAGCGGTCCAATGCGAAGCGAAGGCCCCGCTGCTCAAGGTCCAGCGCCAGCTGCACCTGCTCTTGCAGTTGCGGCGAACAGCCTCACCAACGACGAGACGGTATGTGCGACCCGCTCCGGCTCAAAATATCACAGGGCTGGGTGCCGATTCCTCGCAAAGAGTTCGATGCCGATAAAGCTGAGCGACGCCCGGGCAAAATACGGTCCGTGTTTGCGGTGTGCCCTCCGCGATAAGAGGCTGTTTCAAAACCATGGTGACCACCCCAGCTTGCCCGCGACAATGAGGGCGGCAGCCAGTTCATGAAAGGCCTGGAAGTGGTAACCCTTTCGCTCGTAGCACATTCTGATTCTGCGGTTGTTGGCAAACCAGGCCAGCGTGCGCTCAACCACGTAACGGACCCGCCCCAGGCCGCTACCGTGCAGGGTACCGTGTCTGCCC
>Ga0209409_1000010_pt1 | contig 183839 bp, 169 predicted proteins | sample AD_JPNMR1_MetaG_FD_184424 | JGI IMG/M metagenome (GOLD analysis project Ga0209409, IMG submission 184424) | Active sludge microbial communities of municipal wastewater-treating anaerobic digesters from Japan - AD_JPNMR1_MetaG (SPAdes) (version 2) | ecosystem: Engineered > Bioreactor >... | reverse complement strand
AAAGTTATTGCTGTAATAGGTGATGGTGCAATGACCGGAGGTATGGTCTATGAAGCTATGAATAATGCAGCATTATATAAAACAAATTTAATTGTTGTATTTAACGATAATAATATGTCAATAGATAATAATGTTTGGTATGTACAAAATTTCTTTACAGATTTAATATCCAATCCCGAATATAATAAAATTAAAGATCAGGTTTGGGAAGTAGCTGGTAAATTTGATTCTATTGGCGATAGATTTCGTAAATTGGTTGGTAAAATTCATAGTGGAGTAAAATCTATTGTTACGCCTGGTATGATGTTTGAAGCATTAGGATTTAGATATTTTGGCCCTGTAAATGGTCATAGCATTCCAAAATTAGTTAAGATTTTTGAAGCAGTTAAAAATTTACATGGGCCTATTTTGGTTCATGTTGCAACTCAGAAAGGATATGGTTATAAACCTGCAGAAAATGATAAACAAAAATTGCATGCTTCTACACCATTTGATATTGAAACTGGAAAGGCACTTAAAAAATCAACTATCCCCACATTTACAAAAATTTTTGGTCAAACACTTGTTAAAATAGCAAAGGATAATTCTAAAGTTATTGGAATTACTGCTGCTATGCCCGATGGAACAGGTTTAGATTTATTAAAGGACGCAATTCCAGAAAGATACATAGATGTTGGGATTGCGGAAGAGCATGCAGTTACTTTTGCAGCAGGAATGGCAACGCAAGGGATGATACCGGTTGTTGCTATATATTCCACATTTCTACAAAGAGCTTTTGATCAAATAGTACATGATGTTGCTTTGCAAAAGTTACATGTAGTATTTGCATTAGATAGAGCAGGACTAGTAGGTGCAGATGGTCCTACACATCACGGAAGCCTTGATTTAAGTTATTTGAGAATTATTCCTAATATGGTAGTGATGGCTCCAAAAGATGAAGCTGAACTAAGAGATATGTTAAATTTTGCTGTTAACAAGTATAATGATGGTCCTATTGCGTTAAGATATCCAAGAGGTAATGCAATGGGAGTTGAATTAAAAGAAGAATTTAAAGATATTGAATTAGGAAAAGCAGAAATTATTCAAGAAGGTAACGATGTTTGTATTTTAGCTGTTGGTAATTTTGTTTATTATGCTATTGAAACTGCTAAAATTTTACAACAAGAAAATATATCTGTTCAAATTTATAATATGCGATTTATCAAGCCTCTTGATACAGATGTTTTAGAATTAGTGGTAAAAAAATTCAATAAAATTGTAACATATGCAGAAAATACTATTGTTGGGGGCTTTGGTAGTGCTGTTGCGGAGTTTTTGGTAGATAATCAATACAAAAATGATATTTTAAGGATAGAATTACCAGATAAATTTATTGAACATGGGACACAACAGCAATTACATGAACTTGTTAAGGTGGACGCAAAATCAGTTGCTGAAAAAATAAAAAATTTTCTTAAAAAGTAAAAAAAATATTGAATTATTCAAAAATTATTATTATTTTTACATTAAATTAACTAAATAATTTTTAAATGGAAGGGCATTATGAGAACTAAAATTTTACTCGTTGATGACGAAAAAGATATTGTTGAATTCTTACAATATAATCTTGAAAAAGAAGGCTTTGAAGTGATTGTTGCATATGATGGTGAAGAAGCACTCCGAAGAGTAAATGAGATGCCTGATTTAATTGTCTTAGATATCATGTTACCTAAAATTAACGGGTTTGATGTTTGCAAAAGGATAAGAATGAATGAAAGATATGAAGGCATTCCAATTATTATCCTAACTGCAAAAAACACAGAAATTGATGAAATTTTAGGACTTGAATTAGGAGCTAATGATTATATCGTTAAACCTATCTCGCCTCAAAAATTAATTGTTAGAATTAAAGCTAATTTGAAAAAAATCGAAAAGTCTAATATCCAATTTAAACCAAATCAGATTGTTATTGGTCCAGTTGTTATTGATAGAGAAAAATACTCTATTTTTATTGATAAAGAAGAAATATCATTAACCCGAAAAGAGTTTGATTTAATTTATTACTTGGCAAATCAGCAAGGAAAAGTTATCAATCGTGAAGTTTTGTTAAAAGAGGTTTGGGGCGAAGATATTTATGTTGTAGAAAGAACTGTGGATGTTCACGTTCGTAAAATTAGAGAAAAACTCGGAGATTATGCTAATATAATTGAAACTGTTAAAGGTGTCGGCTATAGATTCAAAGAAATTAAAGAGCTTAGAAAGTAAAATTAAAGATTACTTTTCTAACAATAAAACATTTAAGATTGTAATTTTAATTTTTCTTACAATTATTATAACATCTATAACTAATAGATTAGATATTTATATATCTAATCTATTAGTTTTTTTTATCCTATCTATTTTTGCTTTAATAATTTATTTTGATAATCTAGCTTTTTTCGAAAAACAATTTTCTTTAATAGAGCAAGTTTTAAGATCGATAAGAAATAATAGATTTTTAGGCCCTAATGAAATTATCCTACCTCCAGAGTTAGAAAATATTGAAAACGAATTGAAGCATCTATATAAGAAAAATATAGATGATGTAAAGAAAATGAATGAGCTTGAAAAGCTAAGAACACAATTCATATCCAATGTTTCCCACGAACTTAAAACACCATTATTTGCTATACAGGGCTTTTTAGAAACTCTAAAAGATGGTGGTCTTGATGATCCAAATATCAGTAAGAAATATCTTGAAAAAGCACTTAACAATACTTATCTACTAAATCAATTAATTAACGACATTATTGAATTATCTAAGATTGAATCCAAAGAAGCAAATATGAATTTTAGATATTTTAATTTGAAATCATTTTTGGAATCTGTTGTTTATGATTTGGACATAATTGCTGAAGAAAAAAATTTAAAGTTAATATTAATGCCTGTTGATGAAAATATTGAAGTATATGGAGACATTCACAGAATTAGACAGGTTATGTATAATTTAATATCAAATTCTATAAAATATACTAATGAAGGTAAAATTACAATTATTGTTGATGATTTGCAGGACCAGGTAAAAATTACAGTTAAAGATACCGGTATTGGTATACCCAAAAAAGATTTACCATATATTTTTCAGAGATTTTATCGAGTAGATAAGGATAGATCACGTGCTATGGGCGGTACAGGACTTGGACTGGCTATTGTAAAACATATTATTGAAGCACATAAATCAAAAATTGAAGTAAAAAGTGTACTCGGACAAGGTAGCGAGTTTTCATTTTATTTAAAAAAATAGGTATATATCAAAATGAACGATTTTATTAAAGCATTAAACGATAAAATTATTATATTTGATGGTGCAACAGGAACACATTTACAATCTCAACAGTTAAAAGCAGAACACTTTGGAGGAGCTCAATACGAAGGTTGCAATGAGTATTTATGTATAACGTATCCAGAAGCTGTCAAAAAAGTCCATTACGATTATTTAAATGCTGGCGCTGATGTTATAGAAACAAATTCTTTTGGAGCTACAAGATTAGTTCTTAAGGAATATAATCTTGAACATTTAGCGTATGACTTGAATAAAAAAGCAGCCCAAATTGCCAGAGAACTTGCAGATGAATTTTCTGCAAAAAGCTGGAAAAGATTTGTTGCAGGATCGATTGGACCTGGTACAAAATTGCCTACGCTTGATCATATATCATATGATGAATTAGTTGATAATTATTCTGAGCAAATTTCAGGTTTAATTGACGGCGGTGTGGATATATTATGTATTGAAACATGTCAGGATATTTTACAAATTAAAGCGGCATTATTTTCTGCTCAGAAAGTATTTCAAGAAAAGGGTGTTCAATTACCTGTAATTGTATCTATTACAATTGAACAGATGGGTACTATGCTTGTTGGAACAGAAATTGAAGCAGCCTTGAATACAATAGAAGCTTTTGATTTTGTTACAGCTTTTGGTATGAACTGTGCTGTTGGACCTAAAGAAATGAGTAGTAATATAAAAGTTTTAGCAAATCATTCTTCAAAGAAAATTTTTGTTATGCCTAACGCTGGAATACCGGAAAATGTAGGAGGTAAAGCTTGTTATCATCTTACACCGGATGAAATGGAATTTTGGGCAGAACATTTTATAAAAGATTATAATGTGAATATAATTGGTGGATGTTGCGGTACTACTCCTAAGCATATCGAAAGATTAAGAAAAGTAGCCGATAAGTATAAACCATCAGAAAGAAAATTTGAAAAACTTACTGGAGTTTCCAGTATTTATCAATTTGTTCCTTTTAATATTGATAATCCACCTTTGTATATTGGGGAAAGATGTAATGCGAATGGATCAAAAAAGTTTAGAGAATATCTTCTTAATGATAATATCGAAGGTATGCTTGAAGTAGCGCAAGAGCAAGTTGCGGAAGGAGCTCATATTCTTGATGTTTCAGTTGCTTATGTCGGAAGAAATGAACAAGAGGATATGGTTAAATTCTTAAAACAATTGAGAACTATAGTTCAGATACCTATTATGATTGATACTACAGAAATTAATGTTATGGAAGCGGCCCTTAAGCTATTGGGCGGAAGAAGTATAATTAACTCTGTAAATTTGGAAAGTGGAGAAGATAGATTATTTAAAGTTTTTGGTCTTGCTAAACAATTCGGTGCTGCTGTTATTTGTTTGACTATTGATGAAGAAGGAATGGCTAAAACTGCTGAAAAAAAATTACAAATTGCAAAAAGAATATTACAAATTGCTAAAAACAAATTTAATCTAACAGAAGACGATTTAATTTTTGACCCCCTTACTTTTACACTTGGCAGTGGAGATGAAGAGTTTAGAAAAAGTGCAATAGAAACATTAAAAGCAATAAAAATGATCAAAGAAGAAATACCAGGTTCTAGAACTATGCTTGGATTGAGTAATGTTTCTTTCGGACTTATGCCACAGGCAAGACATGCTCTTAATTCTGTATTTTTATACCATGCTGTTCAAGCCGGATTGGATATGGCAATTTTACACGCGGGTAAAATTCAACCTTTAAATAGAATTGATGCTAAAGTTAAAGAATTATGCGAAGACTTAATTTTTGATAGAAGAAGATGGAGTGAAGAATAAATTTAAGGGGCTATCTTGTTGAATGTGATAGCCCCTTTTAATTAAATTATTTTTTGTTGATTGGAATATCTCTTATTTGTATCTTTTTATCACCTACAAAAATCTCCAAAAGTTGCATACCTGTTTCATTACTCTTTACATTTGGGAAAACGATTTTCCCATTAAATTTTATTCTTGATGGCATTAATTTTTCGAAAGTATCATAATGTTCATCCTCTGAAAATTCGAAGTATCCATAGCTATATTCTTTCCCATTATTTGAAAAGAAATGAGTTGAGCTGCTCATTACAATTTCAATATCTTCATCTGTATCTGCTTCATTGATTAGGGTTAATGGAATTTCTATTTTCCCTCCATCCATGTAGCAATCAAGAAATTGAAATACAAAAGAATCAATTTTTTTTGTAATAGGAAATGTAGATTTATTTTGTGTTGAATTATTTTCTGGTTGTTTGATTTCTGTTTTTTGCTGTGTAATTTGTTTTTCACTTGTTGAAAGAGGTGAAGGTGATGTTACCACTGGAATTTCCTTTACAACAATTTTTTCTTTAACGACAACAACTGTATCAACTTTTTTAGGTTTCTTTCTAATAGGTTTGCCAAGGAATTTATCTGTTTTTTCATCTGATTTTAAATTATAGGTAAAGTTAAGAGTTGTATTTCCAGTCGGAACATTAACAATTTTAATCGTAACTTTTATAATATCATCATTATCTTTGATTGTTCCAAAAAGATAATTTTCACAAAAAACATTTGTAATAGGATATAAACTTTGTGAAATTTTATCAAGTAATTGCTGGTTGTTGATGTTGTTGTAATCGAATTTTTTCTTGTCAAATTCTTTAAGTACCAAATCTCTATCTACAGTTTCAAAGATTTTACTTACGCTCAAATTATTATTAATTTCTTCTGCAAGATATTTGCATAAAGCATTTTCTTTACCATATTCATCAAAAAACTTTGTAATTCCAATGTAATTTTTTGTTTTGTCCGGATATTTTTTTTCAATTGTTTTAGTAAGGTCTAATATTTTGGTTTCTAATGTCTCTTCTTGAGCTTTAAGATGAGCATTTAATATAAAAATTAGAACGAATAAATAACTAATGAAATGTTTCATAAATAACTCCTTATATGTATAAACTAAAATATATTACAACGTAATAAATTACGTTTTTTGTCGACAAAACCATTTTTTAAGTAAAGATTGTAGGCATTTTTATTAAAATCATCAACCTCTAAAAGAATATAATGAATATTTTTAGTAAAAGCAAAATTTTTTATAAACTCTAAAAATTTAGAAGCTATCCCTTTATTTCTGTAATCTGGTTTAATATATAATTCATCAATTAAGAAATAATTCCCTTGATATTCAAGGCTAAAACCAATTGTTACAATGCTGTAACCTAATATAATATTATTGGTCGTAAATTTAAAAATATATCCTTTTTGATTATTAGATAATAAGATTTCATTGAGTAATTTGGTTAAATTGTTTTCATTAAAATGGATATTTTCAAATTCGTAGAAATCTTTCATCATTAATAAGATTTCTTTGATTTCTTTATTAACGGCTTGTATAATTTCTAAATTCATCATTTTTTCTCTTTTTTTTTTGATAGTAATATATTAAATTAGAAAATTAACTAATTAATTTATTGAAAAAAATGAAAAAAACAATAATTTTAGTAATATTATTTGCTGTTATATCAGCTCAACCCAGAAAACAAACACAGAGAGTAAAAGTAGATAATAAAAAAAGTCCTGCATTAGCTATTCTTTATTCTTTTATATTGCCAGGTTTGGGTGAATATTATGCCGGTGATTATTCAACTGGTAAATACTTTACAATTGCAGAAGGAATGATTTGGGGAAGTTATTTAGGAATGCAATCTTATGCAAGACATATTGAAGCAAACTACAAAAATTATGCTATATCACAAGCAAATATTACAGATGATAAAAAGAATAGTGATTTTTGGTCTAATTTAGGAAAATATAATTCTGTGTACGATTACAACAATGAAAAACTTATTATGGGGCAATATAATAATATTTATGATGTTGAAAAATTTTATTGGAATTGGCAAGATGTAGATAGTAGAATAAGATATAGAAGTAATTGGAAATCAGCGGAAACTGTTAAAAATAATTCAAAAATTATATTAGCAACACTTGTATTAAATAGATTTGCAAGTGCAATAAATGCTGCAAGGCAAGTTTCAAAATACAATAAAGGAAATTTGGAAAGTTCTGAATATAATTTTGGTGTTTTGCTTGATCAAGCGCCTGATAATTCATCCAACATAAATTTATTTTTTCAACTAGAACTAAAGTAAGTGAAGATTATGAAAATTAAAACATTTATTTGGTTTATATTATTTACATTTGTAGCTTTTGGACAGGATTCTATTCAAACATATGTGGAAGTAAAATCTACAAAAGTTTATGATTTTTGGAAAAAATATCCTACATATAATGGAAAAGGTGTTGTTATATTTATTTTTGATACAGGAGTAGATCAGGGAGTTGAAGGTTTAAAAACCACCCCAGATGGCGAAGTTAAGGTGATTGATGTTGTAGATTTCACGGGACAAGGTGATTATTTTTATCAAGAAGTTAAATTACAATCAGATAGTATCAAGATAAAAAACATTGTTTTAAGAGGTATATCAAAACTGAAATACAGGGCAATAGAAGATAAGTATTTCGCTGGTGTTATAGAAGAAATAAAATTCCACAATTCAAATTCTGGATTGAAAGATTTAAATTTCAACCAAAAACAGGACGATGTTTTTCCTTTTATAGTATTCAAAACAAAAGATGAAAAAGGTGAAGAAGTTTGGATAACCTTTATTGATTTTAACCTAAATGGTGATGTTTCTGATGATAAGCCATTGATGGATTATAAGAAAAATTACGATATTTTTATATTTGAAGATGTACCAGGCCCAAATAAATTGACTTTTAGTGTAAATATATATCCAGAAGAAAATAAAATTAATCTACATTTTGATGATGGAGCACATGGTACTCATTGTGCGGGCATAGCTGCAGGATATAAAATTCATGGTTTTGAGTTAAATGGTGTTGCTCCTGGTGCTAAAATAATTAGCTGTAAAATTGGAGATAATTCATTATCGGGCGGTGCTACTGTAACACAAAGTATCAAAAAAGCAGTTGACTATGCAAATAAGTATTCAAAAGAAAATAAAATTCCTTGTGTAATAAATATGAGTTATGGTATCGGTTCTGTAATTGAGGGCAAAGCAGAACTTGAAGAATATCTGAAAAAAGTATTGTTAGAAAATCCATACTTATACTTTTTTACTTCAAATGGAAATGAAGGTCCAGGACTTTCTACTGCAGGAATTCCAGCAGCATCGCCTTTTGTATTTTCTACTGGTGCTGTATTACCAGCAAGATTAGGAAATGATAATTATGGTACATTTATCAATAGAGATGTAATTTTACATTTTAGTTCAAGAGGTGCTGAAGTATATAAACCAGATGTTGTATCACCAGGAGCAGCATCATCAACAGTACCTGCGTGGATGAATTCTGATAAAATGTGGGGTACATCAATGGCGAGCCCATATTCTGCGGGGGTAGCCGCACTACTTTTAAGTGCTGCATTACAAGAATTTCCAGACATTAGAGTGCCTTCTAAAGTTTTATTTGATGCAATTAGGTTTTCTGCTAAACCAATGGAAGGTTATAATCCTCTTGATTTTGGTCATGGTTATATTGATGCTTTAGCTGCGTATGATTTATTAAAAACTTTTCTTAAAAATAAAGAACATTTGAAATATCAAAATTATAATATTGTAACTGAAAGTTTTAATCTAGAAAGCGGGAATTCGCAAAATGTTTTTGTGAGAAATTTAAATTTGATAGAGGATAATTATATTTTTAATGTATCAATTACACGTGCAGACAATAGAAACAATAATTTTTCACGTGCCTATATTTTAAAAACAGATCAACCATTTATAAAACTGGCCCAACAAAAAGTCTATATTAGAAAAAATCAACCAATAAACTTAAGATTTAGTATTAATAAAGAGTTGATGAAAAAATCAGGTCTATACGTTGCTAAAATTACTGCATATCGAGATGATAATACTAAATATCCCGAATTTTCTTTTTTGGCATCTTTTATAAATCCTGTTAGTTTGAATATAAATAATTCTTATTCAACCAATATTGATAATATCAGTGTTGATCCTGCAGAACATAAAAGATATTTTATAAATGTTCCCGAAGGTACAAATTTAATAAATTTCAACTTCCAAAATAATAGAAATGCAAATTCAAACTTTACTTTTTATTTTATAGATGAAGATGGAGATGCAATTGTTACTAAAAATTTCTCTTTAAATAAAAATGGAAAAGATAATTTGCAAGTGAAAATAGAAAAAGGCGGAGTTTATGAAGTTGTTGTAATGGGTTCGTGGAGAAGTAATATAAAATCTCAAATTAATTTTAGCTGTGAAGCATTTGGTATAAACATTAAAGAAGATATTATTTCAAAAGATGAAAATAAATTTACACTTTATAATAATCTTTCAAAGTTAGAAGAATTACAATTAACAGGGGCTTTGGCAGGAGTTTTAAAGAAAAATAAAATTATAATGGGGAATGATAAAAAATCTGATAAAGTAGAATATTTATTTAAGCCCAATTTAAATTTTTATAATACTCAAAGACCTTGCGTTTATAAAATATTTAAAATAGAAATGCCTAAGAAAGATTTTAATTTATTTACTGATTTTGCATATTATCTAGTTGATGATGATGGTAATGTTTTGTTAAAAGGAGGATTAAATTATAATAAAGAAGATGTAAAAATTAAGTTTCAACTCCCTGATATAGAATATAAAAATTTACCTAATGATTATGAATATTCAGCAATAACATTAAGTAAAGATGATACTAATAAAACCTTTAAACTTATTTTACAGGGTGCATATACTAATGATATTAAACCTGTAACATTAAAAATTAATGAAATTGATGAATTATTGGAAACTTATCCGATTTATCTTAATGATAAAAAAGAACTTGATTTGAAATTATTTGATATTAATGGTAAGGAAATAAATTTTTCACTAAATAGTAAAAAACATACAAATGAAATAAATTTAAAATTTTTATCAAATTTAAAAGATAATGAATATTTTCTATTGAGTTTTGATATAAAAAAATATAACAGTAAAGATTGGAATTATAAAATTTATAAAAATTATAAATGAGCATATGATAGATAATAATTTATTGAATGAATTTTTTGATGCCCTTTTACTTATGGGCGTTAATGATGAAAAAAGAAAAAATATTTTCTTGAATGCTATAAAAAGTGGTAAGTTGAGCGAAAAAGCAGTTCAAACTATAATTGAATTGCAAAGTGTTAATTTAAGGCCGGTCGATAAATTAGCTTTAACAATAGCGTTACTAGAAGGTAAAGTAAAACAAAAATATTTACAAGAATTAATTTTGTATAATGATATACAGGGCCTTAAAGATGTTGTTGATTTTTATGTTGCTGACAAAAAGACTGAATATTTTAATAAGTATGTTGCACCTCGTATTAATATAATGCAAGAGGTTGCACTAGCAATTATTGGTGAAAAAGCTAAACCTGTATATATTCCAGGTGATAATTATGCTACTTTAAAATCATTTGGCTTCTCCGATGATAATATTGAATTGGTAAAACGAGCAGTTAATGAAGGACGTATTACTGAGACAGATGTTAAATTTATTATTCAAACAATCGAAGATCCTAAAATTTCTATTGATGCTAAAGATATGGAAACTATAATAACAGTATTACAAAATCCTAATGTAAATATGGAAATTGTTGGTATAATAATTCAAGGTTTATCGGACGGTACTTTGGCTAGTGAGGAAATTGAAGGTTTAATTCAATGTGTTATTAAAGATAAAATCGAAGACCTTTTTGGATTTATATATGACCTTTCAAAAGAAGAAAGAGCTGAGAAAATTATGGAGTGGTTGTTCGAGTAATTCCTACTTAAAGAGTAATTCTTACCTAATTAATAAAAAGATTTTAAATTTGCAAGTTGTTTGTTTTAAAAATTATTTTTTTATTTGTAGTCTTTGTAATTATTAATATTGAGGAGAAGAATGCTTAACATTCCAGAAATTATTGCGCGTGAATTAGGTATTAAACCTAATCAAGTAATTGAAGTAATTAACCTTTTTAATGATGGTGCTACTGTCCCATTTATTGCAAGATATCGTAAAGAAAGAACGGGTGGATTGGATGAGGAACAAATTAGAAAAATTGATGAGAGAATGGGGTATCTTACAGTCTTAGAAGAAAGAAAGAAAACTATTCTTAAATCTATCGAAGACCAGGGAAAATTAACTACAGAACTTGCGGAAAAGATTAATGATTGTTTAAAATTAAATGAACTCGAAGATCTTTATTTACCTTATAAACCAAAAAGAAAAACAAGAGCAACAGTTGCAAAAGCTAAAGGATTGGAACCGCTTGCATTGTTTATACTTGAAAATCCAAAATTTTCTGGTGATTTTCAGGAAAAATTAGCAGAGTTTATAAATCCAGAATTAGGTGTCAAAACTGCAGATGAGGCTTTACAAGGCGCTAAAGACATTATTGCAGAAATGATTAATGACAATGCTGAGGTTAGAAAAGCTGTTAGAGGAATACTTGAAAACGAAGCTACTGTAGTTAGTGAAAAGGTAAAAGATAAGGCTAGTTCAAAAAAGAAAGTAGAAGAAAAAGAATATTCTGCAATTGAAGAAGAAGACATTAAATTTTCTTCAGGTGTTAAAAATAAAGATAGAAAAGATGTATATGAAATTTATTTTGATTTTAAGTGTGAAATTACAAAAATCAAACCTTATCAAATTTTAGCAATTAATCGAGGTGAAAAGGAAGAGGTATTGAAAGTTACCTTAAGCTACGATAAAGATTATATTTTAGGAGTGATTAGAAATACTTTTTTACCTTATCAGAAATCAGTGTTTATGGATATACTTGAAGCTACAATAGAAGATGCTTTCACAAGATTATTATATCCCTCAATAGAAAGAGAAGTTCGTAATTTACTTACAGAAAAAGCAGATTTGCATGCTATAGAAATTTTTGCTGCAAATTTAAAACAATTGTTATTACAACCACCATTATTAGGCAAAATGATAATGGGTATTGACCCAGGTTATGTATCAGGTTGTAAAATTGCTGTTATCGATGAAACAGGTAAATATTTATACGGAAATACAATATATCCTCATCCACCTAAAAATAAAGTTGAAGATGCAGAAGATAAAATTGTTCAAGCTGTTAAAATTTATAAAGTTGATGTTATTGCCATTGGAAACGGTACGGCAAGTAGAGAAACAGAAATGCTTGTTGCAAATATAATAAAAAAATACAATTTAAAATGTCATTATACAATAGTAAGCGAGGCAGGAGCTTCAGTTTATTCTGCATCCGAATTAGCAAAAAAAGAATTTCCAGATCTAGAAGCTGCACAAAGAGGTAATATTTCAATTGCTAGAAGATTATTGGATCCATTGGCTGAATTAGTGAAAATTGATCCGAAATCAATTGGAGTTGGATTATATCAACACGATGTTGACCAAAAATTACTCTCTCAAAAACTTGATAATGTTGTTGAAAGTTGTGTTAACTATGTAGGAGTGGATGTTAATACTGCATCGTCTTCTTTACTAAATTATGTATCTGGTTTAAATAAAAGGTTAGCACAAAATATCGTAAAATTCAGAGATGAACATGGACCGTTTCCTAATAGGGAGGCATTGAAAAAAGTACCAGGATTTTCGGAAAAAGTTTTTGAACAAGCTGCAGGTTTCTTAAAAGTTACAAATTCTGATAATGTATTGGATAATACATTTATACACCCTGAATCTTATGAGCCAACATTAAAGTTATTAGATAAATTTAAAATGAAGCCTGAAGAAATTAAAGATAAAGGTGCAATATTACAATTAGCTGTTCAGCAAAGAGGGACTAAAAAACTTGCTGAAGAAATAGGAGTCGGAGTGCCTACATTAGAAGATATTTTACAAAACCTTGCTAAACCAGGACGCGATCCTCGTGAAGAAATGCCAAAACCAATTTTAAGAAGTGATGTGCTTAAAATGGAAGATTTGCAGGAAGGAATGGAACTCAAAGGTACTGTTAGAAATATTGTTGATTTTGGTGCCTTTGTTGATATAGGGGTTAAACAAGATGGACTAATCCACATATCTCAGATGGGAAATAAATTTGTTAAAAATCCACTTGAAGTATTGAGTGTTGGGGATATTGTTGATGTTGAAGTAATTAGTATTGATTTAAATAGAGGCAGAATAGGATTAAAGTTATTAAATATAAATAAATAAAAAAAAGCTCTCAAACGAGAGTTTTTTTTTTATAACTTGTATGATATTTTAGTAAAAATTGTTCTGCCATTAAAACCAAAGGGAGAGCAGTCGAAATATGGTAAATATGGTTCCACTGGTTTTTTATCGGGATAACTATTTGTAAGATTATTTGAGCCCAACGAAATAATTAATTTTTGAAGTTGATATTTAAAAGTTAAATCTATTAGAAATTTGCCGTTAAATTTTTTATCAAGTGCTGGATTATCGACATCGAAAATATATTCAATATCGCCATATTTAATTAAATTAGTGTAGATTGAAAAATTTTTGTTTGTAAAAACAAAATTAATATATATGTTATTAGAAGGTTGAGCTTTAATTAATCTAGTTATTTCCAATCTATTAAAAAATATTTTTTTACTGGTTGAATCGTTTATTTGTTCTGGTATTTTAATATTACCTAAGATTTTTGTTTTGAAAAAGCTGTAAGAAAGAGAAGATAAAAGTTTTGTATCTTCATTGAAATTGAATTCGTTTTTAAAGGATAGATCAATACCTTAAGTTCTTGTATCAAGTGCATTTGTAAAAAATTTTGCTCCACTTATTTTGTTTTGATTTAGCAAATTTATAACATAAGGAGATGATTTTGCCGGATTATTTGAAAAATTACCAGATATAATAATTCTATCTTTAACAGTTGTATTGAAAAAATCAATGGAAATACTCGTATTAGGAATTTGTAGTGAATATATACCAACATTAAAATGATTACTCTTTTCAGGTTTTAATGGTTTAGCTCCTAAAGCTTGTGCTACTGGATGATTAACCGAGAATGTTCCAACCTGATATAGTTCACCGTCAATTAAATTAGTGGTGGTTGCTGTAAAATTTGACTGTTGCAGTGTAGGAGCTTTAAAACCTGTGCTAATTGAGCTTCGAATGGCAAAATTTGAAATTGGTTCGTATCTGATAGCAAATTTTTTGTTGAGTCTTTCACCAAAATCGTTATAGTTTTCATATCTCAAAGCAATGCCAATAAGTAAGTTTTCTAAAATTTTCTGCTCAAAATCAAAGTAGAGAGAATAATTATTTTTATATTTATCAGTTTCATTATTTGGCATAAACCCTGGAAATACTTGAGTACCTGGAGGGTATTTTCTAATTTGACCATTTATAGTATCGATATAATTGCCGTCAATATAAGATGCTTCATCACCTTTAATTATCATAAAATTTTCTGTTGTATAAACTGTTCCAAAAGCAATATTTGCTGGTATATAGAATCCGATATCAATAGGTTTGTTGAAATCTGATGTAAAGATAAAATGGGAGTATTGTAAAGTTCCACAGTAAAACTCTTTTGGACTGTTTGGACCTAACGAAGAATTAATACTGTTAGAGACATTGAATTGAAAGATGTTTTTACCATAATTAAAAGCAAAGTCTGAATTCCAACCAGAAAAATTGGATTTTATGCCGCTAACAGTATTAAATTCAATAATCTGAGGTTTTATTAAAGGGAGAAATCCATCAGGATAGACTTTTATTAATGTCCGTGGTTGTGATGGAAGTCGATAATATCCAGAAGATTCTCCTGTTCTATGATTGATATAACCATATGTATAAAATACAAAATCATCAAAATCTATAGAAATATTAGATAAAAATCGAATGTTTTGTGCATCAGCATCACCAAATCTATATAATCTTTTACCATTTAAGTGTTGGTCTAAACCTGTCAAATCGTATCTTGGTAAAGAGCGATTTGTTCGTTCTCTGTCTATAAATTCAAGTGTGAAATATTGAAAATCTTTAGGTTTATAATAGTTCCCAAATTGAAAATTTACAAGGCTGGTTCTACCATCATTTCATGGGTTTGTGAAAAACTATACGATAAAGTATTATCTGTTTTTTCTTTGAGAATAATATTTATAATTCCAGCTATTGCATCTGAACCATATTGGGCAGAAGCGCCATCTTTTAATATTTCAATTCTTTCAATCGCTTGAATAGGAATAACATTTAAGTCATTGCTTGTAGAACCTTTTCCAATGGTTTCGTTTATATGCAATAATGAAGTTGTAACTTTTCTCTTTCCATTAATTAGTACTAATACTTGATCAGGAGCAAAACCTCTTAGTGTAAAAGGATATAAATGGTCAGTACCATCACAGATAGTTGGTCGTGGTGAATTGAAAATTGGCAAAATTCTTTGTATAACTCTTTGAAGTTCAACGAAACCATTATTTTCTAAATCTTCTTTGGTTATAACAGCAAGTGGAATAGGAGATTGAAAAATATTTTTCAAATTACCTCTCGAACCTATTGAAAGTTTGAGGGTTAGTAGTTCTTCTAATGATAAATCATAGGGTTCATTTTGAGAAAGTAAATTACTTACAATAAACAAAAATATCAAAAAGTATTTCATAATATTATATAATGATTATTTTTATTGATACTGTTATATAATAAAAAAAAAAGTTTTTGTAAAAGGTTATCTTTGTAAAATTATTGAAAAATAAAAATAATATTATTCAATAGTATATAAACATTATTGTTTTGAAATTTATATAAAATAAATTATTGTTGACAATAGTAAAAATATAATAAAAAAGCCCTCATATTAAAGAGGGCTTTTTATAAATAATATAATTTTTTATAATTTAATTGCTAACTTACCATAAATAGTTCTACCATTAAAGCCAAAAGGCATTGTTCCAAAGTATGGCAAGTATGAAGAACCTTTTACTTTATCAGGGTAGCTATTATTTAGGTTTTGAGCACCAACATTGATTTTAATATTATTATTAATTGAGTAACCAAAGTCTAGATCAACAATAATTTTTCCCTTGTAAGTTTGATCTAATGAGGGATCAGAAACATCTTGAACATAATCAACATCACCGTATTTAATAACTCTTAAATTTGTTTCAAAATTACTAAATCTATAATTTGTATTAAAAATGATGTTCATACGTGGCTGTGCTTTAGTAATTCTGGTTACTTCCATTCTATCGAAGAATGTGTTTTTACTAGTTGGATCGGAAATTTCTGAAGGAACTTTAATATCTCCATCAATTTCAGTTTTGTTATAATTTAATGATAAAGAAGTTAATAGCAAGCCATAATCATTAAGACTGATGTTATATTTAGCAACAAAATCTATACCTTGTGTTTTTGTATCAACAGCATTTGTAAAAAATCTTGCGGCGCCAATTTTATATTGTTGTAATAAATTTCTCACATAGGCAGAAGAAATGGAAGGATCATCAGCAAAATCACCGGAAAGAACAATTCTATCTTTTATAGCAGTAAAGAAATAATCAACAGATAAATTCAAGTTTGTAATATTTTGAGAAGCAAAACCAAAGCTGAAATGTTGGCTTTTTTCTGGCTTTAACGGTTTTGCACCAAGTTCTTTGGAAAGTGGGTGATTAACAGGAAAAGTTCCAACCTGGTAGAGTGTACCACTAACATTATTTGTTGCAGTAGATGTAAAATACATTTGTTGTAAAGTTGGAGCTTTGAAACCAGTACTTGCAGATGTTCTAATTACAAATTTTTCAATTAGTTCATATCTTAATGATATTTTGCCATTAGTTGTTTCACCGAAGTCACTGAAATTTTCGTATCTAATAGCTAATCCTAATAGTAAATTTGATAAAATATTTTGTTCTATATCACCATAGAAAGAGAAATTGTTTTTAGATTTATCAGTTTCATTATCTGGCATAAATCCTGGAAAGACTTGTGCACCAGCTGGATATTTTCTTTCTATTCCGTCTACTGTATCAATGTAACCCCCATCAATGTAAGAAGCTTCTTCACCTTTTTTGATAACAAAATTTTCTATTCTGTACTCAAAACCAAAAGCAAGTGTGGCAGGTTTTTCAAAACCCAAATTGATTTGTCTATTCAAATCGATATTAAAAATTGTGTGTTTATATTCAAGAGTTCCACAATAGAATTCTCTTGGACTTGTAGGGCCTAAAGATCCATTTATACTGTTTTTTACATTAAATTCAAATGAATTTTTCCCAGTATTAATGCTGAAATCAGCATTCCAATCTAATATATTTGTTTTGGCACCAATGACATAATTATATTCCATTATATTTGGTGCTATAAGAGGTAGAAAACCATTTGGGTAAACTTTAATTAGAGTTCTTTTCTGAGAAGGGAATCTATAAAAACCTCCTGCTTCGCCAATTCTGTTATTTAAATAACCGAAAGAGTATAATGAATATTGTTCGAAATTTTTTTGAAAATTATAGGTAAAATTTATATCTCTTGCATCAGCATCGCCTAATCTATATAATTTTTGTCCATTGAGTATAGCGTCTCTACCTGTTCTATCATTTACAGTATTGGAGCGATTAGTTCTATCTCTATCTCTAAACTCAATATTAAAAAAATAGAAATCATCAGAAGTTTTAACAGTGCCTAGTTGTGCGTTGACAATGTTTGTTTTACCATCATTTTTTGAAGTTTGAGCGTATTGATAAGTTAATTCATTTCCAGATTTTTGTTTTAAAACTATATTTATAATGCCAGCAATAGCATCTGAACCATATTGTGCAGCAGCACCATCTCGTAAAATTTCAATCCTTTCAATTGTGGTAATAGGAATGCTGTTTAAATCATTACTTGTAGAGCCCTTGCCAATACAATCAACAAGGTGAATAATTGATGATGTTACTTTTCTTTTTCCATTTATCAAAACTAAAACTTGATCTGGTGCTAAACCTCGCAATGTAAATGGTTGTAAGTGGTCTGTTCCATCTGCAATACTGTGTCTTGGTGAATTAAAAGATGGTATTATTCTTTGAATAACGCTTTGTAAATCGGGTAATCCTGTTGCCATAATTTCTTCTTTAGTTATAACATCAATAGGAACAGGAGAGTTAAAAGCACTTCTTTCTTCGCCACGAGTTCCAATTTCAACCTTAATGTTTAATAACTCTTCAAGAGAAAGTTCCATTAAATTTTCCTGTGCAAAGATAATTATAGAAAGTGAAAAGAAAAATATAAATTGTTTCATTTGCTCCTCCCCAATATTTAGAAAATTAATAATTAATGTAGTGTAATAAAATTTTAAAACTAATATAAGAAAAAAAATTTTAATCCCAAAAATATTAAGAAAAAATTTATTATATTTAAATTTAAAATAAGTATCATTATGAAAGTATTAAATATAGTACCTATTGATAACTCAACTAATATCAGTTTACCGCTTTTTGTGAGCAATATTCCGGCAGGTTTTCCAAGCCCTGCTGATGATTATTTAGATAAATCGCTTGATTTAAACAAATATTTAATAACTAATCCTGCGGCAAGTTTTTTCGTAAAAGTAGAAGGTGACTCTATGATAAATGCAGGAATTTTAAGTGGCGATATTTTGATTGTTGATAGATCTATCGAAAAACCATTTGGTAAAATTATAGTTGCTCTTCTTAACAACGAATTTACAGTTAAAAGATTAGTCAAATCTAAAAACAGAGTTTATTTAATGCCAGAAAACCCCAAATACCCAAACATTGAACTTACTGAACAGGTGGATTTTCAGGTCTGGGGTGTTGTAACAGGTTTAGTAAGAAAATTTTAATTTGCTTATGAAATATATTGAATTACTTTCGCCTGCAAAAAATTTTGAAGTAGGTAAGGCTGCTATTGATCATGGTGCTGATGCTGTTTATATTGGTGCAGAAAGTTTTGGAGCAAGAGCTGCTGCCTCCAATAGTTTGCATGATATAGAAAAATTGGTTAATTATGCTCATCAATTTTACTCGAAAGTTTTTGTTACTGTTAATACAATAATTTATAATGATGAATTAGAACGAGCAGAAAAATTAATTTTCGAGCTTTATAATATTGGTGTTGATGCTATTATAATTCAAGATATGTCTATTTTATTGATGGATTTGCCATCGATACCAATACATATTAGCACACAAGCTCATAATTATGATTTTGAAAAAATAAAGGTTTTTGATACAATAGGTGTTGATAGAATTGTGCTTGCAAGAGAGCTCCCTTTAAACGAAATAAAAAAAATATCACAAAGAATTAAAGCTGAAATTGAATATTTTATACATGGTGCTTTATGTGTATGCTTAAGTGGGCAATGTTATTTTAGTTTTGCTTTAACTGGTAAAAGTGCTAATCGTGGGGAATGTACTCAGCCATGTAGAATGAAATATAATTTATTGAATGAAAAAGGCGATGTAATTATTAAAAATAAGCATTTACTTTCTTTAAAAGATTTGAATCTTTCAAACTACTTAAGTGATTTGATTGATGTAGGAGTTAGTTCTTTCAAGATAGAAGGGCGATTAAAAGATATTGATTATGTAAAGAATACAACAGCATTTTATAGAAAAGAAATTGATAAGTTGATTAATGAAAAATTAAAAAAAGCTTCATCTGGAGTTATTTATCATTTTTTTGAACCAGATTTAAATAAAACATTCAATAGAACTTATACAAATTATTTTTTTGATGGAAAACGAAAAAAAATTGCTAATTTCAATACACCTAAATCTCTTGGTGAAAAAATTGGTAAGATTATAAAAATTGAAAAAAATTACTTCATTGTTGAAAATGGTGAACTCTTAAAGTCTGGCGATGGTATTTGTTTTTATGATAAATCAAGTGAATTGGTTGGCTTTTATATCAACAAAATAATTGACAGAAAAATTTATTCCCCCAATAACATAAAACCTGTTTTGGGAACTTTTATATATAGAAATTATGATAAAGACTTTGTTTCTCATTTAAATAAAGATACTGCGATTAGAAAAATTAAGATTAATTTGAAAGTTGAGTTTAAAGATTCAAAACTAATTGTTACGGCAATTGATGAAGATAATAATTGTATCCAAAATTTTTTCAAGATTGATATACAGAAAGCAAAAAATGAAAATCAAAAAGAATATTTTAATGAACAAATTTCCAGATTAGGTAATACAATTTTTGAAATAAATAATATAGAAAATAATTTACCTGAGGATTTATTTATTCCTGCAAGTATTATTAAACAAATCAAAAATAAAATAGTAGATGATTTGCTGATAACAAGAAAACAAAATTATCCAAAAGAAAAAACAAGATATAATAAAAATTTATTAAAAGATATTGAATTTAAATTTGCAAAAGAATTAAATTATTCATATAATATAGCTAATAATTTATCCGAAAAATTTTATAAGATATTTGGTGCGGAGCTAATAGAGCCGGCTTTTGAGTTACAAAAAAATTTTGTTGGCAAACTTTTGATGACAACCAAATATTGTATAAGATATGAAATAGACCAGTGTCCTAAATATAATCTTCAATCAAATAATCAAAATCTCTTTTTAGAAAATAACGGAAATTTATTTAAACTTGTTTTTGATTGTAAAAATTGTTTAATGAAAATTTATTATGAAAAAGCGAAAGATAGCAGTAATAGATGCAAATAATTTTTTTGTTTCTTGTGAAAGGATATTTAATCCTAAATTAAATGGTAAGCCTGTTGTTGTTTTATCAAACAATGACGGTTGTGTTGTAGCACGCTCGAACGAGGCTAAAAAGCTTGGTATTAAAATGGGCGAACCATTTTTTAAAATTCAACATTTTGTTAAATTGTATGGCGTCAAATATTTTTCATCTAATTATAAATTGTATGGCGATATTTCTGCAAGGATTATGAATGTAATTATGCAATTTTTCCCGGAAGTAGAAGTATATTCTATTGATGAAGCATTTGTATATTTTGATTTTTTAGAAAACGATAAAATTAATGACTATGCAAAAAAAGTAAGAAATATAATCTTAAAGTGGATTGGCATTCCTGTATCAATAGGAATTAGTACATCAAAAACATTGGCAAAGCTTGCAAATGATTATGCTAAAAAACATCCAGAAACTGAGGGAGTGTTTAATACAGATGATGTTGAAAATATTGATGAATTTTTGAAAATTTTTCCGGTTGAAGATATTTGGGGAGTTGGAAGAAGAATATCTGTAAAACTAAATAAAAACGGTATATATACGGCCAAAGATTTGAAGTATGCAGATGCTAAGTTGGTTGATAACATATTTCATATCAATGGGTTAAGAACACAAAGCGAATTAAACGGTTTTACAGCATATGATGTAGAAGATGAAATTAAACCTAAAAAAAGTATTACTTGTTCAAGATCATTTGGAAATAAGGTAACTTCGTTGTATATTTTGGAAGAAGCTATTTCAAATTATACAACACAGGCAGCCTTAAAATTAAGAAATCAAAATTCATTATGTAAAGCTATTTTAACTTTTTTAACAACATCAAGATTTGTTGATAATAGATATTTTAACAGCGATGTAGTGGTTTTTAGCAATCCTACAAATTATACGCCTTTAATGATTGATTGTGCAATACAATCTTTACGAAAAATTTATCGAGAAGGTTATGAATACAATAAATGTGGTGTTATTTTGTTGGATATTGTATCTGATAGTGAATATCAAGTAGATATGTTTTATAATGATGAGCTTAATGATAAAAGAAATAAAGTAATGAAAACTGTTGATTTTATTAATCAAAATTTTGGTAAAAATACATTATCTTTCGCGTCAAACTATTCTAAAGAAAAAGTTTGGGTGATGCAAAGAAACCATTTATCAAAAGAATATACAACAAATTGGGAACAATTATTAACAATTAAAATTTGAGAGTGTGCTATGTTTAATGTATCAAATCAATTTACGGTTATTTATGGTGGAAAGCCTATAAGTTATAACACTATTATGAAAAAAGTAGATTATTACTATAATTATTTTAATTTATCAAAACATAGTAAAAGAACGGCGGTATTATTTACTAGTTCTCATTCACCTGAGTTCCTTTACATTATGCTTGCTGTTTGGAAAGCAGGCTTAGTAGCAGTTCCGCTTGATAGTAAAATTACTTATGAGCAAATGTTAAATTATAAAATTCCAACTTTGCATAATTTTATAATCCATTATAATGAAACAACCAGTAGTTATAGAAATCAATTTTTCGTTAATGAAAATGCAGGTCCTGAGAGAATTAATGGAGATTTGATAATTTATACATCTGGAACGGAAAGTTCGCCTAAAGGGATAGTTCACAATTTTGAAACTTTAACTAAAGCAGCAGAATTTTGGGGCAAACTTGCTAATGTAAGTAATAATGATATGTGGATAGCATCGATACCATTATATCATATTGGTGGTATTTCAATATTGTTTAGAGCAATGTTATTTGGTACAAAATTGTTTTTCCCTTCGAGAATAAAATCTTTAACAATGTTTGATGAGATTAAAAGATTAAATGTAACTTATATGTCTTTAGTTAATCCGCAGCTTGAATATCTTGTAAATAATAATGTAGAGTTACCTAAAACTTTGAAACAAATATATCTTGGTGGTAGTGCTATTACTAAAAGTTTATTATTAAAAGCAAAAGAAAAAAATTTACCTGCTATTTTAGTATATGGTTCAACTGAAACAGGTGCAATGATATCTTCGGTAGATTTGAAAGATATAGATAATTTTGATAATATAAATTATAAACCATTTGATGGTGTAGATATATCTGTAGATAAATTTGAAGATGATGAAAGTGGCTTAATTAAAGTATTATCACCTTCTAATTGCGTTGCTAAAATTGAAAATGGAGAATTTATTAAGCTAAATCCTACTGATCCGATTAGCATAAATGATATTATAAAATTAAATGAAGATAAGACTTTTTCTGTGTTAGGCAGAGTTGATAATGTTATAATATCTGGTGGCTATAAAGTTAATTTATCAAAAATTCAATCTTTAATGATGAATTTTCAAAGTGTAAAAGATGTTTATTTAAAAGGTATTGAAGATGAAAAACTAGGTGCAAAATTAATTGCAGTTTTATATACTGAAGATAATATTGATAAAGAAGAATTAAAAAGATATTTAGAAGAAAATTTAGGCAAATACGAAATTCCTAAATCAATTTATGTAACTCAAAAGCCGTTTGTAAATGATTTAGGTAAAGCTGTTGCAAATGAAATAATTCCAAGCCTAAATAAATTTGAGCAACTTATTTAAGTTCAATTATATCAATTTTTGAAATTTTTTGTTGCTCTTTTTTCAAATTTGCATAAACAACGCAAAATTCAAGTTGATCATTGTTTTTAGAATGTTTAGCTTCGATAATCATTTCTACATTAGGTAATGATTTTGCTTCTTCGAGGCTAAAACATTCTGTAGTGTAGCCATCAAAAAAAGTAACAAAGTAAATATTTTTCATTTTAAAACCTTTTTACTGTAAAAAACAACAAAAAATATACCAATTATAAATATAAATTTTTCAATTTGGCAACAAATTATACTAAATTTTAAGGCATTCTAAAAATTAAATAATTATAAAATTAGGTGATATATGATAAATTTAGATGCTTCGGTAATAGAAGTTCATTTATTTAGAAGAAATGATGATAAAATACAATATTTAATTTTGCAAAGGTCATCGCAGGAGGTATATCCGAATATCTGGCAACCAGTAACTGGAACAGTTGAAAAAGGCGAAGAAGCCTGGAAAGCAGCATTAAGAGAAGTAAAAGAAGAAACAGGACTTAATATAAAAAGGTTGTGGATAGTTCCTATAATTAATGCGTATTATTCAAAAAAATATAATAGGATAACTCATATTCCAGTTTTTGCAGCAGAAGTTGGATCAGATGATATAGTAAAAATATCGGATGAGCACCAAAATTGTAAATGGGTAGAATTTGATGAAGCTATTAAAAGCTTTTCTTGGCAAGGGCAAAGGAATGCAATAAGTATAGTAAATCAATATTTTTCAAATTCCGATTCCGTATATTATATGGATGAAATAGAATTGTAAAAGTGTTGGAAAAGTATAGCTTTAATGTTACAAGAACTTTTAGAACATTTATATCTTTCCAGGTATGTTTGATTTGTGAAAAGATTGATTATCCTATCAATTGGAAAATTTTTTATAAAAAAGTAACCCAACATAATTTACTAAACTTCGGTTAATATATTTGGTAATTTATTATTCGGTAATTGAGTATTGCAAAATTTTAAATGGAAGCATAAGGTTAAAGTTATCGAGGCAATTCTTGCAATACTCGATAACTTTTTAATAAGACAAGTCTTGATCAGCTAAATTATGCTATTTAGAATAATTTTAAGAAATAAAAATTTGAATGTTTAAAAAAAATAAACAATTTTTGTAATTTAGTTTAACTATAAAGTGAATAAAATTGATAAAAATAAGTGTATTTATAATATAAGGAAATAATATGATATATTATTCTTTAGCAAAAAATTTTTGCGATAAAATACAAAAAGATAATTCTTTTTTTAGTGAATTAGTTAACAAATTTTTATTTAACTTTAATGATTTTCCCTCAGAATCCGAAATTATCTCCTGGAAAAATTCACTTAAGGCTTTGGCTAAAATATTAAATGAGGAAGCATTTCAAAATTTATATATTTTTCTTGAATATAAAATGCCGTCCTGCTCAAGGCGAGCCGATGTATTACTTTTGGTTTGGATAAAGAAGAAAAACCGCTAGCTATTATTATAAAATTGAAGCAATGGAGTGAAATCAGGCTTTCTGCTATTTTTGATACTATTGCGATAGGGAATACACCTCGTTTTCACCCTGCTATTTAGGTAAAAGGTTATGTAGAATATCTTAAATATTATCACCAAGCATTTTCAAAAGATGGTTTTAATATTAAAGGATGCGTTTTCTTACATAATTTAAAAGAAAAAAGCACACTTGTTGTTTGTTCTTGTTTTACAAAAGATGTTTTAAACGATTATCCGATGTTTATCAAAGGGGAAGAAGACAAATTAAGTGATTATTTAAAAAACAATTTTTTAAATAAAAATCTAAGAAATGATATTCTTGAGAAAATAATTAATCCACGATATGAAATTTCGACAAAGCTACTTGATGTTTAAGTCCAATCTATTAAAGCCAATTGTGAATGGCGACTTTTAGATGAACAAAAAGTTGTATTTAATGCAGTAATTGACAGTGTGTAAAAGTAATTAGTGAAAATAAAAAAAAGTGTTATCATTATCGAAGGAGGTCCAGGGACTGGGAAAAGTGTTCTTTATATTCAATTGTTAGCATATGCGGCAAAGAATAATTATAAAATTGCTTACGCTACTGGTTCTAAAGCTTTTATTACAGTGTTGCAAGCCATAAATCAAGAATTTGCAGATAGCTTTTTAAAGAAAATTCATAATGTGAGAATTAAAAATTAAATACCAGTAAAAGATATTTTTACTTTATTAAAGGAAATTGCTAAAATAAGATCTGAATGGAAATATAATAATTATTTCGATTTAATGAATTGTGATAAAGGTCACAGATTGTGGAATTTTAGGAGAAATATGTATGGAAATATGAATAGACTATTATCAAACACGCCTATGATAGAGGAAATAATTAATTCAACAAAAGTATTATATATATTTCTTGACGAAAATCAAACTGTGAGAGCTAATGAAATTGGTTCGGTTAATTATATTAAGGAACATTGTATACGATTAGGCAAAGAGCCAGTTATTTTAAATTTAAATATATAATTTAGGTGTGCGGGTAGTAGTAGTTATATTAATTTTGTTGATTCTATATTAGGATTGAACAATAATAATTTAGACTTAGATTAGGAAAAATATGATGCTTATGATTTTCAAATATTTGATGATATTAATATCATGCATAAAATATTAAAAGAAAAACATGATAATGGTTACAAAAGTAGATTGGTAGCGGGTTTTTGTTGGAAGTGACAGAACCAAACTCAATAGAACAAATTCCTCATGATATTAGAATAGGCAATTGGTCTGCTCCTGGATTGAAAAAACTGGATTAGATTTGCCACCAAATCAACATCAATATTTCAAATGGGCAAGAGACGATAGTTATTTTAGTCAGGTGGGGTCTATATATTCTGTTCAAGGTTTTGAGTTTGATTATATTGGGTTAATATTTGGAGATGATTTAGTAATAAGAAATGGTAAATGGGAGACAAAATTAGAAAATAATAATGACAATCAATTCAAAAGTCTTAAAAATTCAAAATTTAGACTCTCTGGAACGTTTTAAAAACATTTATCGTGTATTACTAACGAGGGGAATGAAGGGGACATATGTTTATTTTATAGATAAAGAAACAAAAGAATACTTTTTAAATAAAATTAAATAAATGATGATAATGCTTAACTTTAGTTTATGCACTTAAAAAATATATTATTTTAATTGACAATATTTATACAAAATTATATTGACATACTAAATTAAAATCTATTCCAATTTATGACTATAAATAATAAATTTAAACAGCTAATCTCCTCAACAACCCATAAATTTTTAAACTCTTTTATGTTAGTTATGTTCTTGCTTTATTTTGCTTTTATTAAATCAATTTAATGATATTGTATTATTTGGTTTTTTGAGTTCTTTTACAAGATTGACCAGACCATTTAACGATTGTGTTATTCTTTCAAGGTTAGAGAATAATTCTTCATTTACTTGTTCGGGTGTAAAATGTTGTTTTAAATTTACTTTTAAATGTTGTGTATAGGGCTGATCTTTAAATTTGTATGTTAAGGTAAATTTGAGTATTTGTGTTTCTGAAATATTATCTAATAGAGAAACAATTTTTCCTAAGTTTATAGATATTTGATCCTTTGGATTAAAAATTGGTATGACTTCATTTAATGTAGTTATATCTTTTAAATTTCTTTTTTGTAAAGTGTTATCAACAATATAAAAATCATCTAATGTTTTAATTTTTAAGTTTTCAACTTTTTGTAAGCCTATATTTTCAATAATAATCTTTAAATAGTTATCCTTATCTGCTCTACTATAAATTGTAATAATTGGCGTAGTTATCTGTTTAAATACCAATGTAAAGATATTATGAATTTTCCACAAGATATAAAATATAATTGATAAAAATATTATTGCCATACCAAGTAATATATATATTAGCATGATCAAACCTTGTTTGTTAATTTGAATAAAAATTTAACAAATCTATTATTGATTTAGTGCAAACCGGGCAAAAATTATCATAAGTTTTAGATTTCATTGTGCAATCTTGTTTTGGTCTGTAAATTCCTTTGGCAGAATAACCGCCACCTTCAAAAACGCCGAGTTTATTTTTATATTCATCAGTAGATGGTGTTGGAATAGGTGTTTCTTTATCGAGCATGTTTTTCCATTTGCTTTCGAAATTAACAAGTGTTGTAAGATTTGGTTCCCATGGTTCAACATCAAGTTTATAAAATTCGTTATATGCAACAGTTGATGTATAATATTCATCGCCCAGCCCGGCAAAAGAGTGTCCGAATTCATGTACAAAAACATAATCTTCATATTGATTTTCTCTTACACAAACAGCGTAATGGTTGTAAATGGCGCCTCCTCCATATTTTGGAGTATTAACAATTACATAAATTTGATCGTAAGGGACATTTGCTGCAATATTTCTTAATGTTTTATTATCTTCAATCATTAAATATCTTTCAAGATTAAAAGTCCAGAATCTAGAATTTAAAATAGTGTTTTTCCAGATGCCAAGCGGTGGCATATCTGTTCCAGATTCTTTTGATTCTGCTAAAACTGCCCATACATTGATTTTATTTGCATTTTCTTTGTAAGGAGAGCAATTAAGTAGATATTTGGTAAATTTTTGGCAATCTTGTTTGAATTGTGAAAGTTCTTCTTTAGTGTAGCCTTCGGGGATTAATACAATATCAAGTTTTGAGTTGTAGTTACCCGAGATGTAAACTTGTAATGTATCAAAAGGTAGTTTTTTTTCTTTTGTAATAAATGGATTGTTCGGGTTGATATATTGTTGATATTTTGTTTCAAAAATTCCTTTGGAATTTCGGGAAAGCAATTCTAATTTAACTGTGTTTTTAGGGAAAGGGAAAGTTACAGTTTCGTTGAAAACTCGTTTTAAAATTTTTGCTTCATCCGTAGTTTGCCATTCACCAAACAAAGTAGAGTATCCGCGTGAATATATTAGCTGATTTGTAAGAGAATCATAAATTTTAACATAATAATTCCCATAATTAAATTTATCGATAAGATTAGTTTGAGAGCCACCCCAATATGGTTCTTCGATAATTTCATCATAATAATATTCCTCTGTTTTATCTGTGCCAGAGTGGAAGTAATCAAAACGCATTGTTTTATTGAAAAAATATTTATCAAAATCAATTTGTGCAAATATTAAAATATTTGATACTAACAATATTAATATTCTTAGCATAATGGACCTCATTTTTTATACAAAAATAAAACTTAAAAAGTAAAATAACAAATAATTATTAAAAAATTATGAAGATATTGAGACTAAACTGCGTGAACTATAATTTTGGTATAAAATGGAAACGGTCGTCTGCTTTTATAAATAGACGACCGTTAGTCAATATTTGCAAATTTATTTTTTATCTAATTCAAATAATTTAATTTTCTTTAACTAGTAAACACAATAATCCAGCAATTACCATTGAAAAACCACCGAGAATCAAAGCATTTATAGCGTGTCCGTGTAAGAAGGTTTTCATAAAAAATCCTAAAATAGCAGCAGCGGTAATTTGTGGAATAACAATAAAAAAGTTAAAAATTCCCATGTAGACGCCCATTTTATTCTGGGGCAATGCTTTTGTTAACATAGCGTAAGGCATTGATAAAATACTTGCCCAGGCAATACCAACGCCAACCATCGAAATCAATAGCAATTTGTAATCTGTGATAAAATAGAATGAAAGCAATCCTAATCCGCCGATGATTAAATTTATCATGTGAACATATTTACGACCAATTTTATTTGCAAGAAAATTTATAACGAAAGCGGCTAAGGCTGCAAATCCATTATAGACAGCAAATAAAACACCTACCCAATTAGCACCTTGATTATATGCCTCTGAGGTTGGATCTGTTGTGTGAAAAATATGCGATGTAACAGCTTGAGTTGTATATATCCACATTGCAAAAAGTGAAAACCAGGTGAAAAATTGAACAACTGCTAATTGTTTCATTGTAGTAGGTATATTGTGCAAATCGTTGATAATTTCAACAAGAGCATTGGTTTGATTATTTTTAACAAAAAACAAAGTTATAAATTGTAAAATTCCATAAAGCAAAATCATAGCAAAAAATAGATTAAGACCTAAATCATTACCAATTGCAAAGTGGAATATAAAATAAAAAATAATTGCAGCAATAGACCATAAAGTTGCATCTTTTAGTAATTTATTTGCAGATGGTAGCTTACCAGAATTTTTATCATCAACAAGTTGCTCGTTTTCAAATTGTTTTAATTCGTCTGGGGAATATTCTTTTGTTGAAACGACAGTCCATAAAACAGCAAGGAAATAAACAGCGGCGCCAATATAAAATGAAAGTTTAACAGAAAGTGGAATAAATCCTTCCGGTGCAGTATTTGGAATATTGAACCAATTTGTCATAACATAAGGCAAAGCGGATGCAATAATTGCTCCTATTCCTATAAAAAAGCTTTGCATAGTGAAGCCTAAATTGCGTTGTTCATCCGGGAGTAAATCTCCAACAAAGGCACGGAAAGGTTCCATTGAAACGTTAATAGAAGCATCCATTATCCATAACATGCCAGCTGCTACCCATAAGGCAGGAGAATTTGGCATCATAATTAAAGCTAATGATGCTGCAATAGCGCCGAATAAGAAATATGGTCGCCTTCGTCCTAATTTTGTCCAGGTTTTATCGCTATAATGGCCTATTATAGGTTGAATAATCAATCCAGTTAAAGGTGCAGCAATCCAGAGAATAGGAATTTCATCAACTTTGGCGCCTAAAGTTTCAAATATACGGCTAACATTTGAGTTTTGTAGAGCAAATCCAAATTGGATGCCTAAAAATCCAAAACTCATATTCCAGATTTGCCAGAATGATAAACGTGGTTTTTTCACTTTTTCTACTCCTATGTAGTATTAAACAAGTTATTTTTTCTTTTGTAATTTTTGATAGTAATTTCTTGCTTTTTTTAAATCTTCCGGTGTATCAATAGATATACTTTCGCATTCAGTTTCAACAACTTTTATAGGAATTTTATTTTCCAAAAATCTAAGTTGTTCTAATTTTTCTAATTCTTCCAGAATGCCTTTTTCTAAACGAGTGAACTCTAACAGAGCTTCTTTTTTATAAACATAGAGGCCAATGTGTTTAAGAAATTTATGTTTTTTAATTTTATCTTCAAGAGAAAGACCATTTTCTCGAACAAAAGGAATAGGTGATCGAGAAAAATAAAGTGCGTCGTTATACATATCAATTACAACTTTAACGCAAGAAGGATCTTTTAATTCATCAACGTTAGAAATTCTTTTTGCAAGAGTTGAAACATAAATTTTGTCGTCAAAAGCAAGAGGTTCTATAGCCATATCGATTGTAATTGGGTTAATAAAAGGTTCATCACCTTGAATGTTGACAATTATATCTACATCATTCATATTTTTTACAACATAAGCAATACGATCAGAGCCAGATGGAAGATCTGAAGGTGTCATAACAACTTTACCACCAAAATTTTCAACAACATCAAGAATTCTTTCATCATCAGTTGCGACTATTACATGATCGATATATTTAGATTGGCTAGCTTTTTCGTAAACGTGTTGTATCATCGGTTTACCACCAATATCTACCAAAGGTTTCCCCGGTAATCTTGTAGAGGCATATCTTGCGGGTATAACACCAATAACCATTTTTTATCCTTTTATTTTTTTAATTTTGTTTGATATTCTTCAAGATATGGAAGTAATTTATCGGATAAATCAATAAGAGTTGATATATAATTCTCTAATATTTCTTTATCTTCAACAATATTTGAAAAAATTTCAACAGTTAGTTTTTGAGTTTCTAAAAGATTTATAAAATTCAATAGTGCTAACTTTTTATTTTTTTCATCCATTTTCAAAAATGCATCATATAATTTATTTAACATATTAGATGCTTTTTGATATTTTACGTAAAACTCATTCTGGAAATTATTAAAATTTGATTGGTACTTTTCCAGATGATTGATAAGATTTTGAAAAGCAGTTAAAAAGTTAGTGAATAAAAGTTGACTTTCTGCGTTTGTTAAATTATTCATAATCTATTATAGTGTTTATTATAGTTGCTGTTGAAATTATTGCTGTTTCAGCTCTTAATCTATTTTTTGCAATTTTATATTTTTGAATATTTTTTAATTGATTAATGTCCTTATTATCAATTCCACCTTCTGGGCCAAAGATAAAAAAGTAATTTTTCCTACTATCAAAAACCATATCGGTTATAAAATTATTTGAATTTTGATCAAGAATTATAGCAATGTTATTATAATCTTGATTTATAAACGATAAATCTTTTTTGTAATCGATATTAGGCAAAAATGCTCTTAGTGATTGTTTTAATGCTTGTTTTACAATTTTATTTACTCTTTCGGCATTTACTTTTTGTTTTACACTTTGTACGGCATTATAAATAATAATATTTGTTATGCCTAATTCAACAAGTTTTTCGATAGCAAATTCAAATCTATCCGAGTTTTTTAGTATAGGGATACAAAAAAAAATGTTTTCAAAATTATTAAAGTATAAATAGTTATTGATAATATCAAGAGATATTATATCTTTTTTTATTAATGATATTTTTGTTTGATAAATTTTTCCTTTACCATCAGTGGCATAAATGATATCACCAACGGTGTGCCGCATAACTTTTTGTATATGATAAGCTTCGTCACCAGTTATTATAATTTGATTTTTTTTAATTGAATCTGAAAAATATAGTTCAATATCAGAAAGAAAAACCTCCTTCAATTATAAATTCTCCTTTTTTATATTTGTTAAATGCGTATTCAATTCTTAAAGCATCATATGGAAGAAAGAGAAAATTCAAACTAACTCCAATTCCGTATTGTGATGATTTTTTTAATAGTTGGTCGAAATGAAAAGTGGTTTTGCCGTAATCTACAAAAAATTGTAAGAAAGTTTGAAATCTATATCTACCTAAAGATTTTGGTAAAAATTTGAAATTTAAATCTAAATATGTTTCATCGTGGAGTGGATGACGTAATTCATATTGAAGAAGGAGTAAATTATATCCTTCAAGTATTGAAGATGTATAGCCACGAATTTTGTCATCTAAACCGATAAATAATCTATTTGTGAAATCTATATTTTCTCCTCTTAAAAAGGCAAAAACGGATCTAAATTTATAACTGAAATTATAGTATAAATGGCCATAATTACGTAAATCGAATTTTATAGAGTTGTAAAAACTTTTATTTTCGTTGAAATAGGTGTTTAAGAAAATTCGATGATAATTACCTTGTTGAGGTATTTGCTTTAAATCTCTTGTATCGTAACTGTAAGAAAAACTTAAATTATAGTTGTGATTTTGTGAGGGGATAGATTTATTTATATAATTTTTACCAATTTTATAATGATTATAGAAAAATCCAAATGTGTAGCTATTAAAAACATCTGTTCTATAAGTTATGGCATTACCTAAAATGAAATTATTAAGTGTAAAATTAGTGTCATTATTTAATTGTTTGTATTCATGACTAACATTATCTGTTTTAAGTGTGGAAAACTTGGTATATAATCCATAATAAGGAGAAGATAAGAAATAGGGTGCATAATAAACTAACTGAAAACCATTATCATAACCAAATTGATTTATCATATCGATAAGTTCGTTTCTTCCACGAAAGTTGAGAATTTTGGTTCTTATACCATAACTATATTTGTTTGATGTATTGTTTTTTTTATAAGCAAAAATTTGTGGCCAGATATACCAGGCTTCATCAACTATAATATTAAGAATGTTAACAGAATCAAATTCAATAGGGACAAAATCTACTTTTGTAAAAATTCCTAAACTGTAAACTCTATCTTTATTGTATGCTAAAATTGAATCTGTAACTGTATCTCCAATTTTAAAAGTTAGCTCTCTTGTAATAATATAATCTTTAGTGGATTTATTGCCAAAGATTGCAATAGAATCAACTCTGAAATCTTGAGAAAATATTTGAAAAGCAATTGTAAAATTTAAAATGATAAAAATTATTAACCGCATTAAAAAAAATCTTTTTCCAAAATTTAAGAATAATTTAAGAAATTATAAAATGATTTATAAGATGAAAACAATCATACTTTTAATAGTGGCTTAGTTTAAGATAAGCTGCAGTATTAAAGATTGTGATATAAGAGATTTTGAAAGTGAGAAAAACTTTCTTTTTATTAAAAGGAATCTTAAATAATTAAAAAAGCCACAAAATTAAAATCCAGTAGCTTTTATGAATGCCTGAACGAGAATTTAACACTAATACACTTATAAAGCAACACAAAGCTAAAACAATTAAACGGGAAACTATCATTAAATTATCATAAATGAAAAAGAAACGACCATAATTCTTACGAGTAGCCCGTTATAATAAAATATTTGAGAGTAAATTAAAATAGCCGAACGTAAATTGCATTCAAAATAATAATAAGCGTAATATTAAATATTATAAGCGATATTTCCGTTCCAAAATTATTTTTGAGCACAAAATACGCTTAATTGAACGTAATTTCCGTTCCAGAGTTAATCCTGAGCGTAATTTACGCTAAATTTAGCTGCTAATACGCTTAAAACATAAAAATTGAGCGTAATTTGCGTTAAAAATATGTTTTATATACGTCTAAAGATTATAATATTAATACAATATCACGTTTGATAAAACTCTTTTCCCGTTCATATATATTACAAGTATGAATATTTTCCGTTCAGTATAAGATACTTTATTTTGCTTTACTTTTGGTGGGTAGATAAAAGTGCCTTAAAATAATGATAGTTTATTTTAGGTTTTTGAAGGTTTTATTTTTGTTGTTAGTTAATTTTATATTGAAATAATTATATTTTAATCTTTGATTATAAAAAAATAATAAATTTAAAATATGTTGGGAATGTGTAAAAAAGTATTAGTATACACTTCTATAATATTAAAAGATAGTTAATAAGCTTAAGAAAGATACTAGAATATGCTAGTATTAAAATACTATAAATTTTTCAAAAAATTTTTTTTTAAAGAAAAATCTAATTAAATTTGTATATACTTAAAATAGTAAATTTAAGGGAGTTACAATGGCAAAAGGGAAGAAAAAGTTACTTATCAGAGACCTTACATTAAGAGATGGTCAACAATCTCAATTTGCTACAAGAATGTCACAATCACAGGTTGACAAAGTAATTGAACTTTACAAAGAAGCAAATTTTTGGGCGATGGAAGTTTGGGGCGGTGCTGTCCCTGATTCTATTATGAGATATCTCAATGAAGATCCATGGGTTAGATTAGAATCTATCCATAAAATTATTGGTGATAAAAGTTATTTGACAGCACTATCAAGAGGTAGAAACCTTTTTGGATATAAACCATATCCTGATACTGTAATTGAAGGCTTTTATAAATGTGCAGCTGAAGCTGGCCTTGGTATCATGAGAATTTTTGATGCTTTGAATGATATAGATAATATCAAATCCAATGTTGTATTTGCAAAACAATATGGAATAAAAGCAGATTGTGCTATTTGCTATACAGTAGATCCAAAGTTTACACCAAGACAAAGAAATGAAGCATTGCTTGCAGGTAAAGAATTACCAGAAAATTTATTCAATACACAATACTTTGTTGATAAAGCTATAGAAATGGAAAAATTAGGCGCCGATATGATATCTATAAAGGATATGGCAGGTATTATGCATCCTAAGAGAACAATGGAGCTTGTAAAAGGACTCAAAAAAGCTGTTAAAGTGCCAATTGATTTACACACACACTCTACACCAGGATATGGATTGGCGTCTGCAATTGTTGCTATTGTAAATGATGTTGATATTGTAGATACTGTATTATGGAACTGGGCTGGTGGTCCTTCTCATCCTGCATTTGAATTCGTTTGGGAAGTTTGCCGTAGATTAAATATAGAAATCGATGTCAATCTTGATGCTACTTATAAGATAAATGAAAAATTATTAGAACTCCGCGAAGAATTAAAAAAATATGATACAATAAGAAAACTTCCTATGCAGTTTGATTTTAGAAAAGATAAAATGCCACCACAAATAGATAAACTTTTTGATAAAGCAATTGAAGCAGCACAAAAAGAAGATATAGAGCATTTATTAATTTATTCACAACAGATTGAAGATTACTTTGGCTTCCCACCACCAGATGAAGCTGTAAGAGATGCAGAAATCCCAGGTGGTATGTATACAAACATGGTTGCACAATTAAAACAATTTAAACAAGAGCATTTATTACACAGAGTGCTTGAGTGCGTTCCAAAAGTTCGTTATGATGCTGGATTAATTCCTTTAGTTACTCCTACAAGCCAGATAGTTGGCGTGCAGGCTGTAATGTGTGTGATGGATGAAAATAAAGGTCTTCCATGGTATACTAATGTAAATGCACAGTTTAGAGATTTAGTGATGGGACAATATGGTAAAACTCCTTGGCCTGTTGATCCTGATTTTCGTGAAAAGATCTGTGGTAGTCGTGAAGAAATTCCTTATAATGTTGATAAATACGAAGAACAACCAAATCCTGTATTGCCAGAATTTGGAAATGTCCATTTAATACAAAATCAACGCGAAAGATTGTTGATGGAATTACTACCACAAGTTGCTGAAAAATTCTTAAGATCCAGAAGAGAAAAAGAATACGATGAATATTTGAATCAGCAGTATGAAGAAAAATTGAAAAAACTTCAAGAAGAAAAAGAAAGATATAAACAACTATCAAAAGAAGAGAAAGAGAAAATTTTACAACAGGGCTTATGGACAGGTTGGTAGTAAAATAAAAATGTTACTCAGTATACTGAATAATTTTGCACAATTGGAATAATATAAAGCGGCTGCTTTGCAAAAAGTAGCCACTTTTTTTATTTTACAAATGGTGCTTTATAGTTACCGATAACCTTCGTTCAACTACGCTGCATTCAACTTAGCATAGGCAGCAAATGAGTTTGTTAACACTCGATAATCATTAATTATGAATGAATAGGTTTATTATATGGTATGATTTATAATGTAAAGCCATCATCAACAATAATATTTTGCCCATTTATGGCAAAAGAATCATCTAAGATTAAGAATTTATATACTGAAACTATATCTTTTACATCTAATAATCCTTTGTTGATGCAATATTTTTTATAATTAGTTCTGAAATTTTCATTATGTTTGTTATATATTCCACCTGGGCTTACACAGTTAACTCTTATATTTTTACCTATTAAATATTTTGCAAAATATTTTGTTAAATGTATGATTGATGATTTTATTGCGGCATATTCAACGGGCATTGTAAAATTTTCATTTTCGTAAATATCAAATTTAGGAGCTACAACTCCATAAATAGAAGCAGTATTTATAATATTTCCGTAACCTTGTTTTATAAAAAATCTTGTAAATATTTGCATTACAAGGAAATATCCCCCTAAGTGCAAATTTATATTTTCGCAAAAATCTTCATAAGTAACATCTAACAAGTCTTTACCATAATTTTTGTTTTTAGGATAAGCAACATTGATTACAGCATCGATATTGTTATAAATATTAAGCGTTTGATTTATTAAATTCTCTAGTGATTCTTTGCTATTAATATCTACTTGTATGAATTTGAATTTGGATTGATGATAGTTGTGTTTTAATTTGTTGAGGAAATATTTGCAGTTTTCTTTGTTATAATCGGCAATGACGACATTAAAACTATCATCAAGAAATGAATTAACTAATTGTTGGCCAATTAGACCGCCGCCCCCGATAATAATAATGTTTTTCATAATTTACTCTAAATATTGAATTTTGATAAAGTTTTTTTGTATTCGGTCCATTCTCCGATATCAATCCACGCATTATCGCTTACAGGATAAATTGAAATTTTATAACCTTTTTCTTTGGCAATTTCTATCAAATTAGTTGCGTGGAAAAGTGTACTTTCTGGTATTAATTGAAGTAATTGTGTATTTATAATATACATTCCGGTATTAACTAAAAAATGGAATTCAGGTTTTTCTTCAATATTGGCAAGAAATCCATTCTTATCTAAATGACAAACACCGTAAGGAATTTTATACTTTTTAGTTGATGCAACAATGGTGATATCATTTTGGTTTTTTTTATGAAATTCTATAAGTGATAAGTAATCAATATCTATTATAATATCGCAATTGGTAAGAATAACAAAATCGCTATTAATTTGATTTTTTATTAAAGAAAGAGCTCCAATTGTTCCGAGAGGTTGCGATTCTTCTATGTAATTTATTTGAAAATCAAATTTACATTCGTTTAGGTAAGATTTTATAATATATCCTTTGTAGTTGATTGATACATAAAAATTATTAAAACCATAGTTATTAAATTTTTCGATTATAATTTCAAGAATAGTTTTATCATTGATAGGAATTAGTGGTTTTGGCAATACTTTTGTAAATGGCTCTAATCTTGTTCCTTGTCCGCCTGCCATAATGATAACAGGATATTCGATATTTTCAAAATCAGCAATAATTTTTTCTTGATGATCTTCTAAGAAAATGATTTCTATTAATTTGTTCTGGTTGTTTAATACAGGTATAACTTTCGCTCCAACGCTAAGTGCTTGTTCTGTAACTTTGCTTTTATTTTTAGATTCATTTAAAAAAAGAAAATTTTTTGTACAAGCATCGTAAGTAGTTCCGGAAAGGTTACCAGTGCTTAGGATATATCTTCTAATATCTCCATCTGTGAGAGAACCAATGATTTTATCATCACTATCAACAACAAATAAAATTTTATAGGGATTTTTTTCTAATAATTCAAGAGCATTATAAATGCTTTGATCTTTGTTAATGATATAATTTTTTAACATAGCTTTATTCTATATTTCCTTTATGTAATTTACCAGCTTGATGAAAACCAGAATATTTTCTATATTGAATAGTAGTTGAATTACTGCCAATAAAAGAATTATCTTGAACAATGGCGCCGCCGTTGACAATGCTTCCAGTTGATATATGGCAATGGTTACCAACAATTGCATCGTGTTCTACAAGCGCTTTTGTATTGATGATACAATTAATTCCAATTTTAGCATCTGCATTTACAACAGCTTGATGCATAATTACTGTTCCTTCGCCAATTTGAGCGAATTTTGATACATAAGCAGTTGATGCTATAATAATGGGTAGATTGAAACCGATTGATTTTAAATGGTTGTATGATTTTACTCTAGCAGAGTTGCTTAATATATGTCCAATTGAAATAACTGCATTTTTAATATTTTTGAAGATATCGATTAAATCATCATCGAAGCCGATGATTTTATAATCCAGAACTTGTTTGCCAATGTTTTCTTTCAAATCAATTATTCCAGCGATGTTATATTTTTCAGTTGAAAGAATAACATCAACAACAGACTTGCAATGTCCGCCGCCGCCAATTAGTATTATATCTTCTTTATTTTTCATAATCTATAACCACTTGGAATATTAACAACTCTTTCATAATAAAATTTGGAATTAGTTAAATCGTCCGTTTGACAGTTTTTATACATATCAAGCATATTCATAAGACGCCAAATGGCACGAGTTTGAATTTTATTGTTATTTGTAAATTCAAGGAAATTATTTCGTTGTTCTATATTATCAAAAATTAACGCATTTAGCCAATAATTAGAAGTTGAATTTTTAGGTTCAATGATTAAATTTATTTCATAAGGCTTAAGAAAATCAAGATATTTATTAAAAGTTTCTCTTTTGTTTTCAAATATTTGATTAGAATATTCCATTTGAGCAAAACCAATAGCGGCATTAACATTAGGCATACGGAAATTATAAGCAATTTTATCGTGAATAAATTCATAAGGATGTGGTAATTTTGCAGTAGTTGTAATGTGTTTTATGTAAGATGCAATACTCTCATCATTTGTTAAAATCATTCCGCCGCCGCCTGTAGTAATTGTTTTATTGCCGTTGAAACTAAGAATTCCAATTTTTCCAAAAGTGCCGGTATGCTGATTATTGTAAAAAGAGCCGATTGATTCTGCAGCATCTTCAACAACAGGGATGTTATACTCATTAGCAATAGATATAATTTCATCGATTTTGCAGGGATGTCCAAAAATATGAACAGGCAAGATTGCAGTAATTTCTTTACCAGTGAATTTATTGATTATTTTTTTAGTTCCTTTGTTATAGGTTGAATTATTTTTAAGCCATAAAGATAGTTTTTCGGGAGACATTCCGAGAGTATCTTTATCTACGTCTATGAATACAGGTTTGGCAAAGTTATGTGATATTGCATTTATTGTAGCTACAAAAGTTAAAGATTGAGTAATAACTTCTGTATCTGGTTTAACGCCGACAGAGTGCAAAGCAATTTGAAGTGCTACTGTTCCATTTACAACAGCTATTGCGTGTTTTGCATTTGTAAGAGATTTAATCGAATTTTCAAATTTTGTTACAAATTCTCCGACATAAGATACATAAGTTGAATCAATACATTCAGCAAGATATTTTTTTTCATTTCCTAAAAATACGGGAGCGTGTAAAGGAATAAAATCATAGTTAAAGTATAAATCTTTTACAAATTTAACAAAATCATTTTTGAATTTATCGTTATACATTGTATAAATCGGCTTTATAAATTGATAAATTTTGTTCAATCCATTTAATTGTTTCGATTAAACCAGTTTCAAGGTTATATTTGGGTTTCCAATTTGTGTTAGATAAAAGTTTAGAGTTATTGCAATATAATCTTTCCACTTCGCTATTTGCAGGCCTAATTCTACTTGTATCACTGATGATATTGATATTTTTACCAATTAGTTTAACTATTTGGTTAATTAAATCTTGCATTGAAATTTCAAAATTCATACCTATATTAGTAACTTCTCCAAAAAGGGAATTAGAATTGAAGATTTCATAAAAACCTAAAACAGTATCTTTAACATAAGTTAAATCCCTTGTAGGATGAAGATTACCAACTTTAATTGTATCATAACCGGATAAAATTTGAGTTATAATTGTAGGTATAATAGCTCTTGCAGATTGTCGAGGACCAAAAGTATTAAAAGGACGAACTATTTTAACAGGCAAATTGAAAGATCTGTAATAACTGATTGCTAATTGATCTGCAGCAATTTTGGTTGCAGAGTAAGGAGATTGCCCAACTAATGGATGTTTTTCATCAATAGGTATATATTGAGCAGTGCCATAAGTTTCGGATGTTGATGTAATTAGAATTTGTTCAATGTTTAATTCCTTGGCTGCTTGCAGGATATTGTAAGTCCCGTTGATATTTGTTTCAAGATAAGCTTTGGGTGATACATAAGAATAAGGTATGCCAATTAGTGCTGCCAAATGGAATACATATTTGATATCTTTCATTGAGTTGTAAACTGAATCATAATCTCTAATATCACCAGTGACTATTTCAATTTGATTTTTGATTGTGGAATTTTCGAGCCATCCCCAATTATTTTTGGAATTGTATCTAACAAAAGCTTTTACAGAAAACCCTTTTTCTACTAAAAGTTCTACAAGATGAGAACCAATAAAGCCACCAGCTCCAGTTACTAATATTTTTTCTTTCATAATTATCACAATTATTTAAAATACAAATATAGAAAAATTATAGTTAAAATAAAATTATGAATGCAATGATTTTTTGTTCATTGAGACAAGAAAATAATATTATTAGATTATACAAAATATTTGGTTTGTTGGATAATTAAAAAATATTATGGATTAGCAAAGTAATTAGGTAAATTTAATAAAGAGGTTGTAATATATTAAAGTGATTGATTAATTTATTACAGTTTTTACTTTTTGTTTTAAGAACTTGATTAAAATATAGGTAAATTTTTAATCGTGTAATTAACAACTATTTTACTTTTTCAATTGTAATTTTGAAAAATTTAGTATTTTGACAAAGAATAAAATAATTCTTATATAAAGATTAAATCTAAAATCTTCTTTTGAGTTTGCCTTCTTTATAGGTATTTTTTTTAATTTTCTGAATACCTTTATTTATTTTTGCTGCTAACATAGATAATTTCCCTTAATGGAAATGTACAAATTTTTAATTTATATTTTTTCTGCTCTATTATTTTGCGAAGTTAGTAATTCTCTAACTTCATTAATATTAATATCCATAATATCGGCAATTTATTCAATAGTATAATTTTTGTTATATAAAGACTTTGCAAAAAATCTTATTTATTCAAGTTTTCCTTCAAGTTTGCCTTTTTAGTACGCATTTTTTTTAATTTTATTAAAACCTCTATCTAATCTTGCTGGTAACATGGCTGGTTCTCCTTTTATATCTTCTACCTGTTCTTTTATTTCTTCTGGGATGTTTGGATTTGATGATAGTATTACTGTTAAATTTTCCGTCAATGTTTCCCTTACTTCCTTTGATATATGATCTTTTATTATTTTAATATATTTAAGCAAATCTTCTAAACGATTTCCATCTATTTTTTCAATTGAAAAAAATAAAGCTGCTTCATTCTTTTTTCCCTCTACCAACTCTCTTAATTGCACACTATCCAGCTGGGTTAAATCTATTAAAAAGTATTCAAATTTTGGAATATATCTCTCTAATACCCCTATATTCTTCTCTATCAATTCCGAAAATTCTCTCGCAGATTTTAATTTCTTTTAGCCATTATATACTACAATAGGTAACACCGGCGGTAATGGGAAATCATATTTCTTTGTCTTTAATAATCTCTTGTAAAAAAGACAAATATAATTTAATAAATCCAGTGCCAGCCCTTTTCATCTTTTCACTTAAACTCAAATAACAAAAATAGGTAAATCTCTCCGTGCTTTAGTTTTATTTTTTGTATCAAATCTCCTGTAAATGTTTGATATTTTTTACTTATAAATTCTTTATCTAACAATTCGATAGTTTCAATTTGATTAAAAAGTTCTTCGTTTACAAATCCTTTTATAAAACTTTCTGCTACTCCCTTGTGCGAAAAATATTTCTTATAAAGCTTATCTTAAAAATGATGTAATGATAATTTAGCTATATAAGTCCAAATATCTTGGTGAAATATAATAATTATATTAAATATTTCAAAATTATTGTATTTAAATTTGTAGCTGAAATATTATGCTTAGCATTATATATTGCTAATTTTTGAAAAAAGTGTGTAACCGATAAAAATTTATTACATCAAACTGTGCAGAGAAACAAAATAAGGGCAAATATGGAAAAGAAAAAAATATTAATAATTGGGGGTGTTGCTGCTGGTGCTACAGCTGCTGCTCGTGCAAGAAGATTAGATGAAAATGCAGAAATAACTATTATCGAAAAAGGTCCTTTTGTAAGTTTTGCAAATTGTGGATTACCATATTTTATTAGTGGAGATATCAAAAGAAGAGCTAAATTATTATTACAAACTCCAGAGGGATTTTTAGGAAGATATAATGTTAATGTATTAATCAATACTGAAGCGATTGATATAAAAAGAGATGAAAAGAAAGTTGTGGTTAAAACTGCTGAAGGGACTAAAGAATTAGAGTATGATAAACTTATCTTAGCACAAGGAGGCTCTCCAATTATTCCTGATATCGAAGGAGTAAATAATGATAATGTATTTAAGTTGTGGACTATTCCAGATATGGATCGTATCCATAAATTTATTGAACAAAATCAACCTAAAAATGCAGTTGTTGTTGGAGGTGGTTTTATAGGAATTGAAATTGCAGAGGCGTTTAAGGCACGTGGAATGAATGTAACAATTGTTGAATTAGCAAATCAAGTTATGCCAAATGTTGATTATGAATTTGGTGCTATGGTAAAATCTGTTTTGGAAGAAAACGGCGTTAATGTTTTAACAGGTGTTAAAATAGATAAAATAACAGGGAATAAAGCAATACTATCCAATAATACAGAAATAGATGCAGATTTAATTCTCTTTTCTATCGGAGTGAAACCAGAGAATATATTGGCAAAAAATGCTGGCTTAGAAGTTAGTCAATCTGGTGCTGTAATAGTTGATGAATATATGAGAACAAGCGATCCTGATATTTACGCTGCTGGAGATATGGTAGAAATTCTACATAAGGTAAGTGGTAGAAAATCCCGAATTCCATTGGCTGGACCAGCAAATAGACAGGGAAGAATTGCAGCATCTAATGCTTTGGGAATGAATTTGAAATATAATGGTGCATTGGGCACATCTGTTATTAAAATTTTTGATTATACACTATCGTTTACTGGTTTAAGTGAAAAATTTGCATCCCAATTTGATTTTAATGTAGGAGTTGCATATACATTTAAAGATAATCAGGTTACATATTATCCAGGTGGAACTCAGCTAGCTTTCAAGCTTGTCTATGATAAATCAACAAATAAAATTATAGGGGCTCAAGCATTTGGCATCAAAGGGGTTGAAAAAAGAATTGATGTAATTGCAACTGCATTACAAGCAAAAATGAGTTTAGAAGATTTAGCAGAATTAGATCTTGCTTATGCTCCACCTTACAACAGCGCAAATGATCCAGTTAATATTGCAGCTTTTGTAGGACAAAATAATATTTCTGGTTATAGCCCTTGCATTTCGCCAAAAGAGTTTTTAGAAAAATATGATGAAACTAAAACATTGGTTTTAGATGTTAGAACAATAGGTGAAGCTGCAAAAGATCCTTATGAAAATGCACTGCATATACCAACAGATGAATTAAGATATAGATTAAATGAAATACCAACAGATAAAACTATTTATATTTTAAGTAAAGATGGGTATCTTGGTCATATTGCACTAAGAATATTAAAACAAAAGGGTTATAATAAATTATATTATATAACAGGTGGATATTCTGCCTTAAAATGGTATTTAAATAACTAATTAAAGGGGTTATAATGGCAACATTATTAGAAAAAATTAAAAACGGTGCTTTAATAGTAGATGTAAGAACAGACTATGAATTCGAAGATGAACATTTCCCAGGTGCAATAAATATTCCTGTTAATGATCTTTTATCAAGGATGAGTGAGTTTGGGGAGGATAAAGAAAGACCAATTATTTTATACTGTGCATCAGGTGCTAGAAGTGCATATGCAGCAATGATATTAAAATCGCACGGTTATAAAGATGTTACAAATGCTGGTGGTCTTGATGATTTATTAGAATTAGCTGGAGAATAATATAATAAAAAGCCCCGAATTCACGGGGCTTTTTCTATATGTAATGATTACTTTTTAGTGTGACATTGGAGGTAGTGCAGGCTCATCAGGGCTACCAGCTTTTTTAAGTGGTATGTAAATTAAAATACCAGCAATTAATCCAATTACAAATAAGCTAACTAAGAATGATGGATCCTGGAAGAAAGCAAATATTTCAGCTGGTTTTTTGCCTGTGATAAATGCTATAGTAGCAAATAAAAGACCAGTTAATGCTTCGCCTGCAATAAATCCTGATGCTAACAATACGCCATTATTTTCAATTCTGGATTTTTGTGCATCGTTATGTTGTTTCTTTTCACTAATTTTTTCAAGGATACCTTTAATTAATCCGCCCACAAAAATAGCAAAAGTTGTTTCGAGAGATAAATACATACCAACACTAACAAGCATAGGGGATCTTACTCCCATTAATACAAAACCAAATCCCATGATTATACCAACTATGATCAAAGGCCATGCCATTTTGCCTGCAACAATTCCCTGTGAAAGCATAGCCATAAGACCTGCTTGAGGAGCTGGTAAGTTTTTACCGCCGAATCCAGTTCCGCCGGTTGCTATATCGCCCTGGTTTAATACAATAAGTGGTAAAAACATAACAAAAGAAGCTAAAATTACACCAAAGATATCACCTAACTCCATTTTCCATGGAGTACCACCTAAAAGATGTCCAACTTTCAAATCTTGCAACATTTCACCTGCAACAGCAGTAGATACGCAAACAACAGCAGCAACAGCTAATACAGCAGCAACACCAGGTTGTCCTTTCATTCCTAAAGCTACCATTAAAACAGCAGCAACAACTAAAGTAGAAAGTGTTAGACCTGATATTGGATTATTACTTGAACCAATAATACCAACCAAATAACCAGAAACTGCAGCAAAGAAAAATCCTGCTATAATCATAACAATTGTAGCAACTAAGGCTGCCATAACATCTTGTGCAAAGAAATAATAAATGAAGAATGTTAAAATTGAAGCAATACCAATACCGCCTAAAACATAGATAAATGGTAAATCTTTTTCAGTTCTAACTTCTTCGGTATGAGTTTGAGAAGCAGCTTTCTTAACATCACTAATTGCTCTTCCTAAACCTGTTGCTAAGCTTTTACGCATTTTAAATAAAGTAAATGCAGCACCGGTTAACATACCGCCAATTGCAATTGGTCTAACTAAATAATACCATATCTGTCCAGCAGTTGATAATAGTTGTTCGCCATTCATTTTTTCAACATGTAATTCAGGGCCTAATAAATACATGATTATAGGAACAAAAAGTCCCCAGGCCAACAAACCACCAGAAAAGTTTAATGAAGCCAATTTAGGTCCAATGATATATCCAACACCAATAAATGCAGAGCTAACAGCAGGAGAACTTAAAACAATACCACCTTGAACAGGTACATTTGCAATATCAGTTGATTGTCCGCTTTTCAATGCTGCTTCTGCGGCATCTCTTGCTTTTTGATCACGTGTAAAGAATATGAAGTTTTTAGCAAAAGGAATAAATGTTTCCCATCTTTCTGCAAAAAGTTTGAATTGTTTTAGAATTTCAATAACCGCACCAACCGCCATAGTAGAGAAAAGTAACGATGCGCCACTTCCGCCAGCTCTTCCAGCTTTATGAATTTCAGAGGCTGCTACAGATTCAGGGAAAGGTAATTCAGCATCTTCAACCATAACTTTTCTTAATAAAGCTACAAACATGATACCTAAAATACCACCTGCTAACATTATAGCTGTAGCTTGAATATAGTGTGCAAATGAGCTAAAATCTGCTTCCCATAATCCAGAGATGTAAAAAGCTGGAATTGTAAAAATAGCACCTGCAGCAACAGATTCTCCAATAGAACCTACTGTTCTTACAAAGTTTTCTTCAAGAATTGTTCCTTTGAAAGCTTTTAAGATTGCCATACCGATAACAGCTGCAGGATAAGTTGCGGCTATTGTCATACCTGCTTTTAATCCCAAATATGCATTTGCTGCACCCAAAACAACAGACATTACCAAACCAATTAAAAGAGCCCTGAGTGTAAACTCTTTCATATCAGTTGTAGGGGATACGAAGGGTTGGAATTTTTTTTCAGACATTAATCCTCCGATTAAGTTATTTAATTATTGTGGAAGCAATATAAAAATATTTTTTTTTATTTCAAATCTTAATTTTTGTTTTTTTTGTGAAATTAAATATTTATTGCTTATCGAATTAATTGTGAGTTAATTTAATTGCTGGTATTTTTTTAAGTTAATAATTTTATATAATTTTTAAGGAGTGATGTAATCTGACTGATTTTTAAGAAAATTTAATTTGAATAAAATATAAAAAAGCGGCCGCACAAAAAGATAGCGACCGCTAAATATATATGCTAAAATATTTTTAACTTTTCTTGATAATAATACAATGGCGTAATTTAGATGCCAAATAATTACTAATCAATTTTCCAGGTGTTTCCTGAATAAAGCAATTTTTCTAAAGTTCCTTCACCTTTAGTTTTAATAACATTTTCAATTTGATTATGAATGTTTTCTTCTAATGAAGGTTTGTTTACCATTCTAAAAACACCAAGTGGAAGAGGGAAGCCTTCCATTTGAGAAAATTGAGCTAATATCATTGCACGAACTGGATTAGTATCATATTCATCATGAATCCAACAATCATTTATGGAAAACTCACCTTCATTTATATTAATAACTTCGGGAGTAAATCCATTTAATCTAATACCTTTATTTTTATTTTTACCAAAAACTAATGGTTTATTATGTTCAAGATAGACAACATTATCATCTTTTCTATCTTTTTCAGTATAATTTTCAAATGCACCATCATTGAAGATAACACAATTTTGTAAAATTTCAACAATTGCGGTGCCATTATGTTCATGAGCTCTTTTAATTACATCACCTAAGTGTTTTAAATCTCTATCAGCTGATCTCGCAAAAAAAGTAGCACCAGCACCAATTGCAACAAAAGCAGGGTTAAACGGATAATCAACAGAGCCATATGGAGTTGATTTTGTAACTTGTCCGAATTGTGATGTTGGAGAGTATTGGCCTTTTGTTAATCCATAAATTTGATTGTTAAATAATAAAACTTTTATACCTACATTTTTCCTGATTGCATGTATAAAATGATTACCACCAATACTAAGTGAGTCGCCATCACCAGTAGCAACCCAGACATTTAATTTAGGATTATGGACTTTAACGCCGGTAGCAATTGCAGCTGCTCTCCCGTGTATACTATGAAAACCATATGTTCCCATGTAATATGGGAAACGAGAAGAACAACCAATTCCGGAGACAACAACGGTATTACTTTTGTCTAACTGAAGTTCTGCAAAAGTTTTTTGAACTGTTGCCAAAATTGCATAATCACCGCAGCCTGGACACCATTTAACTTCTGAACCGGAAGCATAATCTTTAGCGGTTAATTTAACCTGATTTATTTGAGCTGTATTTGTCGTCATATTACATATCTCCTAAGATTTTGAGGATTTCTTTTTCAATCGTTGAAACTTTTAGTGGAGTACCTTTAACTCTATTTAATTTTAATATTTTATCAGGGTTAATATTTGTTTCAGCTTTAAGTAATTTAGCCAATTGTCCAGTATTGATTTCTGGTATTAAAATTTTATTGAAATTGTTAATAACTTCAACTAAATTAGCTGGGAAAGGAATAAGATAATTTAAATGAGCTTGTGAAACTTTGAACCCTTTTTCTCTAACATTTCTTACAGCTTCAGTTATTGTGCCATGCGTACTACCCCAACCTAAAACCAATAATTCGCCTTTGTTTTCGCCTTCTACTTCTAATTGAGGAATATCGTTAGCAATATTTTTTATTTTTTTAGCTCTTAATTTAACCATAAGTTCGTGGTTTTCGCCATCGTAAGAAACAGCTCCAGTAATATTTTGTTTTTCAAGACCGCCAATACGATGTTCTAATCCAGGTGTACCAGGTATTGCCCAAGGTCTAGCACCATTTTCATCCCTTGAATAAGGTTGGAAATTATCATTTAATGTTGTTTTTTTGGTAATAATTTGCTTAAGAGAATTAATTTCAGGAATACGCAAAGGTTCTGAGCCATTAGCTAAGTATCCATCAGTCAATAGTATTACAGGAGTCATATATTTTAATGCAATTCTAGCAGCTTCATAAGCCATATGGAAGCAATCAGCAGGAGATTTTGCAGCTAAAATAGGAACAGGAGCTTCGCCGTGTCTACCATAAGCAGCAAAAAGCAAATCTGCTTGTTCTGTTTTAGTTGGTAAACCGGTGCTAGGTCCGCCTCTTTGAACATCAACAATTACTAAAGGTAACTCTGTCATTACAGCTAAACCTATAGCTTCTGATTTAAGAGAAAGGCCAGGACCACTTGTAGTAGTAACTGCTAAAGCACCTGCGAAAGATGCACCTATTGCAGTTGAGATACCTGCAATTTCGTCTTCAGCTTGAATTGTTTTAACTCTATAATTTTTATATGAACTTAAAGCGTGTAATATTTCTGAAGCGGGAGTTATTGGATACGAACCTAAAAATAATTCCAATCCAGCTTTAGCTGCTGCTGTTACCAATCCTAAGGCTGTAGCTTCATTTCCAGAAAGATTTTTATAAATACCTTTAGGAAGATCTGCAGATTTGATATCGTATCTTACATTAAAAATTTCGTTATTTTCTGCGTAATTATAACCACCTTTGAGGGCATTAATATTAGCTTGTTTGATTTTTTCATTTTTAGCAAATTTTTGTTCTATCCAATAAATAGTATTATCAATATTTCTATTGAACATCCAGTATAAAATGCCTAAAGCAAAGAAATTTTTACAACGGTTAGCTTCTTTGGGTGTTAATCCTAATCCTTCTACTGCATAATTTGTTTGAGATGTTAAAGGCACTTCATAAATTTGATATCCTTCGAGGCTACCATCTTCTAATGGATTCGATTCATAGCCAGCGAGCTTTAAATTTTTTTGGTCAAACGCATCTTTATTAATAATTAGAATTGTATCACGGGAAATTTTATCCATATTAACTTTAAGTGCAGCGGGATTCATAGCAACAAGTACATCAGGTGTTTCGCCAGGTGTATAAATATCAGTGCTACCAAAGTGTATTTGATAAGAGCTTACTCCTGCAGGTGTTCCAGCGGGGGCACGAATTTCTGCAGGATAATCTGGTAATGTTACTAAATCTAATCTAGCATTAGCTACTGTTTCTGTAAATTGTGTTCCGGTTAATTGCATACCATCACCGGAGTCACCAGCTAAACGGATTGTGACATCTGTGACTTGTTTTGTTTTTACTGACATATTTTACTCTACAAATTATTTTTTAAAATTGCTTTTTCAAACATAGTTAAAAAAAAAATTATTTTCAAATTTAAAATAATTGTGTTTTTCAAAGAAAATTCTTAAATTATAACAATAAATTATTATATTTAGTTCGGAAAGATATAACTTGACAATTAAATAAAAAATAAGTATATTTATTTTTTAAAACAAAAAATTTGCGGAAGTGGTGAAATTGGTAGACACACCATCTTGAGGGGGTGGCGCTCGAAAGGGCATGCGGGTTCAAGTCCCGCCTTCCGCACTTGCCTATAAATCTTTCCGAACTAACTCTTCTATTGTAAATTTATTCAAAATAATAATGAGGTCCTTTATGAAAAAGCTAGTTCTTTCATTCGTAATTTTATTTTTTACTTTTTCTTTTGCACAAGAACAAGAAATCAATCCAGAGGCCGCAAATCTTTATAATGAAGCACTTCGAACATTTAAAGCTAACAAAGCTGATTCATCTATTATCTATATAGATAAAGCTCTTGAATTACAAAAATTGCCTTTATTCTATCAATTTAAAGGTAAAGCATTACTTTCACAAAAAAAATTACAAGATGCTATTGAATCCTTTGATGAGGCACTTAAACTTAAACCAGATGATAAAGAAACACTTGAATTAAAGCATAATGTTGAAATAGATCTTGAAATTCAAAAAGGTGATGTGTTACTTAGAGAAAAAAAATATGATGAGGCAATTGTTGAATATAAAAGAGCACTCGAAATTAACAAAAATGATATGAAGCAAGAAGTAATAAAAAATAGATTAGTTGCTTGCTATCAAAATAAAGCTGCTGAAAAAGTTCAAGCTGGTAATTTTGAAGGTGCAATCAATGTTTTTGATGAAGCCAAGGGATTTATTGAAGAAAATACTATTTTAGAAGAAAAAACAAAAGTTTATAAAAATGCTGCTGCAGCTGCTTTTAGTCAAAATAAAATTAATGATGCCATTCAATATTATGATAAAGCTATTGCCTTAAATCCTAATGATCAAGATTTAAAAAGAACTGTTGCTGCATTTTATAACAACTTAGCTGTTAATGAAACAAAAAATAAAAAATATGCTCAAGCAATTAATTACTATAACAAATCTTTGCAAGTATTTGAAAATGACCAAACTCATATCTTTATAATGAATACATATTTAACTGCTAATCAAAATGCACAACTTATTAAATATGCTGATCAACTTATAGCAGAGAAAAAAGTTAAAGCTGCACCATATTACTTTAAGGCAGTAGCATTAAATGCTACAGGTAAATATAAGGATGCCGTTAATGTTTGTAAACAAGGGGAAGAAATTGTTGAAGATGTAAACTTTTCTCAAAGATGTGCAAAATTAAGAGCTAGTATCGAAGATTATTTAAATAAAGTAAAATCTCAACAAAAGAAATAATACATTAAAATAACTTGTTATTTGAGCTGCTCACTATCATCAAAAATATTGAGCAGCTCTTTTTTATATAATTTTATGCATATAGGGGGAAATAATGTTAAAAAAAATCATCTTCTTTTGTGTTATATTGGTAAGTCTTTCTTTTACGCAATCATTTAAAAAACACGAAGTAAGGGGGGCATGGATAGCTACTGTAGCAAATATTGATTGGCCTTTTTCTGAAATTAAAGGAAATAGTGATTCTCTTATTGAATTACATAAAAAACAACTTATAGAATATTTCGATTTATTTGAAAAAATAAAAGTCAATACAGTTTATTTGCAAGTAAGAACTACTTGTGATGCACTTTATAATTCTCCTTATGAGCCATGGTCGATGTATTTAACTGGCAAACAAGGTGAAAAACCAGTAAAAAATTTTGATCCACTCGATTTTGCAATTAAAGTAGCACATAAAAGAAATATTGAATTACACGCCTGGATAAATCCCTATCGTGCTTCACTTGTTAACAGCGATATTTCTAAGTTTGATACTAATCATGTTATTAAAAGTAAGCCAGAATGGATAATTAAATGCGAGGGGACAGAGTATCGTTTTCTAAATCCCGGTTTGCCAGAGGTTAGAGAATATCTTACAAATATAATTGTTGATATTGTTAAAAGATACGATGTCGATGGTATTCATTTTGACGACTATTTTTATCCATATAAAGAATATGGTAAATTTAATGATAGTTCAACATTTGAAAAATATAAAATGGGATTTGACGATATCGTTGAGTGGAGAAAGAACAATGTTAATATTTTGGTATACAATTTAAATAATGCTATTAAAAAATTTAAACCATGGGTTAAATTTGGCATTAGTCCTTTTGGATTAGCCCCCAATCACTCAGTAAATGTTCAGTTAGGTTGTGACCCTGCTGCCTGGCTTTCTGGTAAAGTGGTAATTGATGGTAAACAAATTGAAACAGAACCTTATATCGATTATATTCTCCCACAATTATATTGGACTCTTGAAACTCATTATTTAAAGAGCTTGCCAAACTGGACTTCTTCTACTTTTCTTAATGGAAGAGATTTATATATTGGTCATAGCATGTATTTAAAAGATTCTTCACAAGTTACAAAGCAAATTCGTTTAGCAAGAGAAAATGATACAATCAAAGGAAATGTTTATTGGAGTGCTAAATGGGTGCTTAAAAATCATCATAATATAGTTGATTCTTTACTTATCTTAAACAGATACATATCTTTACCGCCAAAAATGCTATGGAAGGCTAATAATCCGGTTGAACCTGTGAAAAAAATAAAAGGACAAAATTTTGGTGATAAAAATATTATTAAATGGAAAAAAGTATTTAAAAAAGGTGAATTAAATACATATAAATATTATGTTGTTTATCGTTCAGAAAATCCAAAAATAGATTTTGATGATCCTAAAAATATAATTTATGTAACTACTGGAGATTATTTCAAAGATTACGATATAGAAAAAGGGAAAACTTATTACTATGCGGTTACAGCGCTAAATCGTATAGGTAAAGAAAGTGTGCCTTCGAAAGTGATTATGGTGAAATAATTTATAATTTTATAATTTACTTATAATTTCTTACTTTTGTTATTCAAAAAAAAATTTTATAGGAAGCAATTGCGTTTTAATGTATTAATAATTTTAGTGCTCTATTCTTTGTTATATTCACAGCAATATATTGATAATATTATATATTCAACTGCAAAAGATTCCTTACATTTTTCTATAAAAAATAAAACATATTATTTATACGGCAAAGCTAAGATAAATTATGAAAAATCGGAACTCTCAAGTAAAACAATTAAAGTAGATTTTTCAAAAAACTTACTTTCAACAAAATTTGAGGATGATACTTCATTTTATCCAACTTTAATAGATGATGGTGAAAAATACACGGGTAAATCAATCGAATATAATTTTAAAACAAAACAAGGAATTATTTCTTTTGCTTCGAATAAATCTTTATCATCTGCATACTCAGGGGAGTTGGTTAATAAAGTTGATGATAAAACAATTTTTGCAAAGGACGCAAGATTTACTACATGTTCCGATATTGATGATCCAGATTACGCTTTTAATGCAAAAGAAATGAAAATAATTCCAAAAGATAAAATTATTGCAAGATGGATATACCTTGAATTTGAGAGTGTTCCAATTCCTGTTCCTTTTCCGTTTGCTGTCATACCTAATAAATCTGGTAGAAGATCCGGGATTTTAATTCCATCATATGGTTTGCGGGAAGGTGCAGGTGCATACTTTTCCGGAATGGGCTTTTATTGGGCAATGAGTGATTATACAGATTTAACTTTTAGAGGTGATTATTATACCAGAGGCGGCTACAACCTACAAACTAATTTTAGATACAATAAAAGATATAATTATGATGGTTTTGTTGATCTTGGATATTCGAATTTAATTTTTGGTGAAAAATACGATCAAGATTATTATCAAACAAAAGATTATAAAATTACAATTGTTCACAATCAAACAATTTCTCCATCTGCGAAATTGAATGCAAATTTAAATTATCTTTCCGGTAAATACTTAAGGAATAATAGTGCAAATTATAATGATATTCTTAATCAAAATATATATTCATCATTAGTTTTCAATAAATTTTATGATAATGGAACATCATTTTCGGTAAATTATTCAAGAAATCAAGATTTAAGCAATAATAATATCAACGAGATATTACCATCTATAACTTTTAATTTTCCTAATACTTACATATTTAGAACAAAAAATACTAATATTACAAAGCTTAGCTGGTATGAGCAAATTAAATTCAACTACAATGTAAATTTACAAAACAATAAAAATAAAATTAACAACAAAGTAGAAAATAAATACGGTATTTACCACAAACCGAACATCTCTTATACGCCTAAATTAGGTTATTTTTCTGTATCTCCTTATTTTAATTATGATGAAAAGTGGTATTTTAAATACTTAAAAATTGATAATTTGGGCACTAATGGAAAAGATTCAATTGTTGAAAAAGAAAAATCCGGTTTTAATGCAGTAAGAACTTATTCACTTGGGCTTAACATTTCAACAACGCTTTATGGAATTATGGATTTTAATGCACTTGGTATATCTGGATTTAGACATATCTTTAAACCATCTTTTAATTATAGTTTTAGCCCGGATTTTTCATCAAATAAATGGGGATATTACGATAGTTATCAATTATCAAATGGAAAAGTTGTTAAATATGATAAATTTAGCAGACAAGTTTTTGGTGGAGTTCCGGCAGGTGAAAGACAAATTCTTGGTTTCAATTTTACAAATATTCATGAGATGAAATTAAAACCAGCAAAAAATGATACAGTAAACATAAGCGGTAAAAAAATACAACTCCTAAATTGGAATTTATCATCAAGTTATAATTTTGCAGCAGATAGTTTAAATTTTTCTGATTTAAATTTATCATATCGCACAGAAATAGGAAGATTAAATTTTTCTGGTAGCAATTCATTTACACTTTACGACCAAATTGGATATACAAGAATTAATAAATTTTTGTGGAATACATCAAAGCAACCGTTTAGAATGACATCTTTTAGATACAGTTTATCATTCAAACTTGCAAGCTCAGATTTTGCATCTAATGTTGATACATCAAAGAAAAAATATCAAGAACATCATTTATACAACGATTTTTATAATACTAATCTCGAATATTTAAACAGCAATTGGGAATTGAATTTGAATTACTGGTTTAGCCAGTTCAATCCAACCAAAGATATAGTGACAAAATCTTCTTCGATTGGGTTATCATTAAATTTAGCATTGACAAAAAATTGGCGTGCTTCGTTTACAGGGAATTATGATCTTCAACAAAAACAAATCACAGCGCCACAAGTTACATTATACAGAGATCTTCATTGCTGGGAGATGTTTTTCTATTGGTTACCATCCGGAAAATACACAAACTACAGGTTAGAAATTCGCGTCAAAGCATCTGAACTTCAAGATTTGAAAATCACTCGTTCCAGAGGATTTTATTCGGGTAAATAGGTATTTCAAAGAATAATTAAAAATTATCTTTGTGCAGCAAAATAATTAAAGAAAATTTTGCTTGCTATTCTAATAGAATTCATCAATTTCAATTAAGCCTAATTTCTTAATATTTGCAATTTAATAACTTATTATGTAAATTTATTGATAAAATTAAAATATTTACATCAGGGGAAGCCAATGCGAAAATTACCAATAGGCATACAAACATTTGAAGAAATGAGAAGTGACAATTATTTTTATGTAGATAAAACCAAAGAAGCATTTGAATTAGTTAGAAAATATAAATCTGTTTTTTTATCCCGTCCACGCAGATTTGGTAAATCATTATTTTTAGATACATTAAAATGTATATTTGAAGGAAGAAAAGAATTATTTGAAGGGTTGTATATTTATGATAGATGGAACTGGGGAGAAAAGTATCCTGTGATACACATTAGCTGGGAAGGTGTTCTTAGTACAATGGATAGTATTAAAGAAAAGCTTTATGTAGCATTATTAAACAATCAAGAAAGATTAGGTGTCAACTGTGAACAAGGCTTATCATCACCAGGATGTTTTGAAAGATTAATAAAAAAGACATATGAAAAATACCAAAAACCAGTGGTTATACTAATAGATGAATACGATAAACCGTTATTAGATAACATTGATAAAAAAGAATTTGCAAAAGAAGTTTGGGAATTTTTAAGTGGATTATATTCGATAATAAAAAGCAATTTACAATATATAAAGTTTGTATTTATAACAGGTATAAGTAAATTTGCCAAGGCAGGAATATTTAGCGGTTTGAATATGCTTAAAGACATTTCTCTAAGTGCTGATTTTGGAAATATATGTGGATATCGTCAACAAGATGTAGAAGAATTATTAAAAGAATATAATGCTGATATTGATTATGATGAAGTTAAAGAGTGGTATAATGGTTATTACTGGTTAAAGGATAGTTTATATAATCCTTTTGATATAATACTTTTCATATCAGAAAATTTTAATTACGAAGATTACTGGTTTTCAACGGGCACACCATCATTTTTAATAAAATTGATAGAAAAGAATAATTATTATTTGCCACAGCTTTCTAATTTAAAGATAGAAAAAAGCTCACTTGAGAAATACGATGTAGAGAAAGTTAATTTCAATGTATTATTATTTCAGTCAGGATATTTAACTATAAAAGAAATTGAATATGATGAATATGAAGAAAATCAGATATATAAATTAGGTTTTCCAAACAAAGAAGTAAGGAAATCGTTTAATACACATATAATAGAACAGATATACAACGATGAAACACTAACCAATAGAAAACTTAATAAAGCATTTCATGAGTTTGATTTAGAGAAGGTAGAAGAAATATTAAAAAGTTTATTTTCATCAATACCATATAACAATTATGTAAATAATACGATATTCGAATATGAAGGTTATTATTCGAGTGTAATATTTGTGTATTTACAAGCGATGGGCTATGAGATAATAGGAGAAGATGTTACCAATAGAGGTAGAATTGACTTAACATTGCTACATCGAAAAGCAATATATTTATTTGAGTTTAAGATTGAAAAAGGCAAAGATGCATTGGAGCAACTAAAGGCTAAAAATTATCACGAAAAATATATGAATGATGAAAGACCGATATATCTTGTGGGGATAAATTTTGATAAAGAAGTAAAGAATATTTGTAACTTTCAGTATGAAAAAGTAAAGTAATATTTAAATATATCAGAATACTGCTTCGGATATAAACCTACTATAAATGTGTATATTTGTGTTAATACTGTAGATTATGAAATATTAAAAAAAATTTGTATATTTATAAACTTAATAATTTTTAGGTTGTAATATGCAAATAGGAATTATCGGATTACAGTATTCTGGTAAAACAACTTTATTTCATACTCTTATAAAAAGTGAAATTACAGAAAATCTCTCAACAGATAAAGTTAATGTTGGTGTTGTTAAAGTTCCCGACGAAAGGTTGGATAAATTAACGAAAATATTTAATCCTACCAAACAAGTAAACGCAACCATTGAATTTGTAGATATTCCTGGTATAGCTTTAGCAGATGATGGAAAATTAAAAATTACATCACAATTTTTAAATCAAGTAAGAACAAATGACGCTTTACTTTTTGTAGTGAGAGCATTTAAAAATGATGCTGTTCCACATCCTAATAATGAAGTCAATCCTGTTAAAGATATTGAATTTTTAGAAACTGAGTTTATTCTTTCTGATATGGCTGCAATTGAAAATAAAATTGAAAAGATTAAAAAAGATATTCAAAAACAAAAAAATGATCAGATACTTAAAGAGCAAGAACTTTTCAATAAACTAAACGCACATATCGAAAAATTACTTCCGTTAAGACAACTTGAATTATCTAACGAAGAAAAGAAATTAATATCTGGTTTTCAGTTTTTAACATTAAAGCCTATGATTGTTGTTGTTAATATTGGCGATGATGAAATTATTAAATCATCTGAAATTATTAATAATATCAAATTTAATATAAATGATAAGACAATTCCAGTTACTGCACTTTCTGCTAAGATAGAATATGAAATATCCCTAATGTCCGATGAAGAGGCTGAAGAATTTATGAAAGATTATGGAATTAAAGAATCCGCACTAAATAATGTAGTTAGAACAGCATACCAGTCTTTAGGCTTACAATCATTTTTTACCGTAGGAGAAGATGAGTGCAGAGCCTGGACTATTAAAAAAGGATATACCGCTCAGGAAGCTGCCGGTGTTATTCATTCCGATTTTTATCAAAAATTTATTAGGGCAGAAGTTGTATCTTATGAAGATTTTATGAAATATGAAAACTTTGCTAAATGTAAAGAGGCTGGAGTTTGGAGACTAGAGGGTAAAGAGTATATTGTTAAAGATGGAGATATTTTAAATATCAGACACAATTAAAATATTATAAAGAGTGTTAAGTTATTTAGTTAAATGTCTAAATAAAAAAAAGATTATTTATTATACCTTATTTAGGTAATTGACTAAGTGTTGTTAAGTATTATTTATAAAAATATTAAGAGGATAAATGAATAAACATATTAGAAATGTTGCAATAATAGCACATGTTGACCACGGAAAAACAACATTAATTGATCATCTTTTAAGACAAACAGGGGCTTTTAGAGAAAATCAAAATGTTGAAAAAAGAGTAATGGACTCTAATCCATTAGAAAAAGAAAGAGGAATTACAATATTAGCCAAAAATTGTAGTATAAATTATAAAGATCATAAGATTAATATTGTAGATACACCAGGACACTCCGATTTTGGAGGCGAAGTTGAAAGAACATTAAAAATGGTTGATGGCGTTCTTCTGCTAGTGGATGCTTCCGAAGGTCCATTGCCACAAACAAGATTTGTTTTAAAAAAATCTTTAGATTTAGGATTAAAACCAATTGTCGTTATTAATAAAATAGATAGAAAAGATGCTCGTCCAATGGAAGTTTTGGATGAGGTTCTAGATTTATTTATTTCCTTAGGCGCTAATGATGAGCAGCTGGATTTTCCTTACATCTTTGCAGTTGCAAAACAAGGTATTTCAAAATTAAATCTAGAAGATGAAGATAGTAATCTTTTCCCATTACTCGATATGGTAATTGATAAAATTCCTGCTCCTAATTGTGAAATAGATGCACCTTTCCAAATGTTAGTAAGCAGTATAGATTATAATGATTATTTAGGTAGAATTGGTATTGGAAAAATTTATCAAGGTAAATTAAAATTAGGCGATCAAGTATTACTCATTAGAAAAGATGGAAAACAAGAAAAAGCTAATATTACAATGATATATACTTATCATAATTTGAAGAGAGTAGAAGTTGAAGAAGTTATAGCTGGGGATATAGCAGCTGTTGCTGGTATGGAAGATATAGATATTGGAGAAACTTTAACTTCACCAGAATTACCTGAGGCTATCCCTTTTGTTGATATTGATGAGCCTACTATATCAATGAATTTTATGGTTAATACTTCACCTTTTGCTGGTCAGGAAGGTAAATATGTTACAACTAGAAATCTTTATGAAAGACTTTCTAAAGAATTAAAAACCAATGTTAGTTTAAGAGTTGAAATTACAGATTCGCCCGATGTATTTAAAGTAAGCGGAAGAGGCGAACTTCATCTTGCTATTCTTATTGAAAATATGAGAAGAGAAGGTTATGAATTAGCTGTTAGCCGTCCAGAAGTTATTATGAAAAAAATCGATGATGTCCTTTGTGAACCAGTTGAACTTTTAATTATAGATGTGGCTGAAGAGTTTGTTGGCGTGGTGATGGAAAAATTAGGAAAAAGAAAAGCCGAATTACTTAATATGCTAACTATTGGAGATAGAACTAGATTAGAATTCAAAATACCTTCGAGAGGTTTAATTGGTTATAGAAGTGAGTTTTTAACTGATACAAGAGGTACTGGAATATTAAATCATATGTTCCATTCTTATGAACCATATAAAGGAGAAATTCAACAAAGGTCCAGAGGAGCATTATTTTCAACTGAAACTGGTGTAGCATCTGCATATGCTATCTGGAAAATTCAGGAAAGGGCAGTGTTTTTTATTGAACCAGGTACAAAAGTTTATGAGGGAATGGTAGTTGGCGAAAATTCAAGAGCTATGGATATGCCAGTTAATGTAACAAAAACTAAACACTTAACTAACATGAGAGCATCAGGCGCAGATGAAGCTATTAGACTTGAGCCACCAAGACTCCTTACTTTAGAGCAAGCAATTGAATGGATAACAGATGATGAACTTGTTGAAGTTACTCCACAAAGCATTCGAATTAGAAAAAAATACCTTACAGAATTAGATAGAAAAAATGCTCTTCGTAATCAAAAAATTGAAAGCGAACAATCACTTAATTAACATATACAATATTTGATATTTTTTTTAAAGGCTATCAATTAAAATTATTTAATTTTATTGGTAGCCTTTTTTTTACAATGGCATTAGCATTGAATACAAATAAGAGAAATATTAGAATATTTGCATTTTTGTATAATTTATTATAAATTTCATAAACAATTAATGGAGAAATAACATGAGACGAGCACCATTTACAGTAAGTAATTTTAAAGAAATGAGAGAAGGTAATTTCTTTTATGTCGATAAAACTCCAGAAATTTATAATTTAGTTACCAATTATTATGCTGTTTTTTTATCCAGACCACCAATTTTTGGTAAAACTCTTCTTATAGATACAATTAAATGTTTATTCGAAGGTAAAAAAGAATTATTTGAGGGATTGTATATTTATGATAAATGGGATTAGAGTAAAAAATATCCAATGATTAGAATTGGTTGGTATGGAGATTTAAGTACAGCAGATAATGTAAGAAAAAGATTTTTATTTAAATTGGATGATTATAAAGAGAAATTTGAAATAGATGAAAAAATAGAGTCTGATTTACCGTCAATTTATTTTTCCAATTTAATAAGAGAAATTTATGAAAAATATAAACAAGAAGTTGTTGTTTTGATTGACGATTGTTATAAACCAATTTTAGATAGGCTACACAATTTTCAAGAAGCAAAAGAAATACAAAGAACTGTATTGGATGCTAATTCAATACTTAAAAGCAGCCCACATTTAAAATTTACTTTTTTAATAAGTGATATGGCAATTACACCGGGTAATATTTTTGGTAGTCTTAATTATTTATTGAATATTTCTTTACATAAAGATTATGCTAACATATGTGGTTTTACACAAAAAGATGTAGAAGAATTATTCGCAGAATATAATGCAGATGTAGATTTAAAGAAAATAAAAGAGTGGTATAATGGATATTATTGGTTTAAAGATGAGTTATATAATCCTTATGATATAATAAATTACATCATACACAATTATCAATATGATGAATATTCGTGTTATGAATATTCTCTTCCCGTTATTACTGAAGTAATGAAAAAACAAAATTATTTTCTACCAGATCTTGCCCTAGGTATAATAAATAGCACCTAAGTTTACGGTAATGATTTAGATAATTTCGATATTACTGCGGTTTTGTTACATACAGGATATTTAATATTTAAATCTGCTGAAAAAGATAGTGAAGGTAAATACATACATTATTATACTCTTGAATTGCCTAATAAATCTGTTAGATATGGTTTTAGTACTTTATGTTATATAGAGTATTTAGGGATCGAAATGTATTCATGCCACAAAATAATTTGCATGATTACATGGATAAAAGTGATTTAAAAGGTGTTAAAAATTTCTTTACTTCTGTTTTTGCTTCAGAGCCTCATAAAAATTTTGAGAATGAAGATAAAAGAAGATTTGAAAATTATTTTTATTCTGTATTTTATCTTTATCTTTTATCCTTAGGGTATGAAGTTAAGGGAATACAAACATTTGATAATGATAATTTAAATTTTGTTGTTTTACATGATAATGCTATATATATTTAAGTTTTATATGGATAAAGAAAAAGATGCTCTACAAGAATTAATAAATAATAATTATCATGAAAATTATAAGAATGATGGTAGACAAATTTACTTAATTGGAATTGACTTTGATAAAGATAAAAAGAATATTTGCAAATTCAATTATAAAAAAGTTAAATAAATATTATAATTTCCAGTAGAATTATTGAAAAATATATTTTTAAATAAGTAAACAAAATTTTAAGTAAAACAACGTAACTTATTGATAATAATTTTGTTATAGTATATCATTGTATTTTTAATATTAACTTTTTATCCCACCAATAGAGAGAAAAATTTCAATTATTTAAAATTTTTTTGTATTTTTGTATAACCAAATGTAAAATTATGGAATTTTTAGGTATAAAAGTAAGTTCCCCTTTAGTTTTAGCATCCGGAATATTAGGCATATCTTACTCATCTTTGCAACGAGTTGTAAAAGATGGTTGCGGAATAGTCACTACTAAATCAATCGCACTTAAAGAAAGAACTGGTCACGAAGGTCCTATTTGGGCAGAAATCCCAGGTGGAATGATGAATGCTGTTGGGCTTGCTGGTCCCGGTATTGAAATTGGAATACAAGAAGTAGAGGAGTTTAAAGCTGTATCTAGTGCTCCAATAATTATTAGTGTATTTGGCGGTTCTGTTGAAGATTTCAAAAAATTATCCGAGTATGTTAATACTTCTAAAGCAGATTTCATAGAGTTAAATCTATCTTGTCCTAATGTAGCTGATGAATTTGAAAGACCTTTTGCACACGATGAAAATAGAGTTTTTGAAGTTGTTAAAGCTGTCAAATCTATTTCAAAAATTCCTGTTATTGCCAAATTATCACCTAATGTAACTGATATCAAACCAATTGCAAAAGCTGCGGAAAATGCAGGCGCAGATGCACTTACTTTAATAAATACTGTTGGACCTGGATTACTAATTGATCCTATCGCTTGTAAACCAGTGCTAAAAAATACTTTTGGAGGAATTTCCGGGCCCTGCATCAAACCTATTGCTTTGAAAATTGTTTACGAAGTTTATAAAACTGTAAAGATACCAATTATTGGAACAGGCGGAGTTACAACTGGATTGGATGCTATTGAAATGATGATGGCTGGCGCTACTATGGTTGGAGTTGGGTCTGCTGTTTACTACCGTGGGCAAAATGTCTTCAAAAAAATACTCAATGAAATGAATAAATTTATCAAAGAGAATAATTTTAAATCTTTTGAAGAATTAATCGGGAAAATTCATAATGGACAAAAGGTATACTGTCCGAATTAAACAAATTATTGATGAGTGTGATAATGTCAAATCTTTTATTTTTGACTTATCTCTCAAAGCAAAACCTGGCCAATTTGTTATGTTGACAAATTATGGAGTTGGAGAAAAGCCTTTCTCAATTGCTTCTAATTTCAATAATCAATTAATGATTACCATTAAAAAATTTGGCAATTTTACAGAAGAACTTTTTAAATTGAATGTTGGCGATATATTATCTATTCGTGGCGCATATGGTACTGCGTTTTCTTTAAAAGGAAATAATGTTTTATTAATTGGAGGTGGAGTTGGTGTTCCACCTTTATTTTTTTTAGCACAATCACTTAAAGGTAAATCTAATATTACTTTTATTAATGCTGCTAAAAATAAAAATGAATTAGTATTAGATAGAGTGATTAAAGATTATGTAGATAAATATATAATTGCTACGGATGATGGTTCTGCTGGTATCAAGGGCAACGCTATTGAAGTTGCAGAAAATCTTATTAAGCAAAATAATTTTGATATGATTTATGCTGCTGGTCCTGAAATTATGCTTGTTAAAGGTGTGGAAATGTGTGAGAAATATAATTTGAATTACGAGTTTTCTTTTGAAAGATATATGAAATGTGGAGTGGGTTTATGTGGGCAATGTGTTTGTGAACCTTCTGGATTAGTTCTTTGTGTTGAAGGTCCTGTCTTAAAACCTGAACAAATTAAAGAAATTAAAGAGTTTGGAAAATTTAAAAGAATTGCCACTGGAAACAGAAAATATTTTGGAAGTTAACAATGAAGATTTTTGATTGGGCTAAAGAAATATCTATACCAGTTACTATTTGCGACAAAAACGGTTTGATTATTTATATGAATTATGCATCAATTAAGCAATTTCATAATGATGGCGGTAAGGATTTGATTGGCAAAAGTTTATTAGATTGTCATCCTGAGCCCGCAAAAACTAAATTATTAGAATTACTTAATACTCAAAAAGAAAATTCATATATTACAGAAAAAAATGGTATTACTAAACTTATTCACCAATTTCCATTTTATGAAGATGGAAATTTTGCTGGGCTTGTTGAAATTACTTTAGTAATGAAGGAAAATATTATCAATCAATTAAAAAATTCTTAAAAGAAAGGATTGAAATATGGTATTGAAAAATGTAACTATCAATGGCGAGTATATCAAAAACATTATTATCAAAGATGATAAAATTACAGATATTGTAAATGTTGATGTTTTACCAGAAGGTGAAAATGAAGTTATAGATTTAAATCGTAAAATAGTTATTCCTGGAGTTGTTGATCCGCACGTCCATGTAAGAGATTTACAACAAAGTTATAAAGAAGATTGGGAAAGTTTTACTAAAGCTGCTGTTCGTGGAGGATATGTGGCTGTTTTTGATATGCCTAATACAATACCGCCAACAGATACAATTGAAAATTTGAAAATTAAGGAAAAAGCTGCTGAAAAATCTATTCTAAATAAATATTTTGTTTTTGGTGCTAATGGAAAGAATTTTAAAGAATTAGAAAAATTAAGTGAATACAATAATGTGCCTGCAATTAAATTATTTATGTCCTATACAAGTTCTAATGATACTGTTGATAACTTGCAGACAATTTATAAAGTTTTTGAAATATCTAAAAAAATTAAAAAACCTGTTATTTTGCATTGCGAAGACCAAACAATTATAGATGAAAATTTAAAAATCTTTCCACAAACAATTGAAAATCACAATAAAATAAGATCACGAGAAGCGGCAATTAAAGCAACAGAAACTGCTATTAAAATAGCAAAAGAAATTGGCAACAAGATAGTTATAGCTCATGTTTCTACTGCTGAAGAGATTAAAACTATCCGTCAAGCAAAGTTAGATGGTGTGAAAGTTTATTGTGAAACAACTCCACACCATTTTTTATTATCCGATGATATTATATCTACTGCTGGAAATTATGCTAAAGTTAATCCACCAATTAGAACAAAGGAAGATAACGAGGCAATTTATCAGGGAATACTCGATGGCACTGTGGATTATATTGGAACTGATCACGCGCCGCATAGTCTGGAAGAAAAAAATAAACCTTATTCAAAAGCACCTTCTGGTTTTCCTGGTGTGGAAACTTTAATGCCTTTATTATTGAATCTTGTTATTACAGGTAGATTATCACTGCAAAGAGTAATGGAATTAACAAGTATAAATATTAGTAGAATTTTCAAATTGGAAGATTTTGGAAAGATTAAAGTAGGTTTAAGAGCAAATATAATTGCAATTGATTTATATCGTAAAAATATTATTAAAGGTGAGCAATTCTTCACAAAAGCGAAATATTCGCCTTTTGAAAATTATCATTATCAAGGGGATGTTGTTTTAACTGTTATTAATGGTAAAGTTGCATATAAAAATTTAGAATAAAAAGAGGTAAATGTGAGCAACAAAGAAAAAATCATACTCGAATTGCACAGAATAGGAGCTATTAAATTTGGCGAATTTAAATTAAAAAGTGGCTTGATTTCGCCCTTTTACATCGATTTAAGAATTATTGTTTCGTATCCAGAACTGATGAATTTGATTTGTGATGAAATTATTAATTTAACCAAAAACTTAGAGTTTGATATTCTAACTGGTATTCCTTATACGGCTCTTCCTATTGCATCAATAGTTTCAACAAAAATATCTAAGCCATTAATATATATTAGAAAAGAAGAAAAAGCTTACGGAACATCAAAAAAAATTGAGGGAATTTATCGAGAAGGGCAAAAATGTCTTGTAATTGATGATGTTATGACAACTGGTGAAAGTAAATTTGAACAAGCAGCAGAATTAGAAAGTTGTGGCGTTAAAGTTAAAGATTTCATTATCGTTGTTGATAGATCCAACGGCGGCAAAGATGAACTAGCAAAAAAAGGTTATAATTTAATTTCAATTGTTACAATTAAGGATGTTGTTGATGTTCTAAAAGAAAATAATATTTTATCAAACGAACAGGTTAATACGATTTTGAATTTTGTAAATCAAAAAACAACAACAAATAAAATCTCTTTGCAGGATATCAAAGAAAAAACTTCTAACGAATTAACTAAAAAATTAATTGACTTGATGTATAAAAAACAAACTAATCTTGTTTTATCTCTTGATGTTGATAATAGTAAAGACTTCTTTGATATAATTGAAAAAACAGGCGATGAGATTGTGATGCTTAAAACTCATATTGATATTTATGAAGATTTTGCTTGGAGTTTTGTCACAAAATTACAAAAACTTGCAAAAGAAAAAGAATTTTTCATTTTCGAAGATAGAAAATTTGCTGATATTGGAAATACAGTAAGAAAGCAATATCAATCTGGTATTTATAAAATTTCCGAGTGGGCAGAATTTGTTACTGTTCACGGAATTCCAGGTGAAGGTATTCTTAAAGGATTGTTCGAAAATCTTTCAATTCCAAGGAGTTGTTTTCTTTTATCTTCAATGTCGTCTGCGGGAAATTTAATCACAGATACATATACAAGAAAAATTATAGAAATGGGCAAGAAATATAGTAAAAATGTAACTGGTTTTATTGGATTTGGCCCAAATAAAGATGAAATAAAAAAATTGAAACAAAAAATGCCTTCTGATATGCTACTTGCAATGCCCGGCGTTAATTTGGAAGCAACCGGTGATAATCTTGGACAAAGATATATTACAGTTGAAGAAGCAGTGCTTGGTGGTGCAGATTTAATTATTGTTGGCAGAGGTATTTATGGTAAAGGAGACTTTAAGGAAAATGCTAAACGATATAAAGAAGCTGGTTGGAGTGCTTTAATGAAAAGAGAAAATAATATTTGATAAGTTATTATTATTAAAAGGTTTTTGAAAAAATACTTAATAAGTTTTTGAAACAAAAATTGAAATTTAATAAACAAATATAGGAATACAATATGATATCTCGTTACACAAGAAAAGAAATGGGGCATATCTGGACTGATGAGTACAAATTCAAAACCTGGTTGGATGTTGAAATTGCTGCGTGTGAAGCTAGAGCTGAATTAGGCGAAATTCCTTGGGAAGATGTCGAAACTATCAAGAAAAATGCAAATTTCGATGTAAATCGCGTGCTTGAAATTGAAGAAACAACCAAGCACGATGTAATTGCGTTTTTAACAAATGTTGCTGAATATGTTGGACCAGCATCAAGACATATTCACTATGGAATGACATCGTCTGATGTTCTGGATACTGGGCTTTCTTTACAAATGAAAAAAGCTGGCGAGATATTATTAAATGATCTTGAGGAGCTTAAACAAGTTCTTAAAGAGCAAGCCTTAAAACATAAATATACTGTTTGTGTTGGTAGAACTCACGGTATTCACGCAGAACCTACTACAATGGGTCTTAAATTTGCTCTTTGGTATGAAGAAACTAAACGCAATATTGAAAGATTAAAAAAGGCAATTGATGTTATTAGCGTTGGACAAATTTCCGGTGCAGTAGGAACATTTGACCATCTTTCTCCTAAAATTGAAGAAATTGTTTGTAAAAAACTTGGATTGAAACCTGCACCAATCTCAACTCAAGTGATACAAAGAGATAGACACGCTGAATTTCTCTCTACTCTTGCTATTATTGGTTCTACATTAGAAAAAATTGCAACGGAAATCCGACATTTGCAAAAAACTGAAGTATTGGAAGCTGAAGAGTTTTTTAGCAAAGGGCAAAAAGGATCTTCTGCTATGCCACATAAACGAAATCCTATTATTAGTGAAAGACTTTGCGGACTTGCAAGATTATTAAGAGCTAATGCTATGGCTGCTCTGGAAAATAATGCTCTCTGGCACGAAAGAGATATAAGTCATTCATCTGTTGAAAGAGTTATTGTTCCAGATAGCACAATTGCACTCGATTATATGCTTGGACTTGCTATAAATCTTATCAAAAATTTAATTATATATCCAGAAAATATGCTAAAAAACTTAAATCTTACTCGTGGACTAGTCTTTTCTCAAAAAGTTTTATTAAAACTTACTGAAAAAGGAATTACAAGAGAGGAAGCATATAAAATTGTTCAAACTTCTGCAATGGAAGTATGGGCAAATAAAGATAAAAATTTATTAGATGAGTTACTAAAATCAGAAGATGCTCGTAAATATTTATCTGAAGATGAATTAAAATCTATATTTAATACTGATAATATGTTAAAAAATATAGACTATATTTTCAATCGTACAGTAGAAGCATAATTTACTCAAGTTGAGAAATTATTAAAATAATTTAAGGAGTTTATATGAAAGATTTAATCTCAATGCGAGATTTGGGCAAGGAAGATATTTTGAAATTTATGGAACTTGCTGATGCTATTGAAACAGGTAAAGTTAAGCCAGATTTACGCGGTAAATTAATGGCAGCTTTGTTTTTTGAACCATCAACAAGAACGCATCTTTCTTTTGAAACTGCAATGAAAAGACTTGGCGGCGAAGTAATTTCTATGACAGGAACAGCTAATACATCTGTTTCAAAAGGTGAAACTTTGGCAGATACTACTAAAGTTATTAGCCAATATGCCGATATTATTGTAATGAGACATCCACTCGAAGGGGCTGCAAGATATGTAGCTGAAGTTGTTGACATTCCTGTAGTTAATGCTGGTGATGGAGCTAATCAACATCCTACTCAATCTCTTCTGGATGTTTATACTATTATGAAAACACAAAACAGATTGGAAAATTTAGATATTTGTCTTGTTGGTGATTTAAAATATGGTAGAACAGTGCATTCTTTAGTTTATGCACTTTCATTCTTTAATCCAAGATTTTATTTCGTTTCTCCAGAAAATTTAAGAATGCCAGAACACTTTTTAAGTGATTTTGAAAAAAGAGGTATTCGTTACAGTGAACACAATAACATCGAAGAAGTAGTTGGTAAAGTTGATATTTTATATATGACAAGAATTCAAAGAGAAAGATTTGCCGATTTGCATGAGTATGAAAAAGTTAAAAATTTGTATATATTAAATGCAGCAATGCTTACTAATGTAAAAGATAATTTAAAAGTTTTGCATCCTTTACCAAGAGTAAATGAAATTACAACAGATGTAGATACAACAAAATACGCACATTATTTCGAGCAAACTAAAAATGGTGTTTATGTTCGTCAAGCAATTTTAACATCTTTACTTGGAGGTTTACAATGAAAGAATTAAAAGTAGATGCTATAAAAAATGGAACAGTTATTGATCATATTCCTGCCGGAAAAGCAATGAAAGTTTTATCAATTTTACATCCAAATACAGATGATGTTGTTACTTTGGGTATGAATTTCAGCGGTAAAAGTGGGAAAAAAGATATTTTGAAATTCGAAAATAGAGAATTAAAAAAAGAGGATGTAGATAGAATAGCTGTAATTGCTCCTACTGCAACAATTAATATTATCAATGACTATAAAGTTGTTAATAAATTTAAAGTAGAAGTTCCTGATAAACTTGAAAATCTTTGGGAATGTCCTAATCCAAACTGTGTTACTAAAGCTGAAGGAAAACTCACAAAATTTGTTGTTGAAGATAAATCTACTATTGAAATTAGATGTATTTATTGTGAAAGAACTTTTGATGTTGACGAATTAAAAATATAAAAAAAGGAGCATTTTATGGCAACTCTTCTCTACGAGGGTAAAGCAAAAAAAGTATTTCTTACAGATAATCCTGAAGAATACTTAATTTATTACAAAGATGACGCTACTGCTTTTAATGGCGAAAAAAAAGGTACAATTCTTGAAAAAGGTGTCATCAATAACAAGTTAAGCAATTATTTTTTCCAGTTATTAGAAAAAAATGGAATTCCAACGCATTTTGTAAAAGAAGTATCGGATAGAGAAACTATTGTCAAGAAAGTAACAATTGTACCATTGGAAGTCATTGTAAGAAATGTTGCTGCTGGAAACATGGCAAAAAGGTTAGGATTGGAAGAAGGAAAAGTTTTATTGCATCCTACAATAGAATTTTCTTATAAAGATGATAAATTAGGCGATCCGCTCATTCCAGATAGCTATCCTTCTGCCCTTGGATTTGCTACAGAGGATGAAATTTCTTATATCAAATCTACTGCGTTAAAAATTAATGAAATCTTAAAGCAAGAATTACTAAAAGCAAATATCAAACTTATTGATTTTAAATTGGAATTTGGAAAAACTAGCGATGGTACTATTATTTTAGCAGATGAAATTTCGCCAGATACCTGCAGATTTTGGGATGCTACCACTAATGAAAAACTCGATAAAGATAGATTCCGTAGAGATTTAGGCAATGTTGAAGGTGCATACAAAGAGGTTTTATCTCGTATTTTTAATAAATAACAAGGGCTAAAATGTTCAGAGAAATAAACGAAGAATGCGGCGTTTTTGGTGTATATAATTTATCTACAAATGATGCTGCTAAGTTAACTTATTATGGCTTAATGGCTCTACAACATAGAGGGCAAGAAAGTGCAGGGATTGCAGTTAGAAAAGATGGCGATTTATTATTTTACAAAGATCAAGGTCTTGTTCAACATGTTTTTGAACCACACGTCCTTAATTTTCTTTCAGGAACAGACGCCATTGGGCATGTTAGATATTCAACAACAGGCGATAGTGTAATCGAAAACGCTCAACCTATTGTCAGAAATTATAAAGAAGGAAAAATTGCTTTAGTCCACAACGGAAATATTAGAAATTCATCAGAATTGAGAAATGAATTAGAAAATCAGGGAATGTACTTTACATCTACCACAGATTCCGAAATTATTCTTGCTTTGATAATGCGAAACCGTCTCAAAACTGAAACCATACAGGAAGCTATTATTGAAATAATGGGTGTTATTAAAGGTGGTTATTCAATCTTAATGATGACAAAACGCAAATTTATTGCTTTTACAGATCCTTATGGTATTAGACCTTTGTGCTATGGAAAATTAGGTGATGCTTATATTTTTGCTTCAGAAACTGCAGCGCTGGATACGGTTAAAGCTGAATTTGTTAGATGGTTAGAACCTGGTGAAATTATTACAATTTCTCCCAAAGGTATAACAGAACAAAAGTATGAAAAAAGAAATGTACCTGGTAAATTTTGTTCTTTTGAATTCATATATTTTTCTCGTCCAGATAGTTATCATTATGGGCTTAATGTTAATCAAGCAAGAATAAATTTAGGAAAACAATTATTTTATGAACACGGCATTAATGCAGATATAGTTATCGGTGTTCCGGAATCGGGTACAAGTGCAGCTTTAGGTTATTATATGGCTTCCGGAATTCCTTTTTCTCAAGGCTTTGTTAGAAATTCCTATGTTGGAAGAACTTTTATTAAACCCGGGCAAGATCATAGGCGAATAAGTGTAGATATTAAACTTTTACCATTAAAAGAGAATGTTCGTGGTAAAGATGTTATTATGATAGATGACTCAATTGTTCGTGGTACAACCACAAAAAACATTGTTAGACTTCTGAAAAACGCAGGAGCTAAAAAAGTATTTGTTATGTCAAGTGCACCGCCAATAAAATACTCTTGTTTTTATGGTATAGATACACCAGAAAGAGAACATTTAATTGCTGCTAATTTATCAATTGAGGAAATTTGTAAAGAAATTGGCGCAGATGGACTTTATTATATTTCAATCGAAGGAATGTTAAAAGCTTTCAAAGATGCTAATTGTGGATTTTGCACAGCTTGTTATGATGGTAATTATCCAATTTAATAAGGAGTCAAAATGATATCTTATAAAGATGCCGGCGTTGATGTAACTCGCGGTTACAAAGCTGTTGAACTAATGAAATCATATGTTAAATCTACTTACAGTTGTAATGTATTAACTGATTTAGGTTCATTTGGTGCATTATACAATTTAGATTTGAAAAAATTAGAAATAAAAGAACCTGTATTGGTTTCTGGTACAGACGGAGTTGGAACAAAATTAAAAATTGCATTCGAACTTGATAAACACGATACTATTGGCATTGATTGCGTAGCTATGTGTGTTAATGATATTTTGTGTTCTGGTGCAATTCCATTATTCTTTCTTGATTATATTGCAACTGGAAGAATAACACCTGAAAAAATTGCTGAAATTGTCAAAGGAATTTCCAACGGTTGTATTCAGGCTGGTGCTTCGCTTGTTGGAGGAGAAACAGCCGAAATGCCAGATTTCTACGACGAAGGAGAATATGATATTGCAGGTTTTGCCGTTGGAGTTGTCGACAAATCGGATATTATCGATGGTAAAAATATTCGTGAAGGTAATGCAATTATTGGAATTGCATCTTCTGGTATTCATTCAAATGGTTATTCACTTGTTAGAAAATTAATTAAAAAAGAGGAATACGATAACGATTTTTATGGCAGAAAATTAGGCGATGTCCTTTTAGAACCAACAAAAATTTATGTAAAACCTATTCTTGAATTAAAGAAAAAATTCAGAATTAAAGGTATTGCACATATAACAGGTGGTGGTTTTATAGAAAATATTCCAAGAGCATATTCTAAAGAATGGTGTGCAGAAATTCAAAAAGGGAGTTGGGAAATTCCAAAAATTTTTGAGCTACTTCAACAAAGGGCTGAGCTCGATGATAGAAATATGTTTAATACATTTAATATGGGTATTGGAATGATTATTATTGTTGAAGATGCTTTATCGCCATTTGTAATACAAGAATTAAAAAAGTTGGGAGAGAAAGCCTTTAAAATTGGTAAAATTGTTAAACGCAATCAAGATATGGAAGAAATATGTATAATTTAGGTGTTTTAGTTTCTGGAGGTGGTACAAATCTACAAGCAATTATTGATTCAATTGAAAGTGGGTTCTTAAAAAATGTAAAAATCTCTGTTGTTATTTCATCAAATTCAAAAGCTTATGCTTTAGTAAGATGCAAAAAACACAATATTAATTACGAAATAATTTCTAAAAAGCAATTTTCATCTCAAGTAGATTTTGAAAATAAAATCATTAATGTATTGAATGAGAATAAAGTAGATTTAGTTATTTTAGCCGGTTTTATGACAATTTTAAGTTCTCATTTAATTAATGCATTTAAAGACAGGATATTAAACATACATCCTTCATTATTGCCAAAATTTGGTGGTAAAGGATATTTTGGAATTAAAGTTCACGAAAAAGTATTGGAAGCAAAGGAAAAAATTACTGGGGCAACTGTTCACTTTGTTACTGATGAAGTTGATGCAGGGCCAATAATATTACAAAAATCAATACCTGTTTTAGAAAATGATACACCTGAAACTTTACAAAAAAGAGTTTTGGAAGAATGCGAGTGGAAAATTTATCCAGAAGCTATTAAAAAAGTAATTGAAGAACTTGATAGAAAAAAATAAAAATCGCCCTCCGCAAAAAATTTGCAAGAGGGCTTTTTTATGGGAGTAGCTATGAAACTTCTGTTTCTTGTGCTAAAGTGAAATATCTTTTCTTTTTATCTTCTGTAATATAATGCAAATCTAACATTATAAAGCCATCTATACAATTGCCAAAATCTTCGTCAATTCCAAAATTTAGAAAATGAACTCCTTCTTTATAACATAATTCAACATAATTTTTGTACAATGTAGGAATGCTAACACCATAATTTTTAAGAGTTTGTTTTAATGTTAAATAATCATTTTTAATATCTTCAGAATTAAATATTACAGAAAGATAATGATTATCTTTTTCAGAAAGTATGAAAGGATTATTAGAGTTAACACCTAATTCTTTGCCGTACCATTTTTTATAATAATAAACTAATAATTTTTTTGCATCATCGGGATACATATTACTAATACTTACAACACCAAACAGATATCTTATATCCTGAGATTTAGCAAAATAACATCCCATTCCACGCCATAAATACTCAAGAGCAAATGAATTCCAATATTTCTTTTGTATAAAACTCCTTCCTAGTTCAACAGAGTAAGGTAAAAATTCTAAAAATTCATTTGAATAAGAAAATAATGTAGAAGTATAAAAACCATCTATGCTATATTTCTCGTATATATCTTTACCGATACCAATTCTATATGAACCAATTATTTCAAGTTCATTATTATCCCAAAGAATAATGTGTTTATAATATTTATCATATTTGTCTGTATCTTTTTTATTGCCAGTACCTTCGCCAACTAATCTAAAGGTAATTTCTCTTAATCTTGCTATTTCAGTAATTAAATTAGGTGTAGTTAAAAAATCTGTTATAATAACTTTTTTGCCATCATCAGTTTGATATAATGTTTCACATTTCTTAATTTCTTCCAAAAGAATTTTTTTATCAATTGGATGTATAATATTATTTTCTGTTTTGAAGATGCCTTTTTTATTTTTTGCTATTTTATAAACATGTTTTCTTAGTAGGTTGGAAGTTAATGAGTTATCAAAATTTCCTAAATTCTTAGCTGGAATATAATTGCCTACTGTAAAATGAATTAATTTATTCTTTTGATAAAATAACTCTCTTGGTAGCATTAACATAGAAAGAAATTTACTAAAAATACCAATGAGATAAAATAAAATAGAATTTTTCCCTTTTATATGAATAGGAAGTATTGGTACATTATACTTTTTAGCAAAATAAACAGGACCTTTATTCCATTTTTTATCTTTAATCGTCCAATATTTTAATCTTGATACTTCACCGGCCGGGAAAAATATAACACATTCTTCATTTTGAAGTGCATTCGCAATCATCTGGATGCTTTCTTTTTGAGGAATTTTACTATCTAATGTAAAGGGGATAATTAAATCCTTTATATTTTCAATTACACTTAAAGTACTATTTGCCACAATTTTTACATCTTTTCTAACAGAATTAATTAGTTTGAGAATAGCCAATCCATCCATTCCGCCGAGAGGATGATTAGCAACAACTATTAGACGCCCTTCAGATGGAATTCTTGCAAAATCACTATTAAGAATAGTAAATGAAAAATTCAAATAATCAAAAACTTCATCAATAAAATCAATATTGTATTTATCAGAATTCTTTGCTAAAAAAGAATTAATTTCTTTTATTCTTAATATTTTGTCTAATAATAAAGCAATAAACGATATAAACCAAATTGGATATTTGGTATTGGTATATTTGCCTATTAAGTTTTTAATATCTATTTGCATAAAATATCCAATTGTTGCTTTCAAATTAATATTTGATAATTACGGAATTGTAAATTAAATGTTAAGTGATGGTTAAATTCGACAAGAATATTGGTCTATTATTTTCGGAAAATTTGTAAATGAAAGAAAAATGACAATATAGGTATGATGTATATAAAAAAATATAACATTGACAAGAAAAAAATTTTAAATTATAATAAAAATAAAGTATATTTCTCAAAAAAAATAAGGAGTTAATTTATAAAAATTCTATTTCAGGTAAAATAATATTAAATGTAATAATTTCTTTTATTATAATATATTTTATTGGAACAATAATAATTTTTAATATATTCGAAAATGCCATAAAAAATAATGTTCAAATAGAATTGCAAAATATTTCAAAAAGTGAAAGCACGGAAATTGCAAAAAAATTAGAGAAAGCGTTAAATCAACTATTACCAGTTTCATCAATTATAAAAGATTATGATTTAACAAAAAAGATGATAGATTAAAAATCGATAAAATGGTTGAAACTATTTTTGATGATAATCCAGAATATATTTGTGTCTGGATGATTGCAGAACCTATTACTTCAGTTACCGTTTCAATTATGAAAAATAATAAATTTCAAGGTATCATTGGAATAGATTTAACATTAGATTATATAAAAGATGTTTTAAGTAAAATTAAACCATATGAAAATGGTTTTGTATTCATAACCAGTCAAGATAATAAAATAATCGGTCATCATCATGAAAATTTGAATTTGACTGATGTAAATTCTTATTTATCAAATTTATCGGAAAGTGATTATATAGTTAAACAATATCCTTTTACTATTACAGGTAATGAAGAATGGAAATTTTATGTTGTTGTTCTAAAAAGCAAAGTTTTTGCAGAATTAAATAAAATTCGTTTTATTTTTATCATTGTATCCACAATAATTGTATTAGAAATATCATATATTGTATCATTTACTATAGGTAGAATTGTTACCAAACCAATCAATAATTGAAAAAGTTAGCCATTGATATCTCAAATGGTATTTCCCCTGATTATAAAATTACTAGTAAAAATGAAATTGGTGAGTTAGAAAAGAGTTTTATAAAAGTTAAAGAAACAATTGTCGGCATAACTACTGATATTGGAAATTACGAACAACAACAAAAACAAGGGGATTGGGATTACGAACTAAATTCTGCTAAATACAATAATGAGTATAAGAAGTTAGTTGATAGAATTAATGATATTTCTAATTTACATATAGGAACAATAAAATCCTTACTCGATACACTCGAAAATATAAAAAATGGAAATTTGGGAGTTGAAATAAAAAATTATCCTGGAAAACAACATATCATAACAGAAACATTTAACGAGTTTATACAAACTCTTAATAATTTAGTCAATAACTTAAATCAAATCATTTTATTTGCTTCCAATAATGATTTGACACAAAGAATTGATACCAACAAATATAAAGGTAATTATAATATATTAGTTCAAAATATCAATAAACTGATGGAAATATTAACAAAACCAATAAGTAGTATAAGAAACGCTTCTTTTTCAATTTCATCATATACCAATGAATTTGCAACAACTTCGCAACAAATAAGCAAAGTAATTAACGAAGTATTTGAACATTTAGATTTTATCAATAAAACAATACAAGATTTTAACAATACAAATTATAACTTGATATCTAACATTACCAGTGATAATAATAAAACTACAGATATTTTTTCGCAAGTTGAAAATAATATAAAAGAAAATATGGTAATGTTAAATGATAGTTTAATTACGCTTGAAAATTTAGTGAATAATATATCTTGTATTTCAAATAATATTACAAATTTATCAAAAGATGCTGAAATGATTACAAGTATTATCACCACTATCGATGAAATTGCTGATCAAACAAATTTATTTGCTCTCAATGCTGCAATTGAAGCTGCCCTTGCTGGCGAACAAGGAAGAGGTTTTGTTGTTGTTGCAGATGAGGTGAGAAAATTAGCCGAAAGAACAGGTAAAGCTACAAAAGAAATTGCTGAAATGATTAAAAATATTCAAATCAAAAGACTTTACAACTGTGGAACAAATTAAAGATAGTGTAAACCAGGCTAATAAAACTTATACTATGACAAATAATTTTGGTGAAAACTTCAAAAAAATAGAAAAACAACATAATTTTATTATTAGATAATTTTAGAAAAATACAGGAGCATTTATTGCAAAGTAAAGATAATAATGAAATTATAGTCAATAATTTTGCTGAAATTAATTCTTCATTAAAAGAAACTTTGGGTGCAGTAAACAATATTTTATCTGGTACTGAAGACATCAATAAATTAGCTAATAGTATGGAAAATATGGTAAAATTATATAAAATTTAAGATGACTTTATAAAATTTTATCATAGAATTATTCAATATAAAAAAGTAGTTGAAAAAAAAATCAACTACTTTTTTAATTTCAAAACCGATATTAAATTAATTTTTTTTGTATTATTTTTTTTTTAATTTAAAACCATCAAATTAACTTATTAATTGGTGGTATTATGGATATTAAAAACAAAACAGTTCTCGTTTTGGGAGGTTATGGGCTGGTTGGTAGTGCAGTTGTAAAGCATATTGTAAAAGAACAGCCCAAAGAAGTAATTATTACATCTCTTTTTAAGCATGAAGTTGATGAAGCTCTTAAAACTTATCGTGAGCATTTTCCAGAATTGCCTAAAGGATATTTTAAAGGCTGGTGGGGTAACATTTTTGTAAGAGAAGAATTTAAAGATTCAGACAGAAGTGAGTTATTAAAAGATCCTGTTTCTCGTGCTAAACTAATTCACGATATTATGGATGATTTAGATGAAGATATTTTAGAGAACTCTGCTCTTTACAAAATAATTACAACTTATAATCCTGATATTATTATCGATTGTATTAATACTGCTACGGCTATTGCTTATCAGGATGTATATTCTACTTATCGTGAAATTAAAAATGTTCTTGGAGTAAAAAAAGATTATGATGAATTAGCTCAACTTACCGAAAAATTACTTTGTACAATGTATACTCCACAGTTAATCAGGCATATTCAAATCTTATATTCAGCTATGAATGCAGTTAATACTGGTTTGTATTTTAAAATTGGTACATCTGGAACTGGCGGTATGGGGTTAAATATTCCTTATACTCATAGTGAGGAAAAACCTTCTCGTGTTCTATTAAGTAAATCTGCTATTGGGGGCGCCCATACATTATTATTATTTTTAATGGGAAGAACGCCCGGTGCTATTACAAAAGAAATTAAACCAACTGCTGCTATTGCATGGAAAAGAATTGAATTCGGGGAAATTAAAAAAAGAGGGAAACCTATCCAATTACTAGATGTTAACTTTGATAATGCTATTAAATTAGAGAATAAATTACAGCTTATTCCTGATGAAAAATTTCCAGCTAAAGATGAAACTTTGAAAAATGTTTTTATTGATACTGGAGAAAATGGCTTGTTTTCAAGAGGTGAATTTGAAGCTATAACACTTCAAGGGCAAATGGAGTTTGTAACTCCAGAAGAGATTGCAGATATCATTGTCAATGAAATAAAGGGCCGTAATACAGGGCATGATGTTATTAATGCTTTAGATATTGCTACACTTAATCCAACTTATCGAGCTGGCTTTATGCAACATATGGCTGTTAAAAAACTCAAAGAACTTGAAAAAATTAATGATATCGATAGTGTTGCTTTTGAAATGCTTGGACCACCAAGACTTTCTAAATTACTTTTTGAAATTTATTTACTTAAAAAAGTTTTCTCAAATATGGAAAATATCATTAATAATTCACCTGAAGTTCTTAGCAAAAAAATTACCGAATTTCTTAAAAATAATGAAAAAATTGTATCCCAGGCAGTTTCAGTTGGAATTCCTATTTTACTACCGGATGGTGAAAGCCTAATTCGTGGTAATGAAATTAAAATTCCACCGTTTAGAGGGCAAAACGAATTGGATATTACACCTGAAAATATCAATTCCTGGGCTTATCAAGGATGGATAGATTTAAGAGTTGAAAATATGAGAGTTTGGATAGAAAGAATTAAAACTATCATTGCTCAAGCTGAAAGTATTCCTACAAATGATACAAGTTCAACATTTGTATTTACAAAAGATTTCTGGAATAATTTCCAAACAATTGATATTGGTAAAGTTGTAGGCTGGCTATTTATTACTGAAGAAAAAGGCGAAAGAATCAAAGCTTAATCTTATTGAGTATTTTGGCATTTTCAAATAATAAATGCTCAAAGCTGAAAAATAATTAAAAAGAAATCGGTCGTCGAATATATCCCAAACTAATTTGGGAAATTTTTTAGGACGACCGATTTTATTATACAAAATCATATTCATAACTTCTTGGGATAGGATTCAATTTTTATTATATTTGTAATAAACAATTCAGGAAAACTTATGAAAAAATTATACCGTTCATCATCAAATAAAAAAATTGCTGGTGTTTGTGGAGGATTAGCAGAATATTTTAATTTTGATGTAAATTTACTCAGAATTATATTTTTTGTCGGCGCATTTTTCTACGGATTCTTTATCATTCTATATATAGCAATGTGGTTTGTTTTACCATATGATAATGAAATTTCTAATTAATAATTGTAACAATTTGTTCCTATGCCCTGTCATAATTAATAAAAATAGGAATTGGTTATGCAAACTTTATTTAAATCATCTAAAAATAAAAAAATTGCTGGTGTTTGCGGTGGTTTAGGTGAATTCTTTAATTTTGATCCTAACATCATTAGAGTTATTTTTGTAGTTTTATCATTGAACTTTGGTATTACATTAATTTTGTATATAGCATTATGGTTAATTTTACCATATGATTTTGAACTAAAGAAAAGTGATGAACAAAATAACTCAAAAAAATCTAATCAAAGTAATGAAAATGAAATTGTCGTTGAACCAGTAGAAGAAACAAATACAGTTGTAACTGATAATCAAGAAATAAAAAAGTCAGAAAGAAATTCTAAATTTGGTATTTTTCTTATTCTTTTAGGTAGCACAATTTTAGCCTTTAATTATTTTGATGTTGATTTTAGTCTTTTCATACCGATAATTTTAATTATACTTGGATTAATATTATTGTTAAAGGTCTAATATGAGAAATATTCCTTTTGCAACGTTCTTTTTAGTAAGTGGTATTTTAATATTACTTTATAATTTAGGATTTATACAAAATGATTTATCAAATATTGGTAAATTTTGGCCAGTAGTGTTAATACTTTTGGGTATATCCTTTTTGATAGTAAGTAAAGTAATAAAAATAATAATAAAAATTTCAATTGCAATAATTTTAGCTTTATTTCTGGTAGCTAAATTTACCAACTTACATATTTTCTAAATATCCTTCTCTTTATGTATTTTTGTAGAGTAATAATTAATTAACTCAAACACATTAAAATTACAGCATTGTTCCATATTAAAATCTAATAATTGAACATACTTTTCTATCAAAGAAACATCTTTAACTTCAATTTCCAGTAGTGGCGGTATATAAGATAAATCATCTAAATGAATATCAATCATAAATTTAACTTCATTATTTAATTCATAAATTTTACGATACTTTTTAATATGTAATCTTTCAGTTAAACCTAGTGTTGTTAGTATTTTATATAAATTTTCAAAATTTTCAAATTCTGTTTCAATTTCTTCACGGATTTTTATATTATCAACTTGTTCTTTAGCTGTTTTCAGGGTTAGCACATTGATATTACCTTCTTTTCGGATTCTAATAGTCATATTTTGGGCGTTTGGAAAATTTGAAGGTAGGTTAAAATAAACTGCTTCTAAAACATCAGAAAAAACAAGATTGGCATTTAAACTAAATAATTTTTTTTCCAGATTTGTGACATTAACTTCTAAGATTTTAACTTCAATTTCTTTCATAGAATTACTCCAATAAATAATTTGTAAAATAATGATAATAATCTTAAATTAAAAGTTTAAATATAGGAAAATTAGGAAATGAAAAAAATTGATTTACACATTCACACAACCTTTTCGGATGGTTTTTATAGCCCATTTCAAATAATAGATTTGGCTAAGCAAAATGATTTAAGCATTATTAGTATAACTGATCATGATACAGTTGATGCCTATTTAAAAACAGATGTTATTGATTATGCAAAAAAATTGAATATTGAAATCATTCCTGGTTTAGAAATAAGCACAGATTACGAAGGCGAGGAAATGCATATTTTAGGTTATTTTATCGATTTGCACAATGAAGAATTAATCAATTTCTTAGAATATATATCAAAAGAAAGAGTTGAAAGAATAAAAAAAATTACAAAAAAATTACAAAAAAATGGAATTAATGTTACTTTTGAGGATGTTTTAGAAAATAATGTATCCAAAACTTTGGGCCGTCCGCATATTGCAAACATTATGTTGAAAAAAGGATATGTGAAAGATATTACCGAAGCTTTTAATAAACACCTTGGTATGCACTGTTATGCATATGAGCCAAGAGTTCACGTTTCTCCTAAAGTTGCAATTGATTATATTCACAATTCAGGTGGGATTGCAATATTGGCTCATCCAAATAGAATAAAAGAAGATTACATAAAATATCTTATTGATTCTCAAATAGATGGATTCGAATTTATTCATCCATCACATAACTCTCATATTACGCATCATTATTATTATTTAGCTGAAAACTATTATTTAATTGCTACTGGAGGTTCAGATTTTCATGGGGGCAATAAGAAAGATGAGATAAACTTTGGTAACTTTTATATTACAGAAAAAAACTATGAAAATATTATAAATTATTATCAAAAAATATGAGGTCTAAAATGAATACAATTGAAGGTAAATTAAACGCAGAAGGTTTAAATTTTGCTATTGTAGTAGCAAGATTTAATGATTTTATTTCAAATAAACTTGTAGAAGGAGCTATTGACTGTATTATTAGACACAATGGTACAAAAGATAAAATTACTATTGTAAAAGTTCCAGGTTCTTTTGAAATTCCATTAACTGCTAAAAAATTAGCAAAAACAAAAAAATATGATGCAATAATATGTGTAGGGGCTGTAATTAGAGGTGCTACTCCACATTTTGATTATGTTGCTGCTGAAGTAAGCAAAGGAATAGCTCATACATCTTTAGAAACTGAAACACCAATTATTTTTGGCGTATTAACAACAGATAATATTGAACAAGCAATAGAAAGAGCTGGAACAAAAGCAGGTAATAAAGGTTGGGATGCTGCTTTATCTGCTATTGAAATGGTGAATCTCTTTAAGGCTTTATAATGAAAAAATACATTTTTTTATTTCTTTTCTTTACTAATTTATTCGCTCAAATAAATCTATGGCAGTTTTATCCTTCATTTAGCAACTTTATTGCTGCCGAAGGAAGTAATAATTATGCATTTTACATAAATAATAACTCGTTATTTTCAATAGATCCTAATATAAAAGATATTCAAATTATTAGCAAAATCAACGGATTAAAGGGTAATAATTTTACTGCAATTAAATATTATCAAGATAAATTATTACTGGGTTATTCAGAAGGTATTATCGATGTTTATGATTTAAAAACAAAAACTGTTATTACGAATTATGATATACAAAAATCGGATTATTTAAATAAATCTATTCAAAGCTTTAGTATTGTCAATGATACTATTTATGTAATAACTAATTTTGGTATTGTAATTTTTGATTTCAAATCTCTTAAAATTCTTGATACTTACACTCAATTTCCATTTGATAATAATTCCGATTTAATTAATATATTGAAATATAATGAGTTAATGTATATAGCTTATAAAAACGGATTGGTTCGACAAAAACAAAATTCAAAATATTTGAATATAAAATCTTCGTGGGAGCAAGTAACTTTTGCAAATTTAAGTGTTTCATCAATTAAAAAAATTGAAATTTTTAATAATAATCTTTTTATCCTTGCCGATAATAATCTTTATACATTTTCTAATGATTCTTTGTATTTGTTTGAAACTCAAGTTAAGGATATTAAATTAAACAATAAATTAATTGTCTTAAAAGATTTAAGAGTAATGATTGTTGATAAAGAACTAAAAAAATCAACCTATAACGAAATAGTAAATTTTCCAGTTTTAGTTGGAGATTCGCTTTGGTTTGTTGATAATTACAAAATTATTAATTTATTTTCTCAAAATTCTATAAATGTAAATACTCCATATGATATATCTAGTGGGAATTTAAGTTTTGCTAATAATATTTTGTGGGTAACTAATAAAACATATGATTACAGCTCTGGTTTTTATTATTATAATACATTATCCAATAATTGGCAAAATGTTTTGTTAAATACAACACATCGAATATATCCTACATTACAAGATACAATTTATATTGCAAGATGGGGGTATGGCGCAAGAAAATATCATTTAAAGAACGATTCTCTTATTTTTGTTAAAGATTATACAACAAGAAATACTCCATTTAAGGGAATTGATATAGATACAAATTTCTTTGTAATTAGTGATATCAAACAGGATAACAAAAATAATATCTGGTTTTTATCTTATCTTTCACTTAATAGAATTCAACTTGGAGTAGAAGTTAAAAATCGTTTTTATATGTTTCCAATGAATAATTTTCCTTCACTAACTGAATTTAATACTTTATACATAGATTTGTATAGGAATAAATGGATTGGCACTAATAATAACGGATTGATACTTTTTAACGAAAATGATACTTATGATAATACAAATGATGATATCAATATAAATATAACTACAACTGATGGATTGAATTCTAATTATGTTACATCTATTGCAATGGATAATAATCTTGAACTTTGGGTTGGAACAACTGCTGGAATAAATATAATTTCTAATATAAATAATCCGAAAAATAGTATTAGAAAAGTTTGGGGAATGAGAAATCAGTCAATTAATCAAATTATTGTTGATAATGCAAACAGAAAATGGGTTGCAACAAAAACAGGTGGGTTATTTTTATTAAGTCCAGATGGTTATGATATAATTTATAACTTTACTACAGAAAACAGTCCATTAACATCAAATAATATACTTTCCATTGCTTTAGATGAAAAAAAAGGAATAATTTACATTTCAACAACAAATGGAATATTTAGTGTTCAAACTCCATATACGAAATCCGAAGATAATTTTGCGTTAAAAGTTTTTCCAAATCCTTTTAATTATGAAAAACATAATAGTGTTATAATTGACGGGTTAACATCAAACTCAACTATTAAAATTTTCAACACATCAATGGAACTTATCAGAGAAATTAATAATATCAATTCCGGTAGATACATATGGGATGGCAAGGACGCTAATGGAAAAAAATTAAGTTCAGGTATATATTTGATATTTGCAAGTGATATTAATAATAATGTATCAAGCACTAAAATAGCTGTTATTAAATGAGGTTGTTTTTATGATTGATATAATAGATCTTTCTGTTCAATTTGGTGGTAAATATCTTTTTCAGAATGTCAATTTAAAAATTAATAAAAATGATAAGATAGCACTTGTTGGCTCAAATGGAGCAGGGAAATCAACTTTTTTGAAAGTTTTGTTAGGAGAAATTCAGCCTGAAACTGGTAAAGTTCATAAAAGAAAAAATCTTGCTATAGGTTATTTACCGCAGGAATTTATCAATCATTCTCAAAATACTCTTTTCAACGAGGTTTTTAATTCACATCAAACATTAAATTATTTAAAAACAAAAGAAGTAGATTTAAATAATTTACTGAATGAAACAACTGACGAATATGAAAGGTTAGAAATAATCGAAGCCTTGGGTGAAATTCATAATCAATTAGAATTTTACAATGAAGAAAAAATCAAAGCAGATATAGAAAAAATCTTAATAGGTTTAGGTTTTAATGAAAAAGATTTTACAAGAACCGTTGATGAGTTTTCCGGTGGCTGGCAAATGAGAATTGAACTCGCTAAAATTCTTTCTTCTTATAACGATATAATACTATTTGATGAACCTACAAATCATCTTGATATTGATACTTTACAATGGTTAATTGATTTCTTGAAATCTTATAATGGTGCTTTGATAGTCATTTCTCACGATATTTACTTTGTAAACTCTGTTACTAATAGAACGCTTGAAATATTTGCTAATAAAATGAGTTTCTTTAATGGAACTTATAATCAATATTTAAACTTTAAAAAAGAAAGAGATGAACAGCTTTATAAACAATACGAACTTCAGCAAAAAAAGATTGAAGATACAAAAAAATTTATTGATAGATTTAGATACAAAGCAACTAAAGCTAAACAAGTTCAAAGCAGAATAAAACAACTAGAAAAAATAGAACTTATTGAATTACCAGATTATGAAAATCATATAAAAATAAAATTTCCACCACCAGATAGAATTCCGAAAGTTCTCATCTCGCTTGAAAATGTTACTAAATTTTATGATGATGTTTTAGTTTTTAAAGATATCAATTTTACAATTGAAAAAAATGATAAAATTGCTGTTGTAGGTCCAAATGGAGCAGGAAAGTCAACTCTTACAAAAATTCTTACTAATTCTACAGATATCACAAGTGGACGAATTATAAAATCTGAGTTGACAGAAATTTCTTATTTTTCTCAGGATGTAACAGAGTATCTAGATGCAGAACAAACAGTTTTTGATAATATCTATTTTAGTGGAGTTGACTTAAATTTAACAGCAATTAGAACTCTTCTCGGGTCTTTTCTTTTTAGCGACGATGATATAGAAAAGAAAGTTAAAGTTCTTTCGGGAGGAGAAAAAAATAGGTTAGCACTATGCAAAATGCTTCTTTCAAGTGCAAATTTAATTATATTGGATGAGCCAACCAACCACCTTGATGTTAATAGCAAAAGAGTTTTACAAGAGGCTTTAATAGATTTTAGCGGAGCTGTTTTAATTGTTTCACACGATGTAGATTTTTTAAGGCCTATTGCAAATAAAGTATTAGAACTTAGAGATCATAATGCAAAACTATTTGTTGGTGGTATTGATTATTATTTAGAAAAAAGACAACAAAATAAACTTGAAACTCAAACTCAAAAAGAAAAAATTTCAAAAGATGATAATATTTTGAATAAAAAAGATATTAAAAGAATTGAAGCTGAAATTAGACAAAAGAAATATCGTGAAAAAAAAGAGTATCAAGAAAAATATGAAAAAATTGAAAAAGAAATTCAAATTATTGAAGAAAAAATTAATCAAATAGAAAATTTTTTAGCCAATCCTGAAAATTATAATGACCACAACAAAATCTTAAATGCCAATCAAGAACTACTTGAACTCAAAGAAAAATATGATAATTTATTTATAAATTGGACTGAGCTATCAGAAATACTGGAAAATATTGAAGAAAAATATCAAAAGGAATTGAGTGAGTTGATAAAGTAAATCCATTATTTTATAAAATAATTATAGAATTGATAGCTTGCTATTTGTGATTCCCAAAATTTCAAAAGAATTTAATTTCCAATTTTATAATAATTATTTTTTAATTATCTTTTAGAATTGAACTGTTAATTTTTTTAAGTCGAAATATTTAAGGAATTAAAAATAAAATGCTAATATCAATAATTGATATCATAGTAATAGTTATTTATTTACTATTTAATTTATCTATTGCATTATATTTGAGAAAAAAAGCTACCAAAAGCGTAGATGACTTTTTTGTTTCTGGTCGTTCGGTTACCTGGTGGCTTGCTGGAACATCAATGGTAGCAACTACATTTGCGGCCGATACTCCACTTGTTGTAACTGGTATTGTAGCTAAAAATGGAATTGCTGGCAACTGGATTTGGTGGAGCTTTTTATTTAGCGGTATTTTAACAGTTTATTTCTTTGCAAAGCTCTGGCGACGTTCCGAAGTTATAACAGATGTTGAATTTGTTGAACTTAGGTACTCCGGAACTCCTGCAAAATTTTTAAGATATTTTAGAGCTATTTATTTATCTATTCCAATTAATTTGATTATTATGGGTTGGGTTAATTTAGCTATGGTTAAAATATTATCTATGGTTTTAGGTATTGGAAAAATGGAGGCTTTACTAATTACTTTTGGAATAATGCTAATTACAACATCTATTACAGCTTTATCGGGTTTATGGGGTGTTTTGTGGACTGATTTATTCCAATTTGCACTAATTATGACAATGGTAATTTTATTAGCTGTATTTTCTGTACAAAATGAAGGCGGGATGTCGGCAGTTATCAATAAACTTCAAGTAATTCAAAATTCAACACAAAATGATTATTTAAGTTTTTTCCCCGATTTAAATTCTGCATGGATGCCATTTTTAACTTTCTTTGTGTATATTGCAATAAATTGGTGGGCTAGTTGGTATCCCGGAGCCGAGCCTGGCGGAGGAGGCTACATTGCTCAAAGAATATTTTCCGCAAAAGATGAAAAACATTCAATTCTTGCAACACTTTGGTTTAATGTAGCGCATTATATATTAAGGCCCTGGCCTTGGATAATTGTCGCTTTAATTGCTGTCGTTAGATATTATAATGCTGATTGGTTTATAAAAGATCCTGAATCTGGTTATATTCGTGTTATGATAGATGACTTGCCAGCATATTTAAGAGGCGTTATGCTTGCTGGATTTTTAGCGGCTTACATGTCAACAATTGCGACACAACTAAATTGGGGAACAAGTTATTTGATTAACGACGTATATAAAAAAATTAAACCTGATAAATATCAAAATCACTATGTCAAATTATCACAAATAATAACTGTAGTTATGATGATATTTTCTTGTGTTGTTACATATTATTTTGATTCAATTGCAGGTGCTTGGAAATTGTTAATGTCTATTGGAGCAGGAACAGGATTAGTTTATATTTTAAGGTGGTATTGGTGGAGAGTTAATGCTTGGAGTGAAATATCCGCTATGCTAACAGCTTTTATTATATCTTTAACTCTTCAATATGGCTTTGGTTTTAATGAAAATAATCCAAAAGATTTTGCATATATGATAATAATTACTGTAAGTATTACTACTTTTGTATGGATATTAGTAACATTGCTAACTAAACCAGAAAATACAGAGCTACTTTCTAAATTTTATCGCAAAGTTAAACCAGATCCTACATTTTGGAAACCTATTGCTAACTTAAATAGTGATTTAAAAAACAATTCAACAATTTTGCATAATTTTACTAATTGGGTATTGACAATTATTTTTATTTATTCGCTACTTTTTGGTATTGGTTATGTTTTATTAATAAAAATAAATATTGGCATATCGTTAATTTCTGTTTCTTTATTAACATTTTTAATTTTATATAAAAATCTTTTTAAGTATAATACAGAATAAAAAAAATAATTTTTTGCAAGATGGGTAAATTAAAAGATCTTATTAATAATAGTAACTTATTGAGAATTAAACTCTTAATATTAATAACTTTAAGTATTTTGTTAGCATTATTAAATCTCAAGACAAATGAATTAGGTAGTGATATCGAAGTAGGTAGTATTTGGTTAGAAGACGATATTATTTCCGATTTAACATTTCCTATATTAAAAGATGAAATTGTCTATAAAGATGAGGTTGAACGCGCTAAGAATAAAGTATTTCCTATATTTGATTTAGTGAAAATTAACACAAATGAATTAAAGGATACCTTACAACTTTTTTTTAACAGTTTTGATGAATTTAAAAATTCCAATATAGCTTCCAAATTGAATATTAATATTATTAAAAAACAAAATCAAGCCATACAAAAACGTATTTATAATCTATTATTGAATGAAATTGAAAAAAGAAAGAATACTCTGATTATAAATTTACTTATCCAGGATATTTCAAACGATACTATAATAATAAACAAAAACAAATATGAAGAAATTGTCCCGATTAAAGATGTTAAAGATATAAATATATTAAAATCTGAATTTTATGATTATTTAGTTAAGGTTTACTCTAATCAACCAGATTTAATTGTCGCTATATTAGATGTTTATGACTTTTTTATTAGACCTAATCTTATTTATAATGATGATTTGACAAAATATGAGCAAGAAATTTCAATATCTAAAATATCACGTAATATTGGTATCGTTTTAGAAAAAGAAAAAATTGTATCTAAACATGAAAGAATTACTCCAGAAATCAAACAAAAAATAATATCCTACAGAATTGCAAAAAATTTATCTTCAACATTTACAGATAATTTAAAGGTTTTTATCGGTAATTTTCTTATCATTTTATCAATTTTGACAATATATTCTATTTACATATTTATATTCAGAAAGAAAATTTTCAATAGTAATTTACTCTTATTAATGATTTCGATAATTATTCTGTTGATTTCATTACAAACAAATTTTATTACTCAGCTTAAGATTTCAAATTCTTACAAATATCTTATTTTTATTCCTGTTGCCTCAATGTTGATTACAATTTTGTTTGATTCCAGAATGGGATTCTATTCAACTGTGATTATTTCTTTAATACAGGGTGCCTTGAGAGGAAATGATTATAGTTTTGTAGTTGTTTCTATTTTTACTGGTGCTTTAAGTGTTTATACTGTAAGAAATATAACCAATAGAAGACAAATTTTCAGATCTTTTATTTTTATTTTTATTGGTTATTTTGTATCTATTACTGCAATCTATCTTCAAAAAGGAGAGATATTTAACCTTTATTTATCAAACTTGATTTATGCATTTACCAACTCACTTTTAAGTCCGATATTAACCTATGGTTTAACAATATTTTTTGAAAAATCTTTCAATATAACAACAGATTTAACATATTTAGAATTAAGTGATTTTACAAATCCAGGGTTAAAAGAATTGCAGACAGATGCTCCAGGCACTTTTATGCACTCTCTTGTTTTAAGTTCTATGGTTGAGCTTGCCGCAGAAAAAATTGGGGCAAATCCATTATTAGCTAAAGTTGGTGCTTTATATCATGATATTGGTAAAACTTTAACTCCGCATTATTTTATTGAAAATCAAATAACTCAAGAAAATATTCATGATGAATTAAATCCTTATGATAGCGTTAAAATTATTCGTGCACATGTGGAAGAAGGTATAAAAAAAGCAGAAACTTTAAATCTACCTAAATCAATAATTGATTTTATCCCTATGCATCATGGAACTATGGTTATGAAATTTTTCTATGAAAAAGCAAAAACTATGTATCCAGATAAATACATCGATGAAAATGATTTTAGATACAAAGGACCAAAACCTAATACTAAAGAAACCGCTATTTTGATGCTTGCTGATGCTTGCGAATCAATTGTTAGATCATTAAAAGAAAAAAATGATGAAAAGATTAAAAATGTTGTTGAAAATGTCTTTAAAAATAGAATTGAAGATGGACAGTTAGATGAATCTCCGATCACATTTTCAGATTTAAAAATTATTAAAGAAGTTTTCTTATCTTGTTTGATGGGACAAAACCATAAACGAATTGAATATCCAAAACAAGATGAATTCTTAAAAAACACAAATCAATCATGAAAAATAAAGATTTTTTCGATTTATTTTTATTTGAATATTTGAATATTCTTAAATTAGAAAGAAATCTCTCTGATAACACAATTGAAGCATACCAGAATGACCTTTTTCAATTCAAAGAGTTTTTAATTGAAAATAAAATTTTTGAATTATCAAATGTAACTACAGATTTAATAAAAATAAATTTATCACGGATAAGAGAAAATAAACAAAAAACAACATCTTTCGCTCGGTATTTATCATCTTTAAGAGGTTTTTTTAATTATCTTGAAGCAAATAACTACATTTTGCAAAATCCAATGGATAAAATCGAAGGACCTAAATTAAAAAGAGATATTCCTACTGTTTTATCTTTGGAAGAAGTAGAAAAAATATTTAACTGTATAGATGAATCTGTTCTCGGAATAAGAGATAGGGCAATGCTGGAATTACTTTATTCATCTGGTCTGCGAATTTCGGAGTTAATTAATTTAAAAACTAATGATATTTATTTGAATGATGAGATTATTCGAGTTTTTGGAAAAGGTAGTAAAGAAAGAATTGTCCCTGTTGGAAGTAGTGCTATAAATTGGCTTAATAGATATTTTAATGAATCGCGATCTTTAATATCAAAATCTCATAGTTATAATATAATATTCCTGAATAGCAAAGGCAAAAAATTATCCCGTATGGGTGTATGGAAAATAATACATAACTATGCTGTAAAAGCAAACATTAAAAAAAATGTTCATCCACATACATTTAGGCACACTTTTGCTACACACTTATTGGAAGGAGGAGCAGACCTTAGAGCCGTGCAGGAAATGTTAGGGCATGCGGATATATCCACTACGCAAATTTATACTCATATTTCAAATGATTATTTAATAAAAGTTCATCACAAATATCATCCAAGAGGCTAATGTTAGAAATTATTAACAAATATAAATTTATACCAATTTCTTTTATTTGGGGTTTAGGAACTGTTTTAGGTTACTTTTGGGATAATATATTATTTGCTTTAATTTTTTCAATAATTTCATTAATAATTGCAGTTATTTTGTATTTACGAAAATATTACGTATTTACTTATTTTACTGCTTTAATATTTATTTTAGGAATTTCATATTGTTATTCATATTATTATTTCCATAATTCATTTTCGCATATTAAAGAAATTAATGATACAAAACAAATTAAAGGTATTGTCCAAGAACTTGAGCTTAAGTCAATATCCAAATTTCAAAAAGTTGTTATCAGTTCCGAAGAATTTATTACTAAGAACAAAATTATTAAACTAAAACGAAAAGTTGTATTAAACATCTTTAAACCACAAGAATTAAAAATTGGTAATATTGTTGTTTGTGAAGGTAAAATCAAAATTCCAGAAAACAACATAGTTCCTAACGGCTTCAATAAAAAATTATATTATCATTCCAATGGGCTATATTGTGATTTTAATGTATCCAAGCTCCAAATCATTGATAGTAATTATAATTGGTTTTTTCAAAGTGTTTATGAAATTAGGAAAAAATTATTCAACTTTTTTGATAATCACTATAATATTGCAAGTTCGTCTTTGATGAAAGCACTTTTTTTAGCATATAAGCAAGATTTGAACAAAGAAATTAAACAAGATTTTATTAATACTGGCACAATTCATACTTTAGCTGTATCTGGCTTGCATGTTGGTTATGTTGTAATAATATTAGGAATTATTTTTTCATTTATCCCCTTTAATTATAGAAATTATTTTTTGATTATAGGGCTTATATTATTTATGTTGATTTCTGGAATAGGGCCATCGGTTCAAAGAGCAACGATAATGGCAATAATCTACTTAATTTCTAATCAACTAAAAAGAGATGTTAATTTATTAAATATCTTATTTTTAGCCTTTTTCATTATTCTTTTTATTGCTCCGTATGAGATTTTAAATCCGGGTTTTCAGTTATCTTTTTTAGCTGTTTTATCTATTGCTATGTTTTTACCACTTTTTGATAAAATGAATTATGAATTAAAAATAGAAAATCCTGTTATTAAATACCTTTTAACATATCTGGCGTTAAATATTTCTGTTCAAATTTTGGTATTACCATTAGTTGTAATCTATTTTGGAAAAATATCCATTATAGGAATAATTGCTAATTTATTTGTTGTGCCGTTGATTGGGCTCATAGTTTCTATAGGTTTTTTGAGTATTATATTTTCCTTTTTGCCAGCTTCTGTAATATTTTTAATAACAACAGCAGGAGACTTTTTTGTATATATTTTATTCTACATAAATCAATTTCTTGCGAATGTAAAATTTGCATTTGTAAAGATAAATAATTGGGGTTATTTGAATATTATTGTTTATTATTTCCTTGTAATATTATTTTATAACTTTTTGCAATTTAAGAAATTATCATTAAAAATTTATTCAATAAGTGTTTTATTGGTTCTATTTTTCCTAACTTTCAATTTAAAACTTGATGATAAAAATACAAACTATTGTGTTGAAAATATTAAATCCAACAAATCTTTAATCTCTTTTGTAAAGATAGAAAAATATAATATCTTAATCATAAATGGTAAATTACAAAACGATTTAATTTACGAGTTACGTAATTTATTGAATAGTAATAACATTGAAAATATAAATTATTTGATATTTTTGAATGTTGATAAGGAATCAATAGATGAAATTAATGATCTTGTTTATCAAGGAATAAGTGTTGAAAAAATTATTGTGCCAAATGATAGAAGAGTTAGTGGTAATAAAATTTTACAAATAGACCATTTAAATAATATCCAGTTAAATAAAACGAATATTCTCATAAAAAACTACAATCAAAATCTAGTAGTAAATCTAATTCATAACAATAAAAGTATTTTGTGGGGAGATATCGATAAAAATTTAAAAATAGATTATATAATAACACAAAACGAGAAAAATGATAAAATAGAATATGAAAGAATTTTCTTATATTAGTTTTTATAATTTTGTGTTAGTGAGCTTATATTTATTGGTAGAAATAATTGAAAACATTAGATTTAATATTCAGAAAAGCTTCCAAAATATTTGTATATACATAAATTTAGTAAATAAAATGTATTCGAGTGATAAATAAAATATTTGCATTATAAATATAAATTTTTTTGATTTTTGTAAATAAATAATATTCTATAGGATATGGATAGAATTCAAACAGTTAATACTACTTACAAAGAAATTTTGAAAGAAAAAGGTTCAAGTTTTATAGCTTATTTATTTCCAGCAATTAATTTTGAAGAATTCAAGGAAGTTTTAAATAATCTTGAAAAAGAATATCATGATGCAACGCACCATTGTTATGCGTTTAAAGGAATTGATGATTTTAAATATTCTGATGATGGAGAACCTAATGGAACAGCAGGTATTCGCATATTAAATGCAATTGAACATTATAATTTAATAAATGTTGGGATTGTTGTTATTAGGTATTTTGGCGGAATAAAGTTAGGCGTTGGACCACTTGGAAAAGCTTATTATGATGCTTCTGAGCAAGTAATTAAATCTGCAAAAATTCTGGAAAAATTTAAGTATTTTGTTTATCAAATTATTTTTAATTTTGATGATAGTAGTAAAGTTTATCATTCACTAAATTCATATAATACAAATATTGTTGATACAAACTACGATGAGAATAATAATATCACAATAGAATTTGAAATACTTTCAACAGATTTAGAAAGTTTCTTAAAATCACTAAATGTAATTAGTTATAGGCTGAAAATTAAAGATTTAAATAAAATATTCTATAAATAGTATGATGAAAAATTTCAGATACATAAAAAAAGAAATTGATAAATCGAAAATTATAAGTAGAGATGATTATATTAATTCAATTTTAGAATTTATTAATGATGAAAAAGCAATTTTGATTAAAGGTAATCCTTTTACTGGCAAAACATTTTTATTATATCAAACAGCAGAAAAAATTTATAAAAGCGGTTTCGATGAAGAAAATATTTTGTATGTAGATTTGAAAAGTTTAAATGCTAATCATTTACTTACAATGAATAATTTTGTTAATTACTTAAAACAAAATCTTGATTCCAATATAAAAGGAAAGATATTTTTGTTAATAGATAATATTGGAACTTTAAATTTTGATGCTAATAATTTTATTAAACACTTTGATACTAATAAAATAAAATTTATCTTTACATCTGATGTTATCCCTTTAAGTATTGAAAATTGCCATTATATTGAATTGTATCCATTTACAATTAAAGATGTTAGTAAAGACAAAATGAAATTCAATCTACTAATTGAAAGGGGAGGACTACCAATTTATTTTTTTGATTGTATTAAAATTAATTCTTTTGAGCTTGTTGATATTATTAAAAATAGAATTATCATAAACTTGATTAGAAAATATCAAATTAAAGATGTTTTTTTACTAAATGTAATTATTGAAATTATATCTCAAAATATTGGGAATTATACTACTATAAAAAGAATTAAAGATATTTTGTTAGAAAATGGCTATAATGTAAACTTTGAAACTGTTCAAGATTATGTTGACTTTCTCATAGCTGAGAATTATGTTTATAAAATCGAAAAGATAAATTTTAGAAATTTACAAAAAGTTCAAAATTATATTAAATTATATCCATATGATTATTTATTTTCAATAAGATATGGTTTGTCACTTGAGGCTTTACTTGAACATTTAGCTGTTGTTTATTTTAAAAGTCAAAATTACGAGCTTTTTTATGGGGGATATAAAGATAGCACAATACCATTAATAGCCAAAAAAGGTAATGAATTAGAATATTATCAATTTATCGATAGTTTAGATAATCATCAAGCATTAAGTGAAAAAATTAATAACTTCAAAAAAATCAAAGATTTTTATCCAAAAAATTTTATAACAATGAATACATCAAAAATTGATAATATAATGGGAATTAAAAATATTTTACCGTATAATATAAAAATTTTTGAATAAAAGAAAATTATTCTTATTTTAGTAAACTATAAATAAAAATAAGGAATAAACATGTTACAAATTGATCATTTAGCTATTAACACAATCCGGTTATTAGCTGTTGATGGAGTTCAAAAAGCAAACTCAGGTCATCCAGGGATGCCAATGGCTTGTGCACCAATTGCACACACATTATTTACAAGAATTATGAAACATACACCACAAAACTCAAAATGGATTAATAGAGATAGATTTATACTTTCGGCAGGTCATGGCAGTATGTTGCTTTATGCTACTTTGCATTTGAACGGTTACAAAGTAACCTTAGATGATTTAAAAAACTTTAGGCAGTGGGGAAGTGTTACACCTGGACATCCAGAATTTAATTTAACTGACGGAGTTGAAACAACAACTGGTCCTTTAGGGCAAGGTATAGCTAATGCAGTTGGTATGGCAATAGCCGAAAAACATTTAGCAGCAAGGTTTAATAAAGAAAACTATCCAATATTTGATCATAAAATTTATGTTTTAGCTGGTGATGGTTGTTTGATGGAAGGAATTTCACACGAGGCTTGCTCATTAGCGGGTCATTTAAAACTTGACAATTTAGTTCTTATTTATGATTATAATACTATAACAATCGAAGGCCACACAGATCTTTCTTGTAGCGATGATGTTACTAAAAGATTTGAAGCCTATGGTTGGCATATACTTAAGGTTGATGATGTTAATGATATTGAAAAACTTTATTATACATTATATGAAGCAAAAAATTTCAAGGGTAAGCCGGTTATTGTTATTGTTAATACTGTTATTGGTTATGGAAGTCCAAATAAGAAAAACACTCACGAAGTTCATGGCTCACCTTTAGGAGAAGAAGAAGTAAAATTAACTAAGGAATTTTTTAATTTCCCTACTGATAAAACATTTTACATACCAGAAGAAGTTACTGAATTTTATAAAGATGTACAAAATGAAAATAAAAAAGATTATGAAAGTTGGCTTAAGCTATACGAGGATTACAAAGAAAAATTTCCAGAAGCTGCAAAATTACTTGAACAATATTTTAATGGTAATATAAGTGATGAATGGTTGAAAACAATTACACCATTTGAAGCTAATACGAAAATAGCAACAAGAAGTGCATCAGGAAAAGTATTAAATCACATTGCTAAATATATCCCAAATTTAGTAGGTGGCTCTGCTGATTTAGCACCATCGACCAATACTTATATGAAAGAATTTGGTAGTTTTTTAGCTGGCAAATATGAAAATAGAAATTTTCATTTTGGAATTCGTGAGCATGCAATGGGAGCTATTGTAAATGGTATTTGTATGTATGGCGGCTTAATTTCTTTTGGTTCAACATTTTTTGTTTTCAGTGATTATATGAGACCTGTAATTAGAGTTGCAGCTATATCTCATATATCACCGAAGTTTATTTTTACACACGATAGTATTGGTGTTGGCGAAGACGGTCCAACACACCAGCCGGTTGAGCATTTAATGGCTTTGAGAGTTATACCTAATACAATTACTATTAGACCTTCTGATGGAAATGAAGTAATTTATGCATATAAATATGCTTTACAAGAAAAACAAAAACCAGTAAATATTATACTTACAAGACAAAATTTATTAAATATCGATAGAAATAAATATGCATCTGCAGAAGGATTGTTAAAAGGTGCTTATGTTCTAAATGAAGAAGTTAAAGATTTTGATTTAATTTTGATTGCATCCGGTTCGGAAGTTGAACTAATTGTTGAAGCGGAGAAAAAATTAGCAGAGCAAAACATCAAATGTAGATTGGTTAGTATGCCAAGTTTTGAATTATTTGAAGCACAATCGGAAGAATATAAAGAATCTGTTTTACCAAAGAATAAAACAAAAAGAATTTCCGTTGAAGCTGGTGTTACATTTGGCTGGCAAAAATATGTTGGTTGCGAAGGAATATCTATTGGAATTGATAAGTTTGGAGCATCTGCACCAGCAGCAGTTGTATTCAAAAATTATGGTTTAACAGTAGATAATATTTTAGAAAAAGCAATAAAATTAGTCAGAGGGTAAAATGAAATTCGATTTTAACGAGCTTAAGGGTCAAAATTTATTAGTCTATTTGCTTGAAAATTATGGACTAATACCAAATCCACATTTCGATCAGGATAACCAAATTCTTATGAGTGAAATTGGTTATGTTAATGGAATAATGCTTGAAAATTATGACGATTTTATTATTCTTGAAGTTAAGAAAAATAACGAACAAGAAGAAGTTAAAAAAGTTTTAATATCAAAAAATTATATAAAAATGGTTGAGATGGTTTAATGGATAAATTGAAAATTGGGGTTATTGGAGCAGGTCATTTAGGTAAATTTCATATTAAAAATTTGAAAGAAATTGAAACTTGCGATTTTGTAGGTTTTTATGATGTAAACGAAGATACTGCAAAAAAAATTCAAGAAGAATTTAATGTTAAGGCATTTGTATCTCTGGATGAATTGCTTGAAAATGTTGATGCAGTATCAATTGTTGTGAATACAAAATATCATTATGATGTATCAAAGTATTGTCTTAATAAAGGAAAACACATATTTTTGGAAAAACCTATTACAGAAACAATTGAACAAGCAGAAGAATTAATTCAACTGGCAAATTCTAAAAACCTAAAAATTCAGGTTGGACATATTGAAAGATTTAATCCAGGATTATTATCTCTTAATAATTTTAAACTTAATCCTGCTTATATACAATCTGAAAGATTGGCACCTTTTAATCCAAGAGGGACAGATGTATCAGTAGTTTTAGATCTAATGATACATGATATTGATTTAGTTTTATCTTTGATAAAAAGGCCAATTGTTGATATTAAAGCTAGTGGAGTTGAAATTATTACAGGACAAATTGATATAGCAACTGCAAGAATTGAGTTTGATAATGCAGCTGTTGCAAATATAACCGCTAGTAGAATATCACAAAAAAGAATGCGAAAGATGAGAATTTTTCAAAAAGATGCTTATATTGTTATTGATTTTAATCAAGGAATTTCTGAAATTATCAGTTTAGAAGATGATATGAATAATGCAAATCCTGAAGCTATATGTTACGGTGAGTTAGGAGTTGGAGACCAAAAGAAATATGTTTATTTTGAACAATCACCAAAAGTTGAAATTAATGCTATGAAATATGAGCTTGAGTTATTTATTAAATCAATTGTTGAAAATACTACACCAGTTGTTACAGGCGAAGATGGCTTAAGAGCCTTAAAAGTAGCAAACGAAATAATAAATAAAATTCAGGAATCAATAAAGAGATATGAAAATGGGTAAACAAAAATTAACTCTCGGTATCGATTTAGGAGGAACCTTTATAAAATTAGGTTTAGTAGATGCCGAAGGTCAAATAGTTCAAAAAATTTCTGTTGACACCTGTGCAAATGAAGGTATTAATAAAGTATTTGAACAAATTGAAAAAGGTGTTAAAGAAATTACAACAGACAATAAAATTAAACTAGAAGGTATAGGTATTGGTGTTCCTGGTTTAGTTTCTGACAAAGGTGAAATTAATAATCCGCCAAATTTACCAGGTTGGGGTAAAGTTCCAGTTAAAGAAAAACTCGAAAGAATTTTAAATTATCCAGTTTTTGTTGAAAATGACGCTAATGCGGCTGCTATTGGAGAATTAATTTATGGTGCTAGTAAAAATTTAAATAATTTTATTATGCTAACTATTGGAACGGGCGTTGGAGGAGGCATTATAATTAACAGAAAAATATTCCGCGGTGAAATAGGAGCTGCAGGAGAGTTAGGACATGTTACTGTAGATTATAAAGGTAATAGATGTAATTGTGGAAATATAGGATGCGTTGAATCATATGTTGGTAATAATTATCTTGTAGCGAGAGTAAAAAAACAATTAGAAAATAATAAAAATAGTTTAATCTATGAGTTATGTGAAAATAATTTAGAAAATTTGACACCCAAAATTATATCACAAGCTGCACATCAAGGGGATGATTTTGCTAACAAGGTTATAATAGAAACAGGCAATTACTTAGGCGTAGCTTTAGTTTCAATTATGAATGTTTTAGATATTGCAACTGTAATTGTAGGTGGAGGATTATCTGGCTTTGGAGATACTTTATTTAAATCAATTGAAGATACAATTAAAGATAGAATTTTTTCAGTAATTGGGGATCGCGTAAAAGTTATACCTGCTGCACTTAAAAATGATGCAGGAATACTTGGTGCTGCTGCTTTAGTTCACCATTGATGGATTTTATGAACAATAAAAGAAATTACATAATTGCTGCAAAAAGAACACCATTCGGTTCACAATTTGGTGTATTGAGTAATTTAACAGCTGTTCAACTTGCTACAATTGTAACAAAAGAAATTATAAATTCATTAAACTTACCATATAGTGATTACAATGAATTAATATTAGGAGAAGTATTAACATGCGGTCTGGGGCAAAATCCTGCCCGACAGACCGCTATTATGTCTGGTTTAAATGATACTATACAAACATTTACTGTAAATAAAGTTTGTGGTAGTGGATTAAAATCAATTAATTTAGCTGATGATAGTATCAAGTTAGGAAGAAGTCAATTAGTTATTGCGGGCGGGGCGGAAAGTATGTCCAATGCACCGCATTTTATAAGACGCTCTAAAATTATTCCTAAACTTGCAGAAGTAAAATTATATGATACTGTAACGCTAGATGCTTTAACTGATCCTTTTAATAATTTATCAATGTCTCAAATTGCAGAGATTACATCTTCGAGACATAATTTAACAAAAAAACAACTCGATGATTATGCTTGTTACTCATATGCTAGAATGCAAAGTGCTAATAATAGTGGAAGATTTAATGATGAAATTATTCCTATAAAAACTACGAAAAGATTAAAAGAAATTTTGGTTGATAAAGACGAAGAACCTTTCCGTTTCCAGCCTAATCAAGTATATAATGTTAAACCACTTTATGGAGATGATGGGGTTATATCTGTTTTAAATTCATCTAAAATTAATGATGGTGCAGCGTTAGTTGCCGTTGCATCAGAAGAATATTGTGTAAAAAATAATATTAAGCCACTTGTTGAAATTGTTACTCATGGTTCAGTTGGGGTTAATTCAATGGATTTTCTATTGGCACCATCGAAATTAATTCCAAAACTTTTAGAGCAAGCTGGACTTACTATTAATGATATTGATCTATTTGATATTAATGAAGCTTTTGCAACTGTTGTACTTATAACTCAACAATTATTAAATATTGATCCAGAAAAAATAAATGTCAATGGAGGTGCCATTTCTCTTGGTCATCCTGTTGGAGCAAGTGCAGCAAGAATTTTAGTATCAACAATTTATGAGTTGAAAAAAAGAAATGCTAAATATGGTTTAGTTGCTGCTTGTATTGGCGCTGGAGAAGGGGTTGGTATGATAATTAAGAATGTCGATTAATATGAAGCATTTTACTATTCCAATATTTATTCCCGAGCTAGCGTGTCCTTTCCAATGTATATATTGTAATCAAAAAAATATATCTTCCACTTTAAAAATTCCATCAAAAAAAGATATTCATAAAATTATTCAAACTTACTTGAATACAATCGATTACAAAAATTCTGTTGTTCAAATAGCATATTTTGGAGGTAATTTCACTGGAATTAATTTAGTTTTGCAAGAAGAATTATTGGAACTAGCAAATTATTATGTAAGAGAATATAATTTATATGGTGTTAGAATATCAACGAGACCAGATTATATCAATCAAAAAATTCTTGATTTACTAAAGAAATACAATGTTAAATCAATTGAATTGGGGGCACAATCATTAGTTGATGATGTATTAATAAAAGCAGGGAGAGGACATACAGTTAATGATGTTGTAAAAGCAGCTAAGTTAATTTATGATAATAATTTTGAGTTAGGATTACAAATGATGATTGGATTACCAGGTGATAGTAAAGAGTATGACATTCAGACTGCAAAAAAAATTGTAAATTTAGGTGCAAAAACAACAAGAATATATCCAACACTAGTTATTAAAGATACTTTTTTAGAAAAAATGTATGCGAGGGGTGAGTATCAACCTTTAAATTTAGAAGAAGCAGTAAGCATAGTAAAAGAATTACTTCCAATATTTGTAAATAATAATGTAAAAATTTTAAGAATTGGCTTGCATCCATCGGAGGATTTAATAAATTATAAGTCATTAATCGCAGGTCCATTTCATCAATCTTTTAAGGAATTAGTATTAACAGAAATTTGGTTTGATAAGTTAAAAAATATAGTTGAAAAGGGAGTAGGGGAAAAGACTATAAATATATTTGTAAATACAAAAGATTTGAATTATGCAATTGGTTATAAAAGTAAAAATAAATTGTATTTGCAAAAATATTTTCATATTGTTAAATTCTATAAAGATGATAATATAATACCAGATACATTTAGTTATAATTTTAGCTAAATGACATATTTTTATTCCATAAAACAGTATTGCACAATATTATATTATCAATATTTTCTACAAATCTTGATGGAGTTACCAGAGTATTGCCAAAAGTTCTTGAAAACATATATTGCGGGCAACAAATAAATAAGTTCTTTTTTGCACGAGTTGTAGCAACATACATAAGTCGTCTTTCTTCTTCGATATTTTCAATTTTATCTAATGATTGATAACTTGGAAAATATCCTTCAACAGCATTAATAATAAAAACAGTATGCCATTCTAAACCTTTTGCAGAGTGTATTGTAGATAAATTTAAAATATCTTCATTTTTTTGAGGTTCAACACCTGCCATACTGTTATAAGGTGGGTCTAAAGACATATCACTTAAAAATGATTCAATTCTTGAATATTTTGTAGCAAGATTTATTACGATATCAAAATCCTTATAACGTTTTTGATAATCTTCATATTTATTTTTGAAAAATGGTGTATAAAACTCAATAATAGCTTCTAAAACTGTTTTTATATCATCATTTGTGGTGAAAAGATACGAAAGGAATTTAATAAAATCATTTAAATATATTTTACTACTTTTTAAGTTTAAAACTGGGGCATCCCAATTGATTTTTTCATCAGAAAGAACTTTTGATAAGTTTTGAGCACTTTTGGGACCAACTCCATCAAAAAGTTGTAAAATTCTCAACCAGGAAAATCTATCATTTTTATTAACTTTAATCTTTAAAAAAGCTAATACATCTTTAATATGAGCTGCTTCGATAAATTTTAAACCACCGTATTTTATGTAGGGAATACCAGCAGATTGAAGGTATACTTCTAAATCATATGAATGAAAACTAGAACGAAATAAAACAGCTATCTCGTTTAACTTAACACCTTTTTCCATCAAAGCTAAGATTGCTCTAACAACAAAAAGACTTTGTTCATTTTCATTTTGTGTTTTGACAATTGTAGGTTTAGGTCCGTTATCTAACATAGACTGCAATTTTTTTGGAAATTTTTCTATAGCGTTATCAATTATTTCATTTGCTACATCTAAAATCTGTGGAGTAGAACGATAATTTTCTGTTAAATATATAATTTTACAATCTTCAAAAAGTGTAGGAAATTCTATTATATTTTTAAAATTTGCACCACGGAATGAATAAATTGATTGGCAATCATCTCCAACAACCATAATATTGTTTGTTCTTCTAGCAAGATTTTTTACAATTTCGCCCTGGATTTTATTTGTATCCTGGAATTCATCAACCATGACAAAATTAACAGAATTTAAAAAACTTTGAGTAATAGTTGAATTATCTTGCAAGAATAAATTTAAATATAATAAAAGATCATCATAATCTAATAAATTATTTTGTCTTTTGGTTTCTTGATATTTGTTAGCAATTTGAACTATATCATCACAAAATTCTAAATAAAAGGGATATTGGTCTTCAATTATTTTATAAATAGGTTCTTCTTTATTAACGGATAAGGAAATTATACTATACAAAGAGGATTTATTAGGAAACTTCTTATCTGCTTTGGGGACATATTCTTTTTTAACAAGATTAATAACATCTTCGCTATCAGGTTGATCCATAATTGTAAAATTTGATGGAAGTTTAACTATTTCATGATACTTTCTTAAAGTCAAGTTTGCAAAAGAGTGAAAAGTTCCGCCATTAACTCTAGCGCATCTATCGTCAACAAGTTGAGTAGCACGGGAAATCATCTCTTCTGCTGCTTTTCTGGTGAAGGTTAAAAGTATTATAGAGTATGGATTATAGCCTTTTTCTATCAAATACGCTAGACGATAAACTAACGTTCTTGTTTTTCCGCTACCTGCACCTGCAATAACTAAATAAGTTCCATCAATTGATGTAACTGCCTGATATTGAGATGAGTTTAATTCTTTTTGATAATCTATTTTACTGTTTTGATTTTGTTCAATTTTTAAGAAATCATCCATAGTACAAAAAATATTTATTAAAAATATAAAAATATCAAAAAAAAAGATTGTTATCAAATTTAAGTGGAAATAGAAAATTTTTTTAATAAATTATTTTTTTCTTATTTTGAGTAACAAAATATTTTGGGGTCAGTATGGAAAATGAAAAAAAATATTCAGTCCAAACTCATTTAATTTACGGTAAACATCAAACTAGCAAGTGGGATTATTCACACCATGTAGTAGCTCCAGTTTCATCATCAACAACATTTAGATTAGAAAGCGTTGATCGTGGGGCAATGGGATTTTCAACTTTTGGTACTGAAATACAAGAAAAAAATCCTATTTATATTTATGATAGGTTAGGAGAGCCAAATAAAGATATGTTAGAAGAAAATTTGGCAGATGTTGAAAATGGAGAAATTTGTGTTACATTTGCATCTGGAATGGGTGCTATTTCTGCTGCACTGGGAATATTAACAAAAACAGGTGACGAGATAATAGCCCACAAAACTCTTTATGGCTGCACTCTATCGTTATTAAAAAATTGGTATCCAAGATATAATATTGGGGTAAAATTTTTAGATTTGAAAAATATTGAAAATCTCATTAAAAACATTACAGAAAAAACTAAAGTAATATATTTTGAAACACCATGCAATCCTAATATGAAACTTATTGATATAGAAGCAATAAAAAAAGTTGTTGATGATATTAATTCTAAAAGATCATCAGATAATAAAATTTACATTGTTATAGATAATACTTTTGCTTCACCTTTCTGCCAAAGACCATTAAATTTTGGTGCAGATTTTGTAGTTCATTCATTAACAAAACATATAGCTGGTTTTGGTACAGATATGGGAGGTGCAGTAATAACCAGAAAAGAATTTTTGACACATTTATTATTGTATCGTAAAGATTTTGGAGGAGTATTAAATCCCAAAAGTGCTTGGGCTATATTAACTTACGGATTACCTTCCTTGCCATTAAGGATGAAACAAGAAATAGAAACTGCCAAAAAAGTTGTTGAATATTTAAGCAACCATCCAAAAGTAGAATTTGTTAACTATCCTGGTTTAGAAAGTTTTGATGATTACGAATTGGCAAAAAAACAAATGGTTGATTTTGATGGTAATTTTGCACCAGGAAGTTTATTATATTTTGTCCTTAAAGGGAAAGATTATGATGAACAACGCAAAAAGGGAAGAGAGCTGATGAATTACATTGCACAAAATGCCTATACCATGACACTCGCTGTTAGTTTAGGCCATACAAGAACACTTATAGAACATCCTGCTTCTATGACGCATAGCTGTGTGCCACCTGAAGAATTGTTAGAACATGATTTACATCCTGGTGGTGTAAGAATAGCCATTGGATTAGAAAAAGCTGATGATATCTTACAAGATCTGGAAGATTGTTTGAAACAAATATAAATAATATTGTGAAAATTATTAAGAAATAATTTTTTACTGATAAGATAAATAATGTATTATATCTTACTAGATAGTTATTATGTATAAAAAATTTATTGGGAAACAATTAACTTTAATTTTATGAAAAATATAATTGTAGCTGTAGTTTCATCAGAAAAGACATATGAAAGATTAGATAATATGCTTTTTAATGATAATTTTTTAAAGAATAGAGATAAATTTGATTTAGCAGTTGTTTTCAATTCTAGTTATGAAATTGAAAAGAAATTTAAAACAAATTTTGATTATATCTTTTATCGAGAAAACACGGGATTAGACCTTGGTGGTTTCAATTATTTAATCAAAAATTTAGGAGATTATGAATATTATTTTTTGCTTCATGATGATAGTTACTATTTATATGACAATTGGGTTGACTATTCTATACAGCTACTAAAAGATAATCCTGAAGTTGATATCATTGGTAATATTTTATTTAATGCTTTAAATAAAAATGAGATTAAAATTTTTGAAAAACTAATTGAACAATTTAATTATAATCATCTTTTGCAGTATTCAACAATTAACCATTTAATTCATGGTGTTACCGGAATATTTTCCCATAATGCAATAGATAGATTAAGGAAAAAATATGGGTCGATACCATATATAAATAATAAAGACAAATTTCTTGCTATGCTTTGTGAAAGATTAACAACAATAATGTTTATAGATTGTGGAATTAAGTATGCTCAATATCCTGGTGATATCTATATGTATTTAGCACATAGCACAGAAAACGAACTAAATTCTTATTTTTCTGAAGGAATTAAATATTATTATCATAAAAATTACGATTTAGCGAAATTATATTATAATAAATATATTAGCTTTGCTATTTCTAATCATCAAACTCATAATATTCATTTAGTATATGCGATTCTTTCAAAAATATATAAAGATGAAAATAACATAGAAAAAGCAAAATATTTCAAAGATAAAATGATTGAATGTTCTCCTTCAGAAATGATTACAAATGAACTAATAAAAAGTATGGAATTATAAATAATAAAAAAAAAGCCTTTACAGGCTGTTTTTTTATGTTGTGATTATTGGATTATTTTATCATTATCATTTTTATAGACTTACAATAATTTTCACTTTCCAATCTACATATATACAAACCACTTGGTAAGTTGCTGGCATTAAATTCAAATTGATGGATACCAGAGGGAATATATCCCTTTATCAATTGTTGTTACTTTTCGTCCTGTAACATCGTAAATATTGATAGGTTTTTCATAATTATTATTTCCGTACCATGTAAAACTATAGTAACCTTTTTCTTGAATACCTTCAAAAAGTGTTTTTACTAATGAACCTTTTATATCAAAAATCTTTAATTTAACATAATCTTTTTTAGGTAAGCTGTAACTTATAGTTGTAAATGGATTAAAAGGATTTGGGTAATTTTGATATAGAATGTAGTTTTTTAAATTATTTTGTTCAATTGAAGTAGGGAAATTTACAGTGTAATTGACAATAATTGTATCTACTGGTTTGGGAATGTCATTTGAATGAATTAAAAGTTTGCCATTAAAGTATCCTGGGTAGATGAATTCGTTATTTGGTGTAAGAATTATATTTTGTTTATTTCCATTTTGAATAGCAAATTTTGAGTTAGAAAAGTTTATGAATTTAGGATATTTAATCCATTTGTAAATTTCAGCATCATTTAATTTGAAAGATGAATTGTTATAAACAACATGAATGCCATCTGAACCATCTGAATTTTCAATACCAATTGTAATGGATGAAGTATTTTGAGGAACTTTATCATAAGCACAGGTTATAGAGTTTTGATAAAAATTAAGGAGTAATTTAAAGGAGAGAAGCTGGTTATCAGAAGTATCAATACTCAAAGCCCAATCTTTACCTTCAATTAAAATATATTTGTCAATGTAATATATTTTAGTTATAGATTTATTTATTAATTTCAAATTATCCCAAAAGAAAGCAATTAGATTATTAGGAGAATTACTATTTGGTATTGTTGTATTTTGTCTATTAGCAATTGATGTAATTGTATCAAATGTTAAAAATCCGTTTGCAGAAAGATATGCTTTTTTGAATTTTTTACCGTAAAATTCAAATTCTTGATCATTAAAATCAATTATAGCAAAACCTTCATCATTTGTTGGATAGTTTGGGTTTATATTAAGCCATGTTGGAGTAAGATAATAACCATAAGATGGTATAATATTAATATCAGGATATTCAGTGTTTTTCAATAGATAATAAGTGCCAATAATTTTTGTGTTTTCAATAGGTGGAAGTTATTGCTTAGATCAAAATTAACTTCAAAAAGGGAAATATTTCCTTCAAGATATGAGGCATTATTTGATATATTTTTAATTTCTATAGTATCGGCAATATCTAAATAATTGTCAATTGTAAAGGTTCGAGTAAAACTTTTTTTTGTTAATTGAATTTGGGGATAGCCTAATGTTGTGAATGCTAATACATAGGAAAGCTCAGAGATATTTTCCCATACATCAAAAGATTTGATAGCAACATAATAGGTAGTATTTGGTTGCAAATTTTCAATTACGAGTGTATCTGATGTATAGGGCAATTTGGGGCTTTTATTGTAAAATAATTTTTGAGCTTGATTAAAATTATCTTGATCGATTGGATTGTTGGATATTCTAATATCATAACCGTATATTCCGTCAAACGAAGAATCAAAGGGAGTTGTCCATTTGATAATAGCCGAGTTACTTCTTACTTTTATTAAGGATAAATCTGTGATTTTAGTTGGTGGAATTCTATTATCAAGCAATTTAGCAGCAGCATATGCATCAACAAGTCTCATACCATAAGAATTATCTTTTCCTATTGGACCTAAATCTTTTGCAGATGAGTAAATAGCTTCTTTAATTAGATAAGGTGATTTGTAAGGGAAAGCTTGTTTGAGTAAAGCATATACACCCGATACATGAGGTGCAGCTATAGAGGTACCGGTCATTTTTGCATAATTGTTCACGGGAATTGACGAAATTATATCTACACCAGGAGCACAAACTTCAGGTTTAATTGATAATTCAGGATCGTTGCTACAAGTTGTTGGACCGCGGCTGGACATATTAAAAATTGGATTTAGGTCGCCATTTAAATATTTGGTGCCATCAAGGTTGCCAACAGTGAAAGGATTAACTTTGTTAATAACCGTGTTTTGTGGTGCTGATATAGTAGAATTGCCTGGTCCATTGTTACCTGCTGAAAAAATAACTGCGATACCCAAATTTTCTAAATTTTCGAAAATTTGTTTGTAAATATTGTTACAAGGTTCAGCTGAGGCATCAAACCAACTGCAATTTATGACAACAGGCATATCATTTTTTGTATAGATGTTTGAATCTGGATTTACAGCCCACTGAAGTGCAGCAATAGTTCGCGACGTATGAGGATTACCTCCAGAGATAGAATTGGAAGCAATCCAGTATGCATCAAAAGCAATACCAATTGTATCAGTTCCAGCTTTCCCACAAATTGTACCCATTGTGTGTGCAATGTCCAAACCCTGTTGTTCCTTGTTTAGAACTATCAGCAGGGAAGGAGGTATTCCATTTTGGATCGAACCATGCAAATTTAGGATTTGTAAGATTTCCATACCATCTATCCTTTAAAGATTGATGATAACCATCTACGCCAGTATCAATATTCATTACTAAAATACCTTTGCCAGTAATACCTAATTTCCAGAGTTTATCTGCATTTACAATTTTTAGACCGGGTTGTATATTAGATATTTTTTCTACGATATTAAAATTAGTTACTGTTGTTGGGGAAATAACCGCATCAAGATCAATATATTCAATAATATCAAACAATTTTATTTGCTCAATAAAATTAGGTGTACATTTTACTTTTGCTAAATTTGCTATCCAGAAAAATTCAATTTCTTTTATTTGATTTTGTAAATTATTGTTTTTGATATATTCGGTAAAAACTTCTTTAGAAATTTGAGAATTATTTTGTAAAAATAAAATATATTCAGAAAAAGTATAATTTTGGGAGTTATTATTTTGATTATTAAAAAGAATAATAATATCAAGATCTTGAATATTTTCATTTGATAATTTATTTTTCAATCTTTTTGACATTTCTGCTGGATAGGTAATACAATAAGTTAAAAAAAACAAAAATAAAAGTATTTTGTTCATATTCAAACCCTGTTTCAATTTGATTTAAAAATAAGAAAAAAAAATATATAAAAAAAACAATAGTATTAATAATTTTAATTATTTAGGATATTTAATAAATAATTAAAAAAAGTACATCTAAATTAAATCAATTTATTATTATTTTGCTAGTTAAGTTATAGCTTAAAAAAGAATAATTTGTTGTTTTGAAATTTGAAGATAATTCTTATTTTTAAATTTAGGAATCAATTATTTTTCGAGGAGTAGCGCAGTTGGTTAGCGCGCAACATTCGGGATGTTGAGGCCGCGGGTTCGAATCCCGCCTTCTCGACTGAATATATATATATTATTAAATTGTCAATTATTATAAATTATCTTTAAATTATTTTTATATTTATCTTGATTTTAAAATAATTTATTATTAAATTTGACTATAAAAAAAGGTATGATTATGTTTTCATCAAGTTTATCAACTGTAGAAAGAAAACTTTTTCTTAATTTAGCTTTCTATTTATCTTTTTTAGATGGAACTTTTTCATTTGACGAAAAGGAAATGATAAGAAATTTTATTAAAAGAACAAAATATGAAATACCTGTTGATGTAACTCAGTTAAATAAAGAAGAATTATTTGATAAATTTGCTAAATTAAAAAGACCAAGTGCAAAGAAAATTTTAATAGATTTGTTATATATAGCAAATAGCGATGGAGAATTTTCAGAAAATGAAAAAAAATTTATTTATGAATTAGCTGAAACACATCATATAGATGAAACAGAAATTAATAATTTGGTAGAAATTTTACAAGAAATAAATAGGTTGTACTTTAAAGTAGGGAATTATGTCTATCTTTAATAATTATCAAAAAGGCAGAATTAAATATCTGCCTTTTTTATTTTATAAGTCATCTTTTGGAATAAATGCAATGGAAATAATTCCTGGAATACCACATAAAACTGTAAAAATAAAGAAATATTGGTAACCTAATCCAGGAAACATATTGGATAATTTAGTTTGAATGTATCCACTTATTAAACCAGGTAACATCATACCTAGTGCAGAAATACCTGTAGAGATAGCAAAATGAGAAGTTTTATATTCTCCTTTTGAAACATACATTAAATATATCATTAATGCTGTAAATCCAAAGCCGTAGCTGAATTGTTCTAATGAAATATACGGAATTGTTCGCCAGATTGTGTCTGGTTTAACAAAACTTAAAAGTGTATACATAATAGTTGGTATGTTTATAATTAGGGCCATAGGCCATAGAAGTTTTTTCAATCCAACTTTAGAAACTATAATACCACCCAAAACTCCACCTAATATAATAGATACAATACCAAATCCAAAAATAATTCCAACTTGTTCTGTTGAAAATCCCAATCCCCCAATTTGTCTATTATCTTTTAAAAATGGTGCAGCAAGCTTGATTAAAAATGCTTCACCTAATCTAAATGTTAAAATAAAAACTATAATAGGGAAGATACCTTTTTGCTTAAAATAAGTTGCAAAAGCATCTCCAAAAGATACCTGAGAGTTTTCGTTTGTATTTCTTTCTATATCTTGAACAGGATATGGTAAAATGAAAAAGTGATAGAAAGCGATAACAAGAAAAAGTACAGCTGCTATTGATAATGTAATAGTCCAGCCAGCTAACACTGATGAAAGTGAAATTGTAAGAAAACCTGCAAACCATACAAGAAAACTATTTGAAAAAAAGTTAGAAACTCTATAAAAAGTGGATCTTATGCCTGCAAAAAAACTTTGTTCTTTTTTATTGAGAGCTAACATATAAAAACCATCTGCAGCAATATCATGTGTAGCTGAGGCAAATGCTATAATTACCAGAACAATTAAAGATGTAGTAAAGAAATAAGGTAAATTAATAGAGAAAGCAAATATTCCAAATAAAACAGCCATAATAAACTGTGTGAATATAACCCATTTTCGCTTTGTTGAGTAGGAATCTACTAGTGGTCCCCAGAACATTTTTATTACCCAGGGTAGATAAAGCCAACTTGTAAAAAAGGCAATAGTAGCATTATCAATTTGAAGGTCCTTGTATAATATAACTGAGATTTTATTAACAATAAAATAAGGTATACCTTGTGCAAAATATAAAGTTGGTACAAATAACCATGGATTAATATATGTTTTCTTGTTACTCAAAAGGTCCCCCTATATCTATTTTGAATTATAAATTTTTTGCCATTAAAACAGCACCAATAGCTGGATTGTAAATTGGATCAGCAATAGTTACTTGTGGTAAATTTTTGTAAGTCATATCCCTAAAACATTTTGAATAATAATTATCATTAGTTAACAAACTACCTATTAAAGATATTGTTAATTCTTTAAGTTGTAATTTTTTGAGAGAACTTACAACATGCCAGAAAAGTTCAGTTGCTTCTTCTTTTAAAATTTGCTGACAGACATGGTCATCTCTATTTGCACATTCGATAACATCTTGAGAAATAGAGGCAATATCAAAATTTTCTGCATAAATTTTATTAATTAAAATATCGGAATTTTCAATTCCGTATTTACTTTTTAAAAGTTTTGTGAGCATAGTTTCGCTGCCTCTGCCATCAAATTCTTTAGCAACAGCAATAAATCCTTTACGTCCAATTGAAAAACCGCTACCTTCGTCACCTATCCATCTACCGAAGCCGCCAATTCTGTGAATATTACCATTAGCATCTTTTCCAAACATTATAGATCCTGTTCCAGCAATCAAAATGCTACCAGGTCCTCCAGCAAAAGCACCTTCTAATGCAGTTCTTGCATCGCTATCTACTCCTAATTTATAGTAAGTAAAACCTTGAGATTTAGCGTATTGTTCGATAGCATTTTTTAAATCATCAGCATTATTTTTACGTCCAGCACCTGTTGTACCTATAAAAATTCCTTTAATATCATCATAGTTAATGCCAGCCTGTTTAACTGTATTATCAATCAAATCAACTATTGTTTTAGCTACGGTTTCTTTTCCGATAATAAGGAAATTAGTAGGGCCACCTCTGTTTTCAGCAATAACATTTAAATTTTCATCTGTAAGAACAAGATGGCTTTTTGTTCCCCCGCCATCAATCCCGATGTAATAGTTCATAATAACCCCTAAATTTTGGTATTTGTAAAATTACAAAAAAAATAGATAAAAAAAAATACCTGTAGAAAATTAAAATTAAATATGATAAGTTATTTTACAGGATACCAGGTCTGTGTTCGATAAATAAACCCCCAGTATCCTCTTACTTTTAATAAGCCATTTTCAACCCACAATTTGCATTTATATATTTTGCCTTTTTTAGGATCAAGTATTTCTCCGTCTTCGTAATAATTATCTTTTTGTATCATGTTTGTAATTATTACCATACCTTTGATTTTTTGGTTTTTTCTATAATCTTCACATTTTGTACAAATGGGATCTTGATCTTCGTTGGGCTCACGAAAGAGTTCTATTATTTTACCATAAAATTTACCACCTTTTTCATAAATTTCAACTATAGATTTGGGTTTTCCTGTTTCGTCATCGATAGTTTTCCATTTCCCTATGATTGAATTTTGCGCAAATGCTAAAGTAATAAGTAATATTAGCAAAAATAATATTTTCATCTTTAACTCCTGTAATTTTTTTCAATTTCTTTTATAGAATCTCCAGAAAATTTTTCTAAAAATGCTTCACAAATTGCCCAGGCTAACATAGATTCAGAAATAACAGCACAAGCTGGCACAGCAGTTACATCACTTCTTTCGTAACGCGTATCAGAATTTTCTTTTTGAAAGATATTAATTGTTTTTTTACTAACTTTAACAGTAGGAATAGGTTTCATTGCAGCACGAACAATAATTGGCATTCCATTAGAGATACCTCCTTCAATACCGCCAGCAAAATTTGATAAGTATTTAACTTTTCCATTTACATATTGCATATCATCTGTTACCTTGGAACCCAAATTTTCACTAGCCTTGATACCTGCACCAATTTCTACAGCCTTAACAGCATTGATTGAACTGATATAAAAAGAAATTTTTGCATTAAGTTTTCTATCATAATGCATAAATGAGCCAAGTCCTAAAGGAACTCCTGTTGCAACAGTAATAAAAGTACCTCCTACAGTTTCTCCTTGATGTGCGGCTTGTTTGACAATTTCTTTTAACTTTTCATTATGTTGTTCATCCAATACACGTAGATCTAGATTATCGGCAATTTCATTTAATGAGTTTGCTTGAAAATTCTCAGGAATTTCGTTTTTTAGCAATTTCAAATAAAAATTATCTTCAGGATAAACACCGTTCATACTTTCAACAAAACTGCCAATGGTAATTCCAAAATGTTCAAGAAATCTTTTAGCAATTGAACAAGCAGCTACACGTGCAGTAGTTTCTCGGGCACTAGATCTTTCAATTGAATTTCTGATATCATCAAAGTTATATTTAAGTGTTCCAACATAATCAGCATGACCTGGTCTAGCAATTTCAATTTTTTCTATTTCTTTATCAATTGGGTAAGGAGACATTTTTTCGGTCCAATTTTCCCAATCTTTGTTTTTTATTTGTAGAGTAATAGGGGAGCCAATAGTCTTGCCAAATCTAATACCAGAAAGAATTTCAACTTTATCAGCTTCCATTTTTTGACGAGGTCCACGGCCATAACCAAATTTTCTTCTTCTCAATTCATTATTGATATATTCCTCAGATATATCTAATCCGGCAGGGAAACCTTCTATTATACAAGTAAGAGCTTTTCCGTGTGATTCGCCAGCAGTAAGAAATCTTATCATTAAAAACTCCTATATTGTTTTTTTAATCTTGATTCAAGTTTATTAATTTCATCACGATATTTAGCAGCTAATTCGAATTCAAGAGCTTCTGCTGCTTCATACATTTTATTTGTCATTTCAGCAATAAATTCTTTGATATCATTAGTTGACATAAATTTTGTAATTCTTTTATTAAACTCATCAAAAATATCAACTTTATTGCTTTCATATTTGATTTTTGTATCAGCAACAGAAGTTGTGGCCAAAATTTCTTCAATAGATTTATAAACAGTTTCAGGTTTTATTCTATGTTCTTCATTGTATTTCATCTGAATTTCGCGTCGCCTGTTTGTTTCATCAATCAAAGCTTTCATAGATTTAGTTATAGTATCTGCATATAAAATTACCATACCATTAGCGTTACGAGCGGCCCTTCCAGCCATCTGGAAAAGTGATCTTTCACTTCTTAAAAAGCCTTCTTTATCGGCATCCAATATTGCAATTAATGAAACTTCTGGCATATCAAGGCCTTCTCTTAATAGGTTAACACCTATTAATACATCAAACTCTCCAAGTCTCAGAGAACGAATAATTTCAACTCTTTCAATTGAATCAATATCACTATGTATATATCTAACTTTGATATTAATTTTTGTAAGAAATGTAGTTAAATCTTCAGCCATTCTTTTGGTTAAGGTAGTAACGAGAACTTTTTCTTTGCGATTTATTCTTATCCTAATTTCATTTGTCAGATCATCAATTTGAGTTTTTATAGGTCTAACTTCAATTTTAGGGTCTAATAATCCGGTTGGTCTTATTATTTGTTCAACTACTTCACCATTAGTTTTTTCTAATTCATAATCACCTGGTGTAGCGCTAACATAAATAACCTGATTTATTGATTGTTCAAATTCTTCAAAAGTCATTGGTCTATTATCTAAAGCTGAAGGTAATCTAAAACCGTGCTCAACTAGTGTTTGTTTACGGATTCGATCGCCATTATACATTCCTCGCACTTGTGGGATTGTAATGTGGGATTCATCAACTATTAACAAATAATCTTGGGGAAAATAATCTATTAAAGAATACGGACGAGAGCCTGGAGGTCGATTATCCATATGTCTTGAATAATTTTCTATTCCACTACAGTAGCCTATTTCTTTAATCATTTCAATATCGTAAAGAGTTCGTTGTTCAAGTCTTTGTGCTTCAACTATTTTATTTTCTTTGTATAATTCTTTCAATCTTTGATTTAATTCTTTTTTAATAGCTTTAACAGCTCTATTAATTTTTTCTTGTGATGATACAAAATATTTTGCAGGGTATATTGCAACAGAATCAACATCACTCTGTAAAATCTTACCTGAGTTAGCATCGAAATAAGAAAGTTTTTCTATTTCATCTCCCCACAGTTCAATTCTAATAGCTTCTTCAAGTTCATAAGCTGGTAATACTTCGATTATATCACCTCTGACACGAAAAGTGCCTCTTTCAAATTCATAATCGTTACGATTATAAAATATTTGTACTAAATGATTTATCAAATCCTTTTTATTGATTTTTTGACCTTTCTTTAAAAACATAATCATAGCTGCATATTCTTCCGGAGCACCAATTCCATAGATACAACTAACAGATGCTACAATTATCACATCATTTCTTCCTTCTAGCAAGGCAGTTGTTGCTTTAAGTCTTAGTCTATCAATTTCATCATTAATAGAAAAATCTTTTTCAATGTATAAATCCTTAGAAACTACATAAGCTTCCGGCTGGTAATAATCATAATAACTTATAAAAAATTCAACTCTATTTTCGGGAAAGAAATTTTTAAATTCTCCATAAAGCTGTGCTGCAAGAGTTTTATTAGGGGAAATAATTAAAACTGGTCGATTAATTTCTTGAATTACATTTGATACAGTAAATGTTTTGCCTGAGCCAGTAATTCCTTTGAGGATTTGATGTTTTTTTCCTTCTCTAATACCATTAACAAGTTTTTCGATAGCTTGAGGTTGATTCCCAGTAGGTTTATATTTTGAATTTAATTTAAATTTATACATATTCAATTATATATTTTTTAATGTTTATAAATATCCATAAATTTTAAATATACAAATTTTTTCAAAAAGTTACTAATTATTTGTATGTTATGATATGTGATTATAATTTAATTATTGAAAAAATTTCACTGAATTACTTATGATTATTTTTATGCATAAGGAAGTTGCAGTTTTTTATAAAATCTTATAAACAATTAGTTATTTTTATTGTTAAGTATAGATTTTGTATTTATATTTGTAGTTCCATAAAATAAATATTCGGACCTATGAAATATTTTATCTTAACAGGTGAACCATCAGGGGATTTACACGCATCAGCATTAGTAAAAAATATTAAAAATAATCATCCAGAAGCTATATTTTTTGGCGTTGGTGGTAGTAATTTAGAAGCTGAAGGAGTTGAACTTATTTATAATATTAAAGATCTCTCCTTTATGGGTTTTTGGGAAGTTATAAAAAATATTTCCAAAATTCAAAAAATAAAAAAAGATATTATCAACTTTATTCTTTCCAATAAAATCAAAAATATAATTTTTGTCGATTATCCAGGTTTAAATTTAAATATTGCTAAATCACTAAAAAAATATAATATTAATACATTTTATTTTATTCTTCCTCAAATATGGGCATGGCATGAAAGTAGGGTAGAAATCATAAAAAATAATATAAATCATATTATTTCTATACTGCCTTTTGAAGTAGATTTTTACAAAAAACATGGATTAAATGCTATATATGAAGGTCATCCACTAGTAGATAGATTGAATGAATATAATTACCTTACAAAACAAGAGCTTTTTGAAAAATATAAATTAGATCCTGAAAAAGAAGTATTATTACTTTTACCAGGAAGTAGGGAACAAGAAATTAATTATTTGTTTAACGATATGCTAATTAGCGCAAATAAGATTTCTGTTGAACATAATTTACAAATTGTTGTTGCATCTGCACAAAATATATCAAAAGAAATATTTAATAATGATCTTAAAATTAAATATACTATTGTTGATAATAATGTATATGATTTCTTTAAATATGCAAAATTTGGAATTATAAAATCTGGAACATCTACTTTAGAAGCTGCTTTACATCAATTACCTTTTATAGTAGTTTATAAAACAAATAAGTTTAATTATTTGTTAGGGAAAAGATTAATTAAAGTCAATTATATATCATTGGTAAATCTAATTGCAAATAAGCCAGTAGTTACAGAGCTAATACAAAATGAAGTAAATATTCCGTCTATTTTTAATTCTGTTAATTATTATCTCAATAATAATATTAATTTGATAAATTTACAGAATGAACTTTTGAAAATCAAACAATCTTTAGGGGATATTGGTGTAATAGATAGAATTGCAAATTATATATTAAAAAATTCTTTATAAATTTATTTAGTAATATTATGGCAAAGAAAAAAGCAACACTAATTCAAATAATTGGTGAAAAAATTTTATATAAATTTACATCACTATATTGTAAAACTTTGAAATTTGTTGTTTCAGGTGAGGAAGAGATAAATAAATTAAATACTAATTTTGTTATTGCTTTTTGGCATGATGAAATGCTCGCTGGCTGGTATTATAATAAAAAATTCAATCCAGTTGCTCTTATCAGCCCAAGCAAAGATGGAGATATAATGACCAAAATTTTAATCGATTGGGGATATGAAGTTGTAAGAGGTTCAAGTAATGATTCAGGTAAAGAAGCATTAAACTTGATAGTTGATAAAATACAAACTGGTAAAAATTTTTGTATAACTCCTGATGGTCCCAAAGGGCCTTATCACAGATTTAAAGCAGGTGCATTTGTAGCTGCTAAAAAAGGCGAAGTCCCATTAATTTTAATGAAAGTTAGATACGAAAAATATTATACATTTAATAAGAGTTGGGATAAATTTAAATTGCCGAAAGTATTTTCAAAGGTTTATGTTCATTACTCAAGTCCAATTTTTATTGATAAAGAAGCAACTCGTGAAGAAGTAAATTCTACTATCGAGAAAAGTTATTCCATTATGGAAAATTTAACAGAGAAATAAATGTTTATAAACCTATTAGTAATTATACTCTATATTTTTTTCATCACAATATTAATTAGTTACAAAAAAAATGATGAAAAAGAAATATCATTAAACTGGTGGCAAGTTAGTTTATCTATTGTGGCAGCTGAGACAAGTGCACTGACTTTTGTTTCTTTACCTGGCTTAGCCTTCAAAGAAGGAGGTAATTTAAATTTTTTACAACTTGCAATAGGTTATATTATCGGAAGAATTGCAATTGGGTATATACTTTTACCTTTATATTATAAAACTAATATACCAACAGCATATTCCTATATATCACTTCAATATGGAAATAATACTAAAAGATTTCTATCTGTAGTTTTTATCTTAACAAAATTTGCAGCTGATTGCGTAAGATTATATGCTACTTCAATATTATTAAAAGTGCTTTTGAATATTGATTATTCAATTTCAATTATTTTAATTTCTGGCTTGACATTGTGTTATATTATTTTCAATGCATTTAATAGGTTATTAAAATTTGATGCATATCAAAAAATATTGTTTTTATTAGCAGCATTATCAGCACTATTTCTAATTATATATTCACATTATAGTGAAATTATTGCTGGTCTTTATTATCACAAAGAAAAATTTGAAGTTTTCAATTTTAAATTGGATTATTTTTTCTCTAATACTTATAGTTTTTACTCGTCAATAATTGGTGGAGCAATTTTATCTTTTGCAACTCATGGAACTGATCAATCAATTGTTCAAAGATTATTAGCACTCAATAATTTAAAAGAGGGTAGAAAAGCTATTATTTCTAGTGGAGTTTTTGTATTCATTCAATTCGCAATTTTATTACTTATTGGTTTGTTTTTATCTTTTATTTATGTAAGCAATGGTATAAAAGCAGACGAAGTATTTGTTAAATTTATTGTTGAAAAAATTCCTGTTGGCTTTGCTGGATTAATCATTGCAGGAGTTCTTGCTTCAGCTATATCAAGTTTATCTGCATCAATTAATGGAATTTCATCATCTATATACAATGATTTATTTTCAGGTAAAATTGGAAAATTTAAATATAATCATATAAAAGCTCTTGTAACATTAATACTTACAATACTAGCTTTTTGGGTTTCATCTACTAATCAATCTGTTATAGAGATTGCTTTAGGAATTATATCAATAACATTTAGTGGTGTTTTGGGAATTTATATATTATCTTTAATGAATATTAAGTTAAATTATATAAAAGCAATAATATCAATAAGTTGTGGTATTTTTGTTTCTGTTATATTTTATATATTTAATATTGTGGCCTGGACGTGGTTTATGTTTTTTGGAGTATTGTTGACAATTTTGGTAGGTATTATATTACAAGAAAGTAAAAAGTAAAATACTTTCTTACGAAAACTAGTAAATAAAAATATTTGATTATATCTCTAACTAAAATTATGGTTTAACCTGATAACTAAGGTTGCTAAGAATTATATCACCTTACTTCAAATAATTAACAAAAATAAAATTCATTTTTTTTACTAATTCTTTAACTGACTAATTGAAAAAAATCAGGTTTTAAAAACCTGATTTTTTAATATATTCATGTATTAAGAACAACCTGTTGTTGCGCCGCAAGTCGTACATTTTAGGCATGTTCCGTTTCTAACCATAGTAGCATTGCCACATTCAGGGCAAATATCTCCGGTATAACCTAATTCTCTCGAGTTATCATTACGTGGTTTAACATTGTTCTTTATTTCAAATAAAGATGGCTGTGTTTCATCATCAGATTTATAATTTGTTTTCAATTGAACATTTGTTGCTACAACTTCTTCTTCATAAAATTCGCCGGGATTTTGATCAAAGAAGCGATATTTATCATTTTGAACATCTTCAGGATTGATATGGGATAAATCATTTCTTCCAAGATAGGTTATAGCTAATTCTCTAAAGATATAGTCTATAACTGAAGTAGCCATTTTAACATAATTACTTCCAACAACCATGCCCGAAGGTTCAAATTTAGTGAATGTAAATGCATCTACAAATTCTTCTAAAGGTACTCCGTATTGCAAACCAATAGAAACAGCAATTGCAAAAGAGTTCAACATGCTTCTGACGGTTGCACCTTCTTTATGCATATCAATAAAAATTTCACCAAGTTGGCCATTATCATATTCACCAGTTCTTAAATAAAGATTTTGGCCACCAATGATAACTTTTTGTGTAAAGCCTGCTCTTCTATTTGGTAATTTTTTCCTTTTTGCAATATATCTATAAACAACTTTTTCAATTACTTTAACCAATTCACCATTTTTCTTATCTTCCATAATCTCATCAATATCTTCAGAAGAGAAGGAACTTAAAGGTTGAGATAATTTCGAACCATCGCGATAAATTGCTAAGGCTTTAGTTCCAAGTTCCCATCCCATCTGATAAACTTTTTTAATATCTTCAACAGTAGCTTCATATGGTAAATTAATTGTTTTTGAAATAGCACCAGAGACAAATGGTTGTACTGCAGCCATCATACGAACATGAGCTTCAGCAGATATGTATCTTGTACCTTTTTTACCACTTTTGTTTGCGCAATCAAAAATTGCGTAATGTTCCGTTTTTAAATGAGGTGCCCCTTCGATTGTAGAATTTCCACAAATATAATCATTAGCTTCAGCAATTTGTGTTTTGGTAAATCCTAATGCTTTAAGAATATCACCATTAAAGTTTGATAATTTATCTTCAGTGAGTTTTAATGTATTAGTAACGAATTCTTCACCAAGATTATATTTATTGAATAAAAATGAAATTTCAAATGCGAAAGGTAATTGTTTTTCAATTTTATCAATAATTTCGTCTGTAAAGCCTTTTGTTTTTAAGCTTTCTCTATTAATATGTGGGGCGCCATCGAATGTATGATGACCTATAGTATATTTAACTATTTCGTCAATTTCGTGTTGTGAATAGCCTAATTTTTTTAGAGCTAAAGGTATTGATTGATTTATAATTTTAAAATATCCACCACCAGAAAGTTTTTTGTATTTAATTAGTGAAAAATCTGGTTCAACGCCGGTAGTATCACAATCCATAACAAGTCCAATGGTTCCTGTAGGCGCTATAGCAGTTACTTGTGCATTACGATAACCATATTTTTCACCTAATTCTATAGCTAAATCAGCAGCTTCTTTTGCAGCTTTTAACAAATAAGCTGGACATTCACCAGGGTTTATTCCCATTGGTTTTATAGTTAGTCCTTCATATTCACTTTCAGGCACATGATAAACAGCACGGCGGTGATTTCTGATAACTCTGAGTAAATCATTTTTATTATTTTCATATCTTTTGAAAGTACCACAATCTTTTGCAATTTCTGCTGATGTTGCGTAAGCTGTCATATGCATAATTGCTGTAATAGCTCCAGCTATAGCAAGAGATAGATTGCTATCATAAGGAATTCCCATCGTCATTAAAAGAGTTCCCAGGTTAGCATAGCCAAGCCCAAGAGTTCTATATAAATAACTGTTAAGTGCAATTTCTTTGCTGGGGAAGTGTGCCATAAGAACGGAAATTTCAAGTACAAGAGTCCAGATTCTTGTTGCGTGTTTTAAATCATCTGTTTTTATTACAAAATTTTCAGTATCATAGAATTTTAATAAGTTTAAAGATGCCAGATTACAAGCAGTATTATCAAGGAACATGTATTCGCTGCATGGATTTGATGCTCTTATTTCTCCATCTTGAGGGCATGTATGCCATTCATTAATAGTAGAATGGTATTGAACACCTGGGTCTGCACAGAACCATGCATTATAAGCTATTTTTTCCCAAAGATCTCTTGCTTTTATAGTTTTACAAGGTTTTGGGTTACGATTTTCTTTCTTTGCTTTTTCTTTTTCAGTTCTCCAGTAAAGATGCCATTCTTTATCTTCAAGTACAGCTTTTAAAAATTTATTATCAAGGCGAACAGAGTTATTAGAATTTTGACCTGATACTGTTTGATATGCTTCGGAATTAAAATCTATTTCATATACAGGAACGTGAATGCTTTTATATCCAATTTCAGCTAATCTTATAGTTCTTTGAATTAAATTATTGGGAACACCAATTTTTCTTGCTTCCTTAATTGCTTCTCTGAGTATTGGGTTTGTTTTTGCATTAAATCTTTCAGAGTATTCATTTACTTTAACTGCTTCATCAAAGCAGGCCTTCATAATTTGATTAAGATGCTTATGAGCAATTTTAGAACCTATTGAAAGAAAAGCAACTTTTTGTTCTTCATGTGCTTTCCATTCAATATATTCTTCTATATCCGGATGATCAGCATCTAAAGTAACCATTTTAGCAGCTCTTCTTGTAGTTCCTCCGGATTTAATTGCACCGGCGGTTACATCACCGATTTTTAGAAATGACATTAATCCAGATGATTTTCCACCACCACTTAAAGGTTCACCTACACCACGGATGTTTGAAAAATTTGTCCCTGTGCCAGATCCATATTTAAACAATCGTGCTTCACGGACCCATAAATCCATAATTCCACCTGGATTTACAAGATCATCATCAATACTTTGAATAAAACAAGCATGTGGTTGTGGATATGTATAGGCATCAGTTGATTCTTCAATTTCTTCTGTATCAGGATTTACTCTGTAATGTCCTTGCGAAGGCCCGGAAATTCCATAAGCCCAGTTTAACCCCGTATTAAACCATTGGGGGCTATTAGGTGCAGTCATTTGGTTGGCTAACATATAAACTAATTCATCATAAAATACTTTAGCATCTTCTTCGGAATCAAAATATTTTCCTTTCCAGCCCCAATATGTCCAAGTTCCAGCTAATCTATGGAAAACTTGTTTTGCTGATGTTTCAGAACCGAAACGTTCATTTTCTGGTAGTTTTTGCAATTTTTCATAATCAGGCTCAGAAGGGAGCAACCATTCTGGAATACCTTCTTCGTTTCTTTTTTTAGTAAATTTTGGTACACCGGCCTTTCTGAAATATTTTTGTGCTATAATATCTGTTGCAATTTGTGACCATTGTTCAGGAACTTCAACATTATCCATTTTAAAAATTGCTGTTCCATCAGGATTTTTAATTTCAGAAGTTCTTATTACAAAATTAAAACTTTCAAGGGGATTTTTACCAGGTTGAGTAAATCTACGAGTAAATTTCATAAAACATTCCTTTCGTTTTGTTTTGGGATTAATAATTTTTTCATCTCCCTTTGCAAAATTATGATTTAAAAAAAATATTTCAAAAATAAATTTTTAAAAACTTTGATGGGATAAAAAATAATTAATCTTGTTTAACTCATTAGAAAATGAGTTATTAGATATGTTTTTTTAGGATATGATTACTAAAATAATTTAAATAAAGATATAAATATCACTTATATATAATGATATATTAATATGTAAGATAAGGTATTAATGTAAAAATATAATAAATAATAATTCTTTAAAAAACATGGTTATTCAAAACTCGGTGTCTCTTGTAGAAAAATTATAAATGTTGTACCTTTACCAAGTTCACTTTCAATTTTTATCAAGCCTTTATGGTCATCAATAATTTTTTTAACAATCCATAACCCGAGGCCTGTAGATGGTTCGTCACCAGTAGGGCGGGCAGATAATTTAACACCTTTTTGAAATGCCTTTTGAATATCAATATAAGACATTCCTACACCTTGGTCTGCAATTTTTACAATTATTCTATTTTTTTCACCTTTTTCTGAACTAATTGTTATTTCCTTTTCTGGTTTTGTATATTTTATCGCATTATCAATTAAATTATCAAAAGCTTCCTCTAGCTTTACAGCATCTCCCATAATTTTAGGCAAATTATTAGATAAATTTATATTTAATTTTTGTTTTTTCTTTTGTGCTTTTGAAATATTGTTATTATAAGCACGAATAAGTATTTCATTAATATTAACTTCACTAATATCTAATTTGTAACCATAAGATTCATAAACAATTGCCTTGGATATAGATGTAGAGTAGGATATAATTTTTTCAGATGCTTCAACTAAGTGATTTATCATCTCCTTTTGCTCGTTAATTGATAAATCATAAGATTGTAATAACTCTGCAAAAGATTTGATTGCAGCAGCTGGATTTTTTACATCATGTATGAAAATAGCAAATGCTTCATCTTTTTTTCTTTGAAGTTCTTGTATATTTTTTAATTGATTTTCTAAATTTACTTTTTCTGCTATAAGCTGTTTGTTAGCTGTGGATAATTGTTGAACTTTATATTTCAATCTTTCAATAAAATCGTATAATATTGTAATCTTTTTATTTAAACTTTCAATTTCATTTTTTAGCTTTTGAACTTTTGTAAATCTCTTAAAAAATGGTATCTTGAAATTATTTTCATTTTCAATATTGACAATGTTTTTATCGGGTGACATTTTTATACCTAATAAATTTACTTAAATATCTACAATAATTATGCCAAGTAATCAAATACAAAAGATAAGAAGATTAAATTTATAACTCATTGTATAAGTTATTGTTATTAAATTTGATTTAATGTTATACAAAATATCATAATTTCTACAAATGTAATACGTATCATTATTTCTTAAAATTATATTATTATAATAATATTCTGCTGCTAAATATAAAAAATAATTTGCGATTTCTATTTTTATTTGTTATATTTGCAATAAAAGAAAACAAAATATATAGTTATGGCAAATATCAATTTACATATACTTCATCATCATATTTTTTATTTTTTCTCTTAGAGCAATGGTGGGTATATTGTAAATTTAAAAAATAAATATTATAGGCCCTGCATTGCAGGGCTTTTTTTATAACAACATTAAAGGTGCAATAATGGGAAATGGCGTTATTAAACTTGCAATTCAAAAAAAAGGTAGATTAACAGAAAAATCAATTGAACTACTCCGTAAGTGTGATATTGAAATTGAAAATTCAAACGATAAATTACAAATTACTGCCAAAAATTATGATATGGAAATTCTATTTCTCAGAGACGATGATATTCCAGAATACGTCCAGGACGGAGTTGCCGATATAGGTATTGTTGGTGAAAATGTGGTTGAAGAAAAACAACATAATGTAAAAATTGTAAAAAAATTAGGGTTTAGTAAATGTACTTTAATGTTTGCAATTCCTGAAAATAGCCAATTGAATGATTTAAGTGAATTAAATGGAAAAAAAATCGCAACTTCTTATCCTAATATATTAAATAAATTTCTATTAGAACATAATATTCAAGCTAAAATAGTAGATATTTCTGGTTCAGTAGAAATAGCACCAGCCTTAGGTATAGCTGATGTAATTTGTGATATCGTTTCAACTGGTAATACATTAAAAATGAATAAACTTAAAAAATCTTTTCCAGTGTTTAACTCCGAAGCTGTATTAATTGTAAGTAATGAAACTGAACTAGGAAATGATAAACAAGAAATATTAAATGATCTTCTTAAAAGAATTGAAGCTATTCAAAGAGCAGAAAAATCCAGATATTTAATGCTTAATGCCCCTAAATCACAACTTGAAAATATTTTAAAAATTATACCATCACTTAAAAGCCCAACTATTGTTCCTTTAGCAGATACGTCAATGGTGGCTGTGCACGCTGTTGTTACAACTCAACAATTTTGGAATATTTCAGATCTGTTAAAGCAATATGATGCGTCCGGTATTATTTTGTTACCAATAGAAAGTATAATTCCATAGTAAAATAGGTTAATTATGATTAAAATAAATTTAACTAATTGTAATCAAATTAAATATAGCGAATTACTTAAACGACCTTATCAAGATAATTCAGTAGCACAATCTGTTGCAAATATCATTGAAAGTATTAAAAAAGATCCTTTAAATAACTTATTGGATTTAATTAAAAAATATGATGGACTTGAAATAAATAACCTTGAAGAACTTAAAGCTTCTGAAGATGAAATAAATAAATCAGAAGCATTATTAAGCTTAAAAGAAAAAAAATCAATTGATTTAGCTTTTAATAATATTTATAGTTTTCATATCAAACAGCTACCAGAAAATTATAAAATTTCTAAAGATGACGCTAGTTATTTAGCAAAAAAATATTTGCCAATACAAAATGTAGGTTTATATATACCTGGCGGAACTGCTATATTACCATCAACTGTTTTGATGTTAGGTATCCCTGCAATGATAGCTGGGTGTCCTAGAATTGTTTTGACCACGCCTGTAAAAGGTAATTCTTCCATTTCTAAATATGTTTTATATGCTGCAAAAAAATGTGGAATTAAAGAAATTTATAAAATTGGCGGTATCCAGGCTATTTATCTTTTGGCATATGGAATAGGAAATATTAAAAAAGTTGATAAAATATTTGGCCCAGGAAATAGATTTGTTACCGCTGCAAAATCTTATGTTGCAAATGATTATGATGCAAATTGTGCAATAGATATGCCAGCTGGACCAAGTGAAGTATTAGTTATAGCAGATGGTAAAGCAAATCCTAAATTTATAGCTGCTGATTTACTTTCTCAAGCAGAACATGGAATTGATTCTCAAGTGGTTTTACTAACTACATCGTACGATATTTTGGATAAAGTAGAAAAAGAAATTAAAATACAAACAAGCACTCTTGAAAGAAAGGAAATAATACAACAATGTTTGGAAAATAGTTTATTAATTAAAGTAGAAACGATTCAACAAGCAATTGATTTTTCTAATGATTATGCTCCAGAACATTTAATACTTCATATACAAGATTTTGAAAATTATGTTGATAAAATTGTTAATGCAGGTTCAGTATTTTTAGGTGAATATTCTCCCGAAAGTTTTGGTGATTATGCAGCGGGGACTAATCACTCTCTTCCTACTTATGGCTATGCAAGGGCATATAGTGGTGTTGGCGTTGATGCTTTTATAAAAAGTATAACTTTTCAATATCATACATATCAAGAATTTCAAAAATTAGCAGATACTGTTGAAACTTTAGCCGAAATTGAAGGTCTTGATGCTCACAAAAATGCAGTTACTATAAGAAAAAGGGGATAACATGAACTTAGAAAATTTGGTTAGAGATAATATCAAAAAACTAAAACCGTATACTTCCGCTAGAGAATCAAATTTAAATGGTATTTTACTCGATGCAAATGAAAATGGTTTAGGAACTACAACTTTTAAATTGCACGAAAATTTGAATAGATATCCAGATCCAAATCAACAAAAAATGCGAAAAATTATTGCGAGCTATTTAAATATTGAACCAGAATATATTGTTTTTGGAGTGGGATCTGATGAAATTATCGATCTAACTTTTAGAATATTTTGTAATCCCAAAATTGATAATGTTATTATTTCCGAACCAACTTATGGAATGTATTCTGTTTGTGCTAATATTAATGATGTTAATATCATAGAAACTACTTTAACTCATGATTTTCAATTAGATGTAAATAAAATACTTAGCCTTGTTAATTCAAACACTAAAATAATTTTTATTTGTAACCCAAACAACCCAACAGCTAACTTAATAAAAACAGAAGATATTTTATCTTTATCAAAAAAATTCAATGGTATAATCTTTGTCGATGAAGCTTATATCGAATTTTGCGAAGAAAATTCATTAATCAAATACATTAAAGATTATCCAAATTTAATTATTTCGAGAACATTTTCAAAAGCTTGGGGAATGGCAGGAGTGCGATTGGGTTATGCAGTTGCTAATCCTGAAATTATTAAATATTATTTTAAAATTAAGGCTCCCTATAATATTAGTGCATTAACAAGAGAAGCTTTTTACAAAGCACTTGATAATATCGAACTTAAAAATAAATTCGTCAAAAACATAATATCGGAAAGGGAAAGAATTGTTAAATATTTATCCCAAATCAAAGAAATAGAAAAAATTTATCCATCTGATGCAAATTTTATTTTATTTAAAGTAAAAAATGCCTTAGATTTATATAATTATCTTGTTGGCAAAGGAATTATTATTCGTTACAGGGGTAATCAAGTTAATATTCCAGATACATTGAGAGTTACTGTTGGCAAAAAAATAGAAAATAATTTATTCCTAACTGAACTATTTAGGTATTTTAACTATGAGAATATTCTTGAAGATTATACTTCAAGAGCTGCTTATATAAATAGGTTTACAAACGAAACACAAATACAAATTGAAGTTGATCTTGATAAAAATATTGGAGATTCGTATATTAAAACTGGAATTGATTTTTTTGATCATATGTTGTATCAAATATCAAGACACGGAAATATAGACTTATATATTTTATGTAAAGGTGATTTACAAGTTGATGAACATCATACAGTTGAAGATGTTGGGTTAGCACTTGGTGAAGCTATTAAAAAAGCACTTGGAGATAAAAAGGGTATTAAGAGATATGGTTATTTTTTACCTATGGATGAATCTATTGCAAATTGCACTATTGACTTAGGTGGAAGAGCTTATTTGAATTTTAATTGTGATTTTTCACGAGAAAAAGTTGGGGATTTTCCAACTGAGTTGACTAAAGAATTTTTTAGAGCATTATCCACAACTCTTGCAGCAAATATTTATATTGAAGCAAAAGGAGAAAATGATCATCATAAAATTGAAGCTATTTTTAAAGCATTTGCAAAAGCTTTAAACGAAGCAGCACGCTTTGATGAAAGAAACCTAAACGATCTACCTTCAACTAAAGGTGTATTATGATTGCAATAATAAATTATGGCGCGGGCAATTTACAATCTGTACTAAATTCATTTTTAGATTTTACAGACGATGTTATTGTTTCTAATAATATTGAAGATTTAGAAAAAGCTGAGAAAATTGTCTTGCCCGGTGTTGGGGAAGCATCTTTTGCAATGAATACTCTGCGAACAAACAAAATTGATACATTTCTTAAAAATGCTGAAAAACCTGTTCTTGGTATTTGTCTCGGTATGCAACTTATGTGCGAGTATTCGGAAGAAGGTGATACAAATTGCCTGGGAATTTTTCCTATTAAAGTTAAAAAATTTGATGAAAATAAACTTAAAGTTCCACATATGGGATGGAATACAGTAAATTTCATAAAATTTTCTAAGTTATTTGAAAGTATCGAAAATACTAGTTATTTTTATTTTGCTAATTCATATTATATTGAAAACAATAATTATGTAACTGGATTAACAAATTATAGCTTTGACTTTTGCAGTGCTTTTGAAAAAAATAATTTTTATGGAGTTCAATTTCATCCCGAGAAATCATCGGAAATAGGCAAACAAATTATCAGGAATTTTATAAAATTATGAAAATAATACCAGCAATTGACATACTTAATAATAAAATTGTAAGACTCAGAAAAGGGGATTATAACCAAGTTGAATATTATGATTATGATATTCTTAAATTAGTTGAAAAATATTATAGAAATGGCTTCAAAAGACTTCATCTAGTTGATTTATTAGGTGCAAAGGAAGGCAAAATTTACATTAGTGATATAATAAAAAACATCAAAGCAAACTTTAATGATATTCAGTTGCAATTTGGCGGAGGAATTAGAAATTCTGATACTGTTAAATTTTTGCAAGATTTAGGTGTAAATTATTATGTCATAGGTTCATTACCAATTGTTAATTCTACTGAATTTGAAAATATTTTACAAATTTTAACTTTAAATCAAATTATTTTAGCTTCAGATGTAGATAATGATATCATAGTAATTAAAGGATGGATTGAAAAAACTAATATTACCATTTGGAATTACATTGATAAATATTTTGAATATGGCATAAAATCATATCTTTGTACAGATATCAATAAAGACGGAATGTTGCAAGGACCAAATTTTGAATTGTATAAAAAATTACAAAGTTACAAAAATAATATACAAATTATTGCATCTGGAGGTATATCTAATATTACTGATGTTATTGCATTGAATAAAAATAATATATGGGGTTGCGTTTTAGGTAAATCTTTGCTTGATAATAAAATCAAAATAGAGGAGTTGAACAATCTTGTTAGCTAAAAGAATTATAGCTTGTTTGGATATCAAAAATGGGGAAGTTGTAAAAGGTATTAAGTTTGAAGGTCTTAAAACTGTGGGCAATGCAGTAGAATTTGCGATTAAATATGAGCAACAAGGGATTGATGAACTTGTCTTTTTAGATATTACAGCAACTAATGAAAACCGAAAAACTCTTATATCACTTGTCAGAGATATTGCTAAAAATTTAAGAATTCCTTTTACAGTAGGTGGCGGAATTAAAACTATTCAAGATATAAATGATTTATTAGAGGCTGGTGCTGATAAAGTATCATTAAATTCCGCTATTGTAAGAAACCCAGCTCTTATAACAGAAGCTGCCAGAAAATTTGGTTCACAAGCAGTTGTTGCGGCTATAGATTCAAAATTTGTAAATGGAACCAACAAAGTTTTTATTAATGCTGGAAAAATCGAAACAGAATTAATTACTGAAGATTGGTGTAAAAAAGTTTATGAACTTGGTGCTGGTGAAATACTTTTAACTTCTATGGACCATGACGGAACAAAAAACGGCTATCCAATAGATTTGTTAAAAAATATTTCTGAACTTGTTCCCTTACCTTTAATAGCATCTGGGGGAGCAGGTACAAAAGAACACTTCCTTGAAGCGTTTCAAAAATCTAATGTTGATGCTTGTTTAGCTGCTAGTTTATTTCACTACAATGAAATAGAAATTAAAGATTTAAAACAATTTTTATTTACTAACAAAATTCTGGTAAGATTATGATCAACTTAAAAAATATTGATTTCAATAAATTAAATGGTCTGGTACCTGCTATTGTTATTCATTATATTTACAATGATGTTTTAATGGTTGGCTTTATGAACGAAGACGCACTAAATAAAACTTTAGAAACCAAAAAAGTAACTTTCTATAGCAGATCAAAAAACAGATTGTGGACCAAAGGAGAAACATCATCTAATTATTTAAATCTAGTTGATATCAAATTAGATTGCGATAATGATACTTTATTAATTTATGCAAAACCAGATGGTAACACTTGTCATTTAAATAGATATTCTTGCTTTGATATTCAACCTAAAAACATTAATTTTCTTTCATATTTGCAAAATATCGTAAATGAAAGAAAAAAATTAAAACCTGAAGAATCTTACACGGCAAAACTTTTTGCGAAAGGGAAGAATAAAATCATCCAAAAGGTTGGCGAAGAAGCAGTTGAAGTTGTTATAGCAGTTAAAAACGAAGATAAAAATGAAATTATTAATGAAACAGCTGATTTATTGTATCATTTAATTGTTATGTTAGAGGCTTCAGAAATTAATTTATCCGAAGTTGTTGATTGTTTAATCAAAAGACATAAGTAATTAAGAAATAATTTCAATTTTAACTAATTCAATTTTTTTTCCATCAGATTTTAAAATATGAAATCTGAGATTGTTTATTGTAATAATTTCATCTTTTGATGGAATTGTTCCGGTATGATAAGTAATATAACCAGAAATAGTTTCGTAATTACCTTCCTTTAATTGAATATGTTTGAATTTTTCATTAAAATAATCAATTTCAATTTTACCGCTAGCGATAATACAATTGTTAGCGGTTTCTTTTAATATATATTCATCGTCATCATATTCATCTTTAATTTCACCAAATAGCTCTTCAACGATATCTTCCAGAGTTATTATTCCTGCTGTACCACCAAATTCATCTATTACAACAGCAATAGAAATTTTTTGTGTAGTGAAATCTTTAAGGGTTTCTGTTACTTTTTTAGATTCTGGTATGTAAACAATTTCTCTTAAAATCTCTTTAATTGTTTGAGGATTATTAAAGCAATCAAGAATTTGGACATAACCTAAAATATTATCTAAATTTTTTTCATAAACAGGATATTTAGAATAACCTGTATCTTTGTGTAAATTTAACAAATCATCAATTGATTGATTAATTTCTATACCAACTATTTCAGTTCTTGGACGAACAATTTCTCCAACGCGAGTTTGACTTATTTCAAGAATATTACTAATGATATTACTTTCTTTTTCATTAACAATTCCTGCTTGCTTACTTTCTTCAACAATCATTTCGATATCTTTTTTACTAAAACTATCAAATAAACTATCTTCTGTAAATTTAGAATTAATTATAAATAAATCTGAAAGACGGGCAAATAATATAACAACAGGGTATATCAAATAGTTAATCCAGTATAATGGTATGATATTGATAGTTAAAACAGTATCAGGAATTTCTTTTGCAACAATTTTAGGTATAATTTCACCTATAAGTAACACTAAAAGAGTGGATATTATTAAAATCCAAAAGTCAGATAGGTAATAACTAAATATAAGAGAGAAAAAAGTTGAGAATAAGATATTAACAAGATTATTACCAATTAATATTGTAGAGAAGAAATAATTTGAAAAGTTTGTAAAATAAGATATAGCTTTTCCAAGTAAACCTTCTTTCTTACCTAAAAGCTTGATTTTTAATTTATTACTAACAACAAAAGCTATTTCAGTTGAAGAAAAATAACCACTTAATAATAGTGAAAAAAACAATATAATTAATGGTAAAATAGTTATTTCCATATTCCCTAAAAAATTTTATTCACAAATATAAAAAAAATTGTTATATTTGTAAAATTAAATAACAATTATTGATTAAAAAATGAAAAGAAATAGTATTTTTTCCAACATTTTATTATTTATCTATATCATAAGTTTAAGTTTTTGGTCAATAGCAACAATTCTTAAAGCATTTGTTGTTTTCAATTTCTTTCAACCATTAAATAATTTACCATTAAAATCTGCTTTTTTAAATACAAATGATTCTCAAATAGTTTTTTTTATTAAACATCTTACTGAATTTATCGAGCCTCTAATATTTTTGTCTGTTTATGCTTTTTTCATTGCTTTATTCTTTTTTATATTGTATATTATAATTTTTAGAATAAATATAAAAAACAATGGTTGGGTGTTTATTAGTCTTATTATATTAGTTTTCATGACAGGTTTTAAATTATATTTATCACAATTTGATTTTAAGATATTAAATTTTCAAAATTATGGAATAACAGATATCATCAACTATTATAGATTAATTGTTAATAAAATACCAAATTTCATTTTTGGTGAATTTTTAATTGGAATGGTATTATTGTATATGGCAATATTTAAACCATTAGTAAAAAAAACTGATACAAATGGCAGTTTATAAAGATAAGCAAATAGAAGGATTTATCGAAGATCTTAAAAATATTGCAAAAGAGAATGGTATAACCGTTAGATTTGAAAAAGGTGATTTTAAAGGTGGTTTTTGCATTTTAAAAGATTCAAGACTGATAGTAATAAATAAAAATTTCGATTTGAAAAGAAAAGCCGTAACTTTAGTAAGATCCATAAAAGAAATTGGTATAGACCAGAATACATACATAAGTCCACAATTACAACAATTTATAGAGGATCATATCGATGAAAATATTGATAATTAACGGTCCTAATTTAAATATGCTTGGTAAAAGAGATCCAAATTTATATGGCTCTTATACCTTAGATGAAATTGCAGAATATTTGTCAAATTCTTTTGCGGATATTGATTTTACTTTTTATCAATCAAACTTTGAAGGTGATATTATAAATACAATTCAAAAAGCACCCGAAGAATTTGATGCATTAATTATTAATCCAGGTGCTTATAGCCATTATTCTTATGCTATCAAAGATGCTTTATTAGATTGCACAATTCCCAAAATTGAAGTACATCTTTCAAATATTTTTGCAAGAGAAGATTACAGGCAACATTCAGTAACAGCTTCGGCCTGTGATGGGCTAATTTCAGGGTTAAAAAAAGAATCTTATTATTTAGCAGTACAAGCAATTATTAACTTAGCAAAGTGGTTGCCAAATGATTAAAGCAATAATATTTGATCTCGATAACACATTAGTAGATTTCATGAAAATGAAAAGAAATGCTATTGAGGCAGCAGTATATGCAATGATTGATGCAGGCCTCAATATTACACCAGAAAAAGCAAAAGAAGTTATTGATGAAATCTACAGAGAACAAGGTATTGAATATCAACAGGTATTCGATTTATTTTTAACAAAAGTTTTAGGTAGAGTAGAATACAAATATTTAGCTTCTGCAATAGTGGCTTATCGAAAAGCAAGAGAAGCTGCTTTGAATCCATATCCTCATGTCCACAAAACTATAACTGAATTAATTAAACGAGGTATCAAAATAGCCATTTTATCAGATGCGCCTGCAAAAGAAGCTTGGTTAAGATTAGCTTATATGGGATTTCAACACTATTTCGATGTCGTTGTTACCTTTGATGATACAAAAGAAAGAAAACCAAGTCCTATTGCATTCCATACAGTTATAGCAAGATTAGGATCAAAACCAGAAGAAACTTTGATGGTTGGCGATTGGAATGAAAGGGATATTATAGGAGCAAAAAATGTTGGTATGATAACAGCTTTTGCAAAATATGGAGATACCTTTAACACCGAAAAGCATGATGCATATTATGAATTAAATGATATAAGTGATATCTTGAAACTCATTGATAAACAGTAAGTTATTTTAATCGGATTAAATTGTTTTATTAAAAGACTTGCATATCTTAAAGATATTTCGTAAATTAGCATAAAAGAAACAATTTTTTTATGAAAGATTTAAATATAAATAGACTTTATTATACCATCGGTGAAGTCAGTCAAATTACAGGTATACCAAAACATGTTATCAGATACTGGGAAACTGAGTTTACTGACCTGAAACCTATGAAAAATAGAGCAGGGAATAGAGTATTTACAGCAAAAGATATTGATATAATTTTGCATATTAAACGAATGCTAAAAGAAGAAAAATACACTATTGAAGGCGCAAAAGAACATCTTAAAATAATCTTGAATAAAGATAATTCTCAGAATAAACAAACAACTAATCAATTTATTATAAAAAAGGAAACAAACAAAGAACAATTAGATCTTTTTAGTGAACTAGATAAATTTGCAGCTAAAGTAAGTGGTAAATCATCTGTTGAAATAACCAAAGAATACAAAGAAAAGCTTACAAGAATTAGAGACATACTAATTCAAATATACAATAAGTTATAGCTTATTGAAAACGGAGCGTGGCGCAGCCCGGCTAGCGCACTACCTTGGGGTGGTAGGGGTCGCGGGTTCAAATCCCGCCGTTCCGACTAATTTTTATTATAATCTACTTTAAATCTTATTCTTAATATTCCATTCTCGAAGTTTGTAGATATAATTCTAAACATACCTATTTCACTTGTATTTTTAACATGTTCACCTATGCAAGGGCAGGCATCATAATCACCAACTTTTACAATTCTAACTTTGTCTTGTGAAGATATATCGTCCGGCAATCTTTCTAAATTATATAATTTATTAGCTGCATCATATTCTATAAGTTCCTCATAAACATTTAAATTCATATTGATAATTTCATTTACTTTATTTTCGATAAGTTGTATTTCTTCGGGTGTTAAATTTCTTTCAAAATTTTTGTAATCGCATTTAGATTTTTTCTTTTCAATATGATTTGAAAAAGATCTACCTTTATTAAACATTCGAACCATAGTTTGATTTAAAATATGTTCTGCAGTATGCATTTCGGGGCAATATTCCTTTGCCATTGTAATTTTACTCCTATATATGTTAGTTTACATAATACACATTATCGGAATATTGTAATATTAAAAGGGAAGGCTGTTAAATGCCTTCCAATAAACTTTCTGATGATAAATTAGCTTTTTCTATGTTTAAAAAATACTTAACAGTTCCAACTCTTAATTCTTCTGTTGCTGCATCATCACATACTATTACTGCTTTTGGATGTAATTGTAATGCACTAATTGTCCACATATGATTTACACCTTCTTCAATAGCGTGCCTTAAAGCTCTTGCTTTATTGTGACCAGTAACAATTATTAAAACTTCTCTGGCATCTGTAACAGTTTTGACTCCAACTGTAAGAGCTTGTTTAGGTACTTTATTTGGGTCATTATCAAAAAATCTGGAATTAGCGATAATTGTATCTGTAGTTAATGTTTTTATTCTTGTCCGTGAGCTTAATGACGAACCAGGTTCATTAAAGGCTATATGTCCATCTGGACCTACACCGCCTAAAAATAAATCAATTCCACCAACACTTTGAATTTTATTTTCGTATTCTTCGCATTCTTTTTCTAAATCTGCTGCATTCCCATTAAGTATGTTTACATTTTCTTTAGGTATATCAATATGTTTAAAAAAATTATTCCACATAAACGAGTGATAACTTTCAGGATGCTCTTCTGGTAATCCTACATATTCGTCCATATTAAATGTTATTACATTTTTAAAACTTACAATACCTTTTTGGTAAAGTTTTATTAAGTTTTTATAAGTACCAAGTGGTGTTGAACCAGTTGGCAAACCTAAAACAACTTTTTTCTGAGGATTTAGCTTTTGTAGTTTTAAAATTTTTCGAGTAATGTAATATGCTGCCCATTTTGAAGCATTTTCGTAATTTTCTTGAATTATTAAACGCATAAATCCCCCGATTTATAATTATTATAATTTTTTAATACCAATACCAGGTAAATTATTTAAGGTAACTTTTCCATCTATCACTTTCATTCCATCGTAAACATCATTTTTAATTAATAAAGCACCGTCTAAATCTGCCCAATCGCATAGTGGTGAAAGCTGTGCTGCAGCACTAATTGCACAACTAGTTTCTGTCATACAACCAATCATTACTTTCATATCCAATGACTTAGCTGTATATAGCATTTTTAAAGCCTCTCTTATACCAGTACTTTTCATAAGTTTAATATTAATTCCACTATAGACTTTATAACACTTTTTTAAATCTTCAAGTCTTTGGAAAGCTTCATCAGCTATTATTGGTAAAGGACTATTTTCTGTAAGCCATGCAATATCATCAATTTTATCTCTATGCATAGGTTGTTCAACAAATACACAACCTTTTTCTTTTAGCCAATGAATCATATCTAAAGCTTTATTTTTATCCTTCCAACCTTCATTTACATCAACGCAAAATGGAACATCTGTTGCTTTTCTGATGGAATTAACCATAAGTCTATCATTATTTTCATCTTTTCCAATTTTAATTTTCAAAATTTTAAATTCAGATGCTTCTTTTGTTTTTTGTATAATTTCCTCTTCTGTAGGCGCTATTCCAATAGTAAAAGATGTATTGGGTGTTGTATTTTTATTAAATCCAAATAATTGCCAGAGTGGTTTATCTAGTAATTTACCAATAAGATCGTGTAATGCAATATCAATCGAAGCTTTAGCGGCTTTATTTCCCTTTTCAATCTTATCTATATCGCTAAGAATTGTTTCTAAATCAAAAGGATTTTCATATTTTGACAAATCAACTTTTTTTAGAAAATTTATTACAGATTCTTGAGATTCTCCTAAATACGGTGGCATTGAGGCTTCGCCATAGCCAATAACTCCATCGTATTCTATTTCTGTTAGAACAACAGGAGTATGAGTTCTTGAACTTTTTGCAATTGTAAAAGTGTGTTTAAGTTCAAGATCATATGGTTTATATCTTAATACCATTTTTTTAGATGAACTAGTAAGTTTACTGGCTGCAAAAGTTAGTGAATTAGGAAGTAGAGTTAAACCTGCTCCAATCAACAAAGTATTTTTAAAAAATTCCCTTCTTTGCATAAATCCCCCAGATTTTATTTTTCAAAGTAATATTTATAAAGCCAGTTATTTTCAATTTTTTCAATACATTCTTGCCCAATATTACCTAAATATCTTTTAGCTGTTATAAAACTTTTTACTAATTTTTGCAAATGATTTTTATCTTTAGGATTAAAGCTATTAATTTTTACTTTACCGGAACTATGTATATATTTGCCATTATTGATATATAATCCTACATGAGTAATTCTATTTGTTTTTTTGTTACCCCAAAATAGTAAATCTCCGGGTTGAAGATATTTATAATCAATAGAAATGTCATTAAGATTTTCAACTTGTTGTCCATACAGAACCTGCTGAGATGCATCTCTTTGTAAAATGATACCATTTAAATAAAAACAAGTTTTTACAAAACCACTACAGTCAAGAGCTTTTGATGATGTTCCTCCCCATAAGTATGGTTGCCCTAAAAATCTTTTGCCAGTTTTAATTAAATTATCTGCTGTTAAGTTTATATTTTTCAACCAATTATCAAGAGTAATAACATCTTCTTTTTTAACATAAGCTTCTCTTTCATCAGGAAATTTTATTTTTATAAAATTCTTTTCTGTACCAATAACACTAAGTATATTACCAACAACAAGATCTGAAACATAATCACTTTTGGTAGTAGGTTTTTCATAGCAATGTCCATATTCTGGTAAGAATATTACTTTAGGTAATTTAGCCCATTTGATAAATTCTAAGCTGTCCATTAAAACAATTGATTCATCTTCTATCCATGCCAAATAATTATCTGGAAATTGAACATAATACCATTCTTGATTAGCTGATTGTTTCAATACTTTTAACGGTGTTCCTAATAGCCCTTGTGTAACAAGTTCAGAAGCATGAGCAGTTTTTGCTCTTCCATTTACTACAGATAAAGTAATTACTGCAAAGTGTTTACCATTTAAGTTGTTATGTGGTAGATCGATAACATCTAATCTATAGTCAATTTTATAGTATTTCAATGAATCTTCCAGAGAACTTATTCCAATTCTTGAATTTGTTTCAATATTTATAAAAACAATATTATTCGTATCAGATAAATTATAATTAAAGACACTTGTTCTTGCATCTGGATAATATTTATTTTTTACATTTGATAAAATTCTGTTACAAACTTCAATATTATTCGCTAAAAGGTTTGATATGATAAATATTCCCAGAAAAAAGAATTTTTTCATTTTATGCCCCGAAAATAAGTTTTAAGAATTAAAAATAATAAAATTTTTTTTAAAATTATAATACAATCTTAGATTTAACATAAATTTAATGATCTTGTTTTATTATGTATTTATATCTGATTGATTATCAACTAAATACTATACTAATATTTAACTATATTGTAAAATAAGTGTATGTTTTTGCAGATTGTATTTTTTTATTACATTTTTTTTTGTATTTTAATTTTTAAATAAAATTTTAGGTGAGATATGAAACTTGATAAAAAATTATTAAAAGCCTCTCAAATTGCTATTGTTGACTGTATGGGATTACAAAAAGATGAAAAAATTCTAATTATATGTGACAAAAATACTCGTAATATTGCTTATCACTTATTTGAAATCTCTAAAAAATATTCAAATTATAAACCTCTATTAATAGAAATTCCTGTTGCTAATGTAAATGGCGAAGAACCTCCTGAAGTAGTTGCAGATATTATGAAAAAATTTGATGTAGTTCTCTGCCCTACTACTAAATCCCTAACTCATACCCAAGCAAGAATTGAAGCATCTAAAATTGGAGTTAGAATAGCAACATTTCCAGGTATAACTGAAGATATAATGATTAGAGGAATGAACGCTGATTATAAAAAAATTTCAGAAGAAACAATAAAATTATGCAATATTTTGGAACAACATAAAAGTGTAACAATTAAAACTAAACTGGGAACAAATTTAAGTTTTAGTATAGATGGTAGAAAAGCATTTGCAAGTAAAGGATTATTTCATGCAAAAGGTGAGAGTGGAAATCTTCCAACCGGCGAAGCTTACCTTGCTCCTATTGAAGGCACCGCAAACGGTATTGCTGTATTCGATGGTTCTTTTGCTTCTATTGGTATGCTTGATGAACCTATAACATTAACTATCAAAGATGGCTATGTAACTAAAATATCTGGTGGCAAGCAAGCTAAAGAATTACAAAAAATGTTAAAACCTTTTGGAAAAGATGCTTATAATATTGCAGAATTTGGTATTGGTACAAATGATAAAGCAAAATTAAGTGGCAATATTCTTGAAGATGAAAAAGTTAAAGGAACAATTCATATTGCACTAGGTAATAATAAGTCTATGGGTGGAAATGTGGGAATTGGAATTCATCTCGATGGATTGATAATTAAGCCAGATGTTTGGTTAGATGATAGAAAGATTATGGAAAAAGGAAAATTATTAGTCTAAGGAGTCTAATAATTCCTCAGCTTCTATTAGAGTTTTATCATTATCATAAACTATTTTTAGTAAACTTTTAGCTGTCCGATATTCTTTTTTTCTAATTAATGTTTTAGCTAAAAGCAAAATAGCTTCGTAATAAGTAGGATAATCAATAACTAATTTTCTAAGTATATTAATAACTCTATCATCTTCGTTATTATTATATAGGCTTAAACTTTCGTAAAATTCTTTATAAGGTGTTATAAGTTCTTTTGGGGGAACACCTTTTTTGATAACTTTTGATTCATAAATTATTTCATTTGCTAGTCCCCAATATTCATTATTTCTTGTAATGCAATTTGGCTCAACTGGCGAGTTAAATTTTCTACTATTATTTTCAATTCTTGCACTTAAATTACTAAAATGTTCTAAATGATACATTTTTTTATTGTAATTACTCAAAATATCAAAATTAAAATATGATTTTACTCTTTTAAAGAAATCTAAATCAAAATAACCCCAATAAATCATATTTTCATCAAAACCGCGTAATTCAAAAAATATCTCTTTTTTGCCAAAGTATCCAATAGCTGTTCCACGAAGAGTAATATTATCTTCATTAAACAATGGTGACATTTGAAAATTATAAAGTGATATTACTTTTTCTATTTCTTCAACTGTTTTATTTTCATAAACTAATTTAGGAATATCTCTTCGTTCGCAAAAAAGAATTTTGTTATAATTATTATCAATCAAACTTAAAATAAATTGGAAAGTTTCAAAAGGCAGAAAACCGTCGGAATCTGTGAAAAATATGTATTCGCTTTTTGCTCTTCGTATAGCTACATTTACAGCATGTGGCATTGAATACGGTGAATCTTTTTCATATTTTTTGCATATTGATAATGGTGTAAAAATAAATCTTACCAAATCAGAATAATTTGGATCAATTTCTAATTTTGTTGAAAGAGGTATTTCGCTTCCCCAATCACTTACGATTATTTCAACTTTATTTAATGTATTACTTTTAACAATATTTCTAATATGTTGATTTATAGAAAGTTGTAATCTCTCAATAAAATTACCACAATAATTATCGTTTCTTCCTTGTAATATAATACTTAATTTCATATTTTTTTTTATTTTTAAAATTAGTTTTTTATATTTCCAATTTAATAAAAAAATTATTTTTTATGCAAGAAATTTATTTAATCGATGTTATTCCATTTCTTTATTTAGAAGAAAATACCTTTAAGGAATTAGTTATAAAATTCCATAATTATCTATTATTAAATAATATAGATATGTTAACTTCATGTAATGTATCAATACATCTATTTACAAAAAATTATAATTTTATTGAAGAATTATCAAAATACAATGTCCATATAGATAGAGATTTCAATGATTTTAATGATATTGTTAATATAGTTTCAGATAATCCTAATAATTCGAAATTTATTTTATTTTCAAATACTATTGGAATTTCAAAAGATGAAATAGAAAAACTTAACGAACTATTACAATATGAAGAAAACCAAATTATATTGGGAAAAAATGAAGAATATATATCTTTTCTTATGACTAATGCCTATACTAAAGATATTTTTGAAAATGTTTCTGTAATACCTGTTTTATATGATATAATTATACAAAATTTAAATCTTACAAATTTAAAAATTGAAATTATCAATAACCAACAGTTATTTTTCAATGAAAATGATATTAATAAATTATATCATTTTTTAACAACCAAAGAAAATAAAAAATATTGTCCAGATCACATCTACGAGCATTTTACTAACCTATTTATAGAATTAAAAGAATTGCAAAAATGAATATAGCATTATTTGGTGGCAGTTTTAATCCAATCCATATTGGGCATTTAATTACTGCTAATTTTGTAAGAGAAGAATATCAGTTAAAAAAAATTATTTTTGTTCCCTGCTTTATAAACCCGCATAAAAAAACAAATTATCAATTTGAAGATGCTAATCATAGACTTAATATGATAAAATTATCTATAAAAGATAATCCTTATTTCGAAGTAAACAATTATGAAATATCTAAATCGGATATTTCATTCAGTATTGATACAATTAAATACTTTTATAATTTATACCAAGAAAAAATTTATTTTATAATTGGATATGATAATTATTTAACTCTAAATAAATGGAAAGATATAAACGATTTTTCAAAATATTGTGAAATGATTGTATTAACAAGAAATAATTCTTCTTTTGATACAAACTATAAACCTACAGATGATTTAATTATTCATTTTCCAAATACACCTAACATCGAAATTTCATCCACTGATATAAGAAAAAGAATTCAAGTAAATAAATCTATTAAATATTTGACTTCTGACGATGTTATAAAATATATTGAAAAATATCAATTATACAAATAATTCTATTGAAATAGAAACTAATAAGTATTTAGCTAAATGTTTCTATTTTGATGTTATTTTCTTGATAATATTATTCTATATACAGGTAATCCCTTATTTAAGGTTGCAATTTCTCTTTCAGATTGAATTGGTAGAAAATCATCTGTCCAATCTTCTGTCATTTTGCAAAAATTATCGTTTTTCAGAAATTTTTCTAACATATCTTCTATAACTTCGAGTATATCTGAAGCTAGATAAATTTTTGTTCCTGATTTTGTATATTTTGCAATTTCATTTACTAAATTATCCTGTACCATTCTTCTTTTGTGATGTTTCTTTTTAAAGCAAGGATCTGGATATAAAATACTTATTGAGCTAACTTTATCCTTTGTATTATTATTGAAAACTGTATTTGGTGAAACAGTAACATTTGCAAAAAGATAGGCTAAGTTGTTTATTTGCAAATTGTTTTTAACTTCATTTGCATAATCTACAAGCGGTTTTCTGATCTCTACTCCTAGATAGTTAGTACTTGGATCGTTTTGAGAAAGTTGTAAAATTAACTTTCCTTTTGCACAACCCAAATCAATATGTAATGGTTTGTTAAAATCTTCAAACAAATTGTTCCAATCAGGTTCTTGTATTTGTTTTTGATATTGTGGGCTAAACGGATTTACATGTTGTCTAACTCTGACTTTTGACATTGTTTACTCCAAAATATTGTTTAATTGTATTTTTAGTATCATATAAAGTTGAAATTGTAGTAAAAAAATCTTTTTGATACCCTGCCGATAAAAAAAATACAGGATTATGGGTATGATTTTTATGGGTAATTTCTTCAATATTCCCATGGTCAGAACATATTAACAATGTTGTATTGTTACTATTTTCTATTTTTTTTATTAAATGCAATATGAAAGTTTCAAGGTCATTCAGTAAATTTTCTTTATCTTCGCCAGTAATTCTATTATGCCCTATATAATCAGTAAAAAAATATTCATAACTTACTAAATCATAAGTAGTTAATAATTTTAATATTATATCTGCTCCTGTAGTTGGGTTAATAATTTCAATATCATATCCCATTTTTTTCCATCTTAAATTAGTTATATCTCCACTAATAGCCTCTTTATTTAACAAATTTAAATATGTATTAAGTTTTTGAAATGTTAAATAAAAAGCTTTTGCAAAAACTCCTTGATATTTTCCGTTTTGAGTTAATTGAAAGTATTTATCAGGATATGCATTAATAAAATAAGAATTTATATTTTTGCAATTTAATTCTTTAAATAAATTTTCATTTTTTATAATTTCAAAATGCTCTGGATGTGCAAAAGGTCCATAATGTTTACCAATAGATTTAGCTGCATTTATTCCACATAAGAGTGAGACTTGTCCAGTACCACTTTGTGGTATTCCTTCAACATTTAAATTTGCATCTACTCCCCAAACATTGTATTGTACATTTGTATTGTTTAATTTTTTTAATAAAGAATATGGGAAATTATTTGTATTTAAGCTTTTTTTTACAAATCCAACGCCATCTAGAAATATAAAAATTAATTTTTTCTTCATTAAAATAAAAATTTCTATTGTTATAATGGAAAAAAACTTATAAATTTAAAGTTTAAATATAATAATAATAAAACGGAGTTTAAAATTTGTTTACCAGAGTAATACAATTTCTTAAAGAAAATTTCAAAAGATCTTTTTGGGTTGCTAATATAATGGAGTTATTTGAAAGAATAGCTTATTATGGTCAAGCAGCTGTTTTAAGTGTTTATTTGAGGGATTATTTAAAGTTTAATGAGGGACTAGCAGGAAGTTTAAGCTCCATTTTCGGAGGATTGCTTTATGGATTACCTATATTTGCAGGAGCAATAATTGATAAAATTGGTTTTAAAAAATCATTTCTTTTTGCTTTTTTAGTTTTAGGGTTGGGATATAGTTCCTTAGGATTAGTTTCAAATATTTCGACATCTAATAATTTATATTTTATCATACTTTTAATTCTAATTTTTACTGCAATTGGAGGTTCTTTTATAAAACCTTCTGTTTTAGGAACTGTTAATTATACCACAACTGAAAAGTCAAAAACCTTAGGATATTCAATTTATTATTGGCTTGTAAACATTGGAGGTGCTTTAGGACCAATTTTAGCTTATTTATTTAGAAACGCTCTTGGAATTCATACGGTATTTTTAGTTTCTGGTATAAGTTGTTTATTAATGTTTTTTTCAACAATGTTTTTCTATGAAAATCCAATAACTTATGCAAACAATAATAGTATTAAAATTATTATTGATAATTTCATAAAAGTCATCATGAATATAAAATTTCTTGTTTTTCTTTTGATTTTTTCATTATTTTGGATAATGTTTTGGCAAATTTTTATAATTATTCCCTATTATATAAGGGATTTTATAGACATTAATGCTCCATTTGATCTAATAACATCAGTAGGACCAATAACAATCATATTATTGCAATTAGTGATATCATATTTTACAACGAAACTTTCAGCAGAAAAAGCTATTATTTTGGGGTTTTTATTATCAAGTTTAAGCTGGTCTATTGTATTTTTTAGTCCATCACTTTTAACAATAGTTTTAATGTTATTTTTCCATTCAATTGGAGAACAAATACAAGCACCTAAATATTATGAATATATAGCCAATATTGCTCCAAAAGGTCAAATAGGTCTCTATCAAGGTTTTGCATTTTTACCTATTGCTATAGGCTGGCTGTTTGGTGGAACTTTGGGCGGCTATATCTATGAAAGTATTAAATTTGTATCAAATCCCAAAATTATATTTCTGTATGTTTCTGGAATAGGATTTTTAGCAACAATTTTTATGCTCATTTTTTATAAATTAACTAAAAAATAATATGGCAACTACAAGATTAAAAAAAATTGGAATTACATCATTAGTATTAATAGCTATATTTATAGTATTTAATTGGTTAGTTATGCCCTTAGTCACTGCAGGCGAAGAAGTTAAAGTACCTGATTTAGTTGGTAAAACACCTGAAGAGGCTATTAGTTTGCTAAATGGATTAGGTTTTAATTACAAAATTGCCGGTTATAAATATGACGAAAGATACCCCAAAGGTGTAATTGTTTATCAAAAACCGCGTGGAAATATGATTGTAAAAGAAGGAAGGAAAATTTATTTATATTTAAGTAGTGGCGTGAAATTAATAGTTGTACCAGACTTTGTAGGCAAATCCTTTAGAGAAGCTGAACTTGAAATTAGTAATTTGGGTCTTTCATTAGGAAAAGTAGATAGCTTACCTTCTGATGAATATTCACCTAATACTGTAATTTCGCAAAATATCTCACCTGGGACACAAATTCAGCAAAAAGAAAGTATAAATTTAACTATTTCAACCTCTACAGGTAAAGACAAAAGTGATGATATTATTGAACCAAATAAAGTTAAAGTTCCAAATTTAGTTGGAAAAAATCTTGCTCAGGCAAAACAAATTTTAGAGGAAAACTCGTTAAAAGTTGGAAAAATTAGTTATGTTCCATCTATTTCTTTAATGCCAAATACTGTAGTTGATCAGTATCCTTTAAATGGTTCGGTTGTTTTTATAAATACAACTATAGATCTTTTTGTTACAAAAGAAGCCGTTATGAACAAAAATTTAAAGCAGGATTAGATAATGGAAAAAATAATAGCACCATCATTACTTTCAGCAGATTTTACAAAACTTGTTGAACAAATTAAAGCTTGCGAAGAAGGTAATGCAAAATTACTTCACTGCGATATAATGGATGGACATTTTGTACCTAATTTGACATTTGGTCCATTTATTGTCAAACAAATTAGTAAAATTACAAAATTACCCCTTGATGCTCATTTAATGGTAACAAATCCTGACGATTTTATTGAAGCTTTTGCAGAAGCTGGAGTTCAATACATTACAGTTCACCAAGAGAGTATTTATCATTTACATAGAACGATACAAAATATTAAAAGTTTTGGGTTAAAAGCTGGGGTCGCCTTAAATCCCGCCACACCAGTTTATATGCTTAATGAGATATTCGACGAATTAGATTTAATATTAATAATGTCTGTAAATCCCGGATTTGGTGGACAAAAATTTATTCCTAATGCTCTCAATAAAATACAAGAACTATACCAGTTAAGAGAAAAATATAATTATAACTATAAAATAGAAGTTGATGGAGGTGTAAATCTGGAAAATATCCAGGAAATTTCTAATGCTGGTTGCGATATTTTTGTAGCTGGATCTTCAATATTTGGAACTGAAAATATTTCTAAAACTGTTAAAATTATGGATGCTTTAGTCAATAATTACTAACATAAATCGGGGGAAATTAAATGAAACAATTTATTGCATTAGTCGGGGCTGATATTGTAACACCTTTCAGAATAATTAAAAAAAGTGCAATTGTTATTGAAGACAATTTAATCTATGAAATGGGAAAAATGTCCGATGTTAGAATTCCAGATAATACTGATATAATCGATGTAAGCGGACATACAATAACTCCAGGTTTTGTGGATTTGCTAGTTCATGGAGGTGCCGGAGGAAGGGGTTTTTCAGATGAAAATGAAGAAAGTATTCGCCTTATAAGCGAATATTTTATACAATATGGCACAACTTCTATGCTGGCTTCACTTCATGCAAAACCACATGATAGACTAATTGCTGATATTAAATTGCTTGCTGAATATATAGAAAAAAATCCTGATACAAACATTCGTGGAATTCACCTCGAAGGCCCTTATTTGAACCCTATTCTAAAGGGAGCTATGAATGAAAGTTATTTATGGAAGCCAACTGTAGAATCCTGGTATGATATGTGGAATGCATCTAAAGGACATATAAAACTTATGACTATTGCTCCTGAACTTCCAGGCGCTATTGATGTTATAAGAGAAGCAACAAGATGCGGTGTTGTTATTTCTATAGGCCACTCGATGGCTACTTATGAAGATTGTGAACATGCTATTGACAATGGTGCAGCTCATGTTACACATATGTTTAATGCTATGAGACCTTTTGAGCACAGAAAACCTGGAATTATTTTAGCCGCACTATTAAGAGATGAATTGAAAATTGAGCTTATTGCTGATACTTACCATGTACATCCAGCAACTATGGAAATGTTATATAGATTCAAAAAAGCCAATGGAATAATTCTTATTACAGATTCTATTAGAGCTGGTGGAATGCATGAAGGAGAAACCGAGTTTTCTGATCAAAAAGTTATAGTAAAAAACGAAATGGCTCTTCTTGAAGATGGAACTTTAGCCGGTAGCACTTTAACTTTGAATAAAGCAATTAGAAATATGGTTGAAGAAGTTGGGGCAAAACTTACAGACGCCGTAAGAATGGCCTCCCTCAATGGTGCTAAAGTAATTGGAATTAAAAGAGGTATTTTGCAAGCTGGAAAAGTTGCTGACCTGGTTGTTATGGATAAACAATATAATGTTCTTATGACAATTATTAACGGCAAAATCAGATACAAAAAAATTGCTAATTAATTTACAAAAAAGCTGCTTGTTAAAGGAAAGCAGCTTTTTTAATTATATTAAATTTAAGGCTTTTGCTTTTTCTAAAGTTACATTTGCTAATCTAATTGTAGCGTGGTCTATCATTCTACCATCTATTGATACAGCTCCCTTCCCTTCTAGTTTTGCTTGATTTAATGCATCTATAACCATTTTAGCTCTTTTGATTTCTTCATCTTGTGGAGAAAACACTTTATTAATGGTATCTATTTGCTCTGGATGAATTGCCCATTTACCATCAAAACCTAAAGCTAAGGCAATTTGAGAAGCTTTAGCTAGACCATCTGTATCTTTGAAGTTTCCATAAGGAGCATCAAATGCTTGTAGATTATAGGCTTTAGCTGTGTTAACTATTTTTGAATGAACATAAGCCCAACGATGACCAGGGTAAATATCCTGTTCATTTTCTCCATGTCCAGAAATAGATATTATTTTTGCTCCTATAGATGATGAATAGTCCGCTATTCCAAAATGTATTGAGTCAATTTTATTAGAAGATTTTACTATAGTAGAAATATTTTCCAAACCTATAGCACTTTCTATTGAAACAGAAATTCCAATATTTTTATCAATTTTATATTCATCTTTAATTAAATCTAACAATCTATCTACAAAATATATATCTTGTGGTGTATCAACTTTGGGCAATAATAGTGAATCAATCTTATTTCCAACTTTACTTATAACTTCAACAATATCTTTGTATGATAATGGATTTTCTACTGAGTTTACTCTAACATGAATATATTTGTTACCAAAATCATTTGTAGATAATGTTTCAATTACAGTTTTTCTAGCTAATTCTTTGTCATTTAAAGGAACACTATCTTCTAAATCTAAAATTAAAGAGTCCGCCGATGAATTTAATGCCTTTACATGCATTTTAGTTATGTGTCCTGGGACAGATAATATTGATCTTCTAATTTTCATTATAACCTCTATTTTAATAACACAATTTTCCCGGAATTAATTTGATTCTTTGAATGAATTTTATAAATATATATACCAGATGCTAAATTTTGCCCATTATATACAATATTATTATAACCGCTTTGAATTTGTCCCTTATAAACAGTTTCTATGTACTGACCTTGCAAGTTATAAATTTCAAAAGTAATATTTTGAGGTAATTTTGTTAAAATTGTAAAATTAATTTTTGGGTTAAAAGGGTTTGGATAAGGTGGTAAAAGTTTAAAATCTTCAACTACTATTTGATTTTCAATAGATGATAAACTTTCAGAATATGCTGAAAAAATATATTCTGCTATTCTTTGTGATGCTTTATTCCATAAAAGTGTTGTAAAGTTTTTTGTTTTATTCCATAATGCATTGTAATAATTTGTTCCATAATAAGGATCTATTGATTTTGCATAATTATCTGCATTGAGAACTGAATCTATGTAACTAAAATTATTAAATATATATTCAAAAGTATAATTTCTAATATCATTTATTTTATGAGTAGCGAAAAAAATAAAATTAATTTGATTTTTGTATTGGCTAATCATATTACTTTCATAACGGGAGTGAATTCCTTGCTGATTTGTATATTGTCCATCATAATTTTTAGTTAAATGTAATGGCATATGAGCGTCCGCAATGTAATGAGATATATCTGCAGCAAAAAATTGAGCTTTTGTTATATCGTTCCTTTTGAAGCAATTTACTAATGAATCATAGGTAGAGAGTATTGCCCAGGGTAAAATACCAATATCATCAATTTGATTATTAGTATAATTATATTTTAATTTAAGTGAATCTAAATTTTTTGTTATTAGGTAGCCATATTGATTAAATTCTGGTATCTTATCTAAATCTATGTAATGTTTAGGTCCTTCATAGGGATCATTATTTTTTCTATTATCTGGATCTGGTGAATGGTTATACAAATAATTATACCAACTTTTATACTGTAATATACTTTCATTAAAAAAATAAACAGAATTTCCTCCAATTATTCTATGTCCATCCCCACCCCAAGCAAAAACTTTTGTTAGAATAATTAAAGTTATTAGTATATTTTTCATTGTTTTGCCTCAATCCATGCAGTATACAATAACGATGATAAATTATCTATTGATTTTTGTAATAAATCAAGAGTAACATCTTTAGTTCTTTTGTATAATTCTGAGTAATCTTGCTCACTATAATTTTTATTCGTGCCTAATATTTCTTTATCTGCATTCATAATAATAGGTAATTTTTCGTTTGAACAAAATAAATAATCGAAAATAAAATCCAATTTGTTATTAGTAATCTTTTTGGGTGAATTTGTTTTTAAATTGTTACGCCAGAATAATTCATATTTATCAAACATAGTTATTTCATATCTAGAATGAACTCCTTTCTGTCCTGTTAATTGGCCGTTATAATTTAATGTAACATGTTGTGGTTGATGACCATCGGCAACATAATGGCATAAATCTGAAATCATAATCAAGGCTTCTAAAGTATCATTATTTTTTAAAGCTTGAACGAGTTTATTGTATGTTTCCAATGTAGCCCACGGGAGTATTCCCATTTTTTTTACAGTATCCAAAGTATATTTTTTTACAAGATAATCATAGTTTTTTATATTTACATCTGTTTTGAAATTTGGATAGAAGTCAATATCTATAAAATGTCTTATTGCTTCATCTTTTACTTTATTTTTTCGATAATCAGGATCGGTTGAATGTGCTATAATATAACCAATATACTTATAAAAAAAATCCATATTTGAAGGTAAAGACCTAACAGCATACTCAGTAATCAACATATGCCCTTTATCTCCCCAACCAAAAAGTATTTGGGAAATAACAAAAAATATCACAAAAAGTTTTTTCATATTTGTTACACCTTATTATATTTACAAAATTTAGCTTAGTTCCAACATTCTTTGAATAGGTTTTAATGCTTTAACTCTAAGTTCTTCATCCATATTAATTTCTGGAGTTTCATTTAATAAACATTGATAAACCTTTTCTAAAGTATTAAGTTTCATATATGGACAATTATTACAAGAACAAGTTTCATCCATTGCAGCAGGAATAAATTTCTTATCTGGACAGAATTTTTTCATTTGATGTATTATTCCAGGTTCTGTCGCGATTATATATTCTTTGCCGTTATCATTTTTAACAAATTCTAACAATTTAGATGTCGAGCCAATAAAATGAGAGAGTAGTAACACAGCTTCAGGAGATTCGGGATGAGATATTAATTTTGCCTCAGGATATTCTTCCATTTGTTTAAGGATTTTCTTTTCATTGAAATGCTCGTGAACAATACAAGCACCATCCCACAATACTAAATCTCTACCAGTTTTTTTTGCGATGTATCTTCCTAAATTTTTATCGGGACCAAATATTATTTTTTGTTCTTTTGGTATAGAAGATACTATTTTTTCAGCATTAGAAGAAGTGCAGATTATATCACTTTCAGCTTTAGTTTCAGCAGAACAGTTTATATACATCACTGTTATATGATCAGGATAATTTTTTTTAAATTCTCTAAATTTATCAGCTGGACAACTTTCAGCCAAAGAGCAACCAGCTTCTAGATCCGGTAATAATACTTTTTTGGTAGGATTTAATATTTTTGCAACTTCTGCCATGAAGTGTACACCACAGAATACGATAATATCACTATCTGTTGTTGCGGCCTTCTTGGAAAGTTCAAGACTATCTCCAATAAAATCTGCAATTTCTTGAATTTCACCTTCCTGATAATAATGAGCTAAAATTATAGCATTTTTTTGTTTTTTTAATTTAACTATTTCTTCTATTATGTTTTCCATGTTACAAACCATGTTATTTTTTATAAATAAAATACCTTTATTTTATGAATATATTTTTGTGTTACAAAATTAAGAAGTCTTTTAAGATTTTCAAAATTATCTTTACTACAACCAAGAAAAAGATAAATATCCTTTGAGTTGTATTTATTTTTCAATGATGCCAAGAATGAAATTTTTTTTATTAAATTATTTTGATTTTCAAATTCATTGTCATTAACAATAATACCAATAGCGTAAGTATCATTTCTTTTAGCTACAATATCAATTTGATAATCACCAATATTTTTAGGTGTATTAAGATATTTTGAACCTCTTATTTCAATAGGTTGAAAACCAAATTTCCAAAAAAATCTAATTAAATCTTTTATTCTATTTTCTTGCATATACCAGCATATTTTTTAAAGTAAAAAATGGGCTGCCTTAATAAGCAGCCTGGGCATAAAAAATTTAATTTTTAAATATTACAAACCTAAATATAAAAAATTTTATTGATTTATTATTATATTTTTGGACTTAGTGCTTAGTTATTATAATTATTGAATTACTCAACATTTACACCAACAAACATTCTATTTTTTTGTTTATCCTGAACAAGCAACAGAACTGCACTTCCCTTTTTATTTTTAACAATTTTATTGAATTCTGCAACAGAACTTACATTTTTATTATCAGCTTTTATTATAACAAGACCGGGGAATAATTTTCTTTGAGCATCAGTTCCAGATATATTTACTTTTACAATCATAATACCATTATCAACTCCGTAATCTTTCAATTCTGTGGCTGACATATTTTTTACAGTTAAACCAATTTCATTAATAGTTAACTGATTAACATTTTCATCAATTGTTTCATCATTTTTATCAGTTCTTTTTGTATCTGCAAAAGTTTCTTTGTTATCTTTAGTTCTTAGAGTTACAGTTTTAGTTATTGTTTTACCATCACGGTAAATTGTTAAAATAACTTTGTCACCAGCAGATTTTTGCCCAATTACTGATTGCAATTCATTGGGTTGATTAACTTCTTTATCATCAACTTTTAAAATTACATCACCTTCTTTAATATCAGCAGCTTCTGCAGCACCTCCTGTAACTACTGTTTGTACTAAAACTCCTTTAGGAGCATCAAGCCCAATAGCTTTAGCTGTTGCAGCATCTACTTCGCCAATACTAACACCTAAATATCCTCTATTAACCTTTCCATATTTAATTAAATCAGAAGCAACTTTTTTTACTAAATTACTTGGAATTGCAAAACCGTATCCTACATATGCACCATTTGGTGAAGCAATGGCTGTATTAATACCAATGACTGATCCGGATAAATCAATTAAAGCACCACCACTGTTACCAGGATTAATCGCAGCATCTGTTTGAAGATATTCATCAATACCATAACTATCTTTTTTCAAATTAATTCTTCTATGTTTTGCACTTATAATACCAGCTGTTACTGTAGATGAAAGGGATAATGGATTTCCCAACGCCATAACCCACTGCCCTACTTCAACATCATCAGAATTACCAAAATATGCGGGTTGCAAATTATTTGCTTCTATTTTGATTATTGCTAAATCTGAATTAGGATCTCCGCCTATTAATTTTGCAGTAAACTCTCTTCTATCATTTAATTTTACAGTTATTTTTGTTGCATCTTCAATAACATGATTATTTGTTACAATATAACCATCTGAACTCATAATTACTCCACTACCAGTTGAGATTTGTTCTGAATTTGGTTCTCTAAAAAAGGGAAAGAATTTGAAGAAATCATCATCACCAAATGGATTAACTTGTTTTCTTTCAACAACAGATATAATTTGAACTATCGATGGAGTTACTTTTTTAGCTGCCTCTATAAAATGTGAACTATATTCCTTTGGATTAATATTTAATGGAGGTTTATCAGCACCTATTTTTATATCGGGTTTGAAACTTTGAGATATAACATCACCATTCAATAAAACTAATGTGAAAAAAGCACCTAAAATCATTAAAATTGCTAAACTTTTTTTGCCTTGATTTCTTGACATAGTTACCTCTACTTTATTCTAAAACTTTATTAAATCCTTTGAAATCTTGGATGTGATATTTTAAATATTTTTCAAAAATATTTATAAGTAAATCCAAATCTTTTTGAGATACAATAGCTTCTTTTTGATTTATACAAATTTTAAGCAAATTTAGTTCATGATTAAATTTAAAATAATCTAAGTTTAAATTTACACAATTTTTACAAATTATACCAGTATCATAGCTAAAGTAAACTTCATCTATTATCTTTTGGTGGCAAAGATTACAAATTTCTAATTGCATTTCGTATCCAATTTCCTTGATAAAATAGTATAAAAACTTTATAAAAAGTAATGAATAATTTTTGTATTCATCATTTTCAAGTGCTTTTAAAAATCTTTCAAGATATAAAAATAATTTATTGTTAGTTTCTGGTAATATCAATAAATTCAAATATAAATCTGTTACTTTATAAGCAAAATTTAATTTAATAATATTAGACTTTATTTTTGGAAAAAAGTTTAAAACATTTGTTTCAGATAATACACTCAACCCATCAGGTTTATAATACAAATCCATTTCAACGATATTAAATAAATCTAAATCAGAGTGTAGCTTTGAGTTTTTTCTTTTAGCTCCTTTTGCAATAGCTGAAAGCTTTCCAAAGTCTTTAGTATAACAATTAATGATAAGTGATGTTTCGGAATAGTCAATTTTATTAAGGATAACAGCAGTTGTTTTAGCAATTTTTTTCATTAAAATTATAAGGATAATTAAAAACTTTCTTTTCTGTTATTATTCCTGCAATTAAGTTGGAAGGTGTAACATCAAACGATGGATTATAAACTTCATAAGTATTTTTTGTAATATCCACGGTTTTTATTTTTAAAATTTCTTCTGATTTTCTCATTTCAATAATAATTTGATCTCCAGATGTAATATTTTTATCAATAGATGAAGAAGGTGCAGCCATATAAAAAGGTATATTATGATATTTTGCTAATACAGCTACACTATAAGTTCCAATTTTATTTGCAGCATCTCCGTTAATAGCAATTCTATCAGCACCTGTAATAATAAGATCTATTTCATTGTTTTTCATCAAACTAGCAGCCATATTATCACAAATTACTTTAAATGGAATTCCGTATTTTTCAAGTTCGAATGTTGTCAATCTAGAACCTTGTAATAAAGGGCGTGTTTCATCTACATAAACTAATTCTATTAAATTATTTTCAAATGCTTTTTTAATTACACCTAACGCTGTCCCAATTCCTCCTGTTGCAAGCTCACCAGCGTTGCAATGTGTTAATACTCTGGATTTTTTTTGAAAAATACTTAAACCATTTTGGGCAATCTCAAAACACATTTGCCTATCCTGATTGTGAATTTCAATTGCCTTTTCTTCTAATTTATTGAATAAATCGTCTCTTTGATAATAATTTTCATACACTGCTTTCATCTCATTTAAAGCCCAAAAAAGATTAACTGCAGTTGGTCTTGTAGAGGCTAACCTATTATATATAACATCAAAACTATTGATACCGAGTTGTTTAATTCCTAAAACAATTCCGTAAGCTGCAGCAATACCAATTAAAGGTGCCCCTCTAATTTCTAATTTTTCTATAGCTTGTGCAAGAGCTTCGTAATTATCTGTAGTTATAAATTCTTCTTCCAGTGGTAATTTTGTTTGATTTAAATATGTAACTGTGCAATTATTGTATTCCAAAACTTTCATTTTTTATTTTACCAATTGGTATGAGTTTTTTACTAATTCTTTTATCAAATTTTCACTACATTCATCAATGTATATAGTTATCCAATGCTTTTTATTCATATGATAACCGGGTATTATAAAATTATATTTTTCTTGTAATTCGATAGAATGCTCTGGCTGACATTTTAAAGAAATTGTAAAAGGTTTCTCTATGGAAATAATAGCAAATATTTTATCACCTTTTGCTAATTTTTTCTTATATACTGGAGAAACATCATCAAAAGGCAAATCTTCATAAACATTATCAAACGAAAGACAATAATTTTTTAAATTTTCAATATCCATTAAAATATCTTTTTAATAATTTCCAATCTTATTGCTCTATCAGCACTACCAGCATTCCACTTATTGCCATTATCCAGTAAGTCTCTTAAATCAAAACCTAAAGTAAATTCATCTCCAATAGACCATCTTACACCAAAGTTTAAATATCCTCTCTTTTTTGTGTAGTTATTTTGATTATTTATATTATCTTTAGATTGATTATCATTAAATGCAAAATTATAATCTAATAATACGCTAAATTGTTTACCAATAGTTTTTTCCATTCCGAGCATCAAATTTAAATCTTTATCATTATCGCCATTTTCAAAGAATGAATAATTTAGAACACCGTGTAAACTTAAGAATCCTAAGAAACCAAAATTTTTAGATGTAGCTAAGAATATACCAGGTGATTTAATTTCATATCTATCGTTTTCGTAAACACCTTTACCTTGAGAATCAAATCCAATAGTTAAAGCGGGATAGCTTTCAGTTTCATTGGATAATCTGTATCTTACATTAACTCCAGGCATTTTATACCACCCAATATCACCAGCACCTATTAATTGGCTAGCCCCGTAAGATATACCAAAACTAAAATCCTGAAAAACACCTACTTCTAATTTAGTGATAACAACTCCCATTGGCATAAAATCATTGGATACAGCAACTGCTCCTTTTTTAAGAATTCCAGCGGTTGGAACATCAATTAAACTTCTCATTTCATAAGCTGCACCTGTTCCAGCTGTACCTTGAGCCCAAATAGTTATTGTAAGTATGAGTGATATAATAATTTTTTTCATCATTTCCTCTTTTTAATTATCAGTAACATTTAACAAATTTTATTCCAAACTAAGCATAATTAGATTTGATTACTAAATCTACTATAATTGGAAATAAAGAAAACCGATTTTTTATTACAATTTTAACAGAACCAGGTAAATTTTTTGATTTTACTAAAATTTTTGTTCTATCCTTTTTAACAACATTAATTAAATTCTCCCCTTCTGAAATTTCAAAATTTGATTCTATTTCCCTAAAAGGCACTTTTTTACCAAAATAATTTACCGGGTATACATATATTTCAGAATATGAATTGTCATCTGCATATAAATTATAATTAGAAACCTCTACACTTACATCATAGATATTAAATACAAAATACCAAACAAAATATAATAATACTCCCAATACAAGCATTATTGGAACAACTATCATTAAAAAATTACCTAATCTCTTTTTTATATATAACTCCATCTTTAGCATCTTGTAATATAATACCAATTTTTTTTAATTCATCTCTAATTTTATCAGCTAAGGCATAATTTTTATTTAATTTTGCTTCTTTTCTTATTTCAATTATTATTTTTATTAAATCATCTTCTAAAGAATGAAATGATTTATTTTCCAACTCTTCAAATGATACGATTGATAAAACTCCATCAGCAGTTTTTTGTAAAAGCTTATAAATTTCTTTATAAACTGATACATCTAAATTTGAGTTTTCATTTATTAATTTATTAACATCTCTTACGAATTCAAATACAACTGCAAGTGCTTTAGGAAAGTTAAAATCATCATCAATTGCAAGCTCAAATTGTTGATAGTAGTAATTAAAGTTAAAATCTACAATATCTCCATTTTGGTTTTTGTTAATTTTATCAAGTATAAAACTTGCTAAATCTTCTATTTTTTCAAGTCCTTTTTTAGAAGCGTTTAATGCATCAATTGTAAAATTTAAAGGAGAAGCATAGTGAGTTTGCAAATATAAAAATCTTAACTCTTGTGCACGGTATTTAGTTAATATTTCTCTAGTTGTAAAAAAGTTACCGAGTGATTTAGACATCTTTTCGTTATCGATATTCAAAAAGCCAAAATGTATCCAATAATTTACAAATTTTTTACCTGTTCGGGCTTCACTTTGCGCAATTTCATTTTCGTGATGCGGAAAGATTAAATCAGAACCGCCTGCATGGATATCAATTGTTTCTCCTAAGTGTTTACAACTCATTGCAGAGCATTCAATATGCCAACCTGGCCTTCCTATTCCCCAGGGGCTTTCCCAATATGGCTCACCTGGTTTTGCTTTTTTCCAGAGAGCAAAATCTAGTGGATTTTTTTTCTTTTCATTAACTTCAACTCTTGCTCCAGCTTCTAATTCTTCAATTTTCTTCCCACTTAATTTGCCATAATCTTTATATTTCGAAATATCAAAATAAACATCTCCATCAATATTATACGCATAACCTTTGTCAATGAGATCTTTGATAAATTCAATAATTTCTTGAATATGTTCTGTTGCTTTAGGATGAACAGTAGCAGGTTTAATTTTTAATTTTTTAGTATCTTCAAAAAATGCTTTAGAATATTTTTCAGCAACATCTTTTGCTGATGTTCCTTCTTTATTGGCTCTATTTATAATTTTATCGTCAATATCTGTAAGATTCATAACAAATTTTACATCATATCCCTTGAATTCTAAGGCTTTTCTGATGGTATCAGCCATTACAAATGATCTTGCATTACCAATATGAAAAAAATCATACACAGTTGGTCCGCAAACATACATTTTGACTTTATTTTCTTCAATTGTTTTAAATGGTTCTTTTTTTCTTGTTAATGTGTTATAAATTTGCATATATACCTCAATTGTTTCTATCAAATAAATAATTTATATAAGAGGCAGCACCAAAGCCAACCATTGGTATTGCACCTTCGTATTTTGCTGTTGTTTCATTTAAAAGTTCTGGTATTAAATTATTGTTTTTGTTTGCATTATGTATTATCCATTCAAGTAATTTATTAGCATCAATTTTATATCCATATTTATTTAAGGCAGTCATAATTCTAAAATTTATAAATATCCACTCTTTTCTATCATACCAATCATTTGAATTTACTCTTGCAAAACCTCTCGAATTATTAATTCTTAAATTTTTTGAGTAAACTTTGTAATGTGTATTAAACAGTTCTTTATTATCCAGAATATTATTATTGAAAACTTCAAAAGTAAGAGCATCAAAATGTTCCGGTTCATCAGGATTTAAATTTTCAAATGTTCCTCTAATGTAATCATTATTGACAATTAGTGTATTTATTCCCTTTTTCAAAATTTCATAATTTTCTATAATTTTATTGCTATACTCTGGATTTTTTTCTTTGATAAGCTGAGCATAGTCAAATAAACCTTTTGCACAAGATACAGATGTATAAGCAAATTGTTTCCCGGGGAGATGCCTTTCCCATGCACCAGATTCTTTTCTGATTAAATTATTTTTATCGATAGAAAATATTATTGGTTCAATTATCTTTGTTTCTATAATATTTTGGTATTTGTCAAATAATTTCCAATCATTTGATTTATTGATGTAATCACAAAAGGCTTGTAAAAATAACCCGAACCCATCAATTTCAATATTAGGGCCATCTTCGTTAGCATCCGATTCTTCAGAACCATTGCCAAAATATCGACATACAGAAATTTGATAATCTACTCCAATACCATAATCTTTTCCATCTTTATGTATGTAAGATTTATAATAATTTGTTCTTGCGTTTAAGTAAAACTCTAAAGCTTTTTTTGCTTCATCAAATAAGCCTAAATTATTCAAAGCGAATACGGAATAAACACCATCTCTTATCCAAGCGATATTCCACATTCCGGGCGGTAGCGAAGCCAAAATCTGTCCCCGTGATAACTGATTTTCTGCAGCATCACTAACTTGCGCCATTTTTAAAACTGTTACAGATTGTTCAAATAAATCTTTTTCTTTTTGTGATTTAAATTCCGGTTTTCTGATATTATTAAATAAACTAATGAAATATCTTAGATTATCATTAAAAATTTTATCATTAGCAAAATTATTAATCTCATCCAAAGAGAGTTGATAATTATATGTAAAAACCAAATATTTGTTGAATTTATTTTTTGATATTTCATAAACTTTCAAATTATTTTTTATCGTATCAAAATTAAAACTTAGTTTTGATAAATCTTTTTTAGAACTGATTCTTATGGCAAAAACTCTTCCTTTAATGCTATAAGGCACAAAATAATCAACCCTATAATTTTTAAATTCTGCAGTTATTATATTTGTATTTTTAAGGTAGTATATTTTTTTGATTTTATAATCTTTAATTAGCTCTAAATTATCTATTAAAGGACTAACAGTATTCGAAGAATCGTATGCTTGATATATTTCTGGCAAAATTCTTTCAATATTCCCATTATATTTATTTATGATAGCACACATTAACCCATTTGAAGTGATGAGATATTTAAAATCGTTGTTAAAGATACCTTTAAATAATTCTTTTATTTGCTTTTCGGAATAAATACCAAATGGACCACTATAAATTCCACCCGGACCACCTAAGTCACATACTCTAATTGCAAGCACATTTTCTTTTTGTAAAAATTCTCTAGAAAGTTTATATATTCTATAATCGCCCCATCTTGATTCTTGATTAGGCGGAAATTCTCCTGTCTTTCCTATAAAATTTCCATTAAGAAAGGTTTCATCAACATCATCAATTTTGCCAAGCACAAAATAAACAAATTTATCTTTTATTGATATAGGAAAACTGAAGTGATACCTATACCACGCAATTCCATCAAAGTTAGAATAACCACTTTTATCCCAGCTAGTATTGATAGAGATACTTTGCCAATGCTTATCAATATAATTTTTATCTTTAAAATGAATACTATCTGCAGGAAAGAACAAAAAATTATTACCAAAATTCAATATTTGTGCATAAATATTTAAAGAAATTGCTAAAAGTACAATTAATAATTTCATTTTTTTCGAATATTTTTTTAAATTATATTACAAAGATAATAAATTTGAAACTTTTTTTCTATAATTTTCATTTAATAGTAAATAAATAATTAAGTTTATGGAGAATTGTTATGTCTCTTATTGTGCAAAAACTTGAACAAAAAATCCCTTTATGGCGGGATGAAATCAGACAAATCATTAACAATTATGGAGATATTCAGGTATCCAGTGTTAATATTTCGCAAGTATTCGGAGGGATTAGAGGAGTTAGAACTTTACTTTGTGATACTTCAAGCGTACCAGAAGATAAAGGATTAATTATAAGAGGTAGACCAATATTAGATTTAGTTGATTATTCACCAGAAGAGATTTACTTTTTATTACTTACAGGAGATATGCCAACAGAAGACGAATTCCATGATTTTAAATCTGATCTTAGATCAAGAACTCATGTTCCAGGTTATGTGTGGCAAGTATTGGAAACAATGCCTAAAGATTCACATCCAATGGCACTGCTAAGTATGGGATTATTAGCAATGGAAAGAGAATCTGTATTAAAAAAAGCTTATGAAAATGAAATACATAAAAAAGACTATTGGAAACCCATGTTGGAAGATGCTTTAAATATTGTTGCTAAAATTCCAACTTTGGCAGCAGGAATTTATAGAATGATATACAATAAAGGCCGAAGAATTGAATCAGATCCTCGTTTAGATATGGCAAGCGATTTCATTCATATGCTTGGCTTAATTGAAGGACACGAATGTCGTTTTTGTAGATTGATGAGATTATTCCTTGTTTTACACAGTGATCACGAACACGGTACAGTAAGTGCAGTATCGTCTGCAACGGTTAACTCTGCTCTATCAGATTTATATTATGCAGTTTCTGCTGGTATTAATGGATTAGCAGGACCACTACACGGTTTAGCAAATCAAGAAGCTCTTAAATGGATTTTAGAGCTTATGCATAAATATGGCGGCACTCCTACCGAAGAACAAATCGAAAATGAAATTGTCGATACTATTAATAATGGTTTGGTTGTACCAGGATATGGACATGCAGTATTAAGAGTTGTTGATCCTAGATTTACTGCTTTATATAATTTTGGTGAAAAATTCTGTGCACATGATCCAGTGTTCAAAACTGTAAAAAAAGTTTTTGAAATTACTCCTAATGTTCTCAAAAGATTTGAAAAAATTAAAAATCCATGGCCTAATGTTGATGCTATTTCTGGTTCTTTGTTATATCATTACGGACTTAAAGAAACTAATTTTTATACGGTAATTTTTGGTGTTTCTCGTGCTATGGGAATGACTGCACAAGCAGTTATAGCCCGTGCTTTAGGTATGCCAATTATTAGACCAAAATCTATTTCAACAGCTTATATTAAAGAATTAATTGAAAAATCAAAAAAATAATTTTTGTAAAATAATTAAATTATACTATCTTTGCAAAGAAGAAAGAATTTTTTTCTTTCTTCTTTTTTGCAATAATATTTTACAATTATAAAATATTTTTTTTGCTTTATTATTTTACTATTGTAAAATGTTTTTAATTAGTACTCAATTATTTTTTTGCAAATTAAATAATATTAAGAATTAATTTGAAAATTAACAAGACAAAGGTTTTATGAAAAGAGTATTGTTTTTGATTTATTTATTAATGATTACACTCCAGATTTTTCCACAACATACGGTGTCTTTAAAAATTATTAATGAGAATACCCAAAACATCCCTAAAGCATCTGTTGAAATTAATAATAGCAAATATATTTCTGATGAAAAAGGAAATTTAAAAATCAAATTACAAAATGGAAAATATCTCTATAAAGTATCGGCTATTGGTTATAAAACACACTCTGATACAATTAGTATATTCAAAGATACGTTATTAACTGTAACTCTTAAAGAAGACCCTTTTAACTTAAACAGTATATTGGTAACTGGAACTTATTCGAAACATACATACTCTAGCGCCCCTATTACAACATCTATCATAACATCCAATGATATACAAAACACTAATCTAACACTAAACGAAGTTTTAGTTAAAAATTCAATCAATCTGGATTTAAAAAATACGATTGCTAGAACTCAAGCTATACAGATGAATGGCTTTTCTGGAAACCATGTTTTGGTTTTAATTGATGGTCAAAGAATTGCGGGCAAAATGGATGGAACTATTGATTTAAATTTTCTTTCATTTACCAATATTGAAAGAATTGAAATTGTAAAAGGCCCATTTTCATCGCTTTATGGTTCAGATGCTTTAGGCGGTGTAATAAATATTATAACGCAAAATAATAAAAATCATTTAACATCCCTTAAATTTCAAACAAAAGTATCATCACTTGTTTCAAAAATTGAAAATAACCCAGGTATTAATACCCAAGATTATAATTTAAACTACTCTTCTTTTTTAACTATCACTGAAAATATTTATTCAAAATACGATATTAATTTATCTTACTCTAATAACAATCAAATAGATTATAATAAATATGATAACTTTTTTGAACTTCCTGAGATTAAAAAATATTCAGTTGCTGCCAACATAAATAGTTATTTTTATGATAATTTATCTATAAAATTAAAACTAAATTATTCGCTAGATTCTTTACATTGGCTTGCTGGTGATAAATATAACCCATTCCGAAACAAAGTAAGTAACCAAAGATATTTTACCAATTTAACATCAGAATATAAATTTAATACTACTAACAAGTTATATTTATCAATAAATAACTCTTTTTATAACCACAAAATGATTGAATACTACAATTGGTACAAATTAAAAAGTGATATTCAAAAAGAATATTTAACTGACTTTAATACTTATTATCAATTTACCCCATACTCAACTTCATTAATAACAATTGGATACCAAAATATTAGTGAAAAAATTAAATCCGATAGAATAGAAAATCAAACAAAAATACAGGTATCAAATAATTTATTCATTGAAGATGAATGGCAATTTCCAATATTTACACTCAATTTTGGCTTGCGATATTCGTCTAATTCTACATTTGGTAATTTTATTTCACCTAAAATAAGTACTTTATACAAAATAACTGATCAATTATTAGCTAAATTTTCTTATGGTAAAGGATATCGTGCCCCAAGCTTAAAAGAATTATTTATCAACTATTCTAACGCTGCAGTAGGATATAATGTAATAGGAGAACCAAATTTAAAGCCTGAAAAATCTGATGGTTTTAATTTTAGTTTAGAATATTTCAACGATAATCTTGCAATAAAAAATTATAACTACTATAACAAGTTAACTAATTTAATCGACTATTACTATAAAAACTCCAATACACTATCATATTACAATATTAACAAAGCAACTATTGCTGGAACTGAATTAGAAATTACCTATTTATTAGGCCAAAAATTTGATTTTGTTCTTGGGTATAATTATACATACGCAGTTAATAAAGAAAATAAAAAACTACCTTTCAGATCTCCACAAACTCTTTTATTCAAAATAACATATAATTTCAATAAAGAAAATAGTATAAAACTTATTAGCAAGTGGTACGATAAAAAATTAGTTAATGATGAACAAATAGACAAAAATTTATATAATCAAAATAATGGTGGAATTAATACAATTAGTTATTATCAAAAAGCATATTCAATAACAGATTTAATTTATAACACAAAATTTTATGATTTTTCATTTGTCTTTGGTATTAGTAATATATTTGATAATTATTCGTATCCTTTCGGCAACATTAAAGGAAGAGAAATATTTATAAATATAATTTATCAATTAAATTGAGGTATAAGATGTTAAAAAAATTTTTTCTAATCGTATTTGTTTTCTCCCTATTTTTTTTAGTAGGTTGCAAAGAAAATTCAGATGCAGATGCAGTTGTTGACCCAAGTATTAATTCAAATTCTGTAACTTTAAGCGGTAATGTCAAAAATAGTTCAATATATTTTGACTTAAACAATAAATCCGAAATCACTTTGCCAGATATTATAATAAATAAAGTAGTAACACAATATTCATCTTATCCAAAATTTTCAATCTATAATGCGAACTTAGGTAATGGATATCTTAAAATTTTAATGACTGACCAAATGAGTTTATCAGATATCACAAAAGATAATTTTAGTTCTTATACCCTATCCTACGATACAACCATTGGGAAAAATTGGTATTATTATAATCCAACTACTCACACATTATCACCAAGAGCAAATGTTTATTTATTAAAAAATGCACAGGATAATATTGTAAAGTTTAAGATTTCAAATTATAATGATAATAAACTAACTTTTGTATATTCAATTAAATATCAAGATTCAAGTGATTTTTCTAAAATTGATTCTATTGTAGTGGATGGTAATAATTCAATTAATTACCTTTCATTCCAGAAAGGATTACTTAATACTTCAAACCAATTGAATTGGGACCTTAAATTTACAACTCTTGGTGTTCAAACACCATTTGGAATAATGAAGTATCCCGGTATTCTCTTAAACAATGCTAAAGGTGTTAAAGCTACTTTTGCTGATAATGTTGAATATTCAAATATTTTAGTTAACCAATATGTTGACCAATTAAAAGCAGATTTAGATACTAATTATGCGATTGGAATGAATTGTTTCAAATATGATGAAAACTCCCACAAATTAAATCCTTATGACAAACGAGTTTTTGTTATTAGATCCTACAATGGAATTTTATTCAAAATGAAATTGTTAAATTATTACAACAATTTAGGCAAAAGCGGATATATTACTTTTGAATACAACAAGCAATAATACTCTTCACAACTTAGATAAATAACATATGATTGTTTAATTTAAAAACTTCGGTCGCCAAAAATTCCAACCTTTGTTGGAACAAATGGCGACCGAATTATTTTAAATCAAAATTAAATATGTTTATCAACAAAAAACTATCATAGTTTTATATTAACAGACATACCTGGTCTCAATCCTTCAATTTTGTAAACAGGACGAAGCTTAATTTCAAATGTTTTTAAATCAAATTCACCTTTTTGATTTGTTGGTTTCCAGGTTGCAAATTCTGCCATTGGAGCTATGTAATACACTTCAAAATCATATTCATTTTTTAATGCAGGAATGTAGCCCTTAAATTTGGCACCTTTTTTAAAAATTGATAAATTATCTTCTCTAACCTGTATTGTAACCCAAATATCAGCAGGATTTATTATATTAAGAATTGGATAACCACTATTTACAATTTCTCCTTCATCAATAATTTTTTTATAAATTTCTCCATCTATTGGCGAATAAATTTTCAATTCATTCATATAAGCAAGAACTTCATTGTAAGTATTTTGCGCTTGATAGTAGAGTGCATCTGCAGCCTCGATTTCTTCTTTTCTTGCACCACTATTTACTAAATCTAACTTAGCCTTTGCAGCATACATTTGATCTTGAGCCGCTTTGAATTGGAATTCAATTTGATCTTTATCTTGTTGAGAAACTAGTCCTTCTTTGTGTAATTTGGAAATTCTTTCGTAGGTTTTTTGAACAAATTCAAATTGAGCTTTAGCTTGTTCATAAAGTTTAAGAGCAGCTTCTTTTTCTTCTTTTCTTGCACCATTATGAGCCATTTGAGATTTAGCTTTTGCAGCTTCCATTACTCCTTTAGCCTGTTCCAATTTAGCTTCGAGTTCTTTGCTAACAATAACCGCTAAAAGTTGCCCTTTTTTAACATAATCTCCTTCTTTTACAAGTATTTGATCTATTCTACCAGGTATTTTAGATGCAACATCAACGTCTGTAATTTCTACCATACCAGTTATTATTTCTTCTTCAGTTCTTAAATTTTTGGCAATAATGAAAATTATCGCAATCACAAAAATAATAATTGGAAATACTAGTATTATTTTTTTCTTATCCATCTTATCACTCCTTATTATTCCAGATATTAATAAATGATTGAGGGGTGCCCATCAAATTATATAAATCAACAAGAGATTTATAAAATTCATAAATAGCAACTTTTTGGTCTATCATATTTTTTTCAAGCAACAACTCAGCATCAACAACCTCAAGAGATGTTCCCATCCCTGCTTCGAATCTTTTATTAGCAAGTCTTAAATTTTCCTGTGCTAATTCTAAATTTGGTTGAAGTTTAGCGTATTTTGTTAATGAATTTTGCAATTCTAAATAATATTTATTTGCAGCTAAAGATAACATTTTTTTTGTTTCAGCTTCTAAATACTGCAATTCTTGACTTAAATATTCACTTGTTTCAATTTTTGATTTATCTTTAAAACCATTGAAAAGATTATATTGAGCAGTAACACCAACAGCCCACTTAGGTTCTAAAGCAGATAAATAATTTTGTGCAACTTCATATTTACCAAATAATGCAACGGTAGGAAAATAATTAGCGTATTCACTTCTTATTTTTTCGTTAACCATTTCTCTTTTATAAAAAATCATTTTAAGAACAGGATGATTTTCCAGTATAGCATTTAACATTTTATTAAATTCAATATTGTTATCTTGCTTAAGGATAAGACTATCATCTACTGCAATTTCTTCATTTAAATCCAGACCGATTGATGTTTTCAGAGCATTTTTAGCAAGTTCCAGTTTATTAAAATCGTCGGAAAGGTTTTTTTCAGCTTCAGCAACAGCAACTTCAGCTCGTAAATAATTATAATTAGCTATTAAACCTTCTTCGAACATTCTTTTAGCACGGTCACGATGTTTTTTTATTCCATCAAGCACATTTTTTCTTGTTTTGATAACATCGCTAAGTAGTACAACATTTAAATAATTTTGAACCACTTGAGTAGTAACTTCATTTTTAACTTTTTCTTCATCTGCTAAAGCTGCATTATAGTCATTTACAGCAGCCTTATACCCAGCAGTTACTTTAAAACCTGTAAATATAGGTTGAATAAGAGTAAGATTTACAGTTGGATAGAGTTGTTCTTTAAATCTTTCGTTAAACATATCATCAGGTAGAATAGCATCAAATAATGGTTTATTAATATTTGAATTTATACCGCCCAAAGATAAAATTGTTTTAATTTGATTAGCCTGTGTGCTACCATATTTTTTTTCAAATTCAGTTGGATTAGCTAAATATCCAACCGCTGCTGCATATGTTTGTTGGAATCTTGGATCTGTTGGCAAAATACCAGCAGAAACAATTCCACTTACAATTTTTGAACCGTATGTTGATGTAGGATCGCCATAAGTTCCAATTGTAGTTCCAGCAAAAATAGCATCTTTGATTGGCAATAAGGATAGCTCTAAAGGATCATTTAAATATGTATAACTGGCATTTAATGATAATGAAGGTAAATAATTTCCAAAAAATTCACTTTTAGTGGCTTCTTTTTGTTTTACCTTGCTATTGAATTGCAAAATTTTTTCATTCTTTTGCAATGCAATAGAGATAGCTTTTTCCAATGTTAGCTTTTGTGGTAGGAGAGTACTAGCAACTAATACTATCCATAGGATTTTTTTCATAATTCAACCCTAAATTGTTAAGTAATCCGTTAATAGATATATATTTAACATTATCTCTTACAATATTTAAAGGATATTTAAATTGATTTTCAGCCCATAAATGTAATAAATATCTTATAGCACCATAGACAAAAGAGCTAAATATATTTACATTGATATAAGCACAGAATACTTGTTGTTTTATACCTTCTCTAATAACTTCCTCGCCAAGTACAATAAATTTCATATAATTAGATAACAATTTTTTATTGCCAATACCCATAATAGTTAAATGTTCATTAACAAAAACATTTGCTAGATTAGGATTTATTAGAAAAGGGTCAAATATTGCATCTATGAGAGCTTCATATTTTTCTAAGGGTGTTAAATTTTGATTCTTTACAATTTTTTCAATTTCATTTGCTATATTTATCCATAAATCTTTAAAAATTACAGTAAGCAAATCTTCTTTACTTTTAAAATATATATAAAAATTACCTGTTGACATATTAGCCATTTCGGTTATCATATTTACCGTTGTATTATGATAACCATTTTTGGCAAAAAGTTCAATTGCAACTTCTATGATTCTATTTTGTTTATCTTGATTTTTTTTTCGCATGTTAGCAAAAATAATAAATTAACAATAAAAATCCAATTTATGACAATGTATAATAAAATATATTTAATTTATAAAATTTTCTTTATACCAATATACCGTTAAGATAAAAAGATTATAGCTTATACTTAATTTTATAAATATATAGACCGATAGCAGAAAGTGAACCTATTGCTGCAAAATAATACCAAATATAATGGGCATTTTGATAAACATATTTTAATTGGTCTGGAGAAAACAATTTTGGGTCGGGGCAATACCATGATAATAAATATCCTGATAATCCAAAACCTAATATAGATGATAAAAATGAGTGAAGATGACTAAAACCTAAATACAAACCTTCCTGCCCTTCTGGTGCTTGCTTAGAAAAAAATTCTAAATATCTTGGAGAAATAAAACTTTCTGCAAGGCCCTGGAAAACAATTCCCATTATCATACTAAATGTATACGGATGTAACTCTATAGAAAATATATTAACTGAATTTGTAAAGCTACTAATAAAACTACCAAGAGACATAATTATTGCAGAAAATGGCATAAGAATCATACCTGTCATTATACTTGTTAATGATGAAACATTTCTCATATAATGCGTTACTAAATATACAGAAATAATTACTACAAAAGGATTAACATTAGCTATCCATTCAGGAGACGCTTCTTTGCCTACAATTCTTATAATGTATTTAGGCATTGTAGCATACATTTGATGTTGTATTATCCAAAAACCAGTAATTAAAATAATTAAAAATAATAATTTTGTATTTGTAACAACCAGAATAAAAGATTTCCAAATATCACTAATCGATTTATTATTTTCAGCTTTTTTTACATTACTATAAAAGAAAAACACAATTATCAACGCAATTAAGCATATAATACCAGAAAATGTGTTAATCGTTGTTAAGCCATAGTTTAACCTCAATGGATAAGCAAATGTTTTACCTAAAAATGCACCTATATTAACCATCAAATAAAAAATTGAATAGGCTTTTGCCCTAACATCTTCGGTAGTTGTAATTGCAACAGTTCCAGTTATTAGAGATTTTATAAATGATCCACCTATCATAACAATTATTAAAGCAGGAATCACTGCAATCTTAAAAGGAAAAATTCCTAATATTGTATACCCTAAACTTAAAGAGACGAACGAAAAAATCATCGCTTTTCTGAAACCGATTTTATCTGCAACAGCACCTGAAAAAGGAGGTAAGAAATATAAACCGGCGGAAAATAATCCACTTATCCAAGCAGCTTCTACATCAGTAAAACCTACAATATCTGTTAAATATAGAGTTATGGCAATAAATACTCCATAATAAGCGAGCCTTTCAAAAAGCTCAACAATGTTAGCAATATAAAACTCTTTTTTGAATCCCATTACCCACTATTTATTTTTTTTAAAGAATTCTAATAATTTTATTTTAATTTCAAGTAAATCTTGAGATATGATTTTAACTTCTCCTAAAACGGGCATAAAATTAGTATCTCCATTCCATCTTGGCACTATATGAAAGTGAATATGTTGGTCAATACCAGCCCCAGCACATTTGCCCATATTTAAACCAATATTAAACCCCTCGGTATGCAAAATTTCTTCTAAACCTTTTGAAGAAAGTTTTAAAAGTTGCATAATATCTAACAATTCATCATCGCTTAAATCGGAAAAATTAGAGATATGACGATAAGGGACAACCATCAAATGGCCATTATTATAAGGATATAAATTTAGCACAACAAAGGAATATTTACTTTTAAATACAAGAAGATTATTCTTACTATCTGGATCTTCATTTTCCATATTACAGAAAATACAGGATTTATCATCTTTTTTTTCGTGAAAAGATTGAATATATTGACTACGCCAGGGCGACCACATATTTTCCATTAAGTATTCCTAATATTTATTAAATTGTAAATACAAAAATAATAAAAATCATCAAAAAAAGCACCATTAAAGGTGCCTTTTAGGAAACTGTAGATTAATACAGCTTATACGCTCGGACTATATATAAGTTATTATCTTCTAACTGCATTTTCTTTTGGTCGAGCTTCGTTAACGGAAATTGAACGATTTTTGAATTCTGTTCCGTTTAATTTTTCGATAGCTGCTTTAGCTTCTGTTTCATTTTCCATTTCAACAAAACCAAAACCTCTGCTTCTACCGGTTTCCTTATCTGTAATTACTCTTGCAGATTTTACTTCACCAAATTGTGAAAATAAACCTGCTAATTCTTCACTTTTTACCTTGAAATCAAGGTTTCCTACAAAAAGGTTCATAAAATTACCCTAAAATTTAATTGAGACATTTGTTAATTACCATGGAATTTTTAATTCCAAATACAAGATAATATATAATTTCTTAATTTCCAAATATTTTTTTATTTTTTTTAAAAAATATTTTTATATTGCAGCTATTAAAATTAATGGTATAATTTTTGTAATATAATGATAAAGTATAAAGTTACTAGATTTTATTTAAAAAACTCCATTTTAACTGCAAATAAAGAGTATAATTACCGTGACATTGTTCTTTTTGAAGATCATGATTTCAATAGTAATAAAATATATGCAGAATTCCCTTTAAGCGATTTTACAAATGATAATATTTTAAAAAAATATTTAGAAAAATATAAAGAATTAAAAAAAAGAGAAGATTTAGAAGCTTTATCTTTTTATATTAACGAAATTGATAACTTAAAATATCAAATAATTTTTGATCAATTATACTTACAATTATCTGGTAGTAATAAACAAAAAATTCTAATTAATGGTTTTATATCCTTTGAAAACTTAAATGATATTGAAAAAAAGATAATACATTATAAAGCAAATGGCGTTAAAATTATAAAATTAAAACTTGGTAGAAAAAATTTCGATGATGATATAGCTATTATAAATTTTATCAAAGATTTATATCCTGATGTAATTTTTAAATTTGATGTTAACGGTGCATGGAATTCTCTCAATGTTGCAGAAAAGAATATCTCCAAATTATTAGATTTTAATTTTGAATATATCGAAGATCCAACAAATAATATTGAAGACTTAATTTACTTAAATAAAATATTTGAAAATAAAATTGCAATTGATGAATTTATTAGAGATTATTCAAATTTGTTACGTATATTAGAAAATGAAAATTTTTCAAATATAGTCATTAAGCCTTTTTTTGTTGGTGGAATGTTTGTTTTTAAGAAAATTAAAAATAATTTCCCAGATAAAAAAATTATTATCAGTTCGTTCTTTGAAACAAATATTGGAATTAATTATTTAATGAATATAGCATCTATGTTTGAAAATTCGCATGGTTTGGGAACTATTAATTTGTATGAAAATGAAATTTTATCTAATTTATATATTAAATATGGATTTTTAATTAACTATTAGTAGGTTGTTTATGGGCTTATTTTCATTCTTTAAAAAAAAGATGAATATAGAAGAATTTTTATCAGATATCCCAAGATTATTGAAAGATAAACAATTTAGAGAAGCCGAAGAAAAAATTAATGAAGCTATTGAAAATGATGAAGAACATTTTCTCCCCTATTATTACAAAGGTATTTTGCATTTTAATAAAGAAGAATATAACGAAGCTTTGGTAGTTTTTGATAAAACTGAAACTTTAAATCCATCCCCTAAATATATACCTTATCTTTACTATTATAAGTCATTATCTTATTTAAAGTTAGGTAACTTTGATGAAGCTTTTAATTTAATGAAAAAAGCATATCAATCAGAAAAAAATAATTCTGAAATTTTAACAGAATACGGTAAAATGTTGATTCATATTGAAGCTTATAACGATGCATATACTATTTTAGAAAGAGCATTTAAGATTTTACCAGATAATATTGATGCATTATTTTACAGCGGTTTTGCAAAATTCAAAGAAAATGATATCAAAAAAGCGCTTGTAATATTTGATCAAGTTACCGAAATAAATAGAAATTATTCTGATGCTTATGTTTATAGAGCAATGTGCCATATCGAATTGAACGAATTTAAAGAAGCAAAAGAAGATTTAGATACAGCAATCAAACTACATCCCAATTCTTATATGGCCTTTTATTTTTTAGCTAAATTAGAATACAAAAAAAATAATATAGATTCTGCATTGTTAAATCTTGAGAAATCTTTAAAAATCAATCCAGAATTTGTTGAAGGATATGATTTTAGGGCTCAAATTTACGAAAATGATAAGAAATACGATTTAGCTATTGAGGATTATACAACTTGTATTTCTCTTACAAATACAAAACCAGAATTCTATATCAAAAGAGCTAAAATATATACCATCATAAACAAATTTGATGAAGCAATTTCCGATTTAGAGCAAGCTATAACATTAGATGAAACAAATTATATTCCTTACTTAAAATTAGCTGAAATCTATTTCTCACTTAAACAATACCAACAGTGTATTGAATATTGTTCAAAAGCTTTATCTTATAATCCTGATGATGCTATAGCTTATAATCTAAGAGGTCAAGCAAAGTTTAGACTAAAGGAATATGCAGATGCTGCATCAGATTTTTCTAAAGCATTAGAAAAAGATAGTAAGCTAGCAATCGCTTATGTTAATAGAGCTAAAGCTAAATGGGAAATGTACGATAAGAAAGGTGCTATTGAAGATATTACAAAAGCAATGAATACAGACGCTTCTTTTGTGGATGCTTACATTCAGAGAGGTATTTTTAGATTAAAATCTCAGGAATTTATCCCAGCTGCAAATGATTTCAAAAAAGCTCTCGAACTTAAACCAAACGATGTTAAAATTTTATGCTTGAGAGCCAAAGCAAATTTACAAATGGAAAAATTTGAGGAAGTTTTAGCTGATACTAACAAAGCTATACATATTAACCCCAAATATGCTGAAGCCTATAAATTAAGAGGTTTTGCAAATTACCACTTAAGATACTTAAAACAAGCCATTGAAGATTGGGAAAATACTATAAAACTAGACCCTAGCGAAGAAGATAAACTTTACAGTATGATTTATAAAATTAAAGCTAAATTGAATATGAATTAATTGAATTTTATGTCGTTCTTTTTCTTTTGTTCTAAATTATCAATTTTTTGGAAAGGACTTTTTGTCTGAGAATTTTCTTTAGGCAATTCTTTTTCGATTGTAAATTTTTGTAAATGCTCTATTTCTTTTTCAATTTTTTTATTATCGATTATTTGATTTAAATCTTTTGCTGTTTCTTTCTTTTTCTTTTTATATAATATGTAAGATACTACTAAAAATACTAACCCTGAAATCCCTACAACTGCACTCAAAAAATATATTAAAGTTATTAAATCCATAATCTCTCTAAATTATTATATTATTCATACAAATATAATAACTTTTTTAAGAATATAAAAATCAATGTTAACTTAAATATCTAATAGCTGGTTTTAAATGAAAAAAAGGCCATCTTAGTAAAGCTGGCAGAAACATTAAATAAAATATTTTACACAGCATATCAAGATGACCTTTAAATAAATTATTTGTTTTGCTTAAAATGCATTATTTTTTACAAAAGGTAATTTAACAACTTTAGCTTTATATTCTTTTTCACGAATAAAGAAATTTACTTCTGTTCCCTCTTTTGCATATTCAGTAGAAACATATGCCATAGCAATAGGATAGTTTAATATAGGACTTACTGTTCCTGATGTTACAAAGCCAATCTTATTTTTATCAATAGTAACTTCAGTATTATGTCTCGGGAAGCATTTTTCTTCAGAAATAATGCCTACTAATTTTCTACTTAACCCATTTTCTTTTACTTTTAATAAAGCATCTTTTCCAATAAAATTTTCTTTATTTAATTTAGTTATCCAGCCGAGCCCTGCTTCAAGTGGATTTGTATTTTGATCAATTTCGTTACCATACAAGCAATACCCTACTTCAAGTCTGAGAGAATCTCTTGCACCAAGGCCTGCAGGAACTAAACCAAATTCTTTTCCAGCTGCCATTAAATCATTCCATAATTCAAGGCATTGGTTTTCGTTTCCAGTGAAATATAATTCGTATCCAATTTCTCCCGTATAACCAGTTCTTGATAAGAGTAGTTCTAACTCTTTGTATTTCATAGGATTAACATAAAATGTATAATATTCTAGATCAATTTTAATATTTAACAATTTTTCAAGAATTTTAGTTGAGTTTGGTCCTTGAACTGCTAAAAGATTATAATCATCGCTTTTGTTTGTAATAGTACAATCAAATTTGTTATTTTTTGTAACCCACTCAAAATCCTTTTCGATATTTGAAGCATTAACGACAAGCATATACTTTTGATTGTTAAAACGATATACCAATAAGTCGTCTACAATTCCACCATTTTCATATAACATTGTAGAATATTGAACTTTACCATCAAAGAGTTTTGTAACATCATTAGTAGCGATATAATTTACAAATTTTTCAGCTTCGGGGCCTTCAACAAAAAATTCCCCCATATGAGAAACATCAAAAACTCCGGCGCTTTCTCTAACAGCTTTATGTTCTGTAATAATAGATGAATATTGAACTGGCATTTCATAACCAGCAAAGTCAACTAATTTTGCACCGTGATTTTTGTGTGCTTGATTAAATCTTGTAGTTTTCATTTTTTACTCTCTTAACTATTTAATTTTTTCCAATCTGCTAAAAATTTTTCTAAACCGATATCTGTTAACGGATGTTTAAATAAATTCATAATTACATTATAAGGCATAGTTGCTACATCAGCGCCCATTAAAGCAGCTTCTACCAAATGCATAGGATGTCTTATACTTGCAACTAAAATTTGAGTTGCATAACCGTAATTATCATAAATTTGCCTTATTTGTGCAATTAATTCCATTCCATTATGGCTTATATCATCTAATCTACCAACAAAAGGACTAATATAAGTAGCTCCAGCTTTTGCGGCAAGCAATGCTTGTGATGGTGAAAAACATAATGTTACATTTGTCTTTATTCCCTCTTGTGATAAAGTTTTTACAGCTTTTAGTCCTTCTTTGATTAATGGAATTTTTATTACAATATTTTTATGAATTTTTACCAATTCTCTTGCTTCCTTTAAAATACCATCATAATCTGTAGAAATTACTTCTGCACTAATAGGACCGTCTATAATTTCGCAAATTTTAAGAATATGGCTTTGAAAATCTTTAGCACCTTCTTTTGCTACTAAAGAAGGATTTGTAGTTACTCCATCAACTAATCCTATATCTGCTGCATCTTTGATTTCGTTCAAATTTGCAGTATCAATAAAGAATTTCATTTTGTATCTCCTATATATTTATTGTTAATATTTTCAGAATATAAAATTAACAAATTAATACTTTATTTACAAATTATATGTTTCAAAAATTAAAAAACTAGTAATTGATTTTATTAAATATTTTTAATATATTTGCGGTAAATAAATTTGAAAAATATGCAAGAACAAATTAAAACAATACAAGAAACTAAAGAAGAAACAAAACTTTCTCTACCTTTCTCAGTTATTTTATTTAATGATAACTTCCACACTTTTGAAGAAGTTATATTGCAACTTATCAAAGCCCTAAAATGCTCTGCACAAGAAGCATTTCAAAAAACCTTAGAAGCACACAATAATGGTAAAGCTAAAGTATATACTGGAGAACTTTCCAATTGCCTCAATGTCTCGTCGATACTTGAAGAGATTGCACTTAGAACTCAAGTAGTATCTGAAGAAATCTAATTTATCTATTTGTATATTCTATTGTTATAAGTTGATTATTAACATTTATTTTATTAACTGCACCGTAATTTTGTTCAATTCTAAAAGAATTTTTTAAATCAATTCCTAATATAATTGAAAAAATTATTCTTATTACTCCGCTATGTGCAACTATAGCTATTTTACTTTCGTTTAAATTAAGAATATTTTCCCAACCTTTTTTTACTCTTTCATACATTTGCTTATAAGATTCTCCATTTGGTGGAGTTTTATTTATAAAATCGGTGCACCAATCCATAAATTCACCATTGGTTAACTCACTATAACTTTTCATTTCCCAATCACCAAAATTAATTTCTAATAGTTTTTGCAAAATGATGTGGTTTTCATTTTGCAAAAACTTACCTAATTTGTAACATCTTTTTAAAGGACTTGAATAAATTCTATCAAAATAAAAAGGAATAATATTTTTTATTCTTTCTGCCTCTGAAATAAATGTATCTGCAACATCAAGATCTGTTTGACCGTAACAAATCCCTTTTTCTACTTTTGGTGTTGTGTGTCTTATTAAATAAATCTCTTTCATATAATCCTATTTATTAAATAAATTGTTGTAATTATTGTAATTTCTGTAAGTTGCTGAATTGCTCCTAAGCAATCACCTTTATAACCGTTAATTTTTCTCTTAAAGTATAACATTAAATAAATCCAAATTACATTAGATGAGATTATTGCTATAAACCAGTATCTATCGACAAAATAAAAGCCTAAAGAAATTATGATAAAATAAAGTATCACTAAAAAAAATGGTATATCGCCTTTTCTGAATAGCGTTTTTGAATTGTTATTTGTATCCTCAACATAATTTAGGAATTTGATTGTTGGAAGTATGTAAAATCTGCTAAGTACTGGTGGCAATAAAATTGCGTAGGTGATATTATAATCAATTTTGTAATAAATTATAACTTTAATTGCAATGCTAAAAATTAAAGCTATTGCGCCAAATACTCCAATTCTGCTATCTTTTAATATTTCTATAATGTGCTGCTTATCTTTACCACCACCAAAAGCATCAAAAACATCAACAAGCCCATCTTCATGTAAAGCCCGTGTAATAAAAATGTACATAAAAATAAAAATTAGTACCGAAAATAATTTATCTTTAAAATAATAATAAAGTAAATTGTAAAGTAAAAGATTAAAACTTCCTATAAGCAAACCAACTAAAGGTAAATATCTTATAGAATTGTGTAGTTTTGAATAATTTTTAATTTTTATAAATGGTAAGTATAATCTTGTAAAAAAAGTTATACTTAAATAAAAAGTTTCAATTTCACTAAAAATTTTTTTTATCATCTTTCAATACCATCGCGAGCAAGTATGCCATCGTTAAAATAATGTTTAATTTCTTTCATTTCTGTTACTAAATCTGCAATTTCTATTAGTTCCTCAGGAGCATATCTACCAGTCAATACTAAATCTTTATTTAAATTATCTTTATAAATGTTAAAGAAAAACTTAAGATCTTCTAATGTTAGTAAATTGTATTTTAATGCAATATTTACTTCATCCAGTACAACAAGCATGTAATCATTTTTTTCAATTAAATCTTTTATCTCCTTTAATCCATTTTTTATAAGTTGTATATCTTCATCATCAGGATCACGGGAAATAAAACAACCTTTGCCATACCTTTTATACTCTATGTTTAGGATAGTTTTTAAAATTTTTATTTCGGAATATTCCATATCTTTAACAAATTGAGTAAATAATACTTTTTTCCCATAACCAGCTGTTCTTATAGATAAACCTATTGCAGAAGTAGTTTTACCTTTACCATTTCCTGTATAAACATGTATCATATTTTATCCTTTTATTTTAATTGGAATACCCGAAACCATAAAATAAGCTATATCAGCCTTTTTTGCAATAAATTGATTTACCCAACCCTGTAATTCTACAAATTTTCTTGATAATTCATTAGTTGCGTGCAATCCCATACCAATTTCATTTGATACAAAAATAATATTTGATTGTTCTATTTGCAAATTGTTTATTTCATTTTTAGCAAAAGTTAAAGATTTTTCTACATTTTCGTTATTTGTAAAGAAAACATTTGTTAGCCATAAAGTAACACAATCAATTACAACAGTTTTGTGATTTAAATTTATTCTGGAAAGATACAACTCTTCTTCAATTGTTGTCCATCGTTCATCTCTATCTTTTTTATGTCTATTGACTCTTACTTCCATTTCTTTATCAAGAATTCTGGCAGTTGCAAGGTAAATTGGATTATTGGATAAATTTAAGGCTAAATTCTGTGCAAAGGAACTTTTTCCAGATCTTTCCCCACCACTAATATAATAAATCATATGCCCCTCATAAAAAATAAAAAAAGAGTGGCAGCCAATTTCTTAGCATACCACCCATAGGGAGACGAATTTGTAATTTTTTATCTTAGAATTGCTATTGTTCCTGGATTAATACCGCAGTTAAATGCTCCTAATTTTGTTCCAGTTGAAGAAAATTTTATAATTTCGCCGTTTTGTTTAAAATCTTTTGGATTAGCACAATAAATAATATCTTTTACATTATCATAAGCTACAGAATAAACCATTGGATAAGAAGCTGTACTTACCTGAGACATTGGAATTAATGTAGATGTTTGTTTTGTTGATATATCAACTTTTACAACTCCATCACTATTTGTTACTAAAAATTGATTTGTTTTAAATTGAGCAATTTTGGTTGGATAGCCTTTAAGTATAATTGAATCTACAACTGCATTACTGGATGTATTAATTTTCCACAAGCCACTATTTTTGTTTGGATCTGCATAATCCCCTGTGCAAACAACATAAACATTATTATCTGAACCAACTGCTAAAAATTGAGGATCAAGAGCAACAGTTAAAGTTTTAACAACTGCATCTGTTTTTGTACTTATGACTGTAACAGTTTTTCCTGTTCCATAACCCGAATTTGCTACATACAAATAGTCCCCAACTTTTACAATTCCTTCTGGTTTAGAACCAACTGCTATTTCTTTTTCTTTTTGATATGTTGTAAGATTAATTTTTACAACTTTATCTTTATCTAAAGATGTAACATATCCATAATTATCTTCTATAACCATATGTCTTGGATTATAACCTGCTAAATCTATTGTAGCAACTGATTTAAATGTATTTAAGTTAACTACTTCTATTTTATGTGAGTTAGAGACAACTATATAACCTTTGTCATCTTTTCTAACAAAGCTATTTGCAACGTCACCTAAATTTCTTTGATTAACTTTATAAAATAGATCATCATATAAGGTATCATTTAAATAATTATAAAATGTTACTGTAGCATTATTTTGTCCCCATCTACCATCATTAATAACTAAAACTCCATTACCAAATTTGAGATTTAAGGGCTCTGGTGACGAATTATCATCCTTTTCACAACCAACAAAAGTCAGAAATGTTAGAAATAAAATTGATAATACAAATTTTCTTAAATTCATTTTAAACCTCCAAATTAATAAATAATAAATATGTTCTTAACGGCATAGGATAAGATTGTATTACAAAATATTTTTCGTTGAAAAAATTCATTATTGTAACACCGGTGTTGATTTTAATTCTATTTATATAAAATTTATAAGAAAATGATGCATCCAATACTGAATATTTTGGTAGTTTATTTAATGGTGTGTTATCAGTAGTATAATATCTTTTACCAACAAAGCTATAACCTATACATGAACTAATATTTCCATATTCAAATGAATAATTAACATTATAGCGATTAACTGGCGAATAAACTAGTAATTTATTGTAACTATTATCATTTTCGGAAAACTTATTTTTATTTATAGATTTATTATAAGTATAATTAAAATTAAATGTCGAGTATATTGGAGTAATATTTATGTTTCCATTTATTTCAAAACCATTGGAATTAATTTTTCCTTCATTTACAGGAATTTGTAACCCAGGTAATCTTGCAATCGGTACCCAAACAATTTTATTCGAAGCTTTAATATCGAAATATGTTAATGAAAAACTTAATGGAATAAAAACATCATTTTTATATTCAAAACCAAAATCAATTGAGTGATAATCCTCATTTTTTAAATTATTATTTGAAAATCTATCTAAAGTTGAATAAAATCTTTCACTGTAAGAAGGCTCACGAACATCGTGTAAATAATTAGATTTAAAATTTAAGCCATTTATCATTTTAAGTGGTAATAAAATACCCACTTTGTAAGAACTAAAATTATCATATTGTATTTGTTGAAGATTTTCTTTTATTGTTGTGTAGTATAACCCATAATTTACAATTGGATTTTTGAAAATTAACAATTCATCGTTATATTGATAATTTACACTAAACGATAATTTATTTAACAAACGATAAAAGTTTGGAGTAATTTTCAATATCAAATTCATATTGGAATTATCTTGGAGCTTGGAGTACATACTAAAACTTGCAAAATTAAAAGTAAAGTCGTTAAATTTATATTGTATTCTATTAGTGGATTGAAATTCTCTTAAAGTTGATTTACGTTGGTCATAAGGATAATAGAGATTTTTATCAGGATCTTTAATAACAAAAGTATTTTCGTTATAAGCAATTGTATTGAAATAATTCAAATTTTCAGTTAAACTGAAATTATTGTTATTTATGATTACTTTTCCAGTTGTAATATTTTTGATATTGTTGTCACCATCATAATTTGAAACAACAGCTCCCGGTACACCAGTATTGAAATAATTGTAATGAGCGTATAATTTAATTGAATACCTTTCTGATAAGTAAAGTAAATCTAAATTTGCAAAAGTTTTGTTAAATTGAGCATTTTTGCGTGTATTTATTGAATTTTCAAATTTATATTGATAATTATTTGGTGAAAAGGCACGATCGAAGTTAATAGAAAATTTAAAATTTCCATAATTTTGTGATAAGCCTGCAATGTAAGATTTCATTTTATCGTTAGTAATTTTAGAAGTAAAATAAATTTTATTATTATTAAAATTTCCTGTAGTAATTTTAACAATACCGCCTACAGATAAATGAATATTATCATTATCGGAGTTCGAAAATATATCAATATTATCAATTGATTGCATGTTAATACTGTTAAAATCGAAACTACCAGTTCTTAAATCGTTAATACGAGCTTCATTAAAAAGAACAACAGTATTTTCGGGACTCAATCCACGTGATGAAATAGTTTTAACAGACATTCCTTGTCCATAATCTTTAATAAAAAAGGAAGTTTGCTTTTTAAATAATTCTACAACATTAGTATTAAATAACTTATGTTCATTTTCTAATTTTAAGCTTATCAAATTAGATGTAGATGAATTATTTTTCCCTTTAACTACTATTTCTTTAGTTTGATAGTTTTTTGGGAATAATTTTATTTTAACATGAGGTTTATTAGAAAAACTAAAATTTAGATCATAATAAGCAATATGATTAAATTGCAATGTATCATAATTATATGGTTTCAAAATAAATTCGCCTTTAAAGTTAGAAATACCAAGAGTTTTATCTTTGTATTTCACAACCACAGCTTGTATTGGTTGATTTGTAAGCGAATCTAAAAAAATTAACGTAGTTTGAGCGTAAGTATAGCTCGCACTAATAATAATAAACAAATATTTTAAAATTTTTGCCAAGAAAAATTCCTCAGAGTATAAATAGAAAGTTTTTCTTCAGTAAACTTTTGGCCCGAAAGTTTAACTGAATTTGCTTGCTTATGGCAGGTCTTCTGACTTACTCCAATCTTTATCGGTCTTCACGTCCTTAAAGGACATTGACCAAAGGCTGATAAAGATCTTTTACGGAGCTTACAGCTGCGGGTACAGTCCCGGACTTTCACCGGCGTTCCCTTTTAATTGTTTTAGAAAGGAATCTAAAACAATCACCATAAGCACTACAAAATTAAAATATAAATTTTCAAAAGTCAAGTTATTTTTTCTTTTTTTTTTTTAAAATTTATTTTCAAGTGGGAGAAAAGTAAAAATATAATTTATAATACAATATTATTTTTATTTTCTATTTTTTTATTTTATAAAATATATTTGTAAATACAATATTATTATTCATAAAAGGATATAAAAAAAACTGGTAAATCCACATACCAGTTTTTTTTTGAAAAATTTTAATCTTTTCCCTCTAATTTTCTCCGTGGTTCACTATGTTCTCCGTGGTTTAAAATCTTCCTTTTTTACAACAAAGAAAATCTCACCACAGAGGGCACAGAGTAGCACGGAGAGTTAAAAAAACAATTCTTTTCTCTGTGTCTCTCCGTGGTTCTCCGTGTTCTCCGTGGTTTAAAATCTTCCTTTTTTAAAACAAAAAAATTTAACCACAGAGAGCACAGTAATTTATTTCTCATATCTTTAATGATTATCTTTTTGGCTGGTAGGATTAAATAATAAACACTGAATTTTATGTATTCAAAATCATAACCACTTATTTTATAGTTAGTTATCTCTATTTTACTATATTTTTAAAAGATAATGATTATCTTTTAACCAATCATTTGATTTTTCATAGTCAGGTAATAACATTTTTACAATACTCCAAAAAGCTTTTGAATGATTTCTTTGTTCAAGATGAGCTAGTTCATGTACAACAACATAATCTATAACAGATAATGGTGCCATAATTAAACGCCACGAAAAATTCAAATTTCCTTTAGGAGAGCAAGACCCCCATCTTATGTTTGCATCTGTAATATTAATATTGTTAATAACAAATCC